>Ga0307517_10000033_pt1 | contig 174785 bp, 190 predicted proteins | sample 23_EM_MG_FD_194515 | JGI IMG/M metagenome (GOLD analysis project Ga0307517, IMG submission 194515) | Populus trichocarpa ectomycorrhiza microbial communities from riparian zone in the Pacific Northwest, United States - 23_EM | ecosystem: Host-associated > Plants > Roots > Unclassified...
CCCCCCCCCCCCCCCCCCCCCCCCCCCCCCCCGGTTCGGATTTCAGAGAATTTAGATTTTAGAAGTTCGATATTCTAGATTTTAGCTTGAAAATATGCCAGGGCCATTTATAAATCTCTTCCAGATTCCTACAGGAAGTCCTCCACCAATACCGGTAGGTTAACTACAAGAGAGCAGGAATGACGTAATATTGACCATTGAGTAATATTATCCTTAGAGGCGGCAACGACCGCCTCAATTCCTTCTATCATAGCAATAAGTCAATGGATCCCAAAAGGGCTATTATACTTCACACATCTTTTGTCTTTCATCTTTTTTTAATAACTTCTCCCATTCGGCGCAAACTCTGTGGCCATGGGATACAGCTGATGTGCTAAGATGAAGACTATGGCTACCAGTACAGTACAGTACACGTGCAATGTGGGGATATGTTTCACAAACACTTCTATTGAGTGGCTTCTTCACCTTGGCCGCGACAAAAACTGGGCGAGTAAGGGGCAAGGATATCTAACGGGGAGAAAGTTGAATTCGCTAAAGTAGGGTAACAAGCTTACTGTACTCGAGTACTTGTTACTAATCCCTGTTCGTGTCCCGCTCGGTTTCGTCGTGCCCCGGCGAAGACTGTGCCACTGCGGGTGCCCGCACGGAACAGAGCATGCGGAATTGGATGGGGATTTTCTTCTGGTCTATGGCACAGTACTCGTACAGAGTCGTATTGGTACAACTCCCATTCGCAAAGCCTTCGCGGAAAGAGAGGCACTGTGGCGATGTCTTGGCTGCAATGGGGGTATCATACTGGTACAAGAATTTGTGTATGATTTGAACTGTAAAGGTTGTCCTAGTACTTTCGTTGCTACCAAGACTTCGCCACAGTACCTGTCTTTCCGCGAAGACTTTGCGAACGGGGGTGTACTCGAGCACTCGAGTACACATAAGGCATCATACTTCTCGCACGCTTCTCAACCAGTCGGGGCTTACGGAAAATGGGCGAGGGGAAAGGAGGAGTCAGAGAAAGGAAAGGGAACCAAGTTTGTGTTTCGTTTCATAAACCCCTCCCTGTCCCTGGAATGTATTCCTAACTTAAAGAAGGAATGCTAGATTATAAATAATTTCCCGCGCTCGTATGGATGACTTTCTATCTGCCGCCCCGCTGCAATGATTAGGAGAAGAAGCATAAGAGCATAAGAGGTATAAATTCTTTTTAGCGCACTGTGCCAAGTCAAATGCTACTCCATCAAACGGTATCATACTCCCTCTTGCCTAAAAGTTACCAAACAAACAAAAAAGAGTGCTAGGAGAACGCTTCCAAGGGTAAGGAAGGAAGGAAACGAAGAAGTAGATAAACGAAAAGGGTGACTAACAAGAAAAAACACCAAAAACCATGAATTAGAAAACCGATAGATCACCCCGCCTAAAAAAGGGAAAGGACAAAAAGCAATAAATTTTATGCGGAAGGAGTGATAGATAAAACAAAAAAACGCCGGAACTTGCAAACCGATTAGAAAAGCTCTGTAGAGCATGCCAACCAAAATGAAGGAACAGGAACGATGTTTCGGAGAAAGAAAAAGGGGAAGAGAAGAAAAAGCAAATAATTGACAAACCAACCCATTTTAAACCTTCCTCCAATTTGGAATTGAGGAGGAATTTTCTGTCCGTGACATTATATGCCGCCTCTTGGCCCCATCCACCCCCACAATAATCAAAGCCCCTAATAATGAAAAACAGTGGAGAGGTGAAAAATGAAAAACAAATAAAAAAGCGTCACGCCTGGATAATCCCTTTGGAGCTTCCCTTTAGAGCTTTCGCGCCGAATCGACCACCAAACTTGGAGTCTCTATATCTTTATCCGCCTCTTTGCCTTCGTTCTTTCTTCTCTCAAAGAAATTATCGTACTCCACGACCACAACCACCCATTCTGCAAGTGCGCGACCCACATAAGTCCAATGGCTTGCATTGCCGGTGTATCCGGAGAGGTCAACGCTCAAAGGCACGTTGCATTCCGCATCTACATACTTTTGCCCAGCACTGGGTATTCGTGCCGGACCCAGCCTTCTCTCTCTATTCCCAAATGGCGGCCTATCCACCCAATCCAATGCAAATTTAAACGTAGTCTTTTTCTCCTGTCGGGGTAATTGCTGCTGCGTGGGGGATGATTCGCGCTTAGGGCTTCCTTTTGATGGTGAGGTGCTGACCTGCTTCTGAGGCACAGGAAATTCAGATGAGTCTAGAGGGGATGCATCATTGCTGACGGCAGACTTAAACCCTATTACACTGCGAATTGCACCCCACCTCTTGCTGAAAGAAGAAACATTTGTATCGGCTGAGCGCGTTGTGTCTACAGTGTCAGACAAAATTATTTGAGCATCGCCGGTTGCTGTGGGTATGCTAGTCAACGACATCGAGGAATTGGACCTGGGCAGGGACTCGGTGTTGGATATCAGAGCAGCCGTTGGTATCACTCCATCCAATAAGACACCTTGAGGTGTAGTCAGGACATCGCTCCGGATGATAAGCAACCGCCTGCAAGGCTGAGGAAGACATGGTGCGGTGGACGGAAGTGGTGTTTTGTTCGCTTCTGCTTTGTCTTTTAGTCGTAGGTAATGAGCATACGCGGTTCGTAACCGTCTAAGCAAGGTTTCTAGAATGTCCCTGTACGATAATTAGATAAAATATCACGCGCTGTTCGGAAGTTAACTCACAAATCCAGCGGATTAGGGCTCCCGTCGTATCTACCCAATCTCCAACAAGCCAACCTCATGAAATATGCTCTAACCATTGGGCACCAATGGCAGAAGTATTTTTCCCAAACAGCCTCCGATAATAGCCAGCCCAAACATAACGTTCGTTTTCGCCCCTCATCCTCCACAATAAGATCCCAAGCGGTATAGACAAATGAAATCAACCGCAGCTCAGTCATATTATTCTCACTCTCCAACATTTGTCTCAGGACATCCATCCAAAACGGCCAATCCACGAAAGTCGTGTGGTAAAGTTCCTCCGCTTGTGAAAATAAAGGCAATATTTCTTCCATCAAGTCACATAAAGTGAAACAGGCATCAGCGTCGTAAACACGTGTCTTCCGAACAGCTCCCTTAATCATGGCCATGAAGGAAGTGATGTACATGATACGACAATCCTCCGAGAAATTGATCTTATCAGACATAACATCCCGGAGGAGCACCACCATCTTATTTTCTGCCATGGTTCGTGCGGGATTTCTGGCAGCCATGGGAAGAGTGACTGTTGCATTAGCGAGCATATCCTCGAAGGTTGTCGATGCCAAACTGTCGGCTCCCGTAGGTTGGCGATGGATGGTGTTATCGAGCAGTGATAGCATGTGAGCCTGCACCATGACATAACCGGGGGCGGTGAACCTGGCTAATGGCGACACATCCGGTGGTAGGTAGTCATACATCAAGATGTGGTAGTATCTTAAGAAGACATATAACAGGTCCGAGTCGCGACCATTCCATCGGCTAGTCCACGCGCCACGCCAATCCACTTGAATACCAACTGGTGGTTTCGCCGGTTGTTTCATACCACGTAAAGTTGCAAGCAATGTTGTGAACCCAAGCGATTGCAAAGTTTCCGGGAAATCGCTGACAATTGCCTCGGAAACCTGTCGTAAATCTGTGCCTCTCCCCACTCCAAACTCGGGGAGAACCCTTCTCACAGTCGCTGGCTGAATCTCCCACAGACTAATCAACATATCCGCAACGCCCGGGCAAAAATAGAATGCGTAGGCCAGGACCTTGCCGCCAAATGCCACCATGCTAGGGGGGGATGTTCGGAGCCCCATCTTCTCCACTGTAAACCCAAGCGTGTCGTACAGTGTGCGTGTGAATAAAACTTTGATATTGTGTTGAACTGATTTCTGAAGGGAGTAGGCTGAGGACGTAGAAGCGAGGGAGGAAGAAGACCGAGATTTTGCTGAAGCCGGAAGTCGTTGATTTATAGGAGCAAATGTTGATGGCGCGGACCTCCATTCGGGTCGAGAAAAGATGCCCGAGATGCCTTCCAGATATGCCGGCCTATCAGCACCAGCGATTGCTTGTGAATTTCGAATGCGAAGCTGCGCCATGAGGCCGGTCCACCAACGGTGCAAGACTCTAACCCTCCTGTCAAGTTCATCTGGCGCAATGTGGGGAGTTGATTTGCTTTCGAATTTTCGGAGAAAGGGGATGAGAGATTGCCGAATAATGTTGGCCTTCTGGGTTGTAGACTTGCTTTGAAACCTAACACAATTTTAGCCATCGGAGGCCGCAAGCTCCCCAGGGGATCCTCGCTGTACCTTTGGAAATCATTCTCTAGCAGCCTGTAGGCCTCCCACAGCTCATCCTTGACCTTTCTTAACGCTGGGCGCTCACCCAAGGAACTTACACTATCGGTAGAACCCACATAGGCTTTTTTTAACGTCGCAGGTGGTACTGAAGGCTCAGAAACTGACGATCTCATAAACATGCTCAATGGCCTTCTTGCTTTGCCCAAAAGGCTTGGTGATCGGTTAACGTCCGGGCGAGCCGCTAGCGACTCACTCTTAGACCCTACCGAATCCTCGGCTCCATTGGCTTTTGTGGGGCTAGTTGAGGACGACATTGAGCTTGTTGATCTCGAATCGTTCTCATCACGACTGCTGGGTGATGGTGACCTGGAAACGTTTGGGGAATTCCATGAACGATGAGCTAAGTTGACAAGGGTTTCGGAAACCGGGCGAGTCTTTAAATCCAAAGCATTGCTCGCAGATGAAACCAGAGGTTGGTAAGAAGTGTCTTCCATAGGATCTGGTGATTTAAGAAAAGTTGAAATCGTTATTCGAGGCTGCCCTTTCGCGTCCGAGCCGCTAACCGGGCTGCCACACTCAAATGTGGCAGAAGGAGCGAGGGAGGGCTTCACAAGTGTTTTTGAAGGGTCACCAGTCTGAACACCTGAATCCTGGGTAATGCTTGTAATCGTTTTCTGGGAAATGAAGTTGTTTGGCTTCAAGGGATCCGAGAAGAAGTCATCTTCAGGAGCTGGGGGGTTCCCTGGTTGCGAGGCGGAATTTAAAGAAAGGAGGGGCAGGGAACCCAGCTTCACCTGCTGCGTGGCTCTCGTTTTTGAATTCGAAGTGGTTGCAGCGGAGGAAGCAGCCGGCGATGAATCTTTGGCCTTGGGGATAGATAAGCGTGGAGCTTGGTTAAAGGGTCGCCGAAGAGAGAAGGATCGCTGAGCCCCTCCACCTGTTCCTGCTGTTGTTGCTGCTGGCATCGTGAAGAAAAGGGAAAAGAGAAAAAAAACTACTGGAGCGAGTGGAAGCTGAGGAAATTGGCACGTCTTTCGACCTCACAGTGGTCTAATAAAACCAAAGAGCCGCAAACAGCTAGAGAAGAGTCGGTCCACCTACGCTGTGCTAAATATCACGAACAGCAGCAGCAGTAGATACCAATGATAAATGAAATGTCCTTGACTCTTGCTCTCTTCGCTTTGGCCAGTGCCCCGTCTGACAACTCTTTCGACTCTTCTTATCCAAAGAAACCAATCTCTAGAAAGGCGAGGTAAGAGTAGTCCCTTTACAAGTTCTTATAATCTTGGGGCGAAGGGCGGCGGTGCAAGCTGAAATGAGCACCCGGTTGATGCAAGATCCGTAGCGGGTAGAGGGAACGGACGACTACTTGCAGAAACAGCAGCACAGCTACCAGCCAGCACCAGCACCCCAAGAGAAGGCACCTGGTGGGAGGAATAGCAAATGACGACAGAAGGTGCCCAGCGGATTAGAAGGGATAACAAAATCCTTCTTTTCGAGTTTGGTAATGAAATAGAAAGGAAATGTGAAAATGAAAAACTAAGAACGAATGCACGAAATGAGGGGATTAGCGGACAGGAAAAAAAAATCGTGCCCCGACTGAAGGGAAGCACTGCTCTCCTAATACTCTTTCCATGGCGTCCGTCACTAAAAGTAACTTCTTTCGCGTGGGATACTGACACCTTTTTTTTTTCTTTCCTCCCTACCCCCTGCCATCCAAAGATCTCAGTCATACCCCATGCGTGCTGTGCACGTATGTTCGAATAGAATGCAGCCCTTTTTTCCTCTTTTTTTTTCTTTTCTATTTTTTTCTATTTTCCGCACCAACCCTCTCGAATGTTGGTTGTCTTGAGTTCCTTTGGATGCTTAACGTGTTCCGGATAAGAGGTGGCCCATCGTTCATTCACTAATCGGTCCGATCACCACTGGGAACGAGAGTTTGTTTTGCTATAGTAGTAGCATCATTTTGGACTTGTGCCTCTTCCGAGACCTATAAGTTACCCGAGAGGCTTACCGGACGAGCACCTAACTTACCGTACTCTCAACCGCCAACTATAGTCACTGCGGCGAAACCCCTTCCCTTCTTTGTACAAGTATTCCCAAAGAACTGGGTTCTGCATGCGGATTTACGGAAGGAACTTTCGAGAGAAGATATCCCAAGTATCCAAGACTTTCATTCCAATACCTCTTCCGTTTCATACGGTAGGTCACACCCCTCTAACCTCCCTACGCCCGTCCCGCGAAGAGACATATTTTGATTATCTTTCAGCTCCGAGTGACGGTAAAAGAGAAAAAACGGCAAAATACGGTAGAAAGGCCTAAAGTGCCATAAATCCTAATACATACACACATACACACTGCATCACAACTATCACCCTCACCATCATCTCGTAAAGAAGAGGAGGAGTATTTTCCAGTTCTTGCTCTTGGTCAATCGCAGAGTGTACTAGTACAATTGTACAACAAGTGAAGTCCCCGCTTGAAGTGGGATACACTGTGCTCGAGGACACAGCAAGCCACAAATGATGCATACATATTACATTGCTGTCATTTTCACTTATGTGCGTGAGACAGCACCGGGTCACTCAACCAGCAGAGAGACCACCAACCCCAGCCAGACATGCTCACAAACGAAGCGTTCTGAGAGGATGACGGGTCCAGAACCACCTGAACAAAGTGCATGAGCTCCCAGGCGCCATCCTCGGTCCACAGAAATTTCCACCTCGCGGTAAAGTCCATTGCCTGATCCCACCCGGCCGGTAAACCATCCACCAGCATTCTAAACTCGTATAGACAGTTCTACCCAGTGCAGCTACATTGCCTGTACTCGGGCAGCGGTATTTCTGTTCCCGGTGCATTTAGAGCGCCAGTATCACAGGGGAGAGAGAAAGAGAATGGAAAGGAGTAATCCTTTCTTTTTCTTCTCTTCCCCCTCGGGAATAAAAGTGGATGGTGTGCTTGAGCCTACCGCACCGGTATTAACTGGCCAAATTGGGTAGTGCTTGGCAAGGCTTGACCTCCTCGGGCAAGCGGATTTGGACTGGCCAAACAGAAGCTGGAGGTTTCTGAACGGCAGTTAAAGCGATCTTCCCATTCCTTTTCTGGTTAGTACTAGGTCTTCTAGGGAGCTTTTGTCTTAAAGCGGAGATTGGAACCTGCACGGAGAAATAGGTGGGACCAATTAACAGGAACTAGGCGGGGCTGTATTTAGCTAGTTGGGCCCGAATAACTGTTCCCTAACTTCTGGCCGGACCTTGCTCTCAATTTAACCAAATACCGAGAATACGATGCTCGTTAACGTCACTCGCCTGCGGATAAATCTTCAACCCCAACCCTAGGACACACATGAATTTGAATTTGTGCACTTGAATGCAGCTCGGGCCTCGGGCTCTAAATGATCCACAGACTTTTGACTCTGACGAGTGCAGGTACAGCCCCGTCTACAAAGTCTTCGAAAAAAGAGGTACTATACTGTAGCAAGGCCTCGGCGGTACCGAAAGTACAGCTGCTGCACTGTCATGGTGCATGATGTTTCCGGTATGCGAAGTCTAAATCAAGCTTCCTCCCCCTGATTTTCCTTGCTTTCAACGGCAAGGAATACACTTTTATCATTCACCTAAAGACACCTCCACAAGACCATACCTCCAGTCGTAAGGAAATGGATCTAGAACGCCTGAGTCCCCATCACATCTGAAAACGCCTACCAGTACCCCCAGAAGCCAGGAAAGGAAAACTGAAGGCAATCCGGGGGCTGCTTTCCTCAATTGGTACCTCTATTACAGAATTGTTCATATAAAAGGCTTACGGAATGGTGGCCTTATTATTGAGAAAACCTCTGATCCTGAGTCAGATATCCTTGTTAGCCTAATGTTTACAATTACTACCCTGGTCGCCAGCCTTGCTAAAAAGTGCCTGGCAAGTCTTTTGGTTAGGTTGAATACCGTACCTTTTCTTTCACAGGGTCTAATTTGGGTCAATATTGTTTACAGCGCTCTATAATGCTTTGAATAAGGGGGGTTTTTTTAAAAAAAGTTTATTTTGTTATTTGGATTTCTAGGTTATACTCCGGAGAATAATACTTACTGGAATTACGAATAAATCCGGGGACAAGAAGGGAACAGAGGCGAAAACACGTAAAGTCTAAGTTTCATTGCTCTTTCCCAGGTCAGGCGGTTTTGTTCAAATCTCGCATTATGGGCTTGAGTACGAGTAGATGGAGGCGCGATTATCGGACTTGGGGTAAGTCTTACGCCGCAAAATTTGGACAAGGTGCTTGGCCGTGCCTTGGACTACCGTAGCGCCCTCGTTGCCGCCAGGGCCCTGCCACAGTGCCTCTGTTTCCGCGAAGGCTCTGCGGACGGGGCTGTAAGGATGCTCGCCCCAGGCAAGAGGTACCCGGAACCAGGGGTATATTTGGATGGGGCTCAGAGACGCACAGATATTTTACCATATTCGAGTACTCGAGTACAGTATTTCTTTTATCCCTTTTTCCCGGTATGATACTGCACTTCTTGCCTCGGACGAGTGCCACACTAGTCACACATTTCGCAAACAGTATCTGAGGCAATTCGCTTGTAAAACAACCAATCACGAAACCGCTATATTGGGTGAGGTTGAAAACCCTCCTTTCCAAAGAAGGTTAGATCTTTAAGCGCCATAAAAGTTAATCATCTCATTAAAAAAAACCCCATTTTTTCTTTTCTTTTCATCACGACAACTTTCAACAACAATTAAAGTTAAAGTTGTTGGAAATCGGCACGAACAGAGCCAATGGGTACGTAAAGCGCCGATGAATCCGCCGTGAGAAGACCCCTTGCCAACAAACCAAAAAGCGCAGACAGGCGGGTAGGCTTCAAAGTGTGTCTTAGTTCTTGATTCTTTTCTAACATACTTTGTACCATACGGATGGAAACATCATATGAGGCAGGATCGAGACATTGAGAGTTTTCTCAAAGTTGCTACTTCTCTCGCTTTCTACCTACTTGATAACCGTAAGGGGGAAGGACAATAGCTATAACCTACTCACCCACAGCCCCCAATGCCCTACCATATCAACGTCGACAACCTCCGGCAAGGTCGTTAGGAAGGGGAGGCTTTGGCGTATGACTCAAGTACTAGCACTCCCGAATATTTGAATTCAAAGGCAGCAGAAGGATATGTACTGTACCCCGCGTGGCTAGCAAGGCCAAGTGAAGAGGAGGAGGAGTATAACTTCTGCAGGTACGCAGTGCAGTCCTGTGCAGTGGAGCATTTGTGTGGCTGTTTTGTCACCCGGATCAAACAGCATGCTCGCCTACTCGAGTACATCCCGTGCAAGATGTTGGTACGAATAACAACTGGCACTAATTACTAATCTGTGATGAAATTAGAATTCCCACCCGCCTTTCCTGACAATCTATCGGGAAGATCTACTACCGTACGGTGCACAGACTATGATAGGGGACTATGACCTTAGGGGCTAATGGTGCGGAGCACGGGCGTCATCAATTATTGGTTGCTATCCGTCTTGCTACAAGAGGACGAAAACCGCGTGTTTTCGAGGAAAGCTATTTGTCGTGCACCGTGCTGGGTACCTTCACCACTGGCGCGGGCTCCTCGAGATCTCAACGGAGCTGGAACTAACTTGCTCCATTTGTGGCTGGTCTGGTTCCTGCAGCCCAACAACACTCATCTCCAGATAATGTGATCTCGTGGGAGCCTTTCTTTTGTATTTTTGTATTTTCCACCAAGTCGGAGACACTCGTTGATGTTTTTGCTCTTTTAGTTTTCCCGTTCTGGCTTCCGCCTATTCAACCTGGCTTTCCAGGTATGACCTTTGTTGTTGGCAGGCGGCGGGGGGTGATGGAGCAGAAGGGGGAAAGGAGTGCAATAGATCTGATTAGATCTTCTGTATCTGTTGCATCTGTCCCTCCACCGCACTAGTACTGTCCAACGCACAATTTCGTAAGATTTGCCTGTGTGGCGGTTGAGTAAGGGGTGGCCCTGTTTGGTGTTTATTTGGTGGATAAGCTAACTATCACGGATCTAAATATCCTAACGCTGGGCCTAACTACAAAGATTGAGTAGGGAAGAAAGGGAAAAGCTTCCCCCCAGCAGGATTACTGGATTAGATACATCTCTCCAGGCATTATTTAGAAAAAAAGCTCATTCCAAGATGCTTCCAGATTCTCTCCCTCCGTCTCGTAGGGATTCGAGAGCCCCCTCCTCGTCGAAAGTCAACAATCAGTTCAGGCACTCTGCCGCACTACGGCGCGGTGCTCGTACGGAATGGAATGAAATACAGCTACACTTTGTTATAACTAGAGCCAAGAGTTCAAGCCAGGTAGTGAGGGTTCACTCTCGTGGAGGTCGAAAGCCTCATGCAGCCCCTCGTCCATACTCCAGACTGAGCTGAATAAGGAGCTTCCGTCAATAACCAAATTTTCACAGACGCGCAGGCTTCAGGCCGCAACTAATATTAGACATGACTACTTGCGGATACCAAAAGTATCCGGAAATATCGGCGTTTCCTCGGGTTGAACCGTGCCAAGATCTTCCGGATACTTTTGAGGTCGGCGAGCACAACAACGTTGACACGGTAATCACGAGGGAACGCTGCGGCACTTGCAGATCCTAAGCAGCTGCTTAGTCATCTATGTCTTTGGAACTGATGGGGTGCAGCATGAGATTTTCAATGTTTTGCCGTTGCAGGGGACAGCAAGTAATGAATAAGCAGTGAAGCAACGTGGGGTCCAGTTTTTGAGGTGTCACTTATTTCGGGTACTCAATCAGGCTGTGACCTAAGGAGCTACTTTATTTTTGTGATGTGCTCGAGTACAGGATAAATTAGAGGAAAGAGTGACCTTGGAAATATCTTATCTGTGCCCTTGGATATGGTTTTGGTTGCAGTCCCATATATCCAGTCCAAGGAGAAGAGTCTACCAAAAGTTAGGAGGACGCCCTACTACTAGGCACGCCTTTGCTCAGGCATAGCAGGACGGAGGGCTCCTCAGGACGAGAGCACTGAAGGGTCCAGCCTAACATATCACTCTTTTCCAGATTTCCCTGGCAAGCAGAGCACTTTTTTCATTATAGCAGGTCGAGATTGTACTAGTCTGGGAACGGAGGGGTTGTGCCTGGGACCTCGCTTCGAATTCGTTGTGGGATGTTCTCCATGCATTTTGCTATAACGAGGAACCTTTGTATGATGTTCGAGCTTGCAAGCGATTGGTTCGTGATAATGATTTTTTCCGGCGTAAAGAGGTCCATCACTGGTACGGTGAGGTGCAGCTGTAAATTAGACTTGGTCTGCAGTGAATGCTTGAGCTTGCCTGTATTGACGAGCATCATCCGAAAGCATCGATGCTCGCCGATGCAAGTTTAATTCATCTGCCAAGGCGGAGGGAGCAATTGTGGAGCATGGTGAGCAGTGGTGGCATTCACTCACCAACCCGACGTTTCACAGCGTTTCAAGCCTAACCCCCCTTTTGGCAGGCTTGCCCTTTCTCGCTTCCTCCATGATCAATGGTTCAATTTATCGTTAGTGAGATCACCCGCGTACCGTCTTGGCCGTTCATTTCCAGCCTTTTACGTGTTTCACTTCCTATCACACCTTCTCACTTGCGCTGACGGGGCTGATGTCGCGATGGACTTTCTCACATCTCCTGTCAGAGAGTTTATGCGGAATCTATTTTCCGTCAAGAAGATCTCCTTTCTTGTACGATAATAGCCCTTTATTCTAGTTATTCCTGCACCTTCTTCGTTTTATAGGCGCTTGTTTGCCTCCCTTTACTTTCTTTGGAGGGAGATTGGAGGGAAGGAGCGTATGGTGATTTCTTTTTTTCCCTCTCTTGAGTATGATACATAGTTAATTCCACTATCAATTATCGTCCGTTATCCCTAATTATTTCTGTGCCTTCTCCCACCTTCCCTTCACCACCCTTCCCTCCCTTTGAACCTCTGTGTGCTTGATGCCGGAGTCGGATAATTTACTTGGGTTTCTACACGAATAATTTATGCAGCTGGTCCTGACCTCTTCCATTCGACGCTGAGCGGCTATACTTTATTTTTTTCACTTTTTTTTTTGGAAGAAAAAAGAGAGCGCGGGTTGACACAGTCACGACGGCAAAAAGCCAAAACGCCATTGACAGCAGATAATTGTGAACCGGGAGATCAGAAGAGGAAGAAGTGCGAGAAAGGAAGCACAATCAAGGGAAGGGACGCCACCGGACTTCTCCTTCTTGGAAACACATTGTGGGGAGTTGGGATAGAGGGAAAGAAGCGAACCAGCGTGATAATACGGTACGCATAACGGACAAAAGGGGGGGGTAAGCGGGAGAAACAGAGCGGGAAAGAGAGAGAGAAACAACGAAACCATGCCAACAAACGATTTTTCCAACACAGCCTTCTGGGTGTCACCAAATGCTACTGTAACTGAGGTGAAGGGAATACCAAATTTCTTTTCGAAGTCTATGTTTGGGAAAACGTCAGAATTGAAGTCAGCGGCACAGATTGTTGTGGTAACGGCGCTGGTAGCAGTGATCTTGCGGATATTCTCACGACGGAGGCTGAAGACTAGAGTTTGGTGGGATGATGTTTGCGCCATGGCTGCTGTCTTCTTTCTCGTTACGAACCAGACGGTGTTCTCCATGATCGATTTTCTCGGTATGTGATTATTGTTATCATTATTCTGAGGTCAGGACTTAAATATCGCACGATGGCTTTCCTTTAGTTATTTTTCCTTCACTTGAGTGATTGATGTGATAACTGACCGTGCATCTCAACTGCGGGAATGCAGGAAAGACGAGCTTTTCATTTGTGGGGAAGCAAAGCCGAACCGAGGAGCAGAAGAGGCTTCAAAAGATTGTGGTCGGGCTTAAGCTCACGTTGGCCTTTGAGGTCCAGTACTTGGTCAGTATCTATCTGGTCAAGTTCAGCATGCTGTTCCTCTATAGTCGTTTTGCGTGAGTGGCCCGGATCAATGGGAGTTGGCTCGGTTAATTCAAGTCTGCTAATGAATTGGCGCCTTGGAATCTAGAAAACACACAAAACATATCACAGTCTATCTTCGGATCACTCAAGTGATATGCCTGGTGAGTTTTGCAGCATGCATCTTATCACTTTTCCTGAGCTGCGTTCCAATCAGAACTTTCTGGAGCCTATCTAACTCAAATGGTGGGGTTCCCCTCCCTCCGCCTCCGCTCCCGAAGTAAATAAGCGCAATAAAAAAGCAAAGTGAACTAACCGGTGGTGTTACAATTTTTCAAGTCCAATGCACCCGGAGGACTCTTTTGACATACACTTCCGGGATCTCGAACATCATCACAAACACCCTAGTCCTCGCAGTGCCCGTACCGCTATTATTTAGAGTGAAACTGCGTCTGAGGCAAAAAATTGGTGTATCTGTACTCTATTTCTTCGGAGGTATTGGGTCATCAATGTCCTATGTTACCCAAGAGCAAAGCTTACTAACAACCCATCTCAATCCAGCCTTCGTGATAGTAGCTTCAGCTCTTCGATTTGCAACACAACTTCTCAATGTGTCCGTTCCACAGGCAATTGGGTGGTCACAGATTGAGATATCACTAGCCATAATCCTCGCATGCGCGCCCATGTCCACCAAACTAATGTTCATCCCTTTGATCGACCCAAAGGACATTGAGAAGGTCAGCAAAACGGGCGACACTCTGACCTCGGCAGGGCCAAAATGCCTGATTCGCCCAGCAGCACTCTCCGAGAAGCCAAGACTGTACGAGCCCACCGGTCCCCAGCAATTAACTGCCGTGCGGCCCCTTGCACAGCAGCAGCAGGAACAGCATGGACAACAGCTAGGACAACAGCAGCTGTACACTGGGGCGGCTGCGCTGCCGCCTGTACCTAACAGATCCATGTCCGATGCGGGGAGGGAAGCTGCAGGCCGGGTAGAAGGGTGTGCGTTGGAAGAGGGAACCCTGAGCGTAGAGGCCATGGGAACACTAAATGGTCTCAGCAGGGGCGGTCGAGCTCCCCGAGAGATCAGCACTCCAGATTACCAGAGGCTGAAGGTTGTGCGAGCGGAGGTTAATGGTCAATCCATATGGGAGGTGAGGCTGCCACCATAATCCATCCTCCCTAATAATCAAAACTAACGCATCACCGTCATCATCACCAACTAGGTTCGCCCGAGATCCAATATATCTACAATATCTGGCTCCTCATCAGTATACTCCGACTTAGATGCTATATCGCCGGGTCCCGCATCACCGATTTCGCATGCGAAATAATAACTGCAACTTCACTACTCGATCTTACAATGTAAATGGATATGCCCGTGCGGTCTGACGCTTGGTGGAGCTCTCACTCACTCTTTCACTCCCTCTTTTCGTTCCTTTCTTTCCATGTTATCATAAACTCTGGTAGGTTCACCCCATTTCATGCTATCCCCGACTCCCCCCGGGGCCGGCTCCTTGGGTGAGGGGGGAAATCCCATATCATAGATTTAGAGCGTTTAGCTGCTATCAGATTCTATTATACTCTTATCCTATGCTTTAAGAAACTCTTTCTTTCATTTGCGCAGTTTTTGACCTGTTGGCGTCTTCTTTTCCTGCTCACTCATGATACCCACTTTACAGTAATTCAGGCGGTTGGTTAGTTATTAGATGGAGAGAGTTCATTCGGACGAGCCTTGAAGAACCGCGACTGTGCAGCTTTATGGGTGATGACTCAACTATGTCATTGCATTTTTAAGCTTGGTTACTGTCTCGTAGTAGCGTAACCACTTCATCGCGAATACAGGAAAATCCACGGCGAGCATCCCAAAGCATAGCCTGCGGTATGACAGAGGACCCAGTAACAAGAAAATTTCAATCATCCCCAATTCATGAAATGAATGTGTCATAATAAAATATCACAATCATGGCCGAGTCGTGACCAAACGATAAAGCACAAAGAATCAATTTGGGGCCCCGGGTTGGGCTCTGGTACGAAGGGGATTTTTTTCCGGACGGGGAATAATGTGGTGAATGGTGAATATACCCGGGTGATGGGGTATGATTGATTCCTCGGTAGACTGCCCTACTGAAACTGTACCTTACGGTAGAGTACCGTACCGCGCCAGTACGCTTTCGAGCACGATGCAGTACTGTATCGTTCTCACTGGTTGCAAGGTGGAAAACGGCTTCTTTGAGAATGGCGAATCCGTCTTTGGTGGGTTGGTATAATGGGTAGGACTGCCTGAGCGTGACTCTGGTATTCAACCCTCTTGGGGAGTTTTGTACTATATCATACTTATATCTTTGGGAGAATTCCCTATCTGTAATGCCCTACTATGTTATAGTCTGTTGTATGGCTGTGGACCTGTGGTGCTTGTATGATACGATATCATAGATGGTATCATATCATACATATTATATCTCAAGTTAGGTTTGGAGCCGCCAGTACCGTAGGTTAGGTTGTGACAGGCTCTCCCGGACCCTGCATCCACCCTTCCTTCGGTTAAGCACTTTTCTGAACAAACAACCACGTGAACGACAACAACGACCTCGGCTTCTATCCAAGTTACGGCAACCCAAGAGCATCACCGATTCCAGAGCATAATACATAACCACCTCGGCCACAACCTCGAGCATAAAACTAGCACAAACCCACTCACTCATTCACTCATTCACTCCATCCCTCCTTCAACAACAACCCAATTCCCCCTTCAACAGTACTATCCAGGAAAAAAGCCCCACAAATCCAAACATGGCCGAACGCCTAGCACAAATCCAAGGCCACCTCTCAAACACCTTCCCAAAAGGCCTACTCGCCGGCAAGACCGCAATAGTGACAGGCGCAGGTCAGGGCATCGGTGCCGAAACTGCCGCTCTCTTCGCCAGGGAAGGAGCAAGAGTCATAGTGGCCGACATCGATTCCCGTAACAACCCCCTTCTCCCCCCCCCCACACACACACGGACTCACATACTAACGCAGGAGGTGGGGTGGGACGAGGGTATAACAGAAAAGGCTCAAGAGACGGCAACCAAAATCACTACCACCATCACCGACGGCCAAGCAATCTACGTCCCCGGCGACGTGATGAGCCCGGAATACATCGACCGGCTCGTGACGCGTGCGGCGGAATTCGGTGGCGGCAAGATTCACATTATTGTTAATAATGCGGGGTTCACGTGGGATGGGGTCATACATAAGATGACGGATAAACAGTGGCAGACGATGCAGGACCTGCACACCCGTGCACCCTTTCAACTTGTGAGGGCTGCTGCGCCCTACTTTCGCGTGAAGGATGGGGAGGATCGGACTATCATCAATATCAGTTCTACCTCCGGCCTGCATGGGAATGCCGGGCAGGCGAATTACTCGACGGCCAAGATGGGGATTGTTGGCTTGACCAAGACCATTGCGCAGGAATGGGGGCCGCAGTTTGGAGTCAGGGCTAATACGTGAGTGTTAATTCCTCTCCGGCTGTTGAGGAGGGAGGTGAGGATTAACATGGCTGACATTCTTGGAATGCTGTTTAGTGTCGCGTTTGGCACTGTGCTCACGAGGTTGGTTGCTGCGAAGGAGGATGGTGCGTTTGCAGAAGTTGATGGGGAGAAGATTGCCCTAGGCATTCCAAAGGCCCAGAAAAGGTCAGCGGAGGGGTTTCTTCACGTTCCATTGAGGCGTGGAGGAACCCCTACTGAAGCTGCCATGTCTATTCTGGCCATTGCGAGCCCCTTGTGCTCATATGTTAGTGGGCACACGCTTGAAGTCACTGGGGGATATGGAATTTAAGCTGCGAGGGATGGTCCGGTACATGAGAGTCATTACGGATGATTTTTCTAATGAATGTATATTATGACGGGGCGAAAAGTTGTTAGTACAATAACGCTACCGAAACATTCTGCACGGCCATATCCACTGTTTATTTGAGATCACCCCCTTACTCGTTACTAGACAAAGTATGTCGCCTATGTTAGGTGATGGCTGGGGGGGTGCCCTGCCCCCTCGAGGGCTCCAAATGTCGTGATCGACCGCACTTGGGGCAGGTGCAGGGGCGATAAGCACGGAATACATATTGTGATAGGGAGAAATAGAGTAGCCTTAGCAGTGCGAGGTAAAATCGATAGAGAGACTATGGTATTTAGACCCCATTCCACCATCGTTCAAGGAGAACGCACTAGCGCGGCCACGAATCGGGCTTGCATCACACTAGCCCCTAAAACCCGTGAGGAAATACGTCCCCAAAGAACAGAGTGAGAGTGAGAAGTAGTGTTGGGAATATTGGGGAAGGAAAGTAAAATGGACTTGTCCTTTTTGCTATCATAGCAGAACCCACGTTCGAGCTTGCCCCGATTAGTGCTCTATGGGTTCAAGTACGCAGGCTGTCTCCTCTCGCCAGCCTATTATTCAACAACAACCCCACCCCCGCGCGCAGTGGCTCCATGCTAGGCATGTCCTGTATTAATTGAGTGAGAAATGGTGACTGATGCGACCGGCAGATGTGTTTAAAAGAAGTTGGGTCAACAGGGGCTACAGTGTATTCTTGTGTCAAACGAAGGGTAGATAGGGTATATATATACTTAGTTTTGAGGACCACATGTAGGAAATAGAATAGGAATGAGTTGATTCGCCCTTCTTGCTTCCCCCGCTCTGGGTTACTCAGGTTATGTATTGGAATATTATGATATTATGATGAATAGACAGGCTATCTATGTGCGCAACACCATGAGATGCAATACAGTAGAGTACAATACAATGCAATACGGGTGCTAGTGCTTCAGTGACAGTAGTAGCAGCAGCAGTAGTGGTAATAGCTAACTTATTGTAAGAGAAGACAATAATTCAGATGGAACGGCTGGGTGGGCGTGCGAGTGAAACGAACGAACGTATGGATAGAAAGAAGGGAATGGGGGGTAAGAAGTGAGTAAGTGAATAAATTTAGCACACATCAACCCCACAACCGTGGGGAAGATATGTCTAGAACAGAGTCAAGTTGATTGAAAAACGCAAGTGTAACGGCGTTTGATGTTCTGGCATTAATAGAATAGAGTTGATAGAATGTAAGAAATGATATAGGTAAGTCACTGTTGTGCCTCTAGTACTTCCCACCTTCGTGTGTGAAAGATGGAAAATAAAATTGGGGACTGCGATACGTGAAAAGGGAAACAGAAATATGGGCCTAGTTCCACAAAGTTAAATTGAAGAAAGAGAAAAATGACAACTCCAATGCTAATAAAAATCAAATGAATGGGGGGGAAAAAACGCCAACAATGATAATAGATAGTCACAGAATACGTGCCCGGCCCTACCACAGCACAGCTCGCCATTGAACAGAAAATAGAATATACAAGAAGCGAAAAGGTAAGTATCAGGGGAAGAGGGGTAAAATGTAACGGAAGAAATTGGGAACGGACGAGTTTGGGAAAAGATGAAAAAGAGGGGGGGACAGGAGATAATTTTATTCGTCTCCTCTGCCAATGACTCTAGAAACCCACAAGTGTGTAGGCCCTTCGGTACCCATTTTCTTATCTCTTCGTCTCCAGGCTCTATGCAACTTCATTCCCATTTCGTGGAGCTCCTTCTCGACGTCCGCAAGGTCCTGAATGAGCTGATCCCTTCTGGCTTGCATCTCCCGTCTGGCAACAGGGTTGTGAGTGCTGGGGTTTGGCGGGAGGACTTGCTCGAGGTCGTGAATCTCGCGGCGAAGCGCGGCACGACGCATAGTGAGTTGGTCTTGCTCAAATTCGAGCTGTGAGAGATGATCCTTAGGTTCCTGAGGTTCGTCCTTGGGAGCAGAGGTGGGACGGTGTAGCGGATGAATTTCATGCGGGGGAAGCGGGGCCGAGACAGCGCGGATGGAGTCTGAGCGAGGCGGGGGGATGTATTGCGCGGGAATAGAGGGCATGGCAGGAGAATCGTTAAGCGACATTGCGGTGGGAGGAGCAAGGGGCGCAAAAGTGGATTGGCGGATGTGAAGTTTGACGGGATCTCTGTATCTGGGGGCTTGAGTAGCAACAGTAGAAATTGTGTTCGACCGTTGATGAAGCCCCTCACGCTCACGACTGTCCAACCAGTCATCGATCGAAACGAAATTCGGTGGTTTCACAGCAGCAATCTGGATCGGCGATTCCGTTCCCAAATCCGAATCATGTCTCTTGCGACCGGCCACTTTTCCCTTGACAACGTTTCCCAACCCAAATCCTCGGCCACGGGAAGGAGCATACGAAGATGAAGATGAAATATCCACGGTAGCGGCTTTACCCAAACCAGGTGCCACGAAGGTGTCCGATAGATGTGTCGAATTAGCACTGCTCAAACTCGACGGCGTGGGTTTGCGCGCAACATTGAGTTTTCGCGGAGGAGCGTTCATAGTGTGTTTAGGGATATTGGGTTGTTTGATAGAATCTGGTTTGACAGTGCGGTTTGAATTTAAAAAAGACGAAGAACCAGGTGGGGAAGGATATTGAAGAGTGTTTATCCTAAGCGGCGGAGGAGGAGCAAGGTCATCATCTTCATAGAAGCTTTGATGGCTACCAGCATTTCTATATTGTCCAAGAACCCGGGGTTAGTTTCAGAATGAACAAATGAGAGGACCGCGCCTTGTTACAACCGCATAGAATAATTTATAAACACTAGTTGGGAGGGGTATAAAGTAAATTAGGGACTTACAACGATAAAGTCGGTTTCTCTGGCGGTCCTTTAAAAACCGACTCGCCAGACTTCCTGAAAGCACTACTACCACCTAAATGTTCCGGGAAGCCAACAATCTGCGAGCTCGGTAAACCGGACAAAGTCTGGTTAGTGCTCTCCATAAGAACAGGGTAGCCAATAGCTGGTTCCTTTGGTCGCGTATAAATGGGTAAACGATTAAACATCGTAGTGAAACTGATAGACATCGTCATGGACAAAGGAGGTTGACAAAAATTAGCCCTCTTGAACCCTTGGTAATTGCTCTTTAGTTGTCCCTGGACGGTCACCCTCTCTCTTTTGGCTGTTTACTACCCCGACGTTTCCTCAGCGGTGGTGAGCAGATATTTACAGCCGTTGTGTTGATGCTAGCTGCCCGCTTTGCTGCTGCCTGTCGACGCCCGCTGTGTAGGGGTGACACAAAACAAGCGGAAGCAGAGGCGAAGGGCAATGCAGGGAAATCTTGAAAACCTCGTAGTAGAAGTGGGGATAGAGTCGAAAGTGGTAGATGCAGATTCAGATGCAATCCGAATCAATAAAAGGAGCGGTGAGAAATGATCAAAAGGAAGGACTGATGATGAGACTGCGCAGAGGCAACGGAATACTTTCTCCCTCTTTCTCCCAAAAATAAAATGAAAATCCCAAGAAAATCCCAAGAGAGAGAGAGGTGGCCGTCCGTAGCCAGAAGAAGTCTTCCCCCACAAAAAAATCACGAATGTGCAGAAGGGAGCAATATTAAAGAGGAAGAAAAAAAGAACAGATTGGGGGATGGCTTACACAAGATATGATATATCTATCAAGAATGATCGGCTACAAGGGGTGGTCCCTCCTTCGTCTCCCCTTTGAGGATGCCTAGAAAAGAACTAAGAGCTGCCTGTGGAGGCTCTCTGGGCAAACCTTGGGTCCTAAAAACGGTGAAATGTGAATCGCCAAACGCACCGATAACCGCTTAGCTTGGGTGAGTAAATCAAATGATGGCGAAGGGGTTGCGACACCAGCGGAAGTTTCCTGTCTCGGTTTGAATTTAGCTACCGGGCAAAGCGCAGCAAAACACCTCGAGCAGCGGGTGTAAATTATTCCAACGTCGGTGCGCAATGGAAGCTTAATTTCCCTTTAACCCCTTCAAAGGAGGTGCTCGAGCGTAGTGGTTGAACTATTCGGAATGCGTTCCGGGGAGTACAGCAAAGGGGGGGGGGGGGGGTTGTAAACGAGGGCTCGCCGTCGATGAATTCCCAAAGTTGAAAATAATAAATAATAAATAAAATAAGATATAGTAAAAGCCACCAGCCTTCTGGATACAGTATGTGCCAGTGCGTTTCTAACTTTAACTTTCTATCACGATGCCCGTGATCAACTGGGACTGGCAATGCTCGGGAATGTGTTTGTTTGGTGCCGACAGCGTTCCACGGACAATTGGAGGATTTTGCCTTCTCTCCTTGGTTTGGCGAGTTTTGATCTTCTACCGACCGCGGTGTATTTGCCCTTCCAAACCTTCACTTTGTTCTTAGGGCTACCGGTACCTCAGGGCATAGTACGCACCCCTGGAAGAATGGAGAAGTGGTGCTATATATAGCAGCACCAGGATCAAAAAAAGCCGTTACCAAAGCCCAGGCTACAGAAGAAGTCTGCCCGAGGGAAGGGAATCACTGCCAGTATGCAGATAGCCTACCTGCGACCAGCACTGGAAGCGCGCGGATGGATAGAGTGAGATTTTGGAGGTGAAAGAGGGAAGGGAGCTGGGAATTGGAGGAAGGAGTAAGAGAAAACAAGAAAGGTAGGCGGGTTTCGGCTTCCCTTTGACAGAGAAGATGAGAGAACACTAATGGGTCAGGTGCTTTGCTTTGCTCTCAGATTCGACGACCGGTACGCTAAAGCAACAGGTTGAGAGTGAGAAACAATCTCTAGAAAACAAAAGAAGGAGAGGGGACACAAAGAGGCTGAGTCCATTGAAATGCCTTTACGCCGCCATGCCTTCGAGAGTGCTTCTCTCGGCTGACTGAGACTGAATTCTATGGTATGATATGATACCGGCATCATCGTCCAGTTAAACTGCAGGCTAGGGTGGAGGCAAAAAATTGATGACATCTGCACCGAAGGGGGGAAGCTATTGCTTTTTTTTTTTTCAATGGTAGTACTCGAGTAGAGTAACGGCATCATATGTTCGGCGGCTGCGCATAACAAAGCTAAGCTACCGAACATCCACTCACCGGTATATAGTAAATTTATACCGGTGGCGGACTCTCGTATGTATGAGGACAATTATTATACTGCTCGTGGCGAGATTACTGTAAGCTGTGAACTTGTGGGATTGACTCCACCGCTGCTGCGAAAAGCCCCAGTCGCCCAAGGGATTGGGGCAATCAGACACTGTGAACTGATCACCAAACTTAGAAGCTTGATATCTTTCCTTGGTTCATTGATATTTCGTATTTATCAACATTTAGCAACCCAAACTTGCCGCGAGTACTGTACCGGTACTGGTATAGTGACAATATTGTTGTTTTATATTACTACTTTTCTTCCCCTTCCCCCCCCCCCCCTACAGGGCACTTCTCCATGCCCTGCTCAGCCCTCGCCATACCGGTCTTCTTCCATCCCCGGCGGAATTAGATTCAAGGTACAGTACCCGTGGGGGCAGTACTTTCAAAGAGCGCAAATTTCTAGTCCAGAGTGGCGATATCGAACAACAACAAAAAAAGGCAACGAACCAAACCGATTAAGAAAATTCTTCTCCTATGATATTATTATGAACTAAACTTCCCCCTGAGACTGGTGCTTTTCCCTTTTCCAAAAAAAGGGGGGGGGGTGCCAATTCTATATCTTGAACCGCATCACAGCATCACAGCATCACAAATCTTCTTCATCACAAGTAATGACTTTTCGGCACCATGTTATTCATTTATTCGTTTAATTTTAGGTAGTGATTTAACAAAATTTAATATATTCTATATCACGTACTGTATAACCATATATATCCGGCCATCGCCCCGGCCTCCAGAATTTAAGGATCGCTGTAAATTATTATTATTATTATTATCATCATCATTACGGTGCTGTTGCTGTTATTGTTGTCAAATTCGCGAGATCCCTTCCTTTTCAACTCATTCCATATGGGGAATGCATGGGTGCCTTTATACTACTGTGGCGCCGGACCTAGGCGACTCGGTAGGGTACGGTAGTCGTTCGTTAAGCTATGGTATCTGTATCTGTATGCAAGCCCCTGGAGAAAGTAGTTATTTGCCCAGGACGGATCAAAGGAAAGGCAATCTAGGTCGCTGCATTTGCCCCCGTCATAGGATATGGTTGACGATTCTACTGATGGTGATAGTAGAAGCGTGGTAGGTATCATAATATGTAGGGGAGAAGGAGCGAGCGAGTGCCAGTACTCGAGTATAGGGTAAGGGTTTATTTCCTTTGACCCTCGGTTGTGGCGGAAACGGTAAGGATCAGCGAATTTACTCCGGGCCAGGCTGGGAACTGCCGTACCGCAAGATAGGATTGTATGATACGTCGAAGAACGTCACGGCAAATGTCATCATACCGTAGTTCTCAGACTTAAGGCTGTCAACTTCAAATCGCCCTATCCTTACTTGACTTAATTCACCACAAGCTCCACCACCACCACCACCACCACCACCACCACCACAACAACAACAATCGCCACCAAGCGAGAAAAAAAAAAGAGAGCAAACAATGCCGCATCAACCCCCCCCACCACCACCCCTTGCAGAGACCCAGGCGTTCGTCTCCCATTTCCCCGTCCCCCGTCCCCTCCCACTCTTTCAAAAACTAACATCAACCCACCCACCCCTCCAGAATCTCAATCTTCACACCGGTGAACCTCCTCCTCCTAGCCTTGGCACTCTACCTCATCTACACCCGCCTCCGCCCGAACCCCTCTCCAATCACGCTCCTCCAATCTTCCTCCGACAAGGCCATAGTCTTCAGAACTTTCACCCCGAAAACCCTGCAACCCTTCAACGGCACCGACGACGCTAGAGTGTACCTCGCCGTCAACCGCAAGGTCTTCGATGTCACCGCCGGCAAGGGCTTCTACGGGCCCGGCGGGCCTTACAGCAACTTTGCGGGGCGCGATGCGTCGAGAGGCCTGGCGCTCAATAGCTTCGATGAGGAGGTGCTTACGGAGATCGGCGCGCCTATCGACTCGCTCGAGGACCTGAAGGAGGAGGAGCGCGCCGCACTGGACGGGTGGGCCGAACACTTTGAGGGAAAATACCTGCTGGTTGGGAGGTTGGTTGAGGAGGGGAGTGAGGAGGCTAAGGAGGCGGAAAAGAAAGAGTAGGAGGGATTGAGTTTCTTTTTTTCCCTTCGTTCAACAGATGCCGGTACCTATGGTTTGTGGATTGGATAGCGCTTAGCTTTTTAATGGATTTCTACTTCCTATCCCATCAAGCCATCCGGGGGTGAACGTAGGCGATTATTTTCCGCTTTCTCTGTACTCCCAGAACACGTCTCTGGTCTCTACAATGCCTCTCTTAAGCTGTGTGCTCGTCTGTGAAGCTGAGCCATCACACCACCATCGCCAGTAAGCCCTCAGCACATAGAGTACCAAACTTATTATCCCATCTATTTAAAAAAACCCACCCATAATCAACCCTAAAATCCAACTATATACAACCTACCACGCCACACCAGAGGACCGAGGACCTTTGAGGGTACCCAAAATGACATCTAACGCCCCATCGATCCCAAGCATCCTACCCACAGATACAGTTCTTGAGGAAAGAAGAGGTCAACTATACAATCCGAAATACGATGGAAACGGAGAAAGGAAGAAAGAAAGAGAAAGCCCAGACATTGACCCGCTAAAAAGTGTGAAGATAAGATAACAAGCAAAAGGGAGAAAGAAGTGGTGGTGGTGGGAACCGAAAGAAAAGGAAAGAGGTGTGAAAGATGGCACATACTCCCGCTAATGCTTTCAAAACAACAAAAAAGAAAGCCACACCAAGCGCATTTCAGACAAAGGAGATACAAAAGAACGGAGTCGTTCGTGTTCTGAACTTTTTCATATAGGTTCCTAATTGAGGAGCTTGTAGGACGCCGAGTCAATGACCTTTGCAATCTTTTCCACTTGCTTTTGAGCTAGCTCCCAATCCCCACCGGCCAATGCATCTCTGACGCCTGGGAAATATCCCGCGTCATATCCGCTCCATGCCTATATTCTGATCAAACACCAAACCTCTGAAATGAGCCATTACGGCAGGGAGTAAACTTACCTCAGGTGCGAATACAACATGCTTGAACCACTCTCTTCCAGGCAACCCACCTCCCTTAGATAGATCTAGCAGATGTTCTTCAAAATTACTCATTCGGATATTTCGGCCTTGTCGAGCAATTATTCCACTTGTATCTAGTCCTGTCCCAACATAATCCATCCAATTTTCATGCTTTTCATCGAATTCTTTCAGCCTCTTCTCAGCAGAATCAACCGCATGCCTCAGATCTTTGAAATCCAACGGTTTAGTGTCAGGCGACTGTGTCTGCATGATCTTCCTGGCGTGTTCTTCTAAATCATCTGTATATCGCCCAAGCGCATGCGCGTAGTCAACCATATTAAAGGGTAAAACAGGCGTATCAGCTAGCTCTATAATTAAAAGGCCTAGAACTTGGGCGATGGCAAGGTGGTGGTTGAATCCTGGATCCCCAGTATTCTTCATCCACTCAAAAGTGTCATAGCAGCTATGATATGGAAACGGGTCACCCGCGAAACCGATATCTATCGAGGAGACTCCTGCATAGTCCTGGAAAGCAACATAGTCGCTTCCAGCACCCAAACCAGGAAGGGATTTGTCGCCCCAGTCGTCTCGCAGGGTGCCGTTTCCTGAAGGGCTTTGTATTCTTTCGAGGACATTGAGGAGCGGTTGTTGGGTGAGAGGTGATCCAGCTGCACGGAATTCTCTACCTGATACTGCAATATCGAGGTTGATATATCCCATGCCGTGTAGACGAAGGTCGTCGATATTATCTTCCACATATTCACTATGAGGTGCTCGTCAGGAGGTGTAGAGGCCATGACCAATGGAGAGACTCACGTTGACCCAATCAGATTATACTCCTCCGCATCCCAATTGGCGAATATTATACTCCTCTGAGGTCTCCAGCCCATTTCCAACAGCTTCCCAAACAACCTAGCAACCTCCAACATCACTGCAGTTCCGGAATTGGGATCACTAGCACCAAAACACCATGCATCCCTATGATTTCCCACCACAACACGCTTCGTACGATCGTCGGAGCCCAGGATGTATCCAAGGACATTCCGGATGGGATGCCGTTCATCTTCGACTTGATCATTTTCCAGTTTGACCACAACAGGCGAGTCATTGATTGAGCCCGTCCACCATTCTTCGACGCCTCGCGTGTCTCCCCTCCATGACTCATCAACTTCAGACCCTTTACCCTTCAGCGACAGCAGAAGATACTTAGCATTATCCCAAGACTGAAGCGTGTGAGAGTTAGCAAAATCGCTCAACGTGCCAATTAACAAGGACAAGGGCTTACCAAAGGCAACGAAGGGATCCCGACAAGCCCAGGATTGTGCTCGAGCGGAATCCTCTCATAACCCGGCTTGCTTGGTACCCCCGGGGTCAATACATCCCCAACCAGGAAACTCGTCAAGCTCACAGAACCCCTCTGCACAAAGCCCTCGGGCAGATCCCACCCCTCGGTCTTCGGATCAGAAAACTCAATCACCGCTGCCGCACCTCGTTCCTCAGCGGCTTTTATCTTGAGAGCCCTATCCATCTGTGTCCCACCGTATCTAACCAGGATGATTGAGCCTGTCAAGTTGAACCCTTGTGACTCGAGTTTGTCAAAATCGGCACGGGCTCCATAGTTGGCATAAATCAAGGGACCCGTAGCACTACCAGTTTTAGAATAGCCATGGAAGACAAGTGTATTTTCACGATCGCCGTTTGCCTTTGGCTCTTCAAGGTCAGCTTCCCACGGTGGGTCGATGATCGCAAGCTTTCTCCCGCCGGGTTTGGGGAAATTAAGGTAAACACTGTATCTGTAAATTTGGGAAAGGCAGATTTGTTAGGACATTCCGCCACCGACTCAAAAATATGAGAGTTGAATGACATACTCGTCGAGCCCTACACTCTCAAGCCCAAAACTCCTGAACTTCCCTTCAACATACTTGGCTAGCACAAAGTCCCCCTCAGTCCCTGCAGTATGGTCGAAACGGCTCAAGTACTCTAAGTAATGTTCGATATTATCCTTCTCAATCGAATCCCTTATGAAGTCCTTAAGGGCATTTATGTCGAACTCGATCGTCCCACCAGCCCCCGGCGGTGGATTCAAAGTAACTGAATCCGACGCAAGCAACGCATAAACCACGATCAGGCCGATAATAACACCTATAAATCTATACAATGGAACGAAGCCTTCACCAAAACATGGTAGATCCGGTATTCGGATACAGGAGAACCACCGGAAGGGATTAATTCTCCAGTGATGGGGTATTGATATAGCAGAGAGTGAGTCTGTTATTGAAGATATGCGTTTCGATATATGCATCCGAAGTCTCCCTCCTCCCCCACGCCTTCGTTGACCCTCCTCCCCCTCCTCAGGCTCCAGAATCTCCATCTCCACCATCGCCCGCTCAAGACTCTCCCTACTTGACCGCGCGGAATCTCCGAATTCCTCCAGAAACGAGCTCTCCAGAGAACTCCTCGCAGTTTCGACAGTCGGCTGCCGGTACCGGCCATGCGAGGAGGCCAAGAGGTGTGACGCCTCTTCGTTGGTATGTGGATTGTCACCGACATCGCTATGGGCTCGGGAAGATGTCGCCTCTTCGTAAGTTGGGATTGGAAGAGAGCTCCCAAGCATGGAGCGTTTTTCGTCGCTCATGCGAGCGGTGTAGCCTTTTAGGCTGCCTAATGAGTGGAAAGTAAGGTTCAAATGGGTTTCCCGTTATTACTGAAGGAATGGAGGGCTAAAGATAGATGCTGTCATAGACAACTCATTAAATGAGTAAGGCGAGGAACTACAGTGCGTATAGTAAGTACTCTGGTACGAAAGGAGAGAAGGATTATGGTAGTGGTAGCGTTAACGGCTGCAGTGATGGATCTGCCGAACCGGATAGAGACGATAAGCTTTGTAAAAGTGAGGGTTGTAGCTCTGAAGAAGCGGGAAGAGTTCTGAAGGATAGACAGACTTTAGTCCCTCGCTGCATACAGCTCTGCCTGGGGAGGGAGGGGGATAGAGGGGAGCGATTCTCGAGACAGTTATCAGGGACACACTTCTAAAGTTGCAATCGCGTTCCCAGCCCATACCATATATTCGTAATCAAAGGGGGTATCCAGAAGCTTGGCTTACCGCCTGCCCACATCTGGAAATTGGTGAGCCGCAGTCGAGAAAGACATTGAAAGCTTCCATACAGACCCCCAAGTCTCCGATAGATCAACCCAATCCTAACACAACGGTACATGATCTCCCTGCAGACATCGATAGCTTCATGCAACGGTTCGCTCCCACGCAAACCACTCTCCCGTGGTCCACAACAGATCATCGCAAACCCAAAAAATGTGATAATATTATTTAATAATATTATGGTAGGGTTCTATCAACGGTTTCCAACTTATATTAAATTTTGGAGGTATCATACAAGTATGATAATATTATAATACGGCAACACAGCACAAACTCTTAAGGCTCTCAGTCCACAATAAACTACCTCGCACACAACTACCAAACCATTATTAAATTGTTTAACTACTCTGAGCTTCTCTTCCAGAAAAACTCTCATCTGTGGCTGCCATCCAACCTATCGAGAGGCGGGAGATACAAATATCAAATATACAAACAGGACACCGATGACCAATGCCCAGATGTTTCGCCTTTGGTAATAAAAAAACCCTCCACCTTGCCATTGACCCCTTCCCGAGCGGAATATAAAAATATAAAAATAATATAAGAAATATAAAAATAATAAAAAATGCAAAGCTCGTGCTCACTTCGTCTTCCTGATCCATAGACATAAAATAAGGAAAGGTATCAAAGCTACATGTATGATTAAAGAAAAAAGGATAAAAAAAGATGGTATGAAAGAGCCAGCTTGACAGGCGAACCGAGGAACCTACAGGATGCTGGCGGAGAAAAACAACGAGAAAAGGAGAAAAGGAGAAAAAGTAGGAAAGGAAAGAAAAAGAAAAAGCAAGGAAAATTTGGTAGCATGCGAAGTTAATCCTCGCATCCTTCTATCCTTACCAAAGTCGTGGCCCACGCTGAAGAATGCTCAGAGAAAAAATACATCAAGTCATGAAAACAATGCGATAAGGGACAATCAAATGAAATGGTGGTAATGATAACGATACAAAGATTTTTTTACCTATTAGTACACGGTGAGAACATTGGGAATTAGACTCGTGCTCTCTTCCCCCTTGTTCTCCTTGGGCTCTCAAGCGTGGCAGACTCGTCCTCCAGACCTCGCTTTCTTCGCAAGTTCCCCCTGGCCGTCGCGATGGCAGGTTCATCTCTACCCTCGCTAGCATCGAAGATGGACTTTCGCTTAGACGCAGTCTTGTCCCCTAGATTAAAGACGCTGCTGCGTCCGCTGTCATCCTCAGAGTCGGGTGTCAGACGTGAGATATCACGCCTGGTAGCAAGTTCTTTCTGCTTGCCCTTTGCGGCAAGAGCTTCGGTGAACGAGGTAGCCGGCTGTGAGGAAGCAGACTCTTCAACATCCGTCTCCGCCTCCTCTTGAACAGGGATCTCAAGCTTCTTGGGGGATTTTGGTGGAAACAGCAGGCGTGGCTTGATAGCAGATCGTTCAAGGCTAATCTCATCATCTTCTCCATCATCCAGATCACTTGGAAGACGTTCATTTGGATCTTCCATTTCGGTGAATTTTTTGAAGATTTTCTTGCCTCGACTATAGGCGAGTTAGCAAGGAGCTAATCACACAAAATATAGGATGGTGAGCCTTACAAAACGTATACCATACCATCCTCTCTGTCCTCAGCTGCCCCTAAGGACTCTGCCTTTTTCTTTTTGATCCTCTGTCTTTTGGAGGTGACAGACTCTTCTCCCGGCCTAGTAATAAATGGGTTGTCTGGATCATCATCATGTTTCGGGATGCGAGCATTAGAGTCTGTAAATATGCTTATTGAGTCTGAAACAGGTCGTTCATCGCCCAACAGATCCAATAACCCCATTCCACCCTTTCTCTGCTTAGGAGAAGACTTTTTGAAAAGCGTTCTCCGAGTACAGGACAGCGAGGCCGAAGAAGCCTTAGATTTAGATGACGAAGGAAATAGAACCCTCGCTGAACCAACAATCTCTTCTAAGTCGAGGTGTTTTCGTTTGCGGGAAGGGGTCTTTGCAGGCGTAGGCAATCCAAATCCTCCCGGATTCAACAAGGTTTTTCTATTCTTCCCCAGAATCTTCTCAATTCCATCATCCTGTTCCCCCCTCCCCGCTTTCCCCTCTTTGTCTCCATCACTATCGACTTCAGATGACGATGCTCCTACCGGCTCTTCGATTGCAAATGTAGCCCGCTTTTTACCCTTGACGGTACGTGTTTGTTCGGGCGAGCGGGGTGCTAGAGGTGAGGAAGGAGGTGGAGAAAGTGTCGCAGTGGAATAGCTAGATGCTGAAGAAGCCCCCTTTCGCTTGCCAGTACGCTGAGGTTCAGGTGAGGAAAACATAGGACCATGACGAGGGGCAGGAGGAGTCTTGGGCCGTCCACGAGAACGAAGTCTTGGAGGAGTGTTCATGATGAGGATGAAGTTGTGAGATTAGTGTGGTTGTTTGTTATTGTTGTTGTCGCAGTAACACCTGATGCTGGGAAGCGAATGAAATCGAGAACGAGCGAAGAACTGCAGCCCCTTATCTCGGATATGGAATCGCAATGGTAATGTGTCAGAAAAAAAAAAAAAGGGAAAAAAAAAAACTCAAGAGCGTGGCAGTTTGAGGCAGAACAAAGAAACAATGCGGCGTAACGATAAAAATGATGCGAGCACGGGCAAATGTTTCCTCTTTCTTTCGGTAGAATGGTTTTTGGGGGGGAGCGGAGAGAGTGCGTGGGAATGAGAAAAACAAGAGGCTAGGAGATGGAGGGTGTTGGCTCTTGTCCCGAGGCCACAGCAACGGCCGTTGCTCTAGCCACAGCGGCTCGCGTGTTTCAGGCAACGCGCTCCTTGGTTTGGTTGCCCGTGACGAGTTCTGTCCTTGACCTGGGATGTTCTCTGGTAGCAACCAGTTGACAATTCGAAGGTAGATTAAAAGGTTCGCTTGAACGCCGTCTTCTGGGATGTGCCAATTCTATTGATGTATCTCGGGGTCTTGCTAAGAAAAAAACGTGACAAGAATGGTTTGCGTACCGAGTGATTAGCCGTGACGAGGAGGTTTGACGCGTTCGCGTTCGTGTCACATTAACACTGACCAACAACGAAAGTGCCCATCGAAGAAACCGGCGGTTTAGCCAAAATGCAACTAATAAAAACGGTATGCTCTTCATTAACAATTAACCTGGTTCTTTCCTGATACTTAGAAATAAAGTCCGCAATACTCTACGTTTTCAGCGGTTTGGAGTATCATACAGTGTCTTTTTTGGCACACGCGTGCTGGGCTCGGTGACTGAAAATGATAGACCACGAGTATCATACTTGCTGTTTTCAAAAGTATCCGGATGCCTTGGCGCCAAGACTTGAATATTTAGGTGTAAATTTGGGCGGCTTGGCGCCCGGGCATCCGGGATACTTTTGAAAACAGCGAGTAAAGTCAAAGTCATTGACCGCATGCGCTTAAGCACAAATCTGCTAGCCGATTAATCTACGGCTGCTCGCCTCGATAAATGGTGGCTGGCCAACAGACATATGTGAGGGCCTTGAGATCCATGCGATCAGGATTGTGGGTGGGGCTAGGGTTTCATATGAGGTGTACTCGTACCGAAAGCATAAATTTATCTCCCAGCAGCGCGCTGATTGTAAAGTATAGCAGAAGAGGCAGAACCTCTATGGGTACAATAGAGACCATGGCGATAGGGAGTTATTGTAGGACACTCGGAGCATCAGTATCTCGAATGGTTAGTATTTTTTTATCTTTTCGGAAGTGGATTGGCGTCCGGGGTGACCCTCCTCCGCTCTACTACTACTCTAGTAGGTTTTTAGGGGCTTATTGCGAATGTTTGCGAAATCTTCTGGTCGAGGCGTGGTGCATATAACAAGGGGAGGTTTTAGCTAACTTCATGTTGGTGAGTGCGTGTGGAAAATCGCGAAATCAGTGCCATACGGGTACGGTACCGTAGTGGGGTTGACAGTGGGGCAACCCCTGTCTTGGCTGTTACGCCCTAAGTTAAACATCAATTCTCGACAAAGTTTAATTTTCCGCATCAACAACAAAAAGTCCGGTTCGTCCCCACCACCACCGCCATTCTCCCCATAATGTCTAACGAAGAGCCACCTCTCCATCTCTCGGACCTACAAATTGACGATGGAGAGAAAGAAAAACCCGTCCGATCTGCGGCCGTAGAGCAAGACGTGCGCGAGGAAGCTCTCCGTGCGGAACTAGCCGGTGTACAACAAATCAATTCCGTCATCCAAGGAGTGGTATCGTCCTTAGAAAAAGCAAAGGAGAATATGGAGGTGAGTTTTGAATTCCCAATCTCTGTGAGCTGGGGTTAACTGTTGTAATTGGCTGATGCGGTAGACTGTCTCCACCACCGTTGCATCCGCAAATACTCTCCTTGACTTGTGGATTCGTATCTTGAGCCAGACGGAGCATACACAACGGCTACTGCTCTCCGGGCATTGGGAGGGTGCCACACAGGACTTGAATGATATCGAAGCGGAGGCAGCGGCTAAGGTTCAAGAAGCCGAACGGAGACGGGAGGAAGAGAGGGAGCGTGCTGCTGCGAGAGAAAGGGAAGCTGTGGCTGCAGAAGCTAGGAGAGCGGCAGCTGAGAGAAAGCCTACTAGAGGGGGGAGGAGAGCTGGTAGGTTGGGAACTGGTAGGAGTGGGAGTTCCAGTGGGTCTAGGATCGGGGCTCCGCCTCCCTCCTCCTCCTCTTCCTCTGGTAGTGGAACGGGGAGGGGGGCTAGGGGTGGAAGAGGGACTAGCGGAGGATCTGGCATTGGACGAGGCCTCCCGAGAAGAGGAGTTAGATGAGGGGGAATAACTAGATGGTGCGGAGGACTTTTGAACAAATCCACAGATTGGGGGCGGAGTTCTATCGGTTGCTCCTTCGTAGGAAATGGTCTGTTTTCATGCTCGAGGGTCTCGTTTTTTTTATATGGGGATAGGTTGGTTAAGGGTAATGTGGGACTGGTTGGTCGAATCAGAGGGAGGTATCTGCCTTAAATGAACACTTCAATCAAAAGTGCACGATTATTCAACTCCCTCCAGATATTCACCTAATCCCTCATACTTAGCCGTTAATACAGTTTGTGGGGGGGGCATTGAGCACATATGGATCACCCAGGCAGTGTTTGTCCATTGATATTATGGTAACCTTCAGGGCCCTTGTTGGGCTGTGGAAGATTGTAGTGCAGGGTGGCGGGCTTGGTATCAGGTTTCCAGTTTGCTTTTAGTCTTATCCTGCAGAAAATCTAATCACAGACTCTCAGTATTGTGCCGTATCATATCCTAAGGTCTTTCGTTTTGCTCTTCCGCCACTTTGGGGGTTAGTTTTTTAGTCTAGTTTGGGGCCTATGGCTGCTCTTAGATTTTTTACTATCCAGGTATACATACCACGTTGTGCTAGATAATCCAGTGGTAGTATCTACTGAGGCTAAATCAACAAAGTGATCATTCCGTCAAAGATAGAGTCACAACAACGTGCACCTATTTTGTGCCGAGAAATGGCAACAGGATCCGACCCTGCGTCCCCACCACGCCTTCGGCACACTTTTGGAGGGCTTTGGTTTTGCGTTTTCCAGCTGTGGACATTACCTAAATCCGGGCTCATATCAACGTCAGTGCAAGAAACAGATGTAACCGGATGCACAATTGGCGTGCCGGTGTTGGACCCGTAGTCCATTGTCGAGGACTGGGTTGGGCTAGATGGCGGATGGTGCGGGGCCGCTTTAACTGTTTTACTTACTAATAATCCACAATATATTGGTGATCTTGAATAATTACAAAGAGGCGGGGATTCCGGCTTCCCTTCCCCTATAAGCCCTGCTCTCTGCTCGCAAGACCCGCTGAAGTCCCCAGTTTCTTTTTCTGCGCCGGCCCGGTTAATGGGTTCTGGTAAGTTAACTGCATATGCATTACCATACTGTAACGTACCATGCCGTATTGTCTTGTAGCTTATCTAAACACATCCTTCGAAACATAGCTGCAAACAGTCAGAGCCGAGTGATGCATGATGAATACCTGCCTACTCGCCCCTGGGCAGCCTGCATAGCCATGCAGACCGCGACCATAACTAATTACGATCCACCATGCCACAAGACTTCTTGATTCTAAGCGCTAGAAAACCAAAATATTCATAACAATGTTAGGGTTCCGTTTAGTCTCTCTCTATCCACGGCTACTCAATCACTGACAGGTGACGACACTACCGCACTGTACTGTACATCTAGTCGGGTACGCAGTCTCGTCAGCGGCTATCCTCGCGCCCACTCTTTCGCCATGGCGGATCACTCTCGTTATTGCTCGTGAAATTCCCGAGGTATTATACTAGCCCCTACGGCAAAACACGGGACGCACAATAGTTACTATATTATGATATAATGAGTTACTATACATTCCTGAGTAGGAGGCTTGGGTATCTATTCAATAATGCCTCACGATCGATTAAAGCTTTGTGTCCTCGCCATTTCCCCAAGCTGCATTTATACGGGGTAGTGAGTGGGCACAATGAGTTCGGGTCAACGCCGGGGGTGAGTAAGAACGGCAACCTATGTAAATCATAGACTTAAGCTCCAGTACTGTATCAGCACAGATTCAGTATCACACCCATGGCAACTACCCCACCATAGCGTACAGTCTACGTAAAATTGCCTTTGACCATTATTTAATCCACCAACTCTCCCCCCCCCCCCCCCCACTTTCACCATAATCCCAACAATCAATCGACGTCAGGAAAGAAAAAAAGCATACACAATTAACATCGGCGATGGACCAAAAGCTCTTCTACCCCTCGTCCCGGGCGACGATTCTGCACCACTACGTATTTAGTCCCACTCCCCTCGTTAGAGAAATCCTTGTACCCCGGCTAATCAATCTACTGAGTGTGATACCATATGTAGTCACCGCACCTAATAGCAGTCGAGCACCCAGCAGCCATAAACGGCAATATGAAGAATACACTGTTGTTCGTCGGCGGGCTCGGGGCTGGAATTCATACAATTCCTTATGTGAGTCCGCTGATCGACGCGGTTACCGGGGCGGGCTGGAGTTTGGTGGAGGTGCTGCTTTCGAGCTCGTATAAGGGGTGGGGGATTGGGTCTATCGCTCAGTAGATTTGCCCTGAGGCGTATGATTGGAGGGAGGGAGAGAAAGAGGGGTTTGCTAATGAATTTAGAGATGCAGAGGAGATATCGGCTTGCGTAGGGTATTTCCGAACAATTAGGGGCGGGAAGTTAGTGCTTATGGGCCATTCCACTGGTGCGCTATGTACCCCTAGGGGGAATTATCGGGGGTGCGCTAACGAGTGGATAGGTTGTCAAGATGCCCTAGAATATCTAACTAAGCACTCGGCCGTCATAGACGGCGTTATATTCCAAGCTGGTGGTAGATACTCCCCCATCCCTCCTCCTCCCTCCCCCTCACCACTGACCCCACTACAGTATCCGACCGCGAATCCGCAACCCTAAGCCAATCCCCAGACCACCTCTCTGCGAGCCTAACCCATGCCCGCTCGCTAATCGACAGTGCTCGCGGTGCCGAGATTATCCCCTCGCACTTCCGCTCTCCGGGATACGCAGACACTCCCGTGTGCGCCCAGCGTTGGTGGGACCTGAACGCCTTCGCTGGGGCTGACGATTACTTCTCTAGCGACTTGAACGAGGAGATGCTGACTCGTACATTTGGGATGATCATGCGTAACACCAATGTCCTGTTCCTCTTTTCCGCTATGGACCAGTTCGTGCCTGCATGGGTGGACAAGGAGTACCTGCTCAAGCGGTGGTACCTGGCCTGCGCTTTGGGTGGCGCGGTGGTGGACAAAATTGAGAGTGGGGTTATTAGCGGGGCTAATCATAATTTTGAGGGGGTGGATGCTGGCGTACTGGCAGACATGATTGGGAGAGTTGTTAGGTTTTTGGGAAAATTTTAGCTTATTGTACTGTATGATATAACCTTGGTTCTTGTGGCCGGAAGGTACCTAGTTAGGTCACGGGCGCCGCTTCCCCACATCACTCGTTCTATTCGCTTTTTGTTTCTCAGTATCAACATTCCCTGCTCATCAAAGCGAGTGATAGCTTGTGAGGCAGAGGCCAACACTAGTATCATAATCTCATGGTGGTTTATGTGCGAGCAGTAGCATCGCGTTTTACTAATAAGAGGTTTCCGCCTTCGGGGAACTAGAATTTAGATAATCGGCCCGCAGCACTTAAGAACTTTCCTGGGACCATTTGATAGAATCACAAGAACCCCTCTCTGATATCACCCAATTAGAACAATTAATATTGTAATCTCAACATTGTATTGGTCCCCTGATTGCTATAGAAACCCTTTCCTAAGATTCGGCAAAAAAAAGAAGAAGCTAGCTACAGGGGGTAACAGCTTAATTTGCTTTTTTCTTCTTGTCTCAATACCGGTGAGTTCCTTACAATTGATTCGCAGTATTGAAATCGGAGAGAGCTTCCTTGACACGGGCGCCCATGGTCTTTTCACCCTCACGGACCCAGACACGGGGACTATTCCAGTGCGGTTAGCTAGGCCCTTGTTGGTGAGAGAAATGAGCGCCTTACTCAAAGTACTTCTTGTTTGGCTTGTCTTCACCCTCAGGGTTTCCAACCTGAGACGCGATAAAATCCTTCTTGTTGAGGACATAATCGCGAATGCCGGTCAAATAGGCGTATCTAGAGAGCGATTTTTAGCACCGCCTTGCGAAGGGGGGGTGGAACGGGAGGGGGGCATGTGTATTGATTGAAGGGCTTACTGGAGATCAGTGTCCAAGTTAACCTTAACAACACCATGTGAGATGCCGGCAGTAAACTCCTGCTTGCTGCTACCAGAACCCCCGTGGAAGACCAGGAAGAGGGGCTTGTCTTCCTTGCTGTTGATCTTCTCTTTGGCATAGGCTTGATGCTTTCCGAGGAGCTCAGGATGCAGTTTAACGTTTCCGGGCTTGTACACACCATGGACATTTCCGAAAGCCGCGGCGATAGAAAAGTAGGGAGAAACAGAGGAAAGAGCTTCGTAAACCTCATAGATATCTTCGGGCTGGGTGTAAAGGGAGCTGTTATCGACATCGGTGTTGTCAACACCGTCCTCCTCACCTCCGGTGATACCAATTTCCTATAAATGTGTGAGCGCGTGAGCAATAGGGCCATAATTGTGTCTCAGAGTATACCATCTCGAGCCACTGCTTCATGGGAGCGGCACGCTGCAAGTACTTTTTGGTAGTAGCGATGTTCCATTCCTTGTCCTCCTCAGACAAGTCAATCATGTGGGAAGAGAAGAGAGGCTCTCCGTGCTCGGCAAAGTACTTCTCATCGGCATCGAGCATGCCGTCTAACCAGGGGAGGAGCTTCTTGGCGCAGTGGTCGGTATGGAGGACGACCGGAATACCGTAGACAGGGGCAACTGAACGGATATAATTGGCACCAGCAATTGCACCATTGATAGATGCAAACTGATCGGTATTCGAGACACCCTTTACAGTAGGGTCGTTAGTAGAGGCTGAGAGGAATGATAGGGAGCAAATACCTTCCCGGCGAAGTAGGCCGCACCGCCCTGGGACATTTGCAAAATCAAAGGAGACTTTGCATCCCTAGCTGCTTCAAGAGAAGCAACAACAGTTGAAGAAGAAGTAACATTCTGCGATGCTATCAGTCAGACAATTTGTTAAAAACGAGCAATGAATCCTCAGGACCTACAATGGCAGGAATAGCAAACTTGTGTTCCTTAGCGTATTTAAAAAGCTGTTTGTTTGAAACCAAAACGTCAGAAGTTTGTAATGATTGATTGTCAAGGTTATCCCACTGTTTTTCGGAAACGGAAAAATGTTGATGCGGCAGAGGGCGGGCCTCACATTCAAAACGTCATCCCCAACAATGACACCGGACTTTCTAGAAAGGACATCGAGGGCACCCATGTTGACAGATTGATTGATCTGGGATACTAATTGTCGTATGATTATGTTAGCACTGACAGTTGTGAATTTTTGCTCACGCACTCGCAGAGGCTTTTTGATCTGTTGGAGGGGGGATGCGAGCAATATCCACCTTAAAAGTACATGTACACAGAGTAAAATAAAGATGGAAAAGGGAAGAGAGAGGGGAAATGTAGTGGGAGAGAAGAGTAAAACTTACTGGAGATAGGTTGAACTTCAGTTTAAGTGATAGAAGAAAGATCTCAAGGCTAAGGATGTTGGCTGAGCGGAGGGAGGGAGAGATTAAGATGACAAGGGAGGAAACAAATGTTGGTGGGAAGATGCTGTTCCTTTTGTATCATAACTGGGGGAAGGGCTTGGAACCCCGTTTGTGAGGAATGGTGGGGCGATGGTTTGTTTCACGTTAAATGCTAGAATTACTACTGGATAAGTTTATTTACATTAAGAGGCGGTAGTGAGCGCGAATTCTTGAAGAGATATGAAAAGAAAAGAAAAAAGAGAGAATCCAACCCTTGCCCGCAGACTATGTACGTAAACCGTCTCATCCCATTTTTTCCACTCAGCTTATTTCTTCTGCGTGGGCGGCGGGATGAGCGTACCGTATCTCGGCGGGGGAAGGAGGGGTCGATGCCATGTGAGTTAGTCTCACCCTGATAAACGTAACATTTCATCCTAAAATCTCTCCCCCACTCCTGGATACTGCATAAGGCGAGATCTGTGCGGTTGCGTGATACCGGTATGTAGTAGTTGCAGTATTCGGCAACAGCGTCAATCCCGAGAAAATCAACGGAGGCAACGGCACACAACCTTTGTACAAATAATTTAGGATATCTTAGGCACATATACACTTATCAGATAGCTTTCAGTCTCCACAATGTGGGGCACAAAACGGAAAGCGGAGCGAACCAGGCTTCGTAAGGAAAATAGGAATGAAGATTATCCCAGTAGACCTGATCACCGTTCCCCGGGACCACCTATTGTTTTTTATGCCTCCTCTTGCTTCACAACCATGACTTTCCGCCTTACAAAGTCATTTGCTCCCTTCATACTAATCTCGAAATCAAAGGTTCCTAGTGACTTAAGCTTGTCCCCCTCTACGCCCTTACCCGCAAACTTAATATTTTCAGGACCAACCACGATTCGTGATCCCTGTTTTCCATTCGCTACGGCAATATTCCTCACAGCAGTTGCGATATCGGTGAGTGTAACTGAACCGTGAATAGCAGGCTCGTTCGGGGCGATCGTAGAGCGGGAGAACATGAGATTCGGAGGAATAAATGAGTCAAGGAGCGCAATTGTTTGCGTAGGCTAGCAGCAACGGATCAGCACAGTTTAACAATGATCTCCCAATGCGATTGAACACACCGTAAGCAATTCAATCGCAACCTTAGGCTTCTTCTTCTGGACCCCAGTGTTCATGAACATGGGATCACGCTGCTTCAGGGTCCCCGCCGGCATGCTCTTCAGCATATGTCTAGTAACATAGTCTGCTACCCCCTGGGGAAACCTGAATACGATTCAAATGAGCCAAGGAACCTGGACAGCTCGGGTGTCAAGATGCCCCGAGTGCAAGGAGGAATTGAATTCGAACGGGGAGCCAAAGTATACCATTCCTCTACGATCGTTAGCAGAAGCTCAAATAATGGCAAGGGTCGATGCCGGCATACTCCTCATTCTTCCTCTTGGGATTTGTAGGACAGTCCCTGTGAATTGTTAGTTGATCCCCTCCTATGCCTGGGGCCATCCACCTTGTAGTTGTACCTTGCTTGCCAAACTTCGGGACATCCCTCGTCAATTGGACTGTAATTGTAGGAACCTTCCGGGTTCTTTTCTTGCCTCGAATTTGATGGAGTGCTCCTCCAGCTAAACGACGAATGCACGTTGGGCACGAAGGTATACTAAAAAATCCCATCGTGATGGTGTGAGTGGGAGGAGGGGGAGAAGTAGGAGATGATTTTGCGCTTAGCACAGGTTTGGACGATGTATGGAGCGTTCTACCGAGAACTTTCAGAGCCTCCTCCGCTCCACAAGCCCAAAATGATAGACCGCTCCTTTTACTAAAAATGCCCTCATGTAGCACTTTAAGGTCAGGTGGAGATTCCCCAGAGAATATTCTTTACAAAGTTCCATACATGAACCAGCACTTTGCCATTTCTTGTGTGTGTACTGTAAAGAGCCTCATTGAAGGAGTTATGACATCCGAGATAGTCTCGAACGGGATTTCAAACTCCCGGCGAAGTATTCACCCTTTGTCAATTTGGTCCCGCCTACCACCATAACCATCACTTCCTCCCCCAAATGGCGAACCAGCCAAACAAAGGTGGCTGACAAAGGCTAATGTTCTCTTGTCCGGACTGGTGGATAGATATTTTCATCATGTCAGAGTCCACCCTTGAATCCCCCTCCTTCATTTTTGCCCTCGCCCCCTACCCTCTCCCCCGCAAAACCTGCCCTGTCAGATCTTTGCCCCTCCAGACTCCTGCTGCCCGGACCAAGACCCTTAGTGGGAAAAAAATAATCAAAAAATCATTCGTGTCTGCACTCCCGTGCCAACCCTATAACAGCTGCCTCCTCTATTAGTCCCAGACTAAATTCTATGGAGCGGTGATGAAACTCGCCTCATTCGTTTGGTTCTCTTCCCTATAGATCCTGTCACCTTAGGACCCGGGAAACCACAGGTGAAAGTCTTCCCGAAAACATCCAAGGCGAAATAACAGTTATTATGATGATGCCTACTTCAGGGGATAAGCAGCTCACGCTCGCATACGCAGCCGGGGCCTCTTTGGCTGCAGTCACCTTGGTCTATGTCTTTGGCCCAACTTGGCTCATTGATTCCTCCAATAACTCTTCAAGTCAGCGACGAAAAGGGGTGGTTGGTTTGGTCAACACTGCCAATGATTGCTTTGTATGCACTACGGAAAAATCACTCCTGTGAAGCGCCTAGCTAACCAGGCGAAACAGATAAACTCAATATTACAAGCGTTGGCCGGTCTTGGGGAGCTAAGAGCTTACCTCGTCCAGCAGACGAGAAACGCAAAGGCTAATAGGGAATTAATTGGCTTAACAGTTGATCGCAAGCCATTCCTAACTGCAGCCTTAAAAGATATACTTGATGGTGGGTCTCGTAGAAATTAGTCGGCACAACTAGCACCTGGACTAACCACATCCCTAGGCCTCAATGAACGGCCTATACGCAAGAAGACAATATCCGCCCGTCCTTTCTTGAATGTTCTAGAACGAGTTTTTCAGCAGCAAATATCACGGAGCCAACAAGATGCCCACGAGTTCTTGCAGGTCGTTGTGGAAACGCTGGCTGAGGAGTACCACCAACAAAAGAAAAGGAGTCAAGAAGCTATGAGGCTACGCATAGAAAATGAGAAAGTTTTACAGGGCGCTGATGAGAAATTTAAGGATGACAGAGAGGAGGGATCTGAGGAACCCCAAGAGAGAGATGGCTTAGTAATTAAAGTGGAGGATCTGGACAAAAAGCAGGAAGACAAAAGGGAGTCTGAGGAGGGCGGTATGCCAATGGAAGGGAAATTAGAATCTGAGATTGAATGCTTGAAATGCCATTTCAAACCAAAATGTTCGATCTCTACATTTGTGGTGCTCACGCTGCCCGTTCCTCAGAAGGTATCTTCCCATCAGCTCGCCTATTTATCCATGCCATGCTAATTGTTTTCTTTAGACTAGCACTACCCTCTCTAATTGCATAGACGGAGTCTTGTCCACAGAGCGCATAGACGACTTCACATGCGCCAGGTGCAGACTCCAACATGCCCTCGGGACCTACTCTCGCAGGCTAGAAACCGCATCTTCAGACTCTCTAAAGAAAGAGTTAACTTCTATCATTTCAAAACTCCAACAAGCCATCGAGACGGATCCCGAGAAGACCCCTGAGGGCATCGAGCTCCCATCTTCTCGCCTCACTCCCAAATCTCGAATTGCCCGACGCACCCGCATGTCCTACTACCCCACCATCATAACCTTCCACCTTTCCCGCTCAATCTACGACGCCCATTCGTCCTCCCGCAAAAACAGCGCAAGGGTCTCCTTCCCAGAGGAGCTAAAAATGGGCGGTCTCCTAGACCGGAAGAAGTACAAGCTCCTCTGCATGATAACCCATAAGGGCAGTCACGACAGTGGGCATTACGAATGCTTTAGACGGCAGGTCGTGCATAGAGCCCCATACTCGACGCCCACGCCCGTGCCATCCTCACCTCCCACGCCGATCCCATCAAGCCCGAAAACCGGGTCGGCCGTTAGGTTGGTACCAGTGGACACGAAGGAATCAACGAACGAAAGCCTAGCTCCTTCCCTAGAAACTCAGACTTTAGGCGTTCCCTCGCCGTCGCCAGATTCATCTTCATCTTCCTCCACATCGTCAGATTCCTCCTCAGGCCCAGACGGAAATTTCACACCTCCCTCTTCAATATCTACCCGTCCAAACGGAGATTCAAGCCCCACAGGGCTGACCGATTCAGACGTTGCCGAGTCTCCTATCCCTGCTTCCTCTTCTTGCTTACCCCCCCCTGCTCCCGCATCTAGTCCTGCTCCACCATCAATCAAGGCCCCAACGGTGACAAAGAGGCTCAAGAAAAGGCACGGCAATGACAAGTGGTGGAGAATAAGTGATGAGAAGGTAAAAGAGGCGGCGACCCCGGATGTGCTCGGGATGCAGAAGGAAGTATATTTATTGTTTTACCAACGGAACTGTGAGGAATAAATAAGAGGCGCCATGGGCTATATTATTTCCTTCCCCCCCTCCTCTTCTTCGTTTGTACCAATCCTGTTTTGTAGTGAGCATGTATGTATATAGTCACGTTGTGCCACAGGGTTCCTGAGCTTGAAGGCTTTTAAAGAGGATGGTGTTGGCAATATTGTTTGCTATTGAGTATGCGATTGAATGTAGCTATTATATTCGGATACCCTTCATCCAGCCATCCTTTATCATAGGTCTACAGACACACATTAAGTTTTAGGAAACCGCTGGTTAGGCATCAAGGTCGAGTAGACTCCATCCTTTTCTCCTTTTTTACCATCCTTTCCTTTGCGATGGCTCGCATTGATGGAGCTTTGGAAAGGTCACTTATACAATCAAGTGGCAGCATAAGGCCACATCCTGAGGCATCAACATCGGTCCTTCCATCCCACCAATTTCGTTGCATGTACATGGGCTTTGCAATGGCAATAACCACAGACTTTTCAGTGCCGACTCTGAAAAGCGCAAAACGAGAAACCAGGTAGAAGGAAGCAAAAGAAACAGATCCCCAAGGCCCTGTAATAAGGAAATGGAAAGAAAAACTACTCCTGAACTGACATCAGAAAATTTACATATCAAGCAACAAGGTAATTTGCTACGGCAATCGTCAAACCGCCAGTCGATTACAAGCTAAATTGAAGGGAAAGCCGTCAGCCACAATAGATCTGGTCAAAAAAAGCTTGGTGGGTTTTTGAACTTACGTCCCGCAATTGGTAACTGCTGTCGATCGATCTATGAGGCCTTTGAGCGGGTTCTTCCAGAAATCGTCTCTGCGGTACTAGCCTCCGGCTTTGCCGCCTCATCTCGTTTCTTGGCTTCCTTCTCCGACTTCTTCGGACGACCCGGACCTCTCTTCTTTGGTGGAGAAGCAGTATCATCCCCACCATTGCTTGCCCCACTATTTCCCCCCTCGGCACCCTCAGCAAGCTTTGGTTTCTTAGCTTCCTTTCCAGCATCCTTCTCGGCTTCGGCTAATTCCTGCGCAGCGGGTTTCTCCTCGCCCTCCACACGATCCCTTTTCTCGCCTATCTCGACTTCCTTCTTCTCCCCATTTGCGTTATTCGGCTCTGCGGCCTCGGCAGCAGTTGAAGATGCAGCCGAATCATTGGTAATGTCGGCCGACCCCTTCGTGAGCTCGCTAGCTCGCTTGACGACGTCATTTCCGTCGCGCGTGGCATGAACTGCAGGATTCTTTGGGTCAGCGTTCTTGCGGACGGAGGAGGTAGAAGACCCACCTTCATCGCCCTCTTTAAGGTTCTTGTCAGCCATTGTTCGATGTGCTTTTGTGGAGGATAGCGGCGATGTGTGATATGGAGATGCGAAGGTCCTTGATATGGGTATGCTTGATCGGAAACCACTGCTGATGGGGAATTGCTTTACTAGAAACAACAGGGCTAGAGTAGGAGAGGTCGGTAATTTTTTAACAGAAAAAATAAAAATTGGGGAACGAGGTTGGAAGGGAACGGAAGCTGGAAGGGGGATGCTTTTAAATGAGTGCCTCTGTGAGTGTGAGGAAGGAATACGACACCAGGTAAAGACTAATAAGCAATGACGGAACCAGACACTCCAACAGCAGCCTGGGGTGTGTGAGGGAAGATGAGCGCTCATCATTGATCGCGGCTTGCTTACTTGCTTGCTTCTTGCTCGCCTGCTTGCTTGCAGCCCATCCATCCCTCCATCCCTCCCTTCATCCCTCCACCCATCCACCCCATCCACCCATCTCCCTACACCACCTCCCAGCAAAGGTTAAAAGGCAAGGTAAGGTACTGTACTGGGCTAAACAGGAATAGTCGCAAAAACGGGGGAGAAAATTATCCACTACCGGCAGTCATCATTCCACTTCTCTACGAGCACTTAACTTTCAACTTGATGGGGAAATAATAAAAACAAATAGACGCAATCATATTGTATCAAAAGTCACCGAAATGGAAAAAATTTACCCTGTCGGCCCACATATCGTACCCACAAGCACAGCAACCAAATTATTAGAAATGTGAGTGGGTGGGTTGGTTGTGGTTGGTGGGTGAGGTAAGGCGACTACCTGACATATGGATTCCTACTTACAGTTGGATGGCTGGGTAGACTGTGGGAGGGGTATGTAGGAGATGCCAGGAGACTCTTTTTTGGAATAGGAAAGGGCAAAAAATAAGAAAATAAGCAGAGGGGAAAAGAAAAAAGCATGGCTTTTCTTTCTTTCTTTCTTTTTCTTCTCACATCGACTCAATTGCTTCGCAGAGCAAGAAATGAATAAATAAATAAAGAACGACACCAAAATGAGTGGAGAAGGCTTCGCTCATACATACAAGATATAATATTATAATATTGTATGCAGCAAGTAAAACAACTTCCAACCGGGAAGCTGGCATACGGGCGGGTTACATTACTATAGCCTATCGTACTTCTCTCCTCTCTTTCTCTCTTTCCATACCCTTCCGAAGTGTCAAACCCCCTCAGGATAATACTAAATGCGAACATGGACCCGATGCGTTACCAGTAACATACAAAAAAGTATTTCCCACATACCGTATGGAGGGTATCCCAACCAGGCAAGCTCTCCAAAAAAGGAAAGAAGAAGAAGAAGGGGAAAAAGAGAGAAGAAAAAGAAAGGAAAAAAGAAAGTGAAGAAAGAATCCCCCTACAGCGGTACCGGTAGGCTCAGGTATGGTTGCCGGCACCTTTGAACCTACATACCGTACGGTATACCCTCAATCACCGGTGGATATTTTAACTCGCAACGAACTGTTGAACAATACCTACAAATAGAACCCATTAAACCCCCCCCCTCCCTTCTGTAAAATATTCCCAATTGGCCGCTGGAACGCACCTGCAGAGTGGCTTTCTCTTTGGTCTTCTAGTTGGGGATGTCGTGGCCCTCGAGGTTTGCGCTGGTATGGAGAGGAGGAAAAGTGAGGTTTGTAAGGTACTTGGTGAGTAATTAGTAAAGAGACTTCCTGATTAGGTATAGTTCACGATCATCTTACCATAGAAACTATTTGGTTTTGATGAGAGACCTAAGGCTAGTCCTAAGGTACCGACACTATCGGTAAAGCTAGGACTTGTGGCAGAGACAGAGATGGAAAGCCTCATGATGCTCTATGATACTATACGAGTATGATACAAGACCGGCGGATCCAGTATTATGATAACCCCACCTTGGCTTTGGCTGGTAGGCTCGGGCATCAAGCTCCACGACACACACCCGCTGATTGGTTGTCCGCACGTCCCCATTAAGCCAACATACATCTCCCATAAGATAATTAGATATGGTACAGTATCATACCCGTTAAATTAACCCTCAGGTTTGGGCTGGAATGTAATAAAGCTGAATATGATAAAGTTGAATATAATAAAGCTGAATATAATAAAGCTGAATATAATAAAGCTCCGTATGATAATATGGTAACGCTCTCGTGGGCTATCATATCCATAGATCCATCACCAAAAAGCACTCCTTAGAAATCCAGCCGCAGCCGCAGCTATCCTGTCGCATCATCGTATTATCATAACCCAGCCCACAGTACAATGTCCAAACCTACTCTCTCATCGCCTATGAAAGGTGATTAAATTTCACAATACCCCGAATTTGTTTCCAAACCAAAGGGAGTAAAACTTATGCCATTCCATAAACTGTTATCTCCTAGTCGCTTAAGCTAGTCAACCTTTCTTCGTTCATCCGCCTATCCCAAAACGATCCTGATCCCGACCCCCCAACCCCCTTCTCCCCCCCACCGACACAACCCTTTTTTTGTCGTGTTGTAGCTGACAGCGCGGTTGGTGGGTACGTTAGTAGGCAACCCCAGATTTACCAAACCGATTGCACATTTGCCGAGGGCTGGTACCTACTATACCCTTACCCGACCCATGATCGATCCGGCGTCCGTCCGCCCGCGCGTATCGCATGTGTGTTTGAAGATTCGGAAACGGAGGGATTGATTTAGCATTTCTTTTTCTCTCGCCCCAGCAGCCTCCTAGCGCAGTGCCCGAGTATAGCACTATGGCCATTGCGACTAGGAGTTGCAATGGATGTCGGGGTATGGTAGGGCTGAGGTTTGAGGGTATGTATGATGGGATACAAGTTTTTGTGGAGCGGGAGAGGGATAAATTGCGGTATGCGGTGAGGGTGGGGGGCATGGGAGTGGCACCAAGCCAGGGCCTGGACTTTGTGCCTCGTAGCCCGAAGCGTGGGGTTAGAGCGCGGGGTAGGTTAAGTGGAAGGAGGAAAGAATCATTATGCTCCTGTGCTTCTTTAAGGGCGAATGATCAAGGCACAGGATCTCTATAGTATCACACCGTATGAACACCATAGGTCCACAGGCCGCTGGAATCCTGGTGAAAAGGAAACAGGGTTTGTTGCTGAGTAAAGTTTCCATAATATGATATTGTGGATTTTATAAACCCTAACCCTCTTTCTCAGCGGATGAGTATTCTGCGGTGTGGAGGATGGGTACTTCGTCACTACTAGACCCAATAAAAGACCTTTCATTCCTCACGTCCGTTTTTGTTGAATAGAAGCAGCCTTTTGTTCGTCAAGTTTCTTGCTATAGGGTAACAACCACCCGCCCAGGAAGTTCTGTCTCACTGGGGGAGTTACCTGATGCTTCCGGCCGGGGTCGCGGAAAGCCAAATACTGGTACTGGGGATGTATTAAAAGAGAGAAAGAGCCAACTTATGTTTGCTGTAGTATGAATCTTTCTGACCTAGCTTCTCGAGCTCCCGTATCCGCGCGATTAAATTATATTTGGAAGAACCGCTTTTGCTAATTTTTCTCTAGAAATAAATATATGTCCTCAAGGGAGATGATAATCTTCCGGGAAAGAAGATTTCACACTCTCACTTGCTCTCCCTCCGGGTATCTCATATCATTGAGGGGGGGGAAAAATGCGTTTTAGAACTGTTGAGGAGTAGTAACTGTGAGTTCGGGGATTTCGATGCAGGATACGTGTTCGGTGTTCGGTGTTCGGTGTTCTATCTTGCCAACTCGCACAGCAAAAAACACATCATTGGAGAAAAAGAAAAGGTTGGAGGTACAGTACTGCAGGACGGTCCGGGGGGTAGGAAACACCGCTTCTGTAGAGCTGATGTGATACTCGGGAAATTTGAAGAAATTTTTTGAACCCTCTTTGAGGTTTAAGGTTCTAGTGGACAGTCCCTTTTCCATACGGGAATAATGACGATATCACTACTAGGAGGTTAAGCAAATCTCCAGGATGGGGTAACACTACCGGTATGTAGCTGGTGTCCTTAAAATAGTGGGGAGCCTGGAAGAAAGCAGAAAGAGCCTCGTTGGCCCCGTGCCCTAATTCAAAACTCCGTGCGCAGTACACGGAAAGAAAAAAAATCCTTACTGCTGGCATCTGGTAGGTCAAATCTTTGGACCCATTTTTCCCGCCGTAGTTTGGGCTCCCGGAGGAGTGCCATCATATAGGAGGGGAACAAGTCGAGCTCGCAAGAAAAAAGGGTAATTCGATGGGATAAGATGTTGGAGGAGAACAAGCAAATTGATCCCGTGACTATAATACTAGTACACAATTCGGGGAACAAAGAGCTGCGGTAGTCAACATCAGGAACTTGACTTGTCGTACTCGACTATAAACAAGGGAACGGCGGATGCATAGACTACATCACCATCTGGGGTATTTCCTTGCCCCTCTGTAAAGAGGAAGTGGGCAGATTATTCAAAATTCGGCGAAGAAGTGGCGATTTGCCTTCACAGCTGAGAACGGCGCAGGGAAAGATGATATAACGAACTGAGGGTTACGTAACACAAGAGAAGGAGTCCGGAGGTGCAGACTAGCCACAGCAGTGCAACTCGAGCCAGAGGTAGCCCTTCTCATTTCGCCCAAATGAAACGAAAACCCACCTTGCCTTCCCAGTCCCCCTCGGCCAAATTTACACCCTAAAAAATCGAGCCAACCCCGTCGCCAGATCTGAAGAAACCCAAACCACGCCTGCCCTCCCTCCGAACTTCCTCCCCCCCCCCTTCCCTCTCCGCTTCCGTCCCCCATATTTTCCTTTCCTGTGTTGCAGTTACTTTTTTGTTCTCCACGGGTCTTCTTACCTTGCCTCACACGCACACACACGCACACACATCAAACCAAGCCCTTCCCGGGTTCGTTTCTCGCTTGGTCCATTACTCCCCAATTTTCTCCAACCACCGTTCTTGAAAATAAAATTTCTGGGGCTTGTTGGGATCTTCGTTATCCTCTCTCCATCTTTCAATCTCCATATTCCCTTTCCTCTCAATTTCAAATCCCATATATGTCTGAAGTGCAAACACGTCCTCCCGCCCTTCGGGGCAGAGGCGGTCGCGGTGGCCGCCGTGGTGGATCCTTTGTGCCCCGCGGTTCACGCTCGAGTGGAGGCAGTAATGCTCCTTATGATACTTTCGATGATCAGGGCGAAATCGGTCAGCTGAAGAGACAGTATGCTAGCGAGTTGTCGCAGTTGCAAGAGATGTTTCCTGCCTGGACCCCCGATGATATTGTCACTGCTCTTAACGAAAATGGGGGTGACGTTCAGCTCACCGCAGCAAAGATTAGTGAAGGTCTGTGCCCCTCCCCGCGTTAGATTTTCATTCATGCCCCTTGGGAAAGCTGCCCTCTTGTATCAATCCTTTTTTTGTCCGCTGTGTTTGTGTTACGATGTAAAATTTAAGCTAAACTGGCTCGTACTTTATCTAGGTACGACTGCTCAGTGGGGTAAAGTCGAGAAGAAGTCGAAGGATCGCTCCCGGTCCAAGGTCAAAGAGCCATCTTCCGTCGGAGCCAACATTGACTCGTACCCGTCCAGTTCTCGTACTCGCGGAAGCAGAGCCCCCCATGAAGGCGGACGCGGCGGTCATGGAAGCCGTGGTGGATCTGAATTTCGTGCAGGCCGTGGAGGTCGTGGTCGTGGAGCCAATGGTAGGTCACGTCAATCCAGCGATCGCGCAGAAGAAGCTCAAGCCCCAGCTGGAGCTTGTGGTGGTTATGTAAATGCTAAAGCAACGAACCCAGATGACAAGAAAACCGCCGATTCCGCTTTTTCTGCCTGGACAGAAGAAACGAATAAGGAAACTGAAGCCAACGGAGCCTTTGAAAACTCTTTTGCCCCCGATATTCATTCAGAAGCTTCTAAGTCGACTCCCGATCAAGCGCCACTGTCGGTACCTAAACCTGCAGTAACATCATGGGCCAGCAAACTATTCAGTAAACCAGCGCCTCCACCACCGGCTCCGGTACAGAAAATTCCCTCTCCTCCCAAGCAACCCCCCGTTCAACCTGAGCCTGTTCCACAGCCAGAGCCAGAGCCAGAGCCTCAAGAGCCTGAGCCCGTTGAAGAGAGTTTACCACCCCCCAAGGAACCATCGCCAGAGGTACAGCCTGCACCAGCGACACCGGAACCAGTTGAGCCCACCCCCGAGCCTGTCGAGCCTGAGCCCATCCCCGACCCAGAAGAGGAGGCTGTTCCCGAAGTCCCAGAAGTCAAGCTATCGCCAGCCCAGCCTCTAACAGAGGTAAATCTCGGGAAGATCGACGATGCCACACTACCCCCGCTTGCTATGACACAAGCGAGCACAATTGCATCATCTACTGCTGCGCCTGCAGCTGCCGCCAGTATATCTGCACCACCTCCACAGCCCACTGTTACAACACCTCAGCCTGCTCCAAGTCGACCAGTACACAGTGGGGTAGTGATGCCTAAAGGAACACCAGGCCGTGGCTCGAGCTATAATAGGAGAGTGCTTGACCAGCAAGAGGGCGTTGTTATGCCTGGTAACCACGGTGCCGTTGAGCATACTACTCTTCAATTTGGGAGTATGGGATTGAACGGTGATATCGAGGATGAGGAAGAGGTAGAGCAGGCTGAGACAGTATCGCAACCTCCGCAGCCATCTCCCATTGCCCAACCGGTGACATCGCTTCCTCCAACTGGACCTTCCCAACTTCCAGTTTCACAGCCACCTGCCGCTGAAGCTTTGCCTACCCCTAGACAAGCACCCGGCTTGCCCCTTCACCCCCAGACTGTACCACAACAGCCAAGCTCGCAGCCCCCGGCCGCCCCCCAAAGCATGGCCCAGCAGCAGCATCAACTGAATTCCCAATTACCCGGTCACTACAATCGATACCCAATTCCTGAAACTCAAACTCAAACAAAGTCATTCGATGCTTTTGCACACTCAGCTCAACAACAATCGATCCCCCCCCATCAACCTCAGGCTCAGACTCAACCTCAGGCCCAGCCTCAGGCATATGGAAACTATGCTCCTTCACCCTTACAGCCTCAGCAGCAGCCCTCTCATATTGGCATTGGCGTTTCAGCAGCCCCCGACCAACAACCACAGTACAACTATTACAATGAACGGTCACAACCTCCTGGGTTTGGAGCTCCTTATACCTCCAATTACATGCAACAGGCTCAATCTCAGCAAGACGCTGGCACTAACCAACAGCGCGCCTCAAGTGGATTAGGTGGTGCTACAGGAGAGGGCCTTGGCCAAGTTCCCACTTCGGCTGGTACAACCAGCCAGGTACAGCAGCAGCAGACCTCGCGATATCCAGGGCAAACGGGGGAACAAGGTAGTGGCCATGCTACCCCGAGCCCAGCCATCCCTACCGTTCAACAGACCTCACAGCCCCATCAGCCTGTTGGGCAACATCCCACACAGGCATTCCAATACGGGTACCAGCAACATCCCTACTACAGCCAATTTGTGCCCCAGGTATGGCTCCCAAGCCCTTGTCCTTAGTGTAGTAGCAGTGGTAGCTAACATAAGAATTTAGAGCTATTATAACCAACCGTTCAAGAATCACCAGGGCATGTATGGTTATCCCCCTACCTACATCTCCCCTCAGTATTCAGATCATACTCCGACGCCGGCGGCCCTTAGTGGATTTGGAGCGCCTTCTGCGCAGGGCCGTGACAACGTTGCTGGTCTTGGCGATTACAGCCGGATGAATACTGCCACTGCTCAACAGCAACAGCAACAGGCGTTGCCTCAACATACTTCTGCTGGTGGCTACGGAAGCGGTATTCCAAACTTCTTGAGCGGACGTGGGCTTCCTCAGGAACAGCAGCAATTAGGGGCAGGAGTTGGCCAACAACAAGCTGGTCAACAGGGCCAAACTGATGAATCACTGAAATTTGGCGAAAATAAGCCACCAACCGGACCTTCCGGAACACCCTCAATCCCCGGACAGCCTGGAAGACCTGGATCTGCTACAAGCAACCTGGGTCCTCAACACGGTGGGCAAACTCCCGCCAGCATGTACGGTTCTCACTTGAATCATGGACTTCATGGACATCAGCCCCAGAGCCAGTATGGTGTTGGTCAAGGCCAGAGCGGTACTAACCAATATTCCATGTATAGCGGTAGCTATCCTCAATATGGGCAGGCGAGTGGTAGACACGCTGGAGGTGGCTGGGGTGCTTATGGACATTAAGCGGTGCATACGGCATTGCGTTTAGGGAAATGTGAAATATTAAAGATGCATATCGGGGGGAATTTTTTGCTTAACATTCGTTTTCCTTGCTCTATTTCGATGTGTTATCATGGTCTCTGCAATGCCATATCTTCCCCTCCCCTCGGTCTACTTTGATTCGATGGCATACCATAATTTGCCATCATTCTTGTTGATTTTTTTCCTTCTTCTAGCAACTATTTTTACCTTTTTTTCACCCTCCCCTCCGAATTTCTTTTCCCCGTTCTGTACGGATGGTATTTTCTGGATTTTTTTTGTTCAAGTCACTTTATAGGTTTTCTTGAGTTGGCAAATTTACGCTGGGTGGGTTTGGTTCTTCCGGTTTTTTGCTTAGTGCTTAAAAAGAAAAATGGGCTGCTATTTTTATTTTTATTTTTTCCTTTGATTGACACTTTATTATCATCGTCACTGGGAAAAAGGTCAACAAAAAGAAAAAAAGGTGTTAGGGAACTGGGGGCAAAGGGGTAAGGGAGAGGGCATTTGGGCTAATGATCTTTTTTTTACTCCTGAAAAAAATTAGCAAATAGTCTTTCCTCATAATGCTTCGTTTTTTCTTCTTCGAATGTATCCTTAGGGCTCACATCTTTTCTGTAGGGGTTTTGTCTTTTTTCTTTCTTCCGTTCTTGGGGGTTTTATTTCTTTTTCTTATACCGGTATAGTGGGTGTATTTCTCCTGGCCAATTTCTGCTTTACGGCGAAGGTTCGGGGTGGCGGAGCGGGTACTTTCTGTCAATCAAATCTAGGGAATGGAAATGGAAATGAAATGAATTGGACAGAGGGAGGTGAAGCTGAGAAAATGAGAAGTTCGAGAAATGAAAAAGGGGGGAAAGGATGAAAGGCGAAAGAGACGGAGGAGCTGCTATCTGCCGCACCGGCATACGATACTCCCCTGGATCCCTTATCCCCCTAACCGCGCTATGTTTGGTTGGTTGTTGGTTTGCTTGCTTGCTTTGGCCACAGCAGTCACTCCCGGTACGAATACAGCTCTTGAACGTAGTCAATCAATCAATACTCAATAGGCCCCCACTGAGATGCCCTTCTTTCATAGTGCATGAGTTAGCGCTCTAGCTTCCGTAAAATATCGTAGATCTGGGTAAAATGGCGGCGGAAGGTCGATCGATCGACTTGACCGCCCAGCTAGCAGAAACATGAACTTGATAAAATACATCCCGCGTTTGTGACATCGAATGTCACTCGGAGTATTCATCGCGGTGCCGGGGCCTCAAAATAGTGAGTGGGGAGCGTACTTACACTTGATGGCAGTTTTCCAATACAATATTTACCATTTGCCGAGTGATATATCATGTTTTATTTCAGCCTGTAGCCCTATCCCCCATCCCCCCCGCACCGATCTGACTACTGTGTCGCGCGGTACGGTGATAAGGCCAGACACGGATGCATATTCTCCCGAGCATCTGCGCTGCTGGGCCATGCGGATGGCGCGTGATCTAACTCATGCGTGTATGGTGTATGCACGATTTTGATAAGGTATTGATTGTTGGCCCCCGTCCTACTCGCCGGACTCGTGTACCACGATGGTGGTAGTGGATTTGTCACTGGCGTGCGTGCTTAGGTGTTGATTGTCCCTCCTCATGGCGAGTACCGGTATATGTTAAGTCGGCAATGCGGTATCGCGGTGGGCCATAAACGCCGTTCGGGCATTCGCAGTTGATTAGTATTCTGCAAACCAGAGATAGTGTGCGATACATGCTTAAAGAAAGCCACTGGCTGACTGGCTGGCCGGCTGACTGAAGAGAAAGAAGTGAGAGGGTGAATTAACCAAGCGAGTAGGTAGGTACAGTAGGTAAGTAAGTAGGTAGGTAGGTAGGTAGGTACTAGCTATATATAATAGTGTCTGCTTTTGATGTGCTGCTGGTGCCGCCATGGCACAGTAATCCTCTCCCGCCCGGATTAAAGGCGGCCCCTGTGCGAGTGAAGGGATTTCGCGTGTCCAAGCTTTGGCCGGTAGGCGGCGGTAGGTGTGTAGTACTGTGCAGTGCCTTCCCGGGCCTGGAGCACAATGTGAATTAGATATATTAGCCGATGGAGGCTTCGCTCAGCTGCGGGAGGCGTGCGGTTCCCCCGCACCACACTGCACTATGCTATACAGTATGGGTTGGACTTTACCAACTCGCTGCACTGTACAGAACTTGCGCTGTGCTACGCAGATGAGGGCCGTGGAATATTTTCACTAGTGCTCGAGGGCGTAGCATAGTATGTACCCGCCAAAGACCGGAACCCACACAATTCAGCACCATACGTATAAAACCGGTACTCTTTCCGTGAGACCACCGCACGTACTCGAGTACGCTTGTAGCCCTCAAGTCATGTTTATAAATACGCCACGAGTACAGTACTGATGATCATTCCCTTTTGGCGTGGCGATATGTGGGTATGCATCCGCTTGGGGGAGGATTTAATGCCCCCCCCCCGGGATGGATGGATCCTCCCGATGAATGGAGGGCTGTGCTGTGGGTGTGCTGTGCTGTACTGTGCGCGCTGTGCTGTTCGACCGATGCTCATTCATTGTAATATTGCTGTATTTAGAAGAATAGGCATTTTATTTCTATTTCTATCGAGCTGTTTCGCTTTTTGCGGGAGTGGGGTGGAGATATTGTAGTTGATTAGGCGGAGGGTTTGGGTGTTGGGCATTTGGTGTGATGGATAGATAAAATGGTTTAAATTTTTTTCCCCGGCAGGTATGATAGCTTGCATCGGTGGAAAAGCTCTTTTATATATTTTAATTACCAATAGGCGGTCTGAGGTGAGATTTGGAAGTGTTGGAATTATCGTTAAGGATTAGGACTTGCATAGTGCAAATAATATTTGTAGCGATTGCTTGTATGGTCGTGGCGATATGATTTGAGGGCCTTAGTCTATGTTGAGCTGAAAAGTGTTAGCCGTACGATATACTAGTGATATGTCCCTGTGCAAGATCTTTCAAGCAGGAAGGCAGTTAGTAGATTAGCCGTCTCTTTTTGGGCGGAAGTGCGGAAGTAGAAAAAGGAAAAAAGAGGGAAAAGAGTTTTGATGTGATAACGGTTTCTCGACACTTGCTTTTTTTATTATAACTCGAGTATTATTTTATCTTCCGCTCTCACCCCAGGATTTGCTTCCTTCCTTCCCTAATAAGGGGGCGCGAAGGTGAAGGCGAAGGGTTGGGAGCTCACTCGTTCTGATATTTGGTTAGACTACCGTACCATATCCCGCTTTTTTCCCATCTTCACTTCTTTCCAAAAATAGTGGGGCCAGGGTTGAGAAGAATTCGGCCTGGGAAAAATCTTTGGTGAAGACGCGGCGAAAGGTGCCAAGGCAACTGACCTTTTCCCTAAATCGAAATAAAATCGGGTTGCAGCGTCATCCGCAGCTCTTGGAACCTTTCCTGGGACCTCGGCGGAGGAATTGCCTGGGCTTGTTCCTGCTTGACTGCTGCTGTCTCAGGGATAAAAGGGTTTCTTTTTATTTTCTTATATTTTTTCCCTTTTACTTCCCTTTCTCTTTACAAAACCTTATTCCTGTTCCTTCCTTGTATCACACGAGTAAAAGAGACAAAGGGTCCTAATATACGATTGTCGGTTTGTGAACCCGGTTTCCGGTTTGCTCTAACTTACTGTCTTTCTTTCATTCGTTCGTTCTCACCGTCGTTACTGTCGAAAAGCTCTTTCTCTGTCCACCTACTTCCTGAGCCCGTGAAAAACGTTTCTCATCTTTGCAGAACGGAACAGATCTAGGGGCGTCACACGACTTACGCAACGTTGCATCTACATTAAGCAAGGAGGAGAGGGAGAGAGGGAGAGAGGAGGAAGGGAATTGATTGGGACGACGCCTTTCTACCTTCATTGTCTAGGAGAATAATATTATTCGTCGTCGTTCGCTTTTCCCGAGGGTAACATAACGCCACCATACAAAGGAGAAACAGAAAGGGGGACCTTGCCTTCTTACACTCGTTAACAGTCAACTTATCCTGTTTACCAGAGATCAGAAAAAATCCCCGGCTTTTCCCTTCGAGGGTCTATCGCTCGTTTTTACTTTACGAAACAATATCCCTAGTCTTACGACTTCGGTTAGGGGCCCTTGTCGAATTACTAAGCTATGGACTCCTGCCTCCTTGATAGTCTGGAGCATCTGGTAAAGCGACAGAACGACCGCGATGATACACTCAAGAAGTTCTTGGACCTTGTCCAGTCACCCTTTAGGCAGTCCTTTACAACTGATGCTTTCCTAGCATCTTTAGGTACTTCTCTAGGGATCTCTACGGCTATTCTATTGGGCTGGTGTTTGATTCGGCCCTACAATACCGCGGTATATGCTCCGAAGCTACGACACGCAGACGACAAACACGCCCCTCCACAGATTTCGAAGGGATGGTTTTCCTGGTTTCATCCACTCGTTAAGTGCCATGAAGCGGATTTGGTGGACAAGATAGGGCTTGACGCCATTGTTTTTCTACGGTTCTTGAGGATGTGCCGGTCAATATTCTTTTGCTTGGGGCTTATCGGGTGCTTGGTCATGATTCCGGTGAACGTTAGTTGCAACCTCAAAAATAGTTGGTCTGGGCAAAATGCTAGTTCGACCCGGTGGTTCATTCTCATGAGTCCATATTATGCGTGGGGGGAGTGCATGTGGGCCCATGTTTGTGTTGCTTGGCTCTTTGATTTTATCATCATGTACTTTTTGTGGAGGAATTATAAGGGCATCCTAAAACTCCGGCAGAATTACTTTGAGAGTGATGAGTACCAAGCTTCCACACATTCCAAGACATTGATGGTAGCGTTGCTGGATCTCCTTCCGTCACGTGACTTGTTTCAGAGGGCTAATTGGTTCTAGGTCACCGATATCCCCAAATCGTATCGCTCTGACGGCGGTATTGACAAGATAGTTGGGGGATTAAGCATTCCTGATGATGGAGAGGGAAGGTCACTGATTGGCAGAAATGTCAAGGACCTCCCAGAGCTTATTGAAGAGCACGCAACTGCTGTTAGGCGGCTTGAAAGTTACCTAGCAAAATACCTGAAGGACCCCGATAACCTTCCTGCCATACGGCCTTTGTGCAAGCCCTCGAAAAAAGACAAATCCATGCGCCGGGACACCAAGGTTGACGCTATCGAGTATTATGGTGGCCGTATCATGGGGTTGGAGGATAAGATCAAGAGTGTCCGGGAAACCATTGATAGTCGAGACGCTCTACAGTACGGTTTTGTGTCCTACCCGAGCATTTCTCGTGCACACGTTGCTGCGAAGGCGGCTAGAGGGAAGCACCCTAAGGGAACTTCAATCATGCTTGCCCCAAGATCAAACGATATTATTTGGAATAATCTGACGTAAGTATTTTCCAAAGGGCTGCGATTCGGAACTATACTGACCTGAAATAGTCGCACAAAATCAAAGAGACGTTGGAATGGTTTAGTGGGAGATGTGCTATTCATTGGATTGTCTGTCCTTTATGTGGTTCCTAACGCGCTGATCGCCGTTTTCCTGTCGAATTTACATAACATTTCAGCGCTGTTTCCCAAGTTTGAGGGCCTTCTGATACGGAACAGCCGGTTCTTTGCTGTTGTGTATGCCACCTATTCTCCCTTCATAATGCGGATGTGAGCTGACGGGTTGAGGACTGCAGGCAGGGCTTTGCTGCTCCAACAATCACTTCAATCGTCTACCTTCTTCTGCCTATTATTATGAGACGCGTATCTCAATGGCAAGGGTGAGTAGGGTTTATTCTTGAGCCATGGAGTGTAACCTGACTGGTTTCCAGTGACATTACGAAATCGTCCCGGGAGCGTCACGTCACCCACAAGTTGTATATTTTCTTTGTGTTAAACAACTTGGTCGTCTTTGCATTGTTCGGGGTAAGCGTCTTCTCGCGCGGATCTTGTGGAGTGGCAGGGCTAACCAAGTATGCCAGACAATGTGGACTACTATTCAAGGTTTGATTGAGACATCACAGACAAAACAGGTTACATGGGATACCATCCAAAATCTTGGTCTCGCTACTAGAATTGCTCTTGCGATTTTTGAAGTTTCTACCTTCTGGATCACGTACTTGCTTCAGAGGAATCTAGGGGCCTTGCTCGACCTGGTCCAGATAGTCAGTCTGATTGGGAAAAGCTTCCAGAGACATTTTATGTCACCTACGCCTAGGGAAAAAATCGAATGGACTGCTCCACCACCGTTCGACTACGCCACTTATTACAATTACGTAGGACTAGCTTTTCTATCTCCGTGGTGGGTTAACTGACATTTGCGATGTAGTTCTTGTTCTATGCGACAATTGCATTGGCTTTCTCCACCATTCAGCCACTTGTGTTGCCTGTTGCATTCTTCTACTTTTTCATCGACAGTTTCTTGAAGAAGTATCTGCTTATGTATATCTTTGTCACGAAGGTCGAGAGTGGAGGCGCATTCTGGAGGGTAATAATCGCTCTTGTTTTTATTAGGGTATGAGCATAGTACTGATGAGTTATAGTTCCTTTTCAACCGCTTTTTGTTCGCAACTGGTCTTTTCAATGTTGTTGTAGCTTTGGTTGTTTGGGTACGACACACCTACCAAGCTGCGTTGTGTGTTCTTCCACTGCTCTTGATCTTGATTGGGTTCAAGCTCTATTGCCGCAATCAATTTGATGGCAAGATTCGATATCACACTAAGGGCTCAGACAGGGAGACCCTTTACGGCGTTGGAAAGGGGATTCAGAAAGATCATTTCAATAAACGATACGGCCATCCAGCCTTGAATCGCCGCCTAATTACTCCTATGGTTGATGCTAAAGCTCGGCACGTGTTAGCACAAATATACTCTGGCAGGATAAACTCTGAGCCCTCTCAAGGTGCTGGCGGCATCAGCCTGGATAACATGCAACGGGGAGAGACTGGTAGGAGGCAGGATCCCTTTGGTGGTCGGTTTGAAATGGTTGAGGAAGCGGATATGGACTTTGAGCACTTTAAGCATAGGGCTGAGTTTGCGGAGGATCACGGAGGATCAATATATGGGGTGGGGTCAGACAGTCTTAGCGAACGTGGATACATGACACCTCGTGGGCTTGGTTCTCCGGCTTCGTCTAGGCCGGGCTCATCGTCTGGGCCACGGCGGGGCCCAAGTCCTCTTCCACTAGGAGGTGGTTACCGTGGAACAGACTACGCTCCTGTCCCGTCCGCCCAACACGGCCCGCCATCGCCAGGTTTCCGGCATGGCCACCGTCCCGAGAGCCCATATATGAGTGACAGAGGCTTCGCAAGCTCAGAGCCAATAACGAACTATGGCCACCACGATACTAGAAGCGAAACCGAGTCGGTTAGGCACTTGCTCAGTGACCAGCAGCACTACGAACAAGGCCATAGTTCGCATGGCGTAAATAGGCCAGGTTCGTCGCACCTTGGCTCTGACCTAGGGCACCCGGAACAATACCAACAGCCACATTACGACAATTACGACGAATACAGGAGGCATAGATAAAGGTAAAAAGGAAACTGCTTGGGTTGGGGTTTTGGGCAAATTAGACACCGGACACTTTCATGACTTTCCTATTTCTTATTCCTTGTAAAATTTCCTTGTTCGATTACCTGGATGTTTGGTGACCGTTTATAGCAGAGCGGTTGGAGGAGGGATGTGGGGTTAATGTGAATTGTATGGTCCCTAGCTGGTTGGTTGCGGGTTTCTCTCTTTATATTTCTTGTACATTTTTACTCTTATACCATTTGTCACCCTGTTTAGTAGGTCTTGTAGGAAAGGTTGGGTGGTTGATTGGTACTGTTTACTGCTTTTTTTAGGCTGGGGGAGGCCCGGTTTGTAAATGGGTACCTTTTGCTTTCTTACTTTACGGGGGTCGGGTTTGGGATACCGGGTCTAGAATGTTGAATTATATTCATTATCGGGGGATTGAGCATTGGCGTGTGTCCTTGGGTGGAACAGTGCATAAACTGAGTGGGCGTTTTGGAGATGATGCCATCGTTAGAAGTTGGGCTGCCTACAAGTAAACCTGCATCACTACGACAATAATTGGACTAACCCACCTTAAAGGGACTTGAGAACGCACACAGAAAGAACTCGTTGCCAATTGTATAATAAGCAACAGAGTCTTCTCGTGTAGTGCTTAAACCGTTTGACCACTTTCGTTTCCGGAGCAAGGAGGTTTTACCCTATTGGGCCTGAGCACTACTACCGGTAGAACGAGCACCAGGATAATATAATACTCATTACTATGATAATAGTGGTGTTTTTTCTTCTTTCCCTCCCTTCCTCGCTCCCTCCCTGAGGGCTTGACCCCAAGCAACCCATACCTGTGTTTAAAGCCTCGATATTCATATTCCTCATCTTCATCGTCGCCACCATTATCATCTATCTACCTGCTATACTACCGGCGATTGCTGAATGTGTGAATATATGGTGTGACGGGTGGGTGTACAAAGCTGTCCCCAGCAAGAGTCGAACTCGCGACCTTCCGATGGCCCAACTCTTAGAGTGAATCGTACGTGCTGGTAGTCTAGTTTTTTCCTTTCTTTTTTTTTCCTTTCTTTTTTTTTCTTTTTTCTTTACTGAAAGTATGAGACCGACGGTTTAACCAACTGAGCCTTGAAGACGGATGGTGTACTGTATTATGTAGCAGTTCTTGAGGAGGAGGGCCCCCGGGAGGATGCTATAATTTAGTTACCGTATGGCACCGGGGGCATTCAGAATCAAAAACCAGAGACCAACACGAGAATTAATCACCGGTATTCTTCAAAAAGTTTTCAACCACAACCACACCTTCGGAAAGATATTATAAGAGTGTTCTTGACAAAGGCACTCTCTCCCCTCCACCTCTTCCTGTTCTTTTCAATTTTTTCTTTTCAATCGGAGTGATACCGTATCACCGGTACCGTATCAAGTGGAGGTCATTTTCGAGGTCAAGTTAGTTTTGCCAAGCCACCCGATTTTTTATGTGTGTTATGTAAGCAGGATGAATGAATCACCCATGAATTTTTTTTTTGGTCTCGAATGAAGTATGATACCTGGTATGGTGCCGGACACCCAAAACGTACACCTGTGGGAGATTCAAAATGTAATGCTTTATATAATCAGGGTCAGGGGTGTTTACCAAGAAATATCAATTTTAAGGATCTAAGTTCAAGTTATGATGATGGTTAAGTTATTATTTATTTTTCTCAGATGTTTGTTCCTATTCTGCTAGTATAATACTCAAGGCACATAGTTTCAAAGGCATTTGCCAGTGTATTAAGACACTTGATTTAGAAGTACTGGGTTCATACCGACAGAATTATGGAACCATATTGGTCCAGTTCTTCCAAAAACACCCCTAATCCTGATTATATAAGCATTACATTTTGAATCTCTCACAGGTGTACGTTTTGGGCGACCGGCACCATAGTACCATACCGACTGGACCAGCCGGTGCAGTATAATACCGGTGGTATCGGCGCTCCTCGCGAGGCAGACTTGAAGGAGGTTGGACGGGCCAGTTTTGGGGGGAAGGGGGGGGGTGTCTCATTGGTTGTGCTTGTGTGATGGTCTACCGGTGTATCCTTCGTCCGCGAGAGAGGGAGGGAGAGAGGGAGGGAGGGCGGGAGCCGGCCGGAGGGCAAAAAATAGTATTTGGGAATCTTTGTTGCTGGTATTGTAATAATATCATAGTATGTGGTTTTTTTTGACTGAAAATTCTTGGTGTTTGGTTTTCGGCTTGGTTGGGAAGACGGTATCATACGGTAGGGTAGTAGGGTAGGATGGAGAATTGCTTTGTTGCTATCGTACTGTACTCTGGCGCAAATTAAAGATCCGGAAGAAGTGACAAACAAAATGTATGGTTGCAACATAGATATCAAGGTCATTCTTTCCGGATCTTTAATTTGCGCCCGAGTAGTGAAGTATCATATATATTGCGCAGGCACCATCGCCTGTGGCGAAAAATACGTTGGCATTTTAGTACCGGCAGTTAGTCTATTGGGGCTTACTGAAGTGTTAACGTACCGGTATTTTTTGCCACGGGCTGCATTATCCTTCCTATGCCGGTCGATACGGAATGGTTTTTTTGTTGTTGATTGGGGAAGAGGTTGGGGTTAAAGTCCGGACCATAATTGCCCGAAGTTTGTAAAAACGGCCGCTTATTGCATGTGGGCAAAATCTTGAGGCTCCGGGAAATTTTTTGCCCACATGCAATAGCGGTCGTTTTCACAAGCATCAGGCAATTGCGAGTAGACTGGACTACTGTAATCGACTGCCGTAATAGTTACAAGTAAGTATAATACGAGCAATTATCTGAGAGGATGTTGATAATGCATTCGCTCCCTCTTGCGGGACCAACGGCGCTCCACTATCTAAGAAATGTTGCTGGCACTAGATGTGAGTTGGAATAATGAACGACTTTTTGGTCAGTATAATTTCTTAGATAGGGCGTTTCCCACCACTATGAGTGCATACTGGTAATACAAGTATCATACCATAGCTTACTCGGGTATGGAGGTAAATGATGAGATGGACAGGGGTCAAGATGTCAAAGCTTTTTACCCTTCCTGGCATTATTCCTGCCAAATTAAATCATTTTTTACCTCTACTGTACAAAGAGCTCGGACCCATAAACCCCTGTCCGTCTCATCATTTGTCCCCTGACCCGAGTAAGTACGTTACCGGAAGTAGAGATAACGCAATACGGGGTATGATACCCACCTATAATCATCTCTTCATCCAAAATTCCTCTACAATCGGTTTTCGCTTTTTTTTATAATTCTTTTTTTGGAAGGAAAGCCGAAACCAAAACCAAAACCAAAACCTCCACAATGCTTTGGCTCCACGGGGGGCAGAAAGTCCTCACAAGTACTAGATTTACACTCATACTGCACCTCGTATCCTGTGCTTGCGTGTTATGTGCAACGTACGACATCCTATGATATTCGTCTTGGGCACAGCCATGCACCACAACGCAACACTCCGATACTGTATAGCGCTATGGAAGAGTCTGCCTTGGTAGGTTCAAGCTTGATACGGTAGTGAATCTCCGTCGTATTGCAAGAGGATGTGCTGCTTCGTGAAATGGGGGAGTGATGATTAGGTTGTGAGGCGGTGGACTAACGTAAGGTAAGCTGGGGCAAGGCAGAGCATGGTACGAGGCAGCCGGTGGGTTTGGACGGAGGGGGGAAACGAAGAGATATTTAATGCTCGGGACTTCGCTACTTTGGAGCAGGAATTAGTGTTTGCCTCTGTACCGTACGGTGCCTCCAATACTACGTTTTTGCAATTAAACCTTCATATCGGCGAAATGTGCTTCGGTTCCAGGAACGATACAGAACGCTCTTACGGCCCTCGGGCGAGACCTCACCAGCCACAGCAGGATCTCACGCCCGGAAAGTATACGATCAATATTGAGCCCAAGAAGAAGAAGAAACGTAGGCACCATGGAGGGATTTTTGGAGGCGGTGGATGTGGTGGAGGTGGTGGATGTGGTGGGGGCGGGGGCGGGTAAGTTTTATCTATCTTTGTTTAATTGTTATTCTTGGGATTTGGGTTTGCTGACTTTGAGCGTAGATGCGGTGGAGGATGATGATAGAAGTCAAAGGAGGATGGAGAAGGGTGAGGGTCGTGGGCATTGGATTAGTGTTTTGGGGGTTACGGTCTTGGTGTCTGGATGGCGTGCTAAGTTGCTGTTCTTGTTTTGTGGTTTTCGTTGGGATATTATTTGAGCGGTATTGGTTTTGTTTGTGATTATCGTGATAGAATCGTTTGTTCTTAGTCATGGGAACATAATCACAGTTTTAGAGAAATACTATCGAAAACGGCTCTTGTAGGATAAGTGCATTTCTTAGGATACGGTACATTGCGGGGTTTCATTAGATCAGTGAGACATTTTCTCCCATCCGTGCCAACGGTTTGGGTATCTAAGCAGCAGAGTTGATAATGTCCGCGACTAAGCCATTAGTACCATAGCCAACCACAAGGAATGAAAGAAGTAGCGGGTAACTCACAAGCAGGCTTCAAACTTGCGCCTCCAACCAAGAAGCCGTCAACGTCGGGCTGGGTAGCAAGCTCCTTAGAATTCTTGTCAGTGACACTTCCCCCATAAAGGATTCTGGTCTCCTCCGCTGCTTTATCAGAGACGGTCTCTTTTAGCCATTTACGGATGGCGGCGTGGACTTCTTGGGCTTGCTGTTTTCCCAATTATTAGTTTCTATTGCCCTCATATGAACAAGCAGAGAACTCGTACCTCAGTAGTAGCCACCTTTCCAGTGCCAATAGCCCAAACGGGCTCGTAGGCAATGACAATGTTGGACCAATCGTTGACCTCGCTAGCAACAGCCTTAAGTTGTCTTGTGACAACATCGATGGTAGTCCCGCCCTCACGCTCCTATAAAAATCTGTCACTATCATCCCATTTCATCTCAACCGCCCACCATTACCGTCGCGCCCACATGGGATAGCGAAGGCAGGGAAGCGGGAAAACAAACCTCAAGCGACTCTCCAATGCACAAAATCACGCTCAAACCTCCGGCAAGGGCGGCCTTAGTCTTTGAAGCGACAAACTACAAACCCCCCACATTAGCAAACCCCCACATACTCACCACTAAAAAGAAAGAAAACTAAAAAGTCGAAAACGGTGGGAAACAAGCCTTATCGCTTTCCCCAAGAAGGGCTCTACGCTCACTGTGCCCGATTATGACCCAGTTGACGCCAGCATCCTTCAACTGCTCTGCACTAATTTCACCAGTGTAGGCACCATTCCCTTTGTCGTAGACATTTTGGGCAGCGACCTGGATACCGTTGCTGGCAATCTGTTTGGCGAGGAGAAGGTAGATTGACGGGGGCGAAATTATGACCTCTGAATATTCCCGTCAGCATTTGGTTTGCCCAGGGAGGGAAGGAGATTCTTTGTAAGAGAAAGGAATTGTTAACGAACCAACATTGGGATTCAGAGAAGCCTGATTGAGTCCCTCGATGATGCTCTTGATCTGAGTGATTGTGCCGTTGGACTTGAAGTTTCCTCCTACAAAAAATTTGCGTGCCTTACCGGTGTAATCGGGTTCAGTTAGCATAAGCCAGCGAAGGCTTCAAGTTTGAATCAATCCAGGGGGTAGGGGGGGGCGTACCATTTTTGTTGAATTTCTAGAATGTAAATTAAAGCCCGAGGGTTGTTTTGGTTGATGGCAAAGATGGTTGTTTTAAGTTGTGGCTATGGGAAAGATGATGAACTCTAATTTTTATTCGTGTCAGTAGCCTAGTCGGTGGGGTGAGAGCGGGGGAGGGGCGGAAGCCCTTGAAAATTGGCGGCCCGAGGAAATTCCACGAAAATTAAATTTGGTAACCTAATGTACCGTAAATCTGTCACCGGCTGCCGGATGAAATTGTTATGACAAGCTAAAGAAATGATACTATAAAACAACTTATATTATGCCGTCATCCCAGCATCCCGGGATTTTCCTACTCTATCTATCCGTAGTTTGCCCACTTAGTTGTAAAGAAAGTAAGGAACTTGGAGACAACTGAAATGTAGAAGGAATTCCAATAGAGGTATAATTAAGGTCTCCCCGCTGCATTTTATTTCCACCTCGGCAAGTCATGTACAGTACAGTTCAATGATAAACTAGCAAAAGAATTCCATACCCTGACATCTAGGGGACAGATACCCCAAAACATCCGTGTTGCATACAAGTCTATAGTTTATGTTTGTCTAAGCGGCAGTGTTGACCACTTCTTCAACCTTTGCCTCCCCCCCAGTTCTCGCCTTCTCAGCTATCTGGGCAAATTTCTTCTCGTCGAAGACCCAGATACCGTCCGTCTTTCCTTCCTCTGCGACGATCCCAGAGCTTTCGGCCAACCTTGTGAATACGGGGTCGTCCATAACTCTAGTGAAATACCTCCTCTCCCATTCTCTACCTTCTTCCTTCTCTTTCTTCCTCAGCTCACGCTGCTCGTTCTCGATCTTGGACTTTTCGGTACCAGTAGTCTCTAGGTCTCCTATGTTGATTGATTCCTGAACCTTAGCCCATGCACGACGAGACTCGAGAGGGTCCTGTTCTTCGATTGGCGCGATATAAAGAGGTGTGATTCCAGTAGTTTTTGCGTTGTAGGTCTCCAACTGTTCCAAGCAAGAGATAGTTAGTCTGTTTTTCTTTTCGGAAATATATAAATAAATATAAATGAACCATTCTCTCACCTCCTTCTTTGTTTTTCCTTCCTTAACAACGAACCCATCAGACCATTGCCCATCAATCGTGTAGAGAATATCCTTGCTACCCTCTTTCTTCAACGTCGCATAGAAGGTGTTCTTCTTTCCAGTAACCCACCCCTTTCCGCTATAATCAATTTGGGCGACATATCCGGTAGAGGAGAGGATTGTGCTGCTCTTGTTCAGTTCGACATATGGGGACCCGTATACAATTCCCTCGATATGTAGAGAAGGAAGGGTAATTAGGTCTTTGTGTGTGGTTAGCATTAGCTTGAGGTTATGAGTCTTCTGGGGGCAACTCACAGTCCTCATCAAATTCCTTCAGATGGTACTTGGCATGCCCAACCTGCCTTACTGAAATAGTACCTCTTGAGAAAGAAGCCTTCTGGCCGTTGTAACCCTCAAGCTTGACGCCGTGCTTCTCGTTCAAGATAGCATAAGCCGTGACAGGAGGATGGTGGCTATCCAATATCCAGTCAAGTCAGCTCCCGTTCCATGGCAGACGGGAGTCGGCTCACCTGACTTGCTCGGAGATCAATTGAGTTTCTCCGATCTCTCCGGTGGGGTCTTTCCATTTTCCGAGGAACAGTTCCCCCAGGAAGGGGTTAAGTGGCTTCTTCTCCGAGCCGCTGGTGGCGCCAAGTTAGTCGCGGGTCGCCAGGATGGAGGCAGGGGAGGTATCCTACAGTTTCTCGTTTCTCGAGCTATACTGCTGCTTGAGGGTAGTTAGGAACCACTTGAGTACTAAAAGAGCTCTCTTCTGCGGGTCTTTCTCTTGGGCTGGCGCAACAAAGATCCCGGGATGCTCGGCCTGCGAATCGTTGTGGTCAGAAGTGTGTTCCGTGTCTCAAAACAGCCGCAAGCAACAATATACGTGTCCTTCCCAACAAGGAGAAAAGCGGTCCATACCCAATAACCCGAATACTCTGTTAAACTGGTGGAGCTCAAGATAAATGGCTAAAATTGTGAAGATCGGTCAAAAATTGTTGGAAAAAGGGGGCCGTTTGTAGGGAAGTATTTACTGGAGCTGTCAAACTCGCTAGATCCCCATTGAATGACGCAATCGACTGTAAAAAGGTCAGTAATTGAAGAGGATTATGGGAACAATGTGAACTGTGCATCTGACCTTCAGGAATGGGCCCCAGGAGCTCTTAGCAGCAGCGGGGACTGCACCACCTTCTTCCTTGGACGAACTCATATTAGTGGTAATTCGTTGATGGAACTATTTGTCTTCCGTTGGGCTGGTAGGATTAATTGTAAAGAGAGGAATGGATAGGGTATGGTGATCAGGGGGAGAGGAAGAAAGGAAGTAAAAGAAGACGTACCCCGGGACAGGGGGAGGACGTTGCAGGGCAGGAAAGGGTCAACGAAATCTTTGGTGTGTACGTACTATTAGGCACGAAGGGGCCGGTTAGAATTGGTCGGTCGCTTTTTTGCTAGGTTGGCAGTTACAGTTATCACAGCCACCCTCCAAGAAATGGAATCCCACCCTTTCTCAAGGCTCGAGGTGCCAAGGTTTTGTAAATCATACCCTTGCTGGGAAACAAGCATACGTCATGAGATTTGTTTGGATTCCCGAGTATTACTAAATTTATTGTTTCTTCCGAGAAAATGCCCGCTGCTGTCGAAGCCATCTACCGGTACAGTACTGCACAAGTTTTCCCCTCTACAGTACGCTGCCCAACACTTCTAAACTTCCAGACTTCCAAAGCGCGACCGACCCCCTGGGTTACGATATCGGTGGTCTGTGTTTTAGGACTCAGCCGGGGATCTATGGCTCGGCGTTTTGTGACTTAAATGAAATGGCACGGCCCGAGACCTCATGTCAGGAACGACATTATTCCAGGGGTCTAATACAGCCAGGGCTCAAGCCTACAGGAGACCTCTGACACCAAATCGTTCTCGTAGTTTGACCCTGTACGAGATCTATGAGTGGCCCCAGATCTCTCACACAAATAAGACTGGTTGCCAGTCAATACCTATAGTGGCATATCACTGGCTAGAGCGGGGAACGCTTTGATATATGCCGGTAATAGAGTTTATTAGCTGCAGGCTACGGTATCTCGTGCAAGTTGGAGAAACTTCCACCTTCGATACTTGGCAAACGGTATGTGCCGCTAAGGTACTTCAGAAAACGTCACGAACAGATCACAAGGGGCAGCTTGGTTGAACCAAGGCTCTAATATCATTAATGAGGCACGGGGTGCTACACGTGGATTTTTGTTTTCTGCCGCGAATTGTGTGCGTAAACCATGCCATACTTACCATACCTATTTAAGTCATAACATCGGGCTTCTCCCTTCCGACAAACGCCTGGAACTGCAAGAAGTCTACGGCCAGGTTGATAATCCCCCTGAGATAGACTTGAGCATCCAGCAGGTGTTTGCTCTCGTCCTATAAAAACCAATGTTAGCCCCGATCCGATCATGGAAGGATTGGTGTCGAACATACCGCTTCATGTTTCTCTAGGTATAATCTGATGGTAGCCCCTGAGCTTCCGGTTCCGGACAGCCGGACGACAATTCTCGATCCATCATCAAATTTGGCGTACAGACCTTGGTTTTTGGAGACACTCCCGTCAATGGGGTCGATGTAACCAAAGTTACCACCATCTGTGACCTTCCTTCCGGAGATCTCGCTACCGACGAATGACTTGTCATCGACCTTTGCCTGGAAGGCAGCTACAAGCTTTTGGGCTCCGGCCGAATCAACATTCTCGTAATCGTAGCGAGTAAAGTAAGTTCCTTTCCTGATCAGCTTACGTTTAGGTTGTCACAGATCGAGAGTAACTCACGGCCATATTCTTTCCAGAATTCCTTCTGAATATTAGCGATTGAGGGTTCCTCGCCATCTGGCAGCTCTTTAGCGACACCAGCAATAATGTTCAACCAGGCTACGACGGCCCAGACGCCATCCTTCTCTCTGATGTGGTTCGATCCGGTTCCAAAGCTCTCCTCACCACAGATGCTTAATCGATCGCTATCGAAGAGGTTGCAGAAGAATTTCCATCCAGTGGGGACTTCATAGCACTCCAATCCCTTCTTTTTAGCAACAAGGTCGACAGCACCGGAAGTGGGCATACTCCTGGCTAATCCGAAAACACCCTGCTTTTTGAAGTATGGGATCTTGTCTGCATGGTGGGCGATGATAGCCAAAGAGTCACCGGGTGATACAAATGCGTTGGCCCCGTAAATCATGTTTCTGTCACCATCACCGTCGCTAGCAGCTCCGAATTGGATACCATCTCTGTCTACAGCGGCAACCAAGGAGTGTGCATAAGTGAGGTTAGGGTCTGGATGTCCACCACCAAAGTCGGGAAGCGGTACACAATTTTGTGTAGAGTTGGGTGGGAGCCCAAGCTCCTCCTGGAAAATGGCAATGCCGTATGGGCCGGTGACACCATGCAGGCCGTCGAATAATACTCGGAATTTGGAGTTTTGGGCAAAGAAAGACTTGATGAGAGGGAAGTCGAAGATCTCCTTCATGTAGGAGACATAAGACTCGACGGAATCAATGATTTCAACTTCTAGAGGGCCATAGGTCTTTGTTCCAATGATTTCCAGGTCGATCTAATTGAATTAGCTACCGAACCTTCTATGGCTATATCGGAGGGCTTACATCAGGGATATCGGCAATCTTGTACTCTGATATTGTCTTGGTGATCTCGTAAATCTTATCAGTAACCTTCTCAGGAGCTGGCGCGCCATTGGCCAAGTTATACTTGATTCCAAAGTCCTCCTTAGGCCCTATCATCGATTAGCCCTTACACTAGCCCTATCCTTCACCCACAATCTAAGCCTAACTTACCACCGGGGTTATGACTAGCAGTCAACAAAATCCCTCCAGTGGCCTTTCTCTTCCGGATAACATGACTAGCAGCTGGGGTGCTCAAGATACCCTTGTGCCCGATGAGCAATTTCTTGACACCATAGGCAGCACCAATTTTTGCAATCTTCTGGACGGCCTCAGGGTTGTAGTAACGGCCATCACCACCAATTACGAGGAACGACCCTTCGGCTCCCTCAGGGATAGCTTGGAGGAGTGCTGCGACGAAGTTCTCAGTGTAATTTGGTTGCTCGAAAACGGCTACTTTCTTACGAAGTCCGGAACTGAGCTCTTGTTAGCTTGATAGAGCGAATTGAGTCTTGGGCGTTAGAGGCTTAACATACGTTCCGGGCTTTTGGCCATCTAACAGCAGATGATTGAGTTAGCTATGACGTATGGCGTGGCCCAAAACTAGTGATAATAACCCAAATAAACAAACTTACCAAAGGGCTTCGTCGAAACCAAAGAAATAGAAACGCTCATTGTGTTGATATCGGAGGCTTGGATTGGCTTGTGGACTGCTTTGATAATGGTGATGAGGAAGGGAAATAGGGATGGAATCGAGCTATCTTAAATAGATGAACCTTGGGGATGTTAAGAAGGGAAGGAAACCAGAGAACTACGCTAGGAAAGCGAAAGAGAAAAAAAAGATAACTCAAAGTAGGTAGGGGGGAGAAAAGGAAAAACCGGAATTGAGAGTCAGGTGTGGTGAGGGGTAAATACCTCCTTCTTCCCTCCCACCACACAGCATTTTAGTCTAGTCTACCGCTGCCGGCGCTTTATAGTATGATACGGGGGAGGTTGTGTTGGAATGACACTCTCCCCCGTCTTGGCGGTTGTAGCAGCCGGTTCATGGAGGTTTGAGTTAGAATCTTTTTTTTTCTTTCCCTCTTTTCCGGGGGCTTGATTTGTTTGGTTTGGGCGTTGTAACGGCATGTATTCTCACTCGGTGCGTTGTTTCGTTTGTGGATCTGCATGCATAGGCTGAATGTTTGCATTGCACAGGAGGGAAGATTAAATGGTATATAAAAAATGAAAACATTTATGCGGTGATGGGCTTATTCTGAACCGGGTGGGAGGGTATCTCGGTGGAGGTGGGTTCGCTATATCGGTACCATGGCTTTTTATTGTTCGTGGTATTGTGCTATTGTATGATAGGTTCCCCGAAGGTATCGTCGTTTGGGCTGGGCAACGGTACTGTGTGTGTGCACACAGAGACTGTCTGTGTAATCGCAGATACCGGTACATTAAACTTACTTATCGTAGGCCATGCCGGCTCATTGATCATCTGTGCGTTCGTCGGTATATACAGTGCAATACTCTCCCAAATAAGTCTAAGCAAACAATTATCGTGCCGCGCTGCATAAAGAACAAACTGAAGCTGCATCCTCAAGTCATACCTCTTCCATTCCCTTCCCTTCCCTTCCCTTCCATCCCATTCCATTCCATCCCATTCTCTTCCCTGCCGCCCATCCCTTCCTGAACAAGCAGCAGTAACAAACAAATGAAGAGGATGAAGAGGGTGCCGAAAGCTCTACAAGAAATATCTATAATCCGGACTCAAATCCCCAAGCATCTTCTTTTCTTCCTCGGTCGCGCCAGAGTGCTTATCCACTCCCTGATCCCTCTTCTTATTCTCCCAGCTCACGGCAAGGAAATACGCTACGCAGGAAAGCGCTGACAAACATATGAACGCCAAGGCGATCGAATATCCCTTCACAAACTTTGGGGCATCGCTTGATAGGAAGGAGTACGTGGCTATGATACCACCGATGTTACCAAAACCGACTTGCCAGGCTGTGCCGACGGCTCTTCTGTGATGACCTCCCACTGTTTTTCGTTTCTTGTTAGCTTGCTAATGGGGTAGAGAGGGGGAGGAGGGTAGTACAGTTTGTGTTAAACCAGCAGACGATAACCGGCATAGCGCTGAACGCTCCCATTGCCGCGAGGAAGAGAGCAGAGTACTGGGTGTTGACGTGGTTGTGGACCGTCAAGAGGATGGCGAAGCCGGAGATAGCGACGCAAATCGGGATTATTGTGAAGAGAAAGCGGTGTTTTACTCTATCAGAGATCGTCGCTATGATCATTGCGAAGGCGAAGGCGGCTGCCCAGGGAGGGACGGAGCGGAGTTGGGTTTGGATTGCTATTCCTTTGAGTCAATGTTTTTGTACTTTTTTGTGTTCCACGGTGAAGCGGGAGGGGGAACTGACGACTGTACCCAAATTGCCGGACAATGGTAGGTGCAAAGTATGCATATCCGTAGGCCGGAACGATGAGCCCAAAGTACATGAATCCTCCGATGAAGACTTTGTAATCTTTGAAGACGTCAAGAACCTCTTTTAAAGTCATGCTAGTCTCCTGAACTGAGTCGCCGACATCCTCCTTTAGGCGGTCTCTGACGAACCTCCGCTCAGCGTCTGTTAGGAAGGTAGCTTCCTCGGGGAAGTCGGTGATGATGAAGTAGAAAAGGAATGAGGCCATACAGGTCAATATGCCTTCTGTGAATTCCAATCAGAATAGCCAATTCCCTCAGGGCGTTGACTTGTGAATCTAAAAAGCCTACCAAGAATAAAAACCCACCTCCACCCCCGATACCCACCTTTACCATCCATAAGCCCAATCGCACTCGCTAGCAACCCACCAAAAGCGCCAGCAAGAGAAGTAGATGAGAAGAAGAAACTGTACCGCTTCTGCGCCTCTTCACGCTTGTACCACATAGCGATCAAGTAGAAACATCCCGGGAACATCCCTTCCCACAACAATCAGCACACACATGTTCCAAATACGTGGGCAAGCAAGCGGGGAAAACCTACCAGCCTCAAAAAGGCCCAGGAAAAACCTCGTCGTCAAAATCCCACTATAATTCTGTACTAAACCCTGCAGCGTTGTGACGAGTCCGAACATGAACATACATGTCGAAACTTTGGTTCACCCCCACGGCCCCAAAAAGCAAATACCCATCAGTCAAGTCCCAGAACATAAGCCACCCCCAAGCAGAAAGAAGGAAAAAAAAAGACCAGGAACCAAAAAGTGAGTAAGCAATCGAGAGAGGGTAGGTGTCAATGATAAACTTACGCCAAACATGAGGCCTCAATTTCTTCAATAATATGTTGGACGGGATCTCAAATACTACTTCTCGTTAGCCCCCGGAAAGAAAGAGGATGGGGGTGGAGGAGGGGGGGGAACAAACAAATATACGGCACAAAAAATATCGTTAAACAGGTATTATATTCTACTCCGCCGAGCTTCAATTCCTCCTTCAGGCCGAATACCGCTGCGTTTGCGATATTTACGCTGACACCGTCAGTCCGTCCTTTCCCCTCCAGATGAGCGGCGTAGAGCGAAGCAAAAAAAAAAACCAACCGATCCAAAAACGCCAAAAGATACAAAATGCACAACACGGGCAACAATCTGAAATCAATCTTTCTCAAAAGCGCCTTCTCGTCAATGCCCGGCGGTGGCTGTGGCTTTCCATTGACGTACTGTGGCGGTGGTGCCGCTGCGACTTCGAGTGTGCCCGTGCTTGGGATTGAGCCTGACAGCAGCAGAAGAAATAGGTGAGTGCTTGTGAGTGGGTGAGTGGGTGAATGGGGGACGGGAGGGAGAACCTTTCTCGGGAGAAACCATAACTGATCTCGCCCGCTATCGTGTTTTCTCCCTACTGTAACTTAATTACGGTAGTGGAAGGACGGTCGATTTGGGAGGGGAAAAGACCAGCGCGCGCAGACGGACAGACAGAGAGCGAGAGGGGGAAGGAGAAAACTCCGAGGGTGGTCAAGAAGTCTTTATACCAACTACATTACTAACCGCAGATCGCTCGCCTACCTACCTACCTACCTACCTACCTACCTACCTACCTACCTACCTACCTACCTACCTACCTACCTACCTACCTACATATATACATGCTTACAGTACTTACTCGCCCGCCAGTGCAGGGCTGGCATGGAGGGGTCAGCCACCCCAATGCAGTTTCTCTAGCACTCATACTCTATCATACTAGAAGCTCCAATTTCCCTCGATCACTAAATATGCGCGGGAGTTATACTAAACAAAATCCGAAAATCCGGGGAATCCGGTGAGGCCGGTATTACCAATATGTGGGTGGGTGGATGGGTGGATTTTGGGAAGGTGTGTACCGGCAGTGTGCTATCAGAGTTCTCTGCTTACGGACGGGCAAGCAAGGGTGGATGCGATTTTTTTTTCTATTTTTCCGCTCTCGTTAGATCTTGGGTAGGTTGCTGTCCTACTGCGGTACACGCTACTACACTGCAATATTGCGAAATTTTGATGTTGTGATGATGATATATTCTTATGGCGCATTACCGGTACTATAGCCCGGTGTTAGCTGTAGGGCCTAACAAATGACGCACAGTAGTCTAAATATAAGAAGGGGAAGAACGGGCAGGCGAGCCATCACGAAATTATAGCAAACCAACAGTCCATCTGAGCGGGGAAAGAAAGGAAAGGAAAGGAACGACTTAAGCACGAGCGCTGTGCTCGTGCGGCCGAGTTGAAGTTGGACATCTCCGGTGGCAATTCCCAAGCAAAGGGTCCAACTTCAGTTCGGCCGTGCTAGCGCAATATCCTGCGTGTGCCCGTTATTGCCCGGTACAATGCCATAACAAAACATAAGTTGAGTTAGCTAACTTAACCTACGAGTACCTGCACAGCACACCGCGCTCCCAAAACGAGCATAGCAACCAAAGTTCCACCGCTGGGCTATGTACAGTACTAGTGAATTCCCATCCATAGTCACTTCGCTATCTCTCTATACTAAGCTCAAACGTTGGGAATTCTAACTGCAGCAGTGCCATAGTTACTTTTTGATAAGGTATAATCTTTTGCTTTTGACTCCCCTTCCCTTTCCTGGATACAATATGCACATTAGCTAAAATCGCTACACCACTCGCTAGTTGCACTTTTCTGCCACCCATTCTCACCCCCCAGACATCATCCTCTTCTTCCTCCCCTCCCACTAGCTCACAGTCTAAGCTGCTACTATACTCAAACATAAAACCCTTTTTTCCCATTTCAACGCACAACGCTATAATAGTCTGGGTTGCCCACTCCATTCCTCAATTTCTCGACTCTTCTCCTTCTCCTTCTTAGCACCGGGTCCTTGCTTTCCTCTATCGTAGAAGCGCGGGGGAATGTCCCTGGGAAGAATAGAACAAAGAAGTGAGGAATGGAGGGGGAAAAGAGGTTAAAGCGAGATGGTAGAAGTTGGGATGGCATGAGAAAATAAATAAGGATAAGAAAGGAAATAGACACCAGCCCAAGCAATCCGGGAAACAAAAAAACTTTCAAGTGAAAAAAAGAAAAGACACAATCCCGGCCCGCGCTAAAAATCGTTCCACTTACTTCCACCCGGCTAATCCAGCCCAAGGGTCCTGTTGCTGCTGCTGTTGTTGCTGCTGGTGCTGCTGTCCTTGCGGGACTGGATATTGGTGATACCCTTGGGGTGGTTGGCCCGGAGTCGACGGATGTGGAGGTTGCTGATAGGAGGTCTGGGGTAACACCCCGAAACTCTGTCTACTGCTTAAGCTCGGTTGTGGGGGCGGACCCGGAGGAGGAGGTGGTGGTATGTACGTTGAAGGGTTGTATTGTTGCGGAAAGCCTGGAACTTGCCCCGCATACATATTCGGCGGGGAAGAGTAGTGGCTTGGCTGATATGGCTGGTGCTGTTGCTGCTGGCCTCCTGTTGGCGGAGGAGAGGATGGAACAGCTTGATGGGATTCCCGGCGTTGCATGTTAGCCGACTGATAGCTGTCTCTTCTTGGCACCGACCCCCCTTGTTGTGTCTGACCGTAAGAATCCCGTCGCCCATACCCACTCGTGCCATTCGCAGCAGGATACTGGGGATAGTTGGCGAACCCACTTGGTGCGGACGGTGGAGGTGGTGGGGGCGGCGTGGGAGTAGGATGGTAGTTGCCGTACTGATGGGGGGTATATCTAGGTGTGCCAGGGGGACTCTGCCCATGAGTTGACGTTAACGAAGGCTGGCTTTGGTGAGTGTTCACGTTCGATAAGGGTGGCGGTCGCTTCTGCTGCATTTTGCTTGTATCTCCCGAAAGAGAAACCCTCTCCATCATGCCCAGGAGTTTTCCACGCTGGCTATCTGCTTCGGACCCCCCCCGCTGCTCTATGTGGCTTAGTAAAGAAGCGCCTTCGACTCGCCGGTTCGATACAAATGTTTCCACATTTTTCTCTAGACTCTCGGCTGTTTCAGTCATCTCCGTGTAGAATTGCTGAGCTTTCTCCAAGCCTGCCCATATATCCAGAAAGGCCTGATAGGTTTTCTTGAATTTTCCCAACACTGCGTTTCTCTGGCGTGATAAGGCTTCATACTTGGATTGCTCCGCACGAATTCGTTTGTCTTGCAAAAGATCACCATAGGCTGATGTCAGATCCTTCATTAATGACGACTGTTTGTGCGCAGCTGTGAGTAGCCTGTTTGTATGTGGCCGGAACTTCTCCAATTCTGTCGCAAACAATTGGGGCTCGAGATTTTGAATGGATTTTTGATTAAGGATTAAAACGTTCGAGATGTCATCGGTATGAACCTAATTAAGAGTTTTAGCAAATCGCCTCGGTCGAAACAGCAATGAGCTTAGGGCGTGATGCAACCCTGAAAAATAGGAATACGCCTTACCTTTTCTTTCAAATCCTTCAAGACTTGGGCCCGCTCTCGTTTGATTAGATTTAGCTTCTTAAGTAGTTCCTCTACTCTCTCAATCTGTTCCAGAACAGTAACTCCGGAGTCCCCTTCGTCCACATCCAGAAGAGTCTCCCCGCCCCGATCTCCACTAAAGCCACCATTAACAACACCAGCCCTACTAACCCATAAATCATCAACAGCCCCTTCCTCAGCCCTCTCGCCCGCATTCCTCATTTCCTCTATCTCTGCCTTGACTCCTCGGTACTGGGCAAAAAGCAGATTGTCGCTGTTTATAGCTTCATCAACAGCCTCTCGATAGCTCCTAATATCCGCCCGGAGAGTCTGTGTGAGCCGACTTGAAGGCTGCTGTGTCCACTCATCTAGATATTTCGCTCTCATTTTTTCACACACGCTCTCCTCCGTATCTAGACCCCTTGAAGATCGATCCAGAATCTCCACAATTCTCTTTTTATCCCTCTTTAAACCAACAAACCTCTCCTCCAAAGTTTCGGGCTTGTGCGCGATATCATCACACCATGTTCGGAACTCGTCGTCCACCTCAATCTCGTTCTCGAAGCCGTTTTTAAGCAGCTTTAGTGATCCGGGTAGCTTCAGGTAGTCCAAGGCTGCGACCATTTCTGCATTTGCTAAGTCTGCCCGTTCTGTCTCTGCACGGACCAACTTAGCCTTCTCCTCGTCGTATAAAGATGCGCTCTCGGTGACTTTCATAGGCACGATCTTCTGGAAGATATCGGGACCAATAATACGGTTAATATCATCCCCTTGATACAACTCCTGTACGGGAATCGCCCTTGCCGCAACTGTTTTTGGAACAATTGGAATTGCTGCTTCGGCTGGGACCGTCTGATGGTAGATAAAGTCGTTCTCCTTCATCAAGGCCACGAGTTTTTCCTGGGCAAGCGCCAGATGTCTTTTATTAATTTGGACTAGAGCAGGTCCAGTTTCTGAGGACAAATTAGAGGTAGGTGGGGGAGAATTAGGGAACGATTGTGATGTTCGAAGAGCTTCCTTGGCTAAATCTTCGGCCAAATGCAGGCGAGCAATCGCAAGTCCGTATTTACCACCTTCGCTGTCCGCTAGTGCCTGGAGATATTGAGCTAATGAATCCATGAAATTTTGCTTAATCTGCCAGATGAATAGGTCAGCTTGGCCCAATTCAGTTAGGCACGGCAACCATACCTGGCAGAGTAATAGCCAGACTCGCTCAAAGATACCTTTCTGGACATTTTCCTGAACACCTTCTACAGCCTGAGCGTACAAAAACCCAGCTTGGGCCGCCAGTTTCGCAAGCATCCCACTCTTCTTTCCGTCCGCTATCACTTTCTCCAGAAACACCTCTTGGGCCTGTGCAAGCATGATGTTAATCAAAGTCTTCACCGTGTCCCTACTCAAATCCGTGGATGGTGCATGTAGAAAATTCTCATTGATATAAGTGAACATTCCCGCCGCGGCCTGGAAAGAGTTGAAAGCAGTCTTGATTCCAAGTTCTTCGGAGCGGTTTTGATTTGCGGCGTGGCATGAATGGACAGCGGAAATGTTGAAGATGATTGAAGCTTTCTCAAAAGCAAGGGAGTATTGGGAGGTTGGTTTGTGCGTGAAGGCATCGTACCTACAATGAACCGCCGATTTATCAGCCTTGATATTAACATTCTCTTGATAGCTGTCGTCTTAATATGTATCCAAATCTGCGTAGCTCGTGGAATGAAATAACTTTTCAGCCGCATCGGTTAAACCCCTTCCTCTGCAGCGAATTCCACACACAACATTTCGCTCTGAACCTCAAGCAGCCCAGAGGAACAAGACAGACACTCACGACAAACACAATTTCAAGGGGACGCAATTGCTTCACTCACCATGTAAACCCAACTCTAACACCTCGCTCCTCAACGGGAAACCTCAGGTCCAGTAACTCTAGTTGTCCGTAGTACCGATAGAGTAGATCTCTGCCGGATGTTGAATCCTTCCCTGCTCCGCGCATGTCCTGACGTAGTCTGTTTAGAGTAGCACATTCTTCACTGTACTTTTCTGGATCTCCGTAGGTTGCTCTAATGTAGGACTTCAGAGGAGTAATCCAATCGACTTCTGTCGTTGTCTGTGCGGAGCAACTGTTTTTAGCGGAGAAAATAACGGACGAAGGAAAGCCAAGATGACGACGACGAAGGACACAGCAGAGATAGTAAAATTAAAAATTAAAAGAAGCGAGAAACAGGTGCAAGTAGAATATGATATGAAATCGCCAATCAAAAAGAAGGAACAAACAACGGGACGGGGAGCAAAAAGACAAATACCTTCAAAGGGCAGCTAATTGTCGGAGACTGCTGCATGATCTCCGTGATTTCCTAAGTATCCCCTTGCTTGCTTCGCTCCACCTGTAACTTTTTTAGAGATCCCCCAACAGTTGTATGCTACCGTCTGAGCGTGGAGCGTGGTGTGATGCGAGGACTATGGTGGAGGTGAGATATAATTATCGCACGCTTTTCTTTTCTCGACTAACCTAGCTTCGAGATGTGGGGGATTAAGAAAAAATAAAAAGAGACAGATTTGAACGAGAGTGTTGGGTTGTTGTTGGTTGCGTTGCGGTGTGAGGTGTAGCAAGCAGCAGAGTTTATTTTCGTCTCCCCGCAGCCCCCGATGACGAACAAGACAGACTTATTCGCCCCTGTGCACAGATGAAGCCTTCCCACCTCCCTTCTCCTTCTCCTCCTCCTTCTTCTCTACCACAACACAATGCGCTTTCTCACCGCCTTCCACGTCTCCTTCTTCTCCTGCCTTTCACCTGCTACCCTCTCTACGGCCGCTACGCCTCCTGGCGGGGGATGGCGGAGAGGTAAAGTAAGGGAGGGAAAATGGTGAAAAAAATGGGAGGGAGGTCCGATCCAAGCGAGCGGTTGACGGGAGGGAGCACAGCAGAAACGGCTATGTAATGTATGTAGGTATATGGATGGATGGGCAGATTGACAGGATTGATGGAGTGGAATCTATGAATAGAAGGCAATGTGTGCCTTGGTGGACTCGCAGCAGCAGCAGCAGCAGCAAATGCGAGAGAGAGGAAAAGAAAGACGGATGAGAAGAATGGTAAAAAAGGAAGGGTGGGCAGCTTCTGGGGAACAGTCGGACAACCGATACACCACCCATACACAACTGCACAAAATGTAGCAAGCAGTGAAGCGGAGCAAAGCACGCACCACCGATGTCTACCACCGCCACCCTTTAACTTCTCACACGCAACCCACGGCCACACACACCGCTCATACACACTCAAAACTACTCGTAGCACCGGTGGTACTGGAAACTATATATTTGCCAGGATGTCCCCAAACGAACAACGGCAGAGACTGAAGGATGCGGGTCAGGCACTGCGCGGTGAGACGGGTTCCTTTAAACCAAGAAGCGGTCGCGAGCACGGGCAACAGAAATGGCGACCGTTTGGATAACGGACGAACAAACGAATGAACAAACGGTGGAAAAGGGAAGGACAGTTGATATTAGAGGAAAGGGCTAGAGGGAGGATGGGCCCTCTCTGCTCCTCTTTCCCGCTCTTCTCGCCTGTGGCTGGCCAAAACTCTCGCAGGCCTCCGGGTACCGATACTCCATGAAGGAAACTGTTCAGTTCCCACTTTCTCAATTTAATTTTTGTTAGTACTGTATTCTACCGAGGTGGGGGGTATCTTGTGGCTATCAGTGGGGAAGGAAGGGCTTGGTTCGCTGAGGGGCTCGTCTGTTGGTTGGAGGGATCCTCTGTTGGTTGGACTGGTGTGCGCCAGCTATTCGCTCAATTGGGGAGTGCGAGTGGGAAGGGAAGGGATTCCATCTCTTGGCTCGCCTACACCTCGCTGAACAGGCCGTTTGAGGTCGGCACGCTGAGACGTCGAGCCACGCGACCATCAAAACGGGTAATGCCCCCGACCGTTTTGTTGCGCAACACGTTTAGGGAAACAAGCTCCCTCTCTTATCGATAAACAGTCCTACCCTACTGAGTACGAGTAGGATACGGTAGTACATACTCTTACTTACTCCTACTCTTCCTACTCATTCTATATACACATCCCTACAATCAGATATCAGACAACTACCCCTCCACCATCTCATTAACCTAGCTACGAGACCCGGGGAGATATCTTATTGCAAGAAGAGCCCGTATCCTAAACATCCCACCATCACACCACGTGTGTCTCAGCACAGATTGAGAGAATGAGAGAGTTAGATTAGACAATCCCCCACCCCATTTCCCCGCCACTGCCCTATGTCAAGCTGAAACGCATTGCCCTTAACGGTGCCGGTACGCAAAATCCATCTCTTTCGATCTTCCCCCGTCACTAATACCGCACACAACCACTACCGTATCCTCCTCCAGACATGGTACGGCAGTTTCGTAACCCCCCGCATTGCTCCCGCCTCACAGCCACCATTGGACTAAAGCGGGCATGCCCGCAGCCTAGCCCAAAAGCAGGTTGCATAGCTCTGCCAGAGTTCTCATAGAGGAGTAGCAGGCCATCATCCGAGTCCTCTTTCTTTTTTCCCCCTTCTCCTTTCACCCCTTCAAGCATATAGGACCTGCTATCACCTTCCTCAACTGCCATTTGATCAAAAACCTGCCCGTTATTGTAGGGTTTCTAAACACTCAGTTGGCAGGTTTCCCCCACAGTAAACAGCATGGCGCAAACTTATAGCACACCCAACCACCCACCTTCCCCGTTTTTCTGTTAAAAGAGATGGACGATGCGCGCGGTCTCCCGCTCAAAGGGGGGAAAAGAATCCAACACCTGAAACAAAGGTAGTGAGCCCATACAGTAACTACGATAGGCAATAACCCACTGCCACGATCACAAGGTTAATGCATAAACCAGTCCTGGGGAAACCTCAGCGCTTTGGCCTCCCAAAGCCTGCACCCCGCCAAAGCGTTTATCGTGAACAGAATTTCCCACTTGAAGAGGTCAAGAGAAGAATTTGGACTACAATCGACCCCCAGCTGCCCACGGCACACACCCACATGTGTCACAGTAAATCACTCGTTAGAGCGGTATGCGCGCGCGCCCCAGCGCCTGGCGAGTGTCGGAACGATCTCGGGTATCTGTACCAGTGTTTTGAGAAGTGCCGAGCAGGGAGATCAAACGAACTCGTTGTCTCTTCTGTCTTACAGCCCACCCCCGCTTTCCCCCCCGCCCCAACTTTCAGCAGCCAAATACTTGCACCCACATGCCGGCAAGCGGCCCAGATGGGATAATTCCCTGCCTTTTTTTTCCTTCGTAGTACAGTACTGTACTTATACTCGGGAAGAGAGGGATTTTATGAATTTCGTTCAACCCAGGTTATTCCAACCCTATGCCGGCAGTTCGATCCCCTTTCAAAAGGCGAGAGCAGGCATCTGATTGGCCAGCGCACGATATTGAGGGGGGGGGGCTTTAATAATAAAATGATAATCTCTTAGAGGGGCTGGTGGTGTAAGGAAGTGAAGAACGAGGAAGGTATTATACGATATGATAGCAATGCGATATCGCTGGGGGGGTTGGATTCTGACTTTGGGTGAGGAAGGTGGAAAATCCTAGATCCTAGAATTTTTTCCCCCTACTTTATCTGGTGCCGGCAACTTGCACTTGTGTTCCAGCATTGTGCAGTACTGTGCATGTGATCAGCACAAGCGAGAAAAAGCCATACTGGTGCTGTAACGTCCGGACGTCTAGACCCCTGATATGGATCCGGGGCGCTCTCTGGTCACAAACTTCGGGCCCCTCTAATCGATATGAGTGGGGACGAAAGGGGAATGGAATAGCGATTTGAACAGGGGTGCTCGAAAAATGTGGCTTACTGTTTTCGGGGGCTTACTGTTTTCGGGGGCTATCATGGCCAGGGCTTTTCCTGGGGATCGTGATATGGGCGGTCCTCGACCCCGGTGGATCTATGCTTGTACTTGTAACTGAGTTTGTTATCTACAGTACTGCGCTCCGGAACATTATGTGGCATTCTACCCATCCCCGGTTCCGCATCTAGTGCCTGGTCCGCAGCTTGCGACGTAAAAAATCTTACAAAATTCGATCCGGCGAGTGTTGATCATTAAAATTAGCGCTCAAGGGCAGCCGCAGAGCTGCCGCCGTACCAGACTGCCCATCTGCGCTTAGGTTGGTTTTGCGTGGGGGGGGGCAGTTCCACTTGGATCGTCTCCTTAAATTGCTTGGCGCATGGTAGGTGATCAGTGACCCCGGGGAGCTTGTCCGCGGCCTACGAGTACAAATACCCAGCTTGTGGGAGTGGGGTATCAGGTCTTGAGAGTGGTGTATCGAGTGACACTATGTGATTCACGAAGAACTGAGACCAAATGTAATATGGGGTTCCCCAAACTATGAACCGGAGCCCACCAAATGAATGGGGGAAAGCTGAGGTGAAATGAGGAGAATGAAGGGATGCCAGTCTCTAGGCCAGCTAATATATACTGTACTTAGGGAGTAACGTTAGGCTAAACACGTCAGATGTACCCAGATCCAGATTTCCGACCAAGGGGGTGTTCTAAGCCCTAAGCTAATCTACTGCGTGATAATAGCAAGAATGGAGAGGAGTAAATAGTGAGCCGGGAGGCGAGTGAGGTATGGGCCACAAACTTGCTTGGATACTAGAAGATAATCTATACCTATCCTAGGCGTACCTCACTCCATCATAGGCCGTTCGCGACCCACTCTATCTCATAGAAAACCGTTCTCATAGAAAACCCTTCTAACAAAAAAAGCCATCATTGAAGAATATATACAAGCTAGTTATCCTTTGTCCTGCGTAATCATGCACAGAGCCTCAAAACATTAGGAAAAAACAGAAGGGAGGAAGAAAGCCCCTAATAACCTCGTCGTATTGCCCCATCGATCGTGTCTCATCACACCTAACTGACCAGACACAGGCAGACTAGTCCCGCGTAAAATATGCCCAACGGGAAAACTGCCAGGCCCACTCTATTCCTTACGACTCCGCTGCCACCTAGAATACTAACCCCGGCAGCAAGGGACCATAGGTACAGGACAGAATATACGGGAACACGGACTATAGCCGGAATATGCAGAGCCGAGAGGAAAGCACAGATGACGACGGGGAACAATGTATATCCGATAACAGAAACCGACTGGAAGAAGGAACTATAGGTCTGAATTAGCAATGGTGAGCCAAAACTCATCACATGTAGGAAGACCCACATATTCCCCCCGAGCAACTTGATCTGCGCCGTAACCACCGCCTCTCCAACCCAAACCATAGAGAAAACTCCGGCAAACACTTGCGTAGTCTGCTTATCGCCTGCCGAAAGACTCAACAGCGTGCTGAGAGCCAAGCAGAATATCAGCGGACCCCAAAGGTCCCAATCTCCAATAACCGCGGCCCCTCTGCCGCCGCCGTTGCCGAAGCCGCCGCCAGACTCTAGAACGTCGTTTGCGTCTGGCCACTTCTTGAAAGTGAACTTTGGCCAGAGGACCGCTTTCATCTTCTCCCAGACGGCGAAGACATCACGAGAGAGCGTGTCCCAGACTGATTCGTCCAAAGTGTTGTTTGGCGCGCGGCGATCTTCACCGGGAATGGCGGAGGTGAGATGTGTGGGGTTTAACGGGGTAGTAGCGGAGGTTGCTTCGAGTGGGTCGTCATCATCAACATCGACTGTCAAGAAGGGTTAGATTAGTTACCGGTATTAGAGCTCCTCCGCGAACACATGCGGAGGGCAGAGGGGGTGGGGGGCTCACGATCATCCGGGTCGATGACATCTTGTTCGATTCTGTTAGACTCATAGTTATCATAGGGGTTTATATTAGAGCTCGAGGCCATGATGTTATTCCTTTCAGCTGAAGGAACCAGTAGCTATCTCCAGTTGCTATCAAGTATTCTCTAACGGTGGTGGTGTTAGCCAGTTGGTTGGTTGCAGAAGATGTTTGGAACCGGCCTAAAGATGTTGAAAGTTGAAACGCTTGCTTCCTTGGGTGAGGCTGACGTTGCCATTTTCTCTCTTGGCGAAAACCCTAACCCTTGCACTTTGTCGTTACACAGGGATAAAATTACATTTCCCCCGCCATTTTTTCGATCCAACCTCACCAACGACAATAGTCTAATCATCAATCGACCCAAAATTATGCTTTCGAGAGCAATCTTGAGATCAATGCGAGTGCCGGTATTGAGGGCTTACTCCACAGCTCAGTCACCCCCTTTGCTACTGAAATTGAGGTATATTATATCATTCACCTTTTCGTTGTTCACCCGGAAGAGTTCCCACTGAATCACCCCACAGAACCGACCTTAAGGATGCTATGCGAAACAAAGATACCAATAAGCTTAACGTCATTCGAGTAATTCACCTATTTGTCAAAGCGTTCGCCGATGATTCTGACTACGTTCCAGGGAATTCTTTCAGACATAAGTAATGCCTCTAAAACAGAAAACCCCCCTTCAACAGACCTCGATATCCTTGCTCTGATCAATAAGACAAAGACAAAGTCCGCAGCTGCTATTTCTGGGTTCCGTGAGGCAGGGAGAGAGGACTTGGTTGAAAAGGAGACTGGCCAGGTTATTATCTTGGATATCTACGCCGGGATGGTTGAGAAAGTAGGGGAAGAGGAGATCACAGCTGTAGTAAATGGGGTTGTCGAGGCTGCAAAGGAAGCTGGGGGAAAGGTCAATACTGGCAGTATCATGAAGATGGCACTTGCCGAGCTGGCTGGAAAGCCGGTGGTAAAAGCTGAGCTTGCAGCGATTGTTAAAGAAGCGATCGGGGCTGCTCAAGGAGATACAATGCCAAAGTTTGTACCTCCGTGAGTACGGGCACGCCATCCAGGCTAGGCGTATTACGCTAAAGTCTTAAACGCCCCAAGCCTACTGATGAGGGGTTTCTATCGCAGTGATAGGTCATGATTGGGAGAGATCCGGCCAAAGAACAGATTCCCGTCTAAACTCGTGAACTCTACCCCATGTGATAGAACAAAGGTGCTGTATACATGATGTCTTGAACACATCAGGTGTATGAATTATTGTGTATTACTGTCTTCTCTAGCCTGTGTAACTCATATCATATCTCTACTCAAGTTTGCATGTACGGGGGGCTCTCAAAACCAGAGGGAAAATAAAAGGAAACCAAACCAAAAATCTAAGGTTCTAACAATGGGGGAACCCGTGGCTATCCAATCTCCGATGCCCCTCGCCAGTGTATCCACGCCCGCCCATCACGCAATGACTAAATACAGAAATTCCTGAGCAAACCCCACCTGCTATTCCGAAAGATCGCAATGAACATATACCATTCAACCAATCAAACATCCCCTTCGCCCCCAACTTTCTCCTCCATCTTCTCAAATAAGTCCACCAAATGGCCCGTCCGGACAACCAATTCCTCATACCTAACAAGAAACATGGTAGCACCCTCGTCCTCCTCACTCTCCTCCATAAACCCAAACCCACCCTCGGCAACCTTCATCCGGAGCCCTACATTCTGCAATTCATCCAACCAAAACACTCCCGCCCCCCCGGGAGCCCTGGAAGCGGCGCGCAGCCAGGGCCTACGAATCCGGAAGAAGCTTTCTTTCTCCAAGATTTGCACCGCACGAGCGAAAGCCGACCCTTGAGGACTCGATTTAACGAGTATAGAGGAGGCGCATAGTTGCGTGAAGTACTCCGATGCCTCAAAGGGGAGGGTAGCAGTTACGAACGGGAGACTCAGAAGTTCTTTCGGTTCACCACCACCGGCCTTGGAAAGATCGCTGGTTTGTGGTGATGTTGAGAGCTGGGGCCGGGCTTGGGGATGCTTGGTTCCAGAGGGGAGAGGACGGAAGTGAGCGTATAAGTCCCCGATATTTGTTGGAGTGGTTTGAGGTGCTGTGATGTAGGAGCCTTTATACCAGCAGTTATAGTATGGGGCGTGGAACTGTGGTTCCTACCGTATTAACCGGTGTCCTTTCTAGCGGGAGAGAGAGCATACCCGATTACTCGGCGAAGAGCACTGAAACACCAAATTATGCCCCTCCAAAAACCCCATGCCCCGAAACCTCTTCCCAGCAATGAACCCGACAGAGCTATAAATCCTCCTCGAAACCCTACCAATCCGCAACAAAACCCTAGTAGGCAGATACGAGAGTATACCTTCCAAAATCTCCACAGGGAGCGAGCCCAAGCCCACCGATATAGACATGTCGAACCAAAATACCCGTATAGTAGTGAAATGATAAATTAAACAGTACAACACCTCAGACACAAAAGCCCATGCTCAATGAACCCTCCCTCCCCCAGGAGGATATTTATACTGCACCACCCTTGGCCTTTGGGACGAAACTGTGCGTGCGTAGTGTAGCTATTATGCTAGTCCTTCCAAGCTGCGGAAGTTACACCATCCCACCGTAAAAACTGTAATAACCAAACAATGTACTATGAAGTTCAAAATTCCCTACTTTGGAAACGGGACGAAAGACACCGCGAAAAAAGAGCTGCTCAGCCCCTCCGGGGGGGCATACAAAAGGCAAAAAAAACATCAGACCTTACCAGAGGAGGCAAGTCCAACGACATAGCACATTGTTCGATTATTACAGTTCTTACGGTACCGCAACGTGCTTGTCTAGTTATTGCCCCGGCAGCGGAAGGCAAGCGGGCAAGAGGTCAGCAAATTAGCTGCCAGAGCACGTTGCTTACCGTAAGAACTGAATCTCGTGCTAAGACGTCCGAAATTCCCTCTCTTGGATAGGGGGGGGGGGCGAGTGCACAGCGAAAACCGACCCCCTCGATCGAGCTTAAGACAGAAGAAGGAAGGAAAAAGTGCCAGACCTTGCCAACAGAGGCAACTCCAACGTCCTAGCGTGAGGTTCAATTATTCCAGTTCTTACGGTATGCACGATACGATACGATACGATACTGCATGGCATATCCCCGGGAAGTTGTTGATTAGTTTTTTTTTCTTGCAGAGAGGAATATTTTGCCCTATTCTTTCTCTCGTGTTTTTTTAACCTATTGTAGCCATTGTATGATATTAATAGTACCGTGGGACAACAGAGGGTTTGATTTGTCTAGCAGTATGATGGTAATAAATATTATGAGTGAATGAATGGACAGGTTTAAGGCACCGGCGATCCCGGGAAAGTAAAAAGTGGAGAACGTCTCGAATTGAGTTATGCGTTGCTTTTACAACTCCCATTGGGAAACTTTGGTTCGGGCTGGGGAAATGTTTCTCATTCACTTCTTTCTTTCTTACTAAGTTACACCACCTGGTTGAGCTGGCGCTGGCGGTGCTACGGCATGGCATGCAGCTCCAGTTGGTTGTCGCGAAGCCACCACCACCGATAAGGTACGGTACGGCAACGGAAGTGAAGAACGGCGAATCAACGTTGCTTTAATAACGAGCCCGATGGTCGGGGTGAGTTGGGGGTTTTATTTTTATCTTACATATCTTTCTTTTTGTCCCTTTTTTAAAACCTCTGCTTGGGTGGAGGCCGAGTTGGGGCGTTGAATCCCGAGTGTGGGATTTTCGGGAGTGGGGTTGGGCGAGGCGGTGCAGCAGGGTAAGCACAGCAAAGAAGGTTAGTTAGTGCAATACGAGGTCCGGACCGGGTGTCGAAGGTCGGGATCGAAGGAGGGGATGGTGAAGCGCTGTTGGGCGCGGGCTTAACTCGACAGAGCTTGGATTGCGCATACTCTACTAGTACGATACAGACCTGGTTTCCCAGTGGCAGTGATAACGAGCACTGTGACAGTCGGGATAAACCATCGGTTCATTGTTACAGGTATCCCGCCTCGAACTATCTATTGGCGCTCAGCTATGGCTGCGGCACAAGTTATGGTTCTATTTCCAGGGGCTGTGTGAGGGCCTGATTAGATGTTGACAAGTCAATTAAAGGAGAGAGGGGTTTGATAGGGCGCTCTATCCTGGGTGGTGAGTATGTTTCTTAGTATGGGTAGTGGGGAGTCTGGCAGAGGCTAAGGGCTTGGACAAGTGAGTTTCTGAAGGCATCGTCCTAGTATGATATCATACGAGATTTGACAGACCTCTGGCGGAGCTGCAGGAAGCCCGCAAAAGCAAAAGCCACCATCTATCCCACAAACCCTGTGAGACAATAGATCTAGCAATTTCGAAGAAGAAGAAAAGAAAGCCCCCTATCCCCCCCCCGCACGGCTGCCGCCGACAACTGCCGGTACCCAACAACTACCGGTAGGGCACATAACCGTCCCCCGTGAGCTCACTCTCCCGCTAAGTTCTGTTCTCCTCCAAGGGCCCCACAACATGATAGGCATGTAGAACACCGAGATACCGGTATTCTGGGAAGTATAAAGTAAAAAATTAAAAACTGCCACGGGTTCTTGGTCGCCGCAGAGTACTGATTCGTAAGTTATAGAGTAAGATGCTATTATGGCAGGTAAAGCCGCTCGGCAGAAGTGTTCGTGGTGTGAAACATATTTAATTGCCCATGCGCAATCGGTCTAGGTGGGGTAGCGGGGTTCGCTCTGTCATTACTTCTCAATGACCAACGCCCAACGACCAACAATTATAAGAACAAGAAAGATGCCATACCAGCATCCCTTAGTCCGCGTACCAAAGAGAACGGTGGAATGGCTGTCAGTTTGAAACCCTAGTAATTTAATTCCAGTTAAGGATACATTCCAGATCTTCTTGTTTTCTGAACTAGATCTCTTGGGTGCAGCACATGACGGACCAAGGGATAACTGATATCTAATACTCGGTATAACTTCCCTTCACTTCAAGAAGCGCAGCCACTCTATTGGGGTATTGTCTCCCACAACCTTTGAACAAAATTCATTAGGAGTTGTTCTCAACTCGAGTAAGGGGCCCACTTGTTAGCCTCTTACCAACAGCCTCATTCCTTCTAGACCATCTCCAACTCTTGGGTATTGCTGATGCAGTCACCCCCTAAGCTTGGCCAATACATGCCGGTATCCAATAAGACTCGGGCTCGAACCAGGGAAATAAGGGAGGTGCTCTACTACGCCAATATTCTTGGCTTCCAGCCAAGAATATTACCATTATAAGCTTCGTGAATTGGAGTATTGCCATTCTGGGAAAGGAAACCCTAAATACTACAAGCTCACATCTGATAGCCAATGCAAAGACCACCCCTCTATATATATATCATCTCTACCGGAGGTTTCTCATTTCTTAATCTTTTTTAATTACACTTTCCACCTTATCCCGTTTTTAAGTGCGTATTTGGCACCTCAGGATCGATTAGCTAGTGAAATAAGATAGAAAGGGCCCTGGTCATAGCATTGTATGGCAAGGAAAAGACAACACACAGTGGTAGCTGACCTCAACCTCAGGAGTTGTCTCTTTTAGTGAGCATCACGACTGATGTGAGGTATGTCTCACGAGCACTTCAGTCGGGTGGCTGTGTCCACCAGCACGGCTTAATGCTGGAATCGGTTCAATCCGCAGATGCTCAATGCAAAGGAAAAGCGGCCACCCAAACGAGTCGTAACCCGTCTAGCGGGTTTATGGTGTATAGTCACGAGACCAACTTTGTGTCAGTACCGGCAGAATAGATATCAGACTTCAGCACACTGTTGCTAAAGGAGACTTGGAGGCACAAGTGCATTTTGTTCGTATCGAGTGTTCCATTGCATAACGTTTATTTCAAATGGGGACAAAACAAGTGGGAACAGAACACCCCTTTTTTTCTGCAGGTAAGCGCATCTATAACACCGCAGAAACAAGAAGAAAAGACAAAAGATCGTCAACAATCTGTCGAACCCCAAAGGTCCAGCCGCCCACTCCAGCCAAGGTGAACGCTTTTTCCATTTAGGATATATTTATCTAATTCCAGGCAGTCCTTCAGGTGAAAGCTCTTCAACCTCACAAATGCCTCGAAACCAAACTTGCTCAGAGTCACGCCTCTGCCCGAATCTTTCCAGCCGGTCCATGCAAGATCCTATGCACAACACAATTTCGCCGATCAGTCAGAGACACCATTCCCACTTTTAGGCAGTGAGTTCGCATATGAGGCTCCAGCAAAGAAGATTAACTTATTAGGGAGAGAAAGGAGGATTCCACAGCACAATGAAACCAACGGTTTTTTCGTTGCTCCCAAAAGTAGAGTTTGTCTCCGGGGCATCAATTGAGAAAGGTAAATTCTTAAGGAAACAAGGCATTATCACAGCCATAAAATATGACTTGCAGCAATACGAAGAGAGTAAAGTCCCAAAACGCCCCCACAAAGCAATGATAGGGGAAGGGGGTCTAAGACGTACCGGACTGGGATAAGCGGCATATTTCCAGTGTTCTCAGCCGTCCGGGGCCCCCGTAGGGCCCGGCGGGGGGACTGCCAAGACCCCCGGACGAGACGGGACGGCAAAATGTAGTCCGTCCTCGTCCTTGAATTCCCAGGACGGCCGTCATTAGCAAGGACGACGAGCCCCACGACCTGAGACAACTTCTGTCAGGGGATGGTAGGTAACTATGGTTCCGGAAGACTAGAGTTGGGACCACTTTTCTCACAAAAGATGTGACAGTTTTGAATGTAACCATCACCGTAATGCTTGAATTTATGTTTAGTTATATGGGTTAATATTGGTAAGATAAGAAGATTTTTCAATAGAATAAAATCAGCATATTGATAGATGTTAATTTGTGAAATATTATATGTTAAATCATGGTAAATAAAATATTCATAATTGGCAAGCAGAGTCAGAACTAGCTAATCTGAAGATCTGACTCTGCAATTCTTCTATTAGAACTATATCTTGTAAATACATATCTTTTAACCTGAGTCCTCTGAGTTATAGGCAATATTGTTCTAGTATGCATTCATCATAATATTATGATAGAAGAAACTTGACAAAGCATTGCCCCGAGCCCGCTACAAACAATTCTCTACAAGCAGACTGAAATGCCACCGCAGTGCCAACCCCCCAGTTTGGATGATTCCCTTGGAATTTCTTGTTACCTTATTAACCCCCAATCGCCCCACCCCCCCCACACTCCTTGTTCTATAGTTTGGGTTTTGTTAAATCAATTTCGTATATATCCGTAGATAGTTAGGGCTTTGCCATAGCTCCTTCTCAGTATATACACACCCTTTTGGTTTGTCTTCTATTTCCCTTGTCTGCTAAGTTAAATCACCCCGCGTCTGTCCATCATTGGCATTGTATATAGTTGCATTATCGCACAACCTAGACAACGGTGTTGTATTATAGGTGGGGTAAATGGAAGCTTCATAGACGTGGGCATCAGTTAGGCATTGACACATCCTATTCACATGAGAGTAGGGAAACAGCGGGAACCAACGGAGGAGAGCACATTGCAAGCGATTTATCTCCTGGCCGGGTGAGACGGTGGGAAGATTGGTCTCATGCATTAGCGTCGATTCTGGTTACTAATATGCCAATCGAGATCAAAGGCAAGTTGCCATTATTCTACTGCCAAGACCACAGTTTGCCTTTAGAAGTCAATATATGATAGCTCGATAATTCTAAAGTCGCAAATGAAGCATCTTAGGTGAGAGGGGGATTTCGACTTTCCCAACTTGGGGAGTAGCATGGCTTGTCAAGTGGGTTGGTCTCTCGAGTGATCACATATGATCGAACCACCATCACAGCTGGGCTTTCCGGCCACAAAATTTCCGAACACGGTAAGCGCGTACAGTACACGACACCAGTAGCATATCTCGTATCCACTTGTGCCTTCTGATGGCAATCAATTTCAAAATACCTTTTAGTCCGCGAGGCACCAGCCTACCTCGAACAGCTCCAAACACCCCAACTCCACCGGCAATTCTCCAATTCCTCCAGCACAGCCCCCCCCCCCCAAAAAAAAAGCCAATAGACACCCCCCCGCAAACCTCTCCACCATATTGTCGATAAACATTCGCAATCACTCGCCGTATCCACCGCTATACCTAAAAGTATCCGGCAGGAGCATTATAAACGCGAACACCCATGCTACAGGTAATAGTGTGCGTAAACGTTGGGCACCGTTAGGAGGCGCGCTGCGGTAAATAAGCTCCCAACAACGAAAGCTAAATGCAAATAAACTAGAACGTCTAACCTGATGTGGTAGTTTAATAGTGGGGACCAATTCGCAAGTTTAATCCATGCTTGCTTGGGTTGTTTGGGCTAAACCCGGGGAGGAACGTTTATCGATGGAGCAATATTCGAGTAGACTTGGCCATCGAGGAACAGCCTTCAGTGCGGTAGAACGGTCAGTCGGTCCAAGCGAGTGACGAGTCTTGTGTTTATGATTCCGACTCCTGAGGCAATTGGGGGGGGGGGAGGTCGAAGGCTGGAAGGCTTGGATTCGGTTCATTTAACGGGGGATCGGTAGTCTTTTGGAGGGGCTGGGTGTGTTTTTACGGGATATCCGCCGCGCTCGTCGGAGTGGGTACCGGCACTGGTACCAGATATCTGGTCCATAGAGTTCATCAAACGGTCTTCAACAAAAAAAGAAAAGATTCTACAAATTTAATCCCCTTGATATTATTAACCCTAACCCTTAGCTACCCTTCGAGTGAAAATCTGGGGAAACACCCGAACACCCCAATCCTCAATCCCCCCTCCTCTACAATCCCCGGAAAATCACCCCCTGAGGAAATATATCGTCTATCCTAGAGAGTCCTAGAACATACTATACTTACGAGTACTAACTTCGACCGAACCCCCAACAAAATGGCAAGCAGGGGGTTTTCGAATTCGACCCCACCCCCGTTGCCTGGCCCTAACACGATCTCCTATCCCTCGTGAACAGCATTAGCGTAAATAAACACGAACTTCGCTTCCTCTACGTAAGGCGAACCCCCGCATCCGCCCCAGCAGGATCTCTAACGCAATTGTGATATTCTATATATCATAGGAGCTCCGCTCCACCTTCTAAGTCTTCCCAATATACCCGGTCGCCCTAAGCATCCAGCGCAAGGACTTCATCGCTCGCATCACCCCACATGATCTCCAGTGCCAGAACCATTTCCGGCGCCCTGAAACTCGACCCACCGCGGACCGTAGATGGCAACGCCGGTTGACAGTTGATTCCCACGAGCCACCTAACCACCTATTCGCTCTCCTCGGACCTGAATGCTATAGTGTACAAAACGAGCTTTGTTAATAGTCCTCCCCTTCTCTTTCTATCAAAATTCCTTCCTCAACCTAGACCACCTTTCGCTCCCAACTCATACCAGCACTGATCTAGATCCCGCTTCATATTCCTTCCTCTACCACTTCCTATAGCAAGCTGATTTGGAATGACTGTCGACTCCTCCGACTGTAAGAAGCGAAACAAGTGGGATAAACCTCAAAGAAGCACTTCCCATGGCCAAGATCATGTTAGGGACTACAGAGAACGGGGGTCCGAGGATGGAAACGGGTTAGCAGTCGCTGCGCCTCCTGCCGGAATGACCGTCGCTCTCGCACCAATTCTCCTCCGGTCGAGACAATCGCTGGAGAAGGAGTCCCGCATCCGCAAGCAGATCGACAGAGACACCCCATGCCGAACCAGCGAAACAGCCGTATCTCGACCCAGTGGCCACAGCAGGTAAGCCCATTGTCGGGGGGTTCGGGCTGAGGAGGAAGCGCTTGGGAGTGCACAGTATGTGATAAGGGCAAGGCAAGAACGGTCAGGGGGACTGAGTATTTGCTCGTTGGTATGATATGATAAGACTACGGTAGGTTTCTACGGGAATTATTAGCTCTTCGTTTACAATTGGACAGGGGCGGTGGTGAGGACCGAAGGCCAAGATTTCACGACTATATGTTTTCTGGAAAGGGCATGAGTGTTAATTTCTTAATAGGTCCTAAAAGAGAAAACCTCGCACCGCCAGAAGGGAAGGCTCCTGATGCATTCTTCGTTCAGCCTACGAGCTTGAATTTGCCCTACTCTATAGGTAAGCCCATATGATAGCCCCATCTCGTCTCCAGAAAAGCGAAAAACCCCTCTAAGTGCGAAATACAGACTAAATGGCGACCGCAGCCCCCTCCACGCCGACCCAACGGCTAGAAAAAGACTGGCTATGAGGGTGCTACCCCCCATAGCCTAGGAACCTAGAGCACAGGCGCTCACGTCGTCCTCAAGGCTTTCTCACCAGGCTGAGGTTACAGGCTAGATTTGCCGGCGCTGGCATGCCCTGTGACGAGCTCACCTCCGACACGTCAAAGACCGGCGAGAAGAAGGATGGCCCCGACGAGATCATCTCTGTTGCTAGGGTTAGGGAGGGCGGAAGGGCTCTTTTGGGCAATAGGCGGGCGCTAGCCAAGGCTGGTTCTGGTATATACTGGTAGGGACAAGTTTTAAGAGGGGATGGGGGAGAAGGTAGCTACCTGTAGAGAAGTCTAGTCTAACATGTAAGATTTCAACTGCTATCGGGTGCGTAATTCGTATGGATGCAATGACACGATAATTTTGCGGCACCATACATCTCAATCTACCAATAATACCGGTAAAAAATCTCAATCCAATATTGTACTTGTGTTTCTTGCGGAAACTCCAATTAAGCTTTGCACATTGCGGGAACCTACATGCTATTCTAAGATGGACTCTGATATATCTGGACAAGTCAATGTGATTTCAGTGATCATTCCAACACTACCAATCCAGTAAGAAAGCACAACAGCGGAACACTAGTTCGCACTGGCACTCGTACGATCGGCGGGAAATTAGATAAAATCCCACATATCTCAAACAATATGCCCAACCACTTTTACTGGTACTTGTACTGTACTAGTTCTGTGCTATTTAGTTGACTTGAATCCGCATTCTCCAAGACAATTTTCAAAGCACCCATACCCCGGGCTCTAGGGACCGGACAGTCGCACAAAGATAAATCTACCGTCCATCCGTCCCCAATAAAAACCATCGGAGATAAAAGGGATACATGTGGACCGCCTCGAACCCCCCCCGCCACACCCGCGGATGATAAATCCACTCTGCTGTAACTTCGTGCCGAGTATTACGCACGGGTAGCGAAGACCCTTTACCCACACCCCGCCGGCTGGGTCCATTACTGCATAATACCGCGCATCCCAATGCATGGATGAAGTCACAAGAAAGCAAAAGTTGCGATACAATTTTCGCCTTAGCATCTTTTCTTCTTCCCCTTCGTCTCTACACATTTATCCACTCACAACCCTTCTTCTCCACGCCCCGACCACCACGGCGGCTCTCCTCCCCTCTCTGGCACTAACCGCTTATCGTCTCGGTAATCTTCCACCCCACTCTACGCTTCCCCTTCATCAACGAAATTTTCAGGGTTCAATATATAATATTTAATCTCACCATCTCTCTAACTCTTCTATCCTCCCTCTTTCGTGTACGAGTTGAATTAGATTCAATACGGGTTTCTTCTTTCACTTTTTCTTCTCTTTGCGAGATGGTGTACGGCCGGAACTTACCTTGGAAGACGGCGCTGAGGATTCCAGAAGGGAGGGTACGGGTCTGCGCGAGTGGATTGCTGCGATTACCTAGGACGAGACGTCATTTATCTTCTCCCTCTACGGATTCAACCCGGGCTAGCATCGGATGGTCGTCGGCTTCATTGGCTTTGGGACGGAATAGCTCTTTTCCCACTACCGCCTTCGCCACCGCCACGACGGGCACGGCTCAGGCATTGAGATTCGGGGACCATCGGAGATTATCTGTTTCCGCGCTACAGCTGAAGGAGAAGCCGCCGCCGAAGGACCCCGGGAGTAAGGAGATTATCGACGAGGAGGTTGATGAGAAAGTCGAGAGGAAAGAGAAGAATGACGAGCGTGTCGATGCCAAAGTAGATAATGGCGACGCGGGGTCCGGAGATGGTGCCTCGTTGGGTGAGATATTGAAGGGCGGGTCTGGTGGTACCGGTGGGCGTGGAAACGGAAGCAATGATAGTCCCTCTCCTGGTGGTGGCGGTGGACGGAGAAGAGGAGCCTCTGATAGAGCTCTCTCAAAACCTACGGTCCCGGATATCTACCCTCAAGTCATGGCTCTGCCCATCACGAAACGGCCTCTATTTCCGGGGTTCTACAAGGCTGTCACTGTTAGGGATCCGGCTGTCTCTGCAGCTATTCAGGAAATGATGAAGAGGGGGCAGCCCTACATTGGGGCTTTCCTGTTCAAGGACGAGAATGCGGATCGAGACACGATTGAGAGCACGGATGAAGTCCATGATGTTGGCGTTTTTGCTCAGATCACTAGCGCATTCCCAGTCCACGGTGAAGACGGCAGCCTAACAGCCGTTTTGTATCCCCACCGACGGATTAAGATCTCGAACCTTCTACCTCAGGGTAAACCCTCGCCCAAGATCGCAGAACCCGAGCCAATTGAGGAGATGGAGGAGGAGGAGGGTAAGGAGCAAGAGGACAAGGGAGATGTAGTCGCAAGCTTCGAGGAGGAGGTTGAGAAGCAACCAACGTCAAACCCATACGCTACCTCGTTCCTGAAGAAGCACAACGTCAGTATCGTCGATGTCGAAAACCTAGTTGAAGAGAGCTATGACAAAAAGAGCCCGGTGATCAGGGCTGTCACATCCGAGATCATCAATGTTTTCAAGGAGGTTGCGAATCTTAACCCCCTCTTTAGGGACCAGATTTCCACCTTTTCAATGTCCCAGTCCGCCGGTAACGTCATTGACGAGCCTGCGAAACTAGCGGATTTTGCCGCGGCAGTATCCGCCGGCGAGGTCAAGGAACTGCAAGAGGTCTTAGAAACCCTAGGCGTAGAGGAGAGGCTGCAGAAGGCACTTGTGGTTCTCAAGAAAGAGCTCATGAATGCACAGCTTCAGAGCAAGATATCTAAGGATGTGGAGGCTAAGATTCAAAAACGGCAGAGGGAATACTGGCTTATGGAACAGATGAAAGGCATTCGCCGAGAACTTGGCATCGAGAGTGATGGGAAGGATAAGCTTGTAGAGAAATTCAAGGAAAAGGCGGAGAAACTGGCTATGCCTGAGGCTGTTAAGAAGGTTTTCGATGAGGTGCCAATCACTCATTACTCTAATTCATTTGAGAATGGACCCCTAACACTTGTGCGCTTAGGAACTTAATAAGTTAGCTCATCTCGAGGCTGCAGCATCTGAATTTAACGTTACTAGAAACTACCTGGATTGGCTTACACAAATCCCCTGGGGCCAGAGATCTAGTGAGAACTACGATATCAAGCACGCCATGTCTGTGTTAGATGAAGACCATCACGGGCTTGAGGACGTCAAAGACAGAATCTTAGAGTTCATTGCAGTTGGGAAATTAAGAGGCAGCGTCGAAGGGAAAATTATCTGCTTTGTGGGACCCCCAGGTATGTCTATCTACAGCAACAAAATATCCGCCTCCCCTACTCCTTGCTAGGGCTAACAGCACGAAAATAGGTGTTGGTAAAACATCAATTGGAAAATCCATCGCCAGAGCCTTGAATCGACAATTCTACCGATTTAGTGTTGGCGGTCTCACTGATGTCGCAGAGATAAAAGGTCATCGTCGAACGTATGTTGGCGCCTTGCCGGGCCGCATTATCCAGGCTTTGAAGAAGTGTCAAACCGAGAATCCCCTGGTCCTTATTGATGAAGGTAGGCGAAACATCCCGGGCGTTCATGTATAATCATCTGGAGCTTCCTTATTAATCCATTCCGTGCGCAGTGGACAAGATTGGCCGAGGGCATCAAGGAGATCCAGCATCTGCATTGCTGGAGCTTCTGGACCCGGAGCAAAATTCCTCTTTCCTAGATCATTACATGGATGTTCCAGTCGATCTCTCGAAGGTGTTGTTTGTCTGTACAGCGAACATGACGGACACAATTCCCAGACCACTGTTAGACCGAATGGAGATGATTGAGCTATCGGGCTATGTAGCTGATGAGAAAATGGCGATCGCAGAAAAGTACCTAGGGCCCCAAGCTAGAGAAATGAGTGGGCTGAAGAATGTCGACGTGGTGTTGCAGAAGGATGCGATTGAAGAGTTGATAAAATCGTACTGCCGGGAGAGCGGGGTGCGCAATCTAAAAAAACAGGTAAGCAGATGGTTTCGCTGCAAGGAGCAGACCATCACCACGTGCGATATTCAACGTTGTTTCTCGCCAAATAACTAACGAATAGGAATAGATTGAGAAAGTTTTCAGGAAATCTGCCCTGAAGATCGTGCGAGATTTGGGTGAAGCGGCCCTGCCGGAAGAGAAAGCAATGGCTGAAGAGGGCGAAGCAGCTTCGAGAGAACCAGAGAAGAAGGCAGAAGAAGTCGGCAAAGAGGAAGAGGGAAAACCCATTAACATGGAAAAGGAAACTAGTGAACATCCAAAAGCGTTAGCAGTTCCAGAATCGGTACACGTCACAATTGATAGAAATAATCTAAAGGATTATGTTGGACCCCCAATCTTTACTTCTGACAGGTTGTACGACATCACACCTCCGGGTGTTGTCATGGGGCTTGCGTGGACGCAAATGGGTGGTGCAGCTCTCTACGTCGAATCCATATTGGAAACGGCCTTGACGTCCTCTTCTCGCCCGGCCTTGGAGAGAACTGGTAATCTGAGGGATGTGATGAAGGAATCAACGTTAGTGGCCTATGCATTCGCAAGGAGCATGATGTCCCAGAAGTTCCCACAGAATCATTTCTTTGACAAGGCTAAAGTCCATCTCCACTGCCCGGAGGGAGCCGTCCCGAAAGATGGTGAGTTTCAAAGAATCAGTGACATTGCTCTGTTGCTTTACTTAGGGTCGACCGACAACCTTTTCCATTATAACCGAAGCTGACAATGACCGGCTGATGCAGGACCCTCTGCCGGAATAACGATGGCCACATCTTTGCTATCCCTAGCCCTAAATCACAAGATTGATCCCACGATTGCGATGACCGGGGAACTTACTGTCACTGGTAAGGTACTGCGAATAGGCGGCCTTCGCGAGAAGGCTGTAGCCGCGCGCAGATCCGGGGCGAAGACAATTATATTTCCGGTGGATAACATGTCGGACTGGCTGGAGCTTCCCGAGGTAAGAATTACTTACTACCTGGCCTTACTACTGGCCTTTGCGGCTGAGTGGCAAATGAGGGGAGGGCTGCTATGTTAAGAATAGCAATGATTTGCTAATGGGTAATTATATAGAACATCAAGGAAGGATTGGAAGGTCGGCCAGTCAGTTGGTACGGTGATGTGTTTGATCTCGTCTTCAAAGAGCTCGACAAAGACAGAGCCGGGAATTTATGGCAGGAGCAGCTGAAGGAGGACCCAAAAAAGAAGGCCAACGATGAGCACGACGACGACTAAATCAGCGCTAACTTACCACGCCCTACTATACCACGGAGCGAGGCCTTTCCGGCATGTGCGTGTGTGGGAGTTTGACAGCTACGTTTAATATTTCCCTTGCCTCCCTCTTTAGACTGTACATCTTTCTCCTTCCTCTTTTCCGCAGTGACTATTTTGGCAGGCGGCCGGGGCGAAAAGTAAGTGACGGGACCGAGAAAGCCAAAATCAATCCATAAAAAGCTACATCACATTACAAGGTCATGATAGAGAGGGGGTTCCTCCCACTATACAGAAGGGATTTGCGCCAGTCTAGGCATTCATTGTAGATAATATCATAGCATCTGTATCTTCTCTCCTCTCTCTTTTTTTCATGAGCTAGGTGCTCGGATGGACTGTCTTTAATGAGTGATGTGGGTGAAGTGTAAGTGCCGGTATGATACGGTACTTGACTGAGTACAGCGCACCACAACGGTAGCGGCAATGGGCAAGTCAGGTCCGGGCCATGGTGTATGACATTATCCTCCATTTACACTCACACCTACCAGTACCGTTCTAGTTCACACAGCGCTGTACCCCACGCATACGGCATTGATTCAGGTGGATTCAGCATATGGGTAAGATAAGGTGCGGGGGGGGGATGGGAGACGCATGCAGGTAAAGGCCGTGGTAGTAGTGATGGTGGTTCGGTCGTTGATGTCTTAAGTTACATGGTTCTCCAGATGGCAGCGTGTCCACGGTACAGTCCAAAGCGCACGCGCCCGAGAATACTAGCGTTATATCATACCGGTAACTTACTGTGCTAGGCATCATATTATACCGGTAGCTATCATAGATAAGCCACAGTAAGTCCATTACCACCAGCAGACCTACCGGAGCACAGTACGAGTACTGTACCGTGGGCTCAAATCTGATCTGTTCAGCTGGTTGAGTAGGTACCAGTACTACTTTCGCTGCTATAATAATAATAATAATTATTATTATTATATAATATTACTACGGCAATAGCACCACACGATAATATCCCACCCCCGCCATCAGGGCCATTCCTTAAACATCTTCCTAACCGAGAAAGCGCATCGTGGTGCGCTGTACGGCACTGCACTGCACTGCACTTATTGGCATCCGCCCCCGCGTTTGGGATGAGCTGTACAGCGCTCGAGTAAAGTGTTACTATATACGCGAGGCTTAAGTTGACGCTAAAAAAGTGATCTGGAACAGGTTGGGGTTGTTTCGTTTGTTGGCCGGTTGGGGGGACCCCGTGGGGAGGAAAAGGTTTGGGTCGTACAGACAGTTGTGATGCCAGTTAAACTTACCGTATGTCGCCTCGGGTTTGCGAGGTGAGGAGGAGGGGTTCTTGGAGGAGGATGGATGGAATTGTGGGGCTGGTATGATATTATTTTATTATCGTAATTTTTCTAATAGATTTTTCCCCCCGCTTCCTCCCCTTGGTTTGTTTGTTTTTGTTTTTGTTTTGGGGTTGGGGTTGGAGGTTAGTGGGTTATTGGTTGTGGGGGGTAAGGCTGCTGTTGGGACTGGCTTTTACTACGGTGGTAGTACGGCACGGTATGATACAGTAGTTGTGTGGTATGATATGATGCTGGTGGATTGATAGATAGAGAGATAGCTTGGCGCTTTGTGGTTGGCTTTCCTTCCTGGATCTTATCGTAGATAACGGCCGTTTCCAATACATGAGTGAGTAGAGTACGGTAGAGTACGGCACAGCTCAATAAAGGCATCCCCTTCCTATCTCAATTGGGTCAAGTCCATATCTTTTTGTTTCTCCGATAGTACTGGGTAAGTATCATACCAGTATCATAGTCGCGTTACACAACTATAAGTATCCGGTCCCGTTATTTTTCCGCTTCCTGTCATCCGGAATAGCCTGCAGGTCACGGCCCGTCTCCTAGAACCTCCGGACCTCCGGCATAGCACCTGTAGTCGCAGCACGGTCGACTACTATATACTATCCCTAGAAGAGAAAAAATCAACCTAAGACACCCGTTACTACTCCAAGCAATCGGTACTACCACCCTTTCCATCGTTCAGTTAGATAAAAGGCCCCCAATATCAATATAGGTATTACATCAAAGCCTCGTGAAAATCCCCCACGAGAATAATACCGGCGGGAACCGTGAGTGAACCCGTCAGTCTAGGATAGGTTTAGTCGCAAAAGTTACTACGAGTACCGCCACTGGCCGATGAGATGCAGCACATCTGAAAGGCTGACGCCGATATTTGCTCTTTCGGGAAGAATGCAGATCCCCCAACCTCAGGAGAGACCTTGTCTCCGAGCCCCCGGGGATTACGAGGCTGACAAGAGGTGGTGGTGGATTTCACGAGGTTTTGCGGCACGGTTTTCGAGGTTTAATACGAGGAAGTTGCTCGAAAGGCTTTTTTACGGACGTGGCCGTGCTGTGTGTGATACGGTAATGGGCTGGAGTCTGCCGTATCGGGATTGACGTCATATGTATTTGTAGGAAATGAATGGTGGGGGTCCGAACTTTGCTACCGGTACTTGTAGCGTCTGTTATCGCGGTGATTTAGCGGCGACAAAAGCGCTGCGCTCTAGAGCACGGCACAGCATTGTAAAGCACTACGGATACCCTGGATAGATTCTTCCTCCGGCTCATAGAAACAAAAACACGCGGTACTGTAGGGTACTCGAGCACAGGACACCATTCAATTTCGGAACCCTACCCCAGCCTCGCATGTCTCATCCACCTTATCCACAAACCTCTGTACTAGTACTCGTACATGCACTTTCTTGCCGATCCCTCATCGCCAACATCTCCCTCCCTCCCAGCTTCCTTCTTCTCTTCCTTCCACGCTTCCTTCCAGATCATCACCCAGAGCTATATCAGACCAAACGTCGCAGATCAAACGCATCCAACAGCACAGTACCAAGATACTCACGACCGGAACCACCCCGCGCCAATCCTTCCTCCCTTCCTCCCTTCCGTTGCCCTACTGTATGTATGTAAGTTATGTATGTATCTCGAATGCTCATCATGTCGAGGCATTTTTCCTAGAAACGGATTGCCTCCGCATAACCTAACACCAGAAAACTCGGCCCATTGGCTTGGTTCCGGGTAGTATGCATTGCCTAGTCCCCCCCCCCCCCTTTTAAAAAACAAAAAAACGCTTCGACACCACCACTATTACTCGTGATCGTCTGACGTTTGTAGAAATTGGCCGGGTCCGCATATGCTGGCAAGGCTCAGTGTGTGTGTATGTTAGACATGCACTATAAGTACTGTGCCTCTTCATAGCGAGTGCCTTGAAGAATGGAGGGGGACATTTGGTGACTTGGCCGGGCAGGAGTACCAGTACTTGCTAAAACTCTTGTTTAGGTGACATTTTTTTTGGTTTCATGAGTCTCTATACTTCGCAACTCATTAGCCTATCTTGCGTATGTGGGCAAATGCGGACCCGGCTACCCTGACAAACTTTGGGCAAGTACTCGTACGAGGAGGTATATAATACTCCAGGGTCACGCAAATCCCCACGACCCATTTACATATGCTAATTATCATACAGTGCTCGGGTTCATGTAGTTACCCTGTCCGACCCTACCCCTCCCCGATCGCACCACTCCCGTTTGCGCGCCTTGTTTCGCTTACGATAGGCTGGCGATAAGGACCCATGGCAGCCGCCTTAACTCGATCTTGTTAAATTTCGAAGGAAACAAAAGAATTGCTTTTTCATCCTTTTTTTTCCTTCACTTTGGAAAAAACAAAACAAAAGGGAGCTTGTGGAAATTGCATTTTGGAAGTATTAAGATCGATCGGGAATTAATTGCTGTTTTTATTATTATTGTTATTACTGTTCTTTTGTTTTGTTTTTTTTAATTTGGAGGAATAATGGGGCGTGAAATGTTTCGTTCGGTTGTTTCGTGGATGAGATAGGGTGGGTAAGAGGTGGGCACGCCGTTATTAGGTGGTTAGCCTTGAGCTAATCTGCCGATACTGGGTCCTGAAAATATGGGTTCGTGGATCGGAAAACATAATCGTCGTTTCCATGGAGATGTTTGTATGGGGGGGGGGGGGGGGTTGATACACGTATCATATGTGAATAGGGCTCCAATGGCGGGCGGGTGACTTGGAACATGAATGAATTCAATAAGTGATGATAGATGAGCGGATGCTTAGCGCGGGAGGGCGAGGGGCACAGCTGCTACCTTATGATCATGTCATCAGCAACGCAAGGACGTTGTTGGTTCCTTACGTTACTCGTGAAGTGCACCCCCCGCATAATGTTTTGTGTCTTGTCGGGTTGTGTCGTCAGCAGTGCTTACTAGAATCCCTTGGCTGCCCCATCGCTCTCTGAGTTGTTTGTACAAGTACTCAGGTAGGTAGGTAGGGAGGCTATGCCATGCTATTCACACCGCGTTGTGCGAACAATGGAAACCCCTGTTTTCTTTTTCTTCAACCGGGTAGGACAATTAACTTGTGTCTGTATTGACCAACTCATGAATTTCATTGTTCACCGCTGTTTTTCCCCTTTCGGAGTCGTGGTGGTTTTGATTGGTGTTTGGGTATGCCAGCGAAGGGTGGATTGGTTTATTATGATATGCATGGCATAGTGGGGTCATGAGGAAAAAAATAAAAAGGAAAAGGAAAACAATCTCGACCCGTTGGTGCATGCACTTTCCGGCTTTTCTGGAAGGATATTTCTTGAAAGAAAAGAAAAAACCGTGATGGTGGGGTATAAAAAAAAAACAATCGTGTTCTTCCACACCAGACGGTTACTCGAGTGCAGAGGGTTGATTGATTGACCGACGGACGATGGGTTGGGTTGCAAACACCACAGCATCCTCGCGGCAGGCTGAAGACGATGGTGGCATGGATGGGCAGGCAGGTAGCACCTCGCTACCAAAGTGTGGGCGTACATACTCGCGCGGTACTTGTATGGGAGGGAGAGGGATTAACAATGAAGATGCTGGGGGAGGGGTTTGCGATCGATGTCGGTTGATAGAGGAAGAAATTTTTTTTTTGAATTGGTGGGCAGGTGAGGCAGAATGTTGTCGGAGAGGGGAAAAGGGGGGGGGTGGTGATGATGGCGGATGGATGGAGGTTGGGCAAAGGGCATACAGTACCGTTAGGGACAGCGGAAGGGGAAGATGTGCAATTTACGGAGAATCCGTGCCTACGAGCAGTGGAGGACTCGAGTGCCGTAGCCCGCCAGATGTGCTCTTGCAGCGGACAGGATAGGATGAAATATTGGAGGAGAGCAGCGAGTTTAAAACAGAAAAACTAGAATAGGAATCGGCAGACTTAGGAACCTCGCTGAGCCCAACCACTCGCTTTTCTTCCCTCCTTAACCGATGATGATCCTGGCACGAGAGGAGGAGGCCGAAAAGATATTCAAGAGAGGCTGTGACATAACTTTACCGCCGCCATCCACCTACTCTGGAGGTTGACCGTTACATTGTATTTTCTGAACCCACCTCTCGTAATCCTATCAGACCGGTTCTGCACCAGCCCTACTTGTACTTGTGCTCCCACCTTCCTCTTCCCTCAGCCAATTCTATCACTTCATTCATGAACACCAACCACCTCCAGCAACAATACTGGTGATACCTTTCCCCAGCCTGCTGCTTCGCTTCATCTTTCTAACTCACCTCACTCGTCCATCCATTTCACACTTCCACCTATCCTACGCCATATCCCAACACCTACGTATTTCCGGATGAGAAGAGGTAAGCGTCTGGCTTGGTAGGGATATTGGGTGTGCCAGCTCACTTTGCAGGGGAAAATACGGTAATTGGATACTTTTAACCTGGCAGTGAGGGAAAGGGTGCATAATGCCGGCTCTATTTTGGCTGGCTGGCTGGCTGTTTCCCCCTTCACGCTTCTTCACAACACTGCGGATTGTGCTCAAGTAGGTACTGTGCTCTTTCTTTTTTTTGTGCACGCTTTCTTTGCTTTTCCCTCCTTGCAGAAACAAGGCCGGCGGGCACAAGAGAATCCATTGCTACAGAGTGGGATTAGAATATGTACGAGTACTGGCGATACACTTTTTCCTTCTCCTTTTTTTCTATAGACGTAGTAGAAGGGCTCTAACGAACAAGTTTTCCTGAATGAAACAGAGTTCTAGTAGGATTGGCGAAGGAATTGGATGGTGAGATGGGAAAAGGGCATCAGGCGCTGCCTTGCGCTTTGGGGTGATAGGTGTTGAAAAATGCGTATCCTCAAGGGTTTGGTTTACCTTGTTACTGTATTGTAACTTTACCAGCCATCATACATACAAGTTTCTAATGACATAAATCGAGCTACAAAAAGGAAAAACTTGGTTTATATTACCATTTTTATTTTTTTCATTTTCCCCTTTACAACCTTTCTTCGCCTTTCCTTCTTCTCTCTATCACACATTCACCTCTCCCTTTCTTCTTGTATTTGATAGATAACTCTCTCACACTGACACACTTTCACTCTCGTTTTTTTTCCCGATATTCCAATCTGAACCCTTTTCCTTGTGCTTGCTTGCTGCTTACTACTACTGTACCGTTGTCCTGCGGTAACTACCACCGCTACTACTCCCTTCCCTCTAGTGCCTTCCATCCAACTTCTTTTTGGTCCCTCATTTCACTCCTGTTTATTTGGTTTATTTTTTTATATTTATTTTTTTCGTTTTTCTTGTAGTTTTTCTTGGTTTGACTCTTCCTCCTGCCTGTTTCCTTTTTTTTCCGAGCTCTTTTTTCCTGTCTATCCATTTCTCATTTTACCGGATTGCCATTCCCTTCTCCTTCCCTTTATATTGTTTCGACAGGTCCCAAGATCCACTACCGCTGCCTGCTTCTACGTCTGCTGCTGCCGCCGGCTGCCCATTCACAGCGCCGCTGTGTCTGCTGGATTTGCGTTGGCTGATTTGAGGCTCTTTATCCATTGTCGCAACTACTTTTCGCTCACTCCCCTCCGCTCTCTTCTGATCTATCTCACTCCTGATTGATGATGCTGGCCGTGTTCTTGTCTTGTTCTCGTCGTGGTTAACGAGCACACCCCACCTTTCCACTACCACAACGAAACTACTACCACTACTCACTACTGCCTCACAACCGCCACCACTACTACTACAGTACTGAATTATTTTCTCTCCTACTCATTCCCTTTCCGATCGGACCAAGCAAAGAAGGGGGAACAAAAAAAGAAAGAAAAAGAAGAAAAAAAGGGAAAAAATACCCCTCCGTTACGGATATTACAGACATTCCACATATGCCCATTTGTTCCCCGTTCCGTCCAGGCACTCTTTGTCTTCATCTCTTCCTCTCTAGGGCTTGTAAGGCGAGACCGGCAGACCGATTGTGATTCCTCCGTATCCTTCGAACTGAACTGACGGACACAACCAACTTTATAGTCCCTCCTCCCATTCTCCCAAGCGTAGGGAGTGTACCAAAAGTATGGCTCTTCCCCCTCCCGATGCCCACAATTCCAATCCTGTCCCTGCAAGCTTCCCTAATAGAGTCCGTGAAACCGTGCTCCTGCTGCTGATGCTGCTGCTACTACTGCTGCTACTGCTGCTGCTGTTACTGCTGCTTTGCTGGCCGCCTCTGATGCCGTTACTACTACTACTCTTGGATACTGGATGCTGGGCCGGAGGCTATTCTGCAGCCTAATAATTACTACTACACCGTTTTTTTAATTTTTGGTTTTATTATTACCGTTATTATTCATTTTACACATCACACCTTTATGCGCACTAATCTTTTTTTTCCCACACAATCACGCCCTGTCATCGTTGTCTGACCCACGGCATCGGCGGCGCTTGCACCTTGTTCCCGCCCTGGCGAACATCGGGTCAAGGAGCCTGCAGGGACGCCGGTATCTGTAGCGCGCTGCCTTTCCCATCACATCAATTTTTCGTCTGAAAGGCACCAAGCCTACAACAATCCGTCACTCTCGTAATAACCTTCCCATCCCCATACCGAATTCGTGTCATCCATCACCCACCTATTCACCTTTTCAGAGGACTCTCGATCCTCCCTCTGCATCGACCGCAAAAAAAGGGCAACGAGATTGAGGTCAACAAAAAAAAGAAAAAAAGGAGGACAAAGCACAAGGGGGGTGGAAGACTTGCAGGAACAGCATCACCCAGAAGGAAGCAGTAGTCGCAGCATCAGCAGCAGCACAGGCACGGGTATACCACAATAATAGGGGAATACGGTTAGCTGATCAATTGCATTTTTTATGACTCGTCTAGAAAATATTTTCCCCAGCTACAGTTAGATGAACTTCTGCTGCATGGGCATGGCTGTATCTGCTCCCCCTGGCAGGCCGACAGGTAAGGCCGGCCGCGCCATCGCTAGGTGGAGAAGGAAGCTGGAAATAAAGCTGGATTGGCATCACCATGGCCGTGGGAGTAATTCACACAGGATACCGACGACACCAAATAACAACAGGAATTCCGCACGTAATGGAAGTGTTATTGACCCACCTAGGCCGCCAACGTTTGCCAGGCAGCAATCTGAGATGAGAAGTCGCCTGAAACCTGCAGAGCTCTCGCCCTCGGAACGTAGGGGCATACTAAGTGGATCAAACCCTGGATTGCATTCTTCGAAGAGTCCGCAAACCACCCCGATCCAACCTGCAGCTGCCCCAGAGGAAGCCCCGGTAAAGGAGGGGGAGGGGGGGGAGGAGGCGGAAGAACAGCGGGACCTTTCCCAGGGTGATGGGAATATGCTCACGCCACGCTCTGAGTCGAGGGAATTTCAACCACCAATCCCGCCTCCGGCGCCACCGGCTCCTACGGACTCTGTAGGTGGGCTCTCCGCAACGGATGATGATGTGGATGGTGATGTGACGAGGTCGCCTGTTGATGATGAACTGGATTGGAAATGGATCCTCAACCTGAGCATGCACTTCCGCGATCAATCGGACCGGGAAAAGTTTTTCGTCACGTATGCTGAGACGCCAACTCTTCGACGTAGGCTTACAGTATCTTGCGATTACCGAGACGCGGAGGAGGGTACCTTAGAAAAGGAATTGGCGACGCTGAAGTACCAACGGGATAAGAGCGCGAAAATATATGACGCCATCAGGGACTCGTTGAGCGATATCCAATTCTATGATACCATTACAAACCTCAAATTACAAACGAGTGATGGGAGGCTTCATGTCCATGTCACCGAGGACCTGCATGAAATCATCCCATATCCGCCCGTCGTTGCCATCGCGCACTTGAAATGCCCCAAGTATAAGGAATCCGAGCTGGAGTTCGACTCACACCTCTCCGGATTTGTCTACAAGGTCAAAGTCAATGGAGATGTGTTTATTAAGAAAGAAATCCCAGGGCCCGATACAGTTGATGAGTTTCTGTATGAGATCAATGCGCTATATGCGCTGGCTGACTCGAACAATGTCATTCGTTTTGGCGGGTGTGTGGTGGACGAAGATCGAAAAAAGGTTAAGGGGCTCCTCATTAGTTTCGCTTCCAAGGGAGCTCTCATCGACATTATATACCACGAGCGTGGAAGACTTTCTTGGGAGACACGAGAGAAGTGGGCAAAGCAGATTGTCTCTGGCCTTTCAGAAGTCCACGAAGCCGGCTACGTTCAGGGGGATTTCACATTGTCCAATATTGTGATTGATGAGAATAATGATGCGAAGATCATTGACATCAACCGCCGCGGGTGTCCAGTTGGCTGGGAACCCCCAGAGGTTACTGCCATGATTGATGGACTCCAGAGGATTGGAATGTACATTGGAGTCAAATCTGATATTTTCCAACTTGGCATGGTGCTTTGGGGGATTGCGCACGAAATGGATGAGCCGGAAGCTGTTGAAAGGCCACTAGGCATGGGTGACGCCCCCGGTGATGTACCAGACTACTTTAGAGCCATCGTGGAAGCTTGCCTGTCTGAGCGGCCCCAGGGCCGGCCGTCCGCTAAAGATTTAATTTCAAAGTTTCCTGAGCGCAACCAATCTTCTCGCCGCTACAGTGACGGGATGCCACGTTATGAGGAAGGTGATGGCTCTTATGCAGCGCTGGATGGGGGAGGCTATGTTCCAAACGGCTACCTAATGGGACTCGGACAATCTTATGAAGAGGCCCCTGGGGAAAGTGGCGGACAAAGCATGCCGGAGATGAGCGGTGTCAATGGAACCAACGGGTTGCTCCTTAACGCAAAGGTTAGGCCCATCAAGCTCCCCCCGGCTAGCGCTCCTTCGAAGCCCTGCATCTGACAAAGTGATTGAGTATGAAACGAATAGCTATCACGAAATTCCGGTAGCGCCTATACCCCATTCCCCCCGCGAGAACTCAGTAACCACATGACAGGCAGCCGTCGCCCACTAGTAGACGAAGAAACCCAATCTACCGCCAGCAATAGCAACCGTCCTATATCCCGCGACTCATTCGAAGACGCACCACAAGTAATCGAAGCAGCGCCCAGTGAAGCCAGCGGGGAAGAACCGTACATACCGGACAACATCGGGTCCGTAATCGGTTTATCTGCGGGCCTTCCCCCACCGCCACCACCCCCGCCGTTTGTGAGGCCGCCGCTGGAGAGGTACTCAACGGCGAACGATCATTTTGGGGATGAGTTGGGGTGGTCGATGTACATGCCAAGCAGTGCTTCTCAGCCCCGGCGGCTCCCGAGCCCGCCTTCTTGGGGAAGTGGAAATGCGAGGGGGGTATCTACGAACGAGGACTATGCGGGTCGGGATCTGCAGGGGACGGAGTCGCCGGGGAATTCACCTACATCGCCAACGTCCCCACCACCATTACCATTGCCTATACCTGCTACGGGGCCCGCGCTTGCGGTTTGAATTGAGTGTTCTTCCCTTTTCATGGTTAAAATAATCTTTTCCGGATATGATACTTTGGGGAGAATGTGGTTAGGATGGCGACGCTGTATAGATGCCTGGGATAAATTATTGGGGGTCACGGTTGGACATTTTTTTCATGCTTTTTTGTTGTTTTATTGTTTGGTTGAGGTCTAATTATCTAGTCATTTTGCTTGTTCATCGCGATGTTTATCTTTCTGTCTTTTTGTCAGTTTACTTTTTTTATTTTGTGTTTTTCCACCACAGGAACAGTTTGATAAGGATACATGGCATTTGTTTTTTTTTGTCGTTTGTTGCTTTTGTTATTACCTTTCGCGACGTATCCATTTCATTTCTTTATACCCCACTCCCCTTTATACCTTACCTCAATTTCAATTTTCAACGTTTTTCTATTGATCTACCATAACTAGGTTATTCAATCTTTCCTTCCTCCCTTTCTTGTCTTCCGCATCATCCTTGCAAGAGGAATGATAAAAAAGTTTGCTCTATTGTTGCTTAACTTCACTTGACCGTCTTGCCCATTTCATTTGTTCAGATCCATTTATCTTGTGTCATGTCTACGTTGTGGTTAATATTACGGTGCGATTTGTAGGTAGCGTAGTCTTGCTTGTCGTTCTCTTCTCTTCTTTTCCCATTTGGATACTTGATGGGTAGCAGGTTGGGACGACTGGCAGAGGTGTAGGAATTGCGAGGGGGTGAATTTGCATTAAAGCTAGTAATGAGTATATGATGGAACATTTCCTTTGTCTTTATTTTTTTTCGGTCTTTCGTTTTTGTCTTCATTCATTTAGCCTAGGTTGCGCAGGGGGGGGTATAGTAGGAGAGGGGGAGGGGAGGCGAAAGAGGAGGGTAAAGAGGAGGAGGAGGGTAAAGAAGGTCGCACTGTAGAAATTGGACATTTTGGGGGGGAAGGAAATTGTGAAAAAGCTTTGTGCGAGTGATTTCTGTGGTTCTAGAGAGAACATGGAAAGAAATGGAGATAAACAGCCTCGCGGGGTAGGCTACGTTATGGACCCTTAACCTCCAATCGCCAGGGTCAGGATGAATAGCTACGATACCCAGGTAAGCACTAGCGAGCCATTGCATATTATCATACAACCCGAGTGCGCACCACAACGTGCACAAGTGCACACAGTACCATCACACTCGTCCGTGATCAGGTGCCCTCCTAACCTCATCTCTTTCAAGCACGATAGCACGAACAATGCCATACGCCGGGTCCCTCACTCAACTTACTTACCCCCTGTTTCTCGTTCGTTCTTGACAACACAGTGAATACGGGTACTCGAGCACGGCATAGTACAGTACAGCTAGGATAGGGTGGAGCTTTCTGGCTGACGTACCCCAGCCGCATAGTGGCCTAATTGGTCAATGGGAGCTCCTGTCCACCGAGCACACCGCTTGGTGACTGAGATGCCAGTGGAACATATTTGTTAATAGTAATAAGGCATATACTATAATGAGAATCGTCAACCTTGTAACAAAGCAACAACAATTAGCACCGATAGCAACCGGGCTTCTTGCCGGAAATGCCCGAATTCGTAGGTAGCAGCAGTTACGCGTACGCACCAGTTGGATACGCAAGCGTTGAAAACTTTTCTCCATTAAATTTCCTTCCCCTTTCCTTCCCCCCCTTTCTATTTACTTCCTCTCCTCTGTAAAGGATGGGCTCCTTGACCGCTTCAATACAATTACTCCTTATTTACTTGAGCCACTTCGCTTTTACTCCACGAAATCCTCACGTCCGATCATTACCCCTACTTTCAACATTTTCAACACTGCTGCTCTGAAGCACAAAACTCTGCGGCCGCGCAACTATGGTACTACTAGTATTCTCTGAGTTGACCTTCCAGCCATTAGGCGTATCGTGATAAGGGAAATGCGGGGTGGACGTGAATTACCTAAAGTTTGCTTGTGTCCTTTCCTTACAACCCCTCACTCACTCCTATCCACCTTTTTTCTCCCTCCTTATGAGCAAAGCTTCCACCCCCGCCTTCTGATAAAACGTTCCTATCCGCTCCGTACCGCCAATTATGCGCTTCGCTGAAGGTCTGTTCTGGCAATTGAGAAGTTTCAAAGTATCCTGTTTACTGACATGATATCGTGGAGTTACTCTGGTTGGCCACTGGTTGCTGGACTCGGGGGTGCTGCCCCCCTCATGGTCAATAAGGGCATGTTTGGACACAGTGGTTCCGTTCCGTTCTCCCATAGAAATGATACCCTTCCTTCGGTTTCAGAAAGGAGAGAATGCTCTTTTCGCGGCAGAAATGGTCGCCCCACGGAACGGTCCCATTTTTGCCAAACAGGCCCTAAGTGGTACCGTCGCCGCCGCATCCATCATGTCCTACCCACCCCAACCCTGCAAAGGCAGATCTCTACTCTACAGGGAGACGTTGGGGCTTTCTTGACCGACCTTTGGGTTTTCCGGACAGACCTTAAGGCGGTGAAGGCCCGAATCGGCGACCTGGGGCGCTAAATTGCCCCGCTACCGCCATTTCCCCTACCATAGGCACTGCTACGCGGCTAGCCATAAGCCAATGACTCCCCTGGGTGGGGGCCTGTGCGGGAGCTACGTGACATGGAGCCAGTGTGCTGTTCTCGTAGGGGGGGACTGGAAGTCTATACTATTGCCGGAGGAGTGGGCGTGGGGTTTGGGTGTCGATGTTTTCTTTGGTTTGTTTTCCTATTGTATTCATATCTTTATAAGAATTGTTAGCCACTGAAAATGTCAACTTTTAATATTGCTAATCAACTTCCTAATCAATGTGAAAGGCCCCTCACAAGCTGCTCGGATACACCTCAATCACAAGATTTGGATCCATGGCTCTTTTAACAGCAAGTCCCTAGAGAGAGTGCCATGTGAAGACAACTAATAATACCATGTCTATTTGAAGTGGGGCCTATGGTCCTTACTCTCCCACAAAGGCGCTTCCCGGCCTTAGCCTGGATGTGCGGCTTTCCTATCACGAACGTCCGCGTGCTAGAAGGCTTTAGTGGAATTCGCTTAAGAAAACCAAGAAGCCTGACCCAACCTCCTGCTGCACATTGATCTCAAGCATCGGTGCAACTAAGTTTGAGCAGGGCACCCAGCATACTCACTGTCACAGACCCTTTTGGGCAAAGTCAAAGTAAACGAATGCAACCGTGACCTCTTTCCCTCCAGCCCGATCACACACAAGCCACAAGATTCAATCTTAAAAAGCCCTGACCAAGTTTAATTCCCATTCACATCAGATTCTTTTCTTTTCTCAGACACCGTCCTAGTGAGTCCCTAATAACCCGGAAAACCGTAGTATGATACCAACGCCTTTATGTACAAACTGTACTTTCCCAAAGCGGATGCCAACTTGCAGTAAATGGGGGAATGGAAGTCAGAATGGAAGTCAGTTGGTGGAAGGTGTCATGATAACTATTAGCCTCCCACCCACCCGTCCCCCACCGGCGCAGTATAATACCCCATAATCAAGTTCCCACACCACGATGTGCCGCAATAGCCAATATAAAACATCATACCCTAAAGACATCAAATCGCAATGTGGAGGGGGGACATTATACAACAAAATTCCCGATATAATACTAGTTGTATGCGGTGCCCGGGGGTACTTAGGTAGCCACCACCTCACCCCCAAGACTTCAAGGCGATGTATCATAGGTTAGAATATGTAGATTGAGACCATCTAGCGTCCTTGAATCCTTCCTCCCCAATCTGCTTGTCTATCGCTGGCCTTGCGCTTGCTTGCCGGGCCTAACGCTGTAGGGGGTTTTTTTTCCCCAACGGCTCGCGCGTTTCCGGATGACTAGTTGGGAAGGAGGGAGGAAGGAAAGAACGGGGGTGGGTAGGAGGGGCCCACCCTTCACTGTTGCACTAGATTGGCTCGAGAGGGTCTCGTCACCAGGACATTGTAATATCCACTGCTGGTAAGAACGGCCCCCGAAGTTCCCCCTGTTACACACCCTTTACTTCTCACTCTTACCGGTAGCTCTGGCATGAAGACCATCGGTTATAACACACAGCCGAGTGATGATGCATGATCAGCAAGCACCCGAGTTGGCAATACTTTGGATGTGCAAAACTCAATTCCTCTGTAATTTACTCGTACAATACGTAAATTCAGAAGTCACATGATATGGAGAAGGGGTAAGTGTCAGGTTCAATCTTAAATCGGATTAATCGAGAAAGTATATGCCCCTCGCAAAACTTGACTTAAGGTAGGCAACTGGATGAGGTCCGCTATTCTGTGGGTAAATAAATTATGACTTAGAATAGTAAAGGACACACCGACCCAACCATAAAACCACTGCTGACCCCTCTCTCATACGGACAGGTTGCAAAATCTGGGGGTTCCTGATCTTCGAGTAAGTCATCAACGGGGTGTAGGAGTGGGGAGTCGGGGTGGAGGAGAATCGTATGAGGTGTATATTATTAACTCCTGACCCAGGCCAAGGTGATCTATCACTCCGGGCGATGGCGGGGCTGGGGGGTTCAAGTGCCAGTCCTTCAACCCCCTCTTGGAAATTCCGGGGGTTCTCAAGAGCATGTCAACGACCTCCTCGTTGTACCACTCACAAGCGATGTATAACGGCGTCCTTCCGAGACGGTCTTCCGCATTGACATCTACCCTTTCGTCTTGCAGGATCATTTTAGCAATCTGGGTATCGCCCTGCTTGGCGGCGCAGTGTAAAGGCGTCATGCCAAAGTCGTCAGTGGCCTGCACTTGAGCGCCGCTCCATAGCAGCACTTGCACTACTCTTGCATTTCCCCAGGTTGTGGCGAGATGCAATGGCGACTGCCAGGCGATGCATCTATCGTTAACTAGATTCGGGTTTGACTTTAGCAAGTCCAAGACCATCTCGGCGTTCTGACCCTTTGCTGCCCAATGTAGGGCGTTGTTTCCCTGGTTATCTTTATCTGCAAGATCGAATCCCCTGGACATAAGAAGCCGAACGATGTTCCTATTCCCACACTGGGCTGCTATATGAAGCGCGGTTTCCCCATAACTGTTTTTGGCCCTCACACCCGATTCCATCCTCTGAAGTAGCATCTCTACAACATCTGCCCAACTCCATGATGCTGCCCAATGGAGGACTGTCCTTTTTTCTTTGTCGACTAGAGCGAGGTCAGATCCGTTTTCAACAAGCTCCATGAGCACCGGCTTTGATCCAAACTCAGCCGCTCTTTGCAATGCTGTTCGCCCATCCTTATCCTTGACGTCTAGAATAGCCTGGTGCGAAATTAGGAGGCGCGCGATCCCGGCTTCACGATGCTTCGCGGCCAGGTGCAAAGCCGTCTGATCATCTTTATTTCTGGCGTTGATGTTAACCGACTTTCGCTCGAGCAAATATTTTACAACATCGGCCCAGCCCATCGAAGTGAGTAAATGGAGAATGGTGTTTCCATCCCGGTCTATTTCATTGGCACCAACTTCATCATCATCCAAACACATCTTAGTCAGGTCTCTCCAATCTTGCTTGATGCAATGCTGAAGCGGCGTTCTTCCCTCTGGATCTTTCACTCTCAACCTAGCTCTCCTCGACTTGATGATACCTCTGGTTGCGGATTCTTTGCCCCAGTAAGCGGCGATTAGAAGTGGAGGAATTCCCCTCAGGTCCTCGCAGTTAAGGTCTACCTTTGGGTTAAGTATTAGTCGGCTCAAAAGATCCCAATCGTTATTGATGGCTAGATGGACGAGCGCCATGCCGTCTCTATTGCGTATATTAAGGTCGACCCTTATTTCTGCAAGGAAAGGCTCGATTTCGCTCTCCTTGGAAATTCTCATGGCGTAGTGCAGCGCTGTCTCCCCAAACTTTGTTTTCGCATTGACATCAACTCTTTGGTGTTGGAGAAGATATCGGAGGATCTTGTGAGAGTGTGATCCGGAGTTTACAGCCATGTGAAGTGCGGTTTCAGTGTAGGAATTTATCTGATTCATGTTTTCCACCTTGGATCCAAGTACGAGGAGCACATTCAGAAGCCCGTACTCCACTATAATGTGTAACGAGGGTGGTGGTTTTCCCGGGCTCTTTCCGAGCAAGCTGCGCCGCAACTGGTATTCAAAAGCCAATTTGTATTCATTCTCTGCAAGCCTTTGCACTAATTTCGACACTCCTTCCGCCTCCGCTTCTGATACCAAAGCTACATGCCTGGGCCAGTATTCCGCACAATACTTAACAAATGGAACTTTTGCGATGTCTGCATCAATATCCTTTGAAGTAAAATATGCCCCACTGAGCGAGGGCGTGGAGCGGATATCAAAGCCGTCGAAATTGAGATAAGTGAGGCAGCTGATAGAGAGTTCCAACGAGGCCGCATGGACACCAAGCACGAAGTCCCCACCATCTCCAAATCGATCTTCCGGATGGCCGAGCGATGACACCAGAAATTCCCTCGTAGATTGATGTAGAAGGCTCACATTACCATTTCGAATGTTGATCAGATTGCCGCACAGGGAACGAAGCCTTTTTTCTGGATTGAATCCTAGATTTTCCTCAAGGTCATAATGCGAGGAATGGAAGGGCCGAAGGGCAAGCACAACACCTAATTCCTGGACTTTCAATGGCCGGAAAGCATAGACCAACCAGGTTAAAAGGAGCCTAGTCTTAGGTTGCTTGGATTTCGGGATCTTTTTCAGAATAGTACGGTATAACGCATCGATACCACGAGGAAGGTGTTCGAGCTCATTAATCCAAGCCTTGATCGAGGCCTTACACCAATCATCATCACCTCCTACAAAAGATGTCCATGCCAATGTCACCCACAAAAACATGCCATCTGACCGTGTCCTAAGTGCTTCGATGACGGCATCCCTTTGGTCGTCAGGAAAATCGTTCTCTGCAGCGAACTTCCCTACGGTCTCGGAAAGGTAGGTTTCGATATCTTTCTGGGAGCGTGTAGAGCTTAGCTCGATCTTTCTAACAAAAGGAAGCGAAAGCTGACGTTGTATCTCCAACTCGGGTCTGCTTACTACGGCCACCTTCAACGCAGACTGTGCACCTGTACTGCGTACAACAAGGTCCGTGAGGCCTTGCAAGACCCGTGGAATATCAGCTGTTCCAAGCTCATCGACAGCGTCAATGACTATGCGTATCTCTCGGACGGATGTTGCGCATATGTCCTCCAATATCTTCCATAGGGCTGAAACTGTAGTGGAGAAGCTGGTCACGATCCCTAGCCTCTCTATCTCCATATACTTTAATACATGCTCGAAAAATCTGGAATTTCGAACGAGAAGCTGAAAGATAATTGACCGGAGGGTATTTAACTCTGTTTTCCTTGATTCATCTTTGCCGTCGCAATGAAAATACGCCACCAGTGAAGTTTCTTGATGTTCGCACCGCTCGATTATGTACTTTGACATGACCGTTTTGCCAAAGCCCGGAGCTCCATATAGCCATAGTAGTCCCGAGTTATTGCTCACTTCCCATTCGCTGAATTGGGCCTCGTTAGATACCCACTCACAAGTTCCTCTGTGCCTGGTGGTAATGGCCTGTAGAATACTAGAAGCGTCCACACCAGCTAGCATCCGGAGACATTTTTCCTGGTGCCAGATTCTACTTTCTAATGCAGTCACAGCAATGAGCCATGCTATCAGCTATGAGTCTGATGATATTAATATAGACTATGCCTACGTACTCATTTCTGCAGCGGCTGCATTGTCTACCTGGATACCTGAAACCATGTCCGATATAGCCACCCATACTGGACGATATTTCTCACTCTTAGCATGGGAGAACTTGCAAATCTCTCTGTGGTTTGCATTCACCGGTACCGGTCTCTCGTTCGGAAGGTCAAGGATTGCGGAGTCCATATCAACAACCTTGTGTAAAGAGCGTTAGTTGGTTTAAGTAGCTGAGAGACCAAGGCAAATATTTCTCACAAGTTTCTTCAATGGAGTGGTGATTTCTTGCTCATAAAATGTCACAATCTGCAAGCCCGATGTGCGATATTTGAAGGAGCTAGTGATTTCTTGCAGGGCACGGGAGTTGGTCCGAAGATCTTTCAAAAGATCCGAACGCATACGCGTACCAATAAGCACACCGTCAACGATCGAAGTGAACATTCTTGTCCAGTCCGCAATTGTAGAACCGCGATGTGGTGTACCCATAAAGATTATGCCGAGTGTTGATTTCAAGATGTCCTGATACACAGGCTGCTCATGGGAAAGGACGAGCGACTCCAGAATTGAGACAATATCAGCATGACCATGACAAGAGTGATTTCATGATTCACATACCCTTTTGCAAACAATACCTCCCAGGCTATGGCATATGAAAATAATTGGTCGGGTTGATTCCTAGAAAGCACGGCATTAGCGCAGCTGATGGGTGCAGTTAGGGATCTGTCATTTACATTTACATGCCTCCGAAGGCCCTTAAGCCTATCCAGTAAATCATTCGCAAAAACGGATACTCCGGCAACGCTTTGACTAAAAGCGACCCCAGAATTATAACCAAAAGTCATAATTCTAGCTCCCGGTATTTGCTCGGGGAGAAAGTCCCGAATCCAACAGGCGCCGTTCTCGTGTGTCCACGTTCGAAACCTATCTCCCCCCAACCCGTGTAGAGCAACGATACTTTAGACGGTCAATATTAGCCGGAGAAACTCTTGCTCGAAAACTGAGTAGTACAAGCTTACTCAACTACTGCATTCTTATCCTCCGGGGTTACTACAAATAACCCAAATCTCTCCTCCTCTCTCTCCTCTCCCTCTTGTTCATCCTATGTTCCATCAGCCCGCTGTTTGATGACCAGAACAAGTGCACCAACCGGAGTCCCCGCAGACGCTTCAGCCTATGCATCATAGCCCATGTCAGCCAAACAGCCAAATAGGTCCTGTATATAGGTGGCTAAAAAGGTTATTCACTTACATAAGTAGTTTCTTCCCCCCCCCCTCTAGACCCCGTTGTACTGCTGCCTGCCTCGGGGTCCACTTGATGTACCCTCGCCCGCCCCTTCTGCTTGTCCCGGACCTTCCGGAGATAATCCATGACCGTTTTGCAGTACGTGGTTTTCGTTGTTCGTACTTGTAGATGTGCTTGGACCTGAGCTAACCCTCGAGTAACTCGCGTTGGATACTAGCGATTTCAGATGAGGAGATGCCGAGAATCGGGAAGGGAGAACACGCAAGCAGCACCCGCCGAGTGTAACACAAACATCACCCCCAGAGATAGCCATCCTCACTCATCCAGGGCCGGAGGTGCCTAAAAACAAGGATTATAGAAATATATGGTAAAAAATCTGTTCGTATCTGAGTGCTAAGATGAAATATACCGCCTGTTTTCGGGTGCTTCTGGCCCGAGACAAGCACCTGGAGTGGGGAAATAGCCTCCTACACATTAGCCTATTGAATAGTGTGATACTGGATAGTAGAAGCTCAAAAGCATTCGAACAAAACCACGTATTAATTCCACGGCACCGCGCCTCAAAAACCAAGGCACCGATGAAAGCGAAAAATTCTGGCGAAACTATTACATATGAATAATATCATTCGCTTCGAAAGGCTACGGTACTAGTAAAGCTTCGCGCCACATTTACCTCCACAACAACATTACTACAAACAAATTCTCAGAGCTTAAGTTAACTCCAGTTTTGGGATACGGTATGCCAATTGATGAGTTCTGCACACAGAACAGAGGAATTTCTTATAGAAATGCGAACCCAAGAACTAGATCTTTGGCTATCTAGTGGTATCTTTCCTTTAAATTAATGTAGGAGTGTGGGTGCAAATTAGGATTTCAGAAGCTCCAAACCTTGGTTGTTTGGGTGTGTTTTCAGCGGTGCCCGGGCCCACCAATAGTGGCTTTTGTCCAAGAATTATACCAAGTGCACCACCAAGGCCAAGAGAAAGGCGCCGACAAGTTGTATCTCTAGAGTTCTCCAGAACCCAAAGGACAGTCCGGGGGTATAGTTTCACAGTATTGCGTTCCTCATAGATTGTAACAAGTAATTCCAATCGCCTACTATTATAGGCATGCTAGAGTAGACCCCAAGTGAAAGCTATCAGGTGACCGCAGCAAGAAATATCTCTTATCCCAGCCTAGAATATCTCTCCCTCCTTCATCCATATGACCCACTACCACTTCACCCAAAGCTATCATTATTCGTACCCTTCCCTCAAAACCACTCATAGAAATATATTGGAAAGCTAATGAACGCCATTTAGAGAATACACCCGTCTTTTAGACCCCCAGGAGCCCGGATAGAGTCATTATATATCGAGAATATGTTAGTAAGTTAGAGCAGTGCCCGACGATTTCCTGTAAATTTAAACCAGATACTGTGTGATTCTTAGGGGCCCACTGAGTATTGCACAAGACCTACTCCTTACATAGCAAAATTTTATACGGATAACTCCCAACTAGCAAGTCACTTGGGTAATTGTTCCCAAAAAAAATTGCCATCATTGACTAAATCTTACTACTTCTTGCCACTTAACTTTCAACCACATATAATAGGAGGCACTAACCCCAGAACAATCACACGAAAAAGAAGTAGAAATGAAGCGAAGCACTCCTATATTGTGGGCTCAAAGTGATAATTCATGATTCAACCACTCCTTACTTAGAATCAGAATTCCGTATTGCTTTATAGTTGATCTTTTTAATGCAGAAAACTCACTACCAATAAGTGATGCTTGGACTCATGTTCTTATAAATTATATTTTTCTCCATACAAAATATGAGCCATGGACCCGAAAAAGCTGTGGGAGAAGTGACTTTATACATATATTTTTTCCAGCGACTTTACACATATTAGTTTACTTACCTTATTGATTTCCATCCCCTTCTCCAACCCCTCCAGGCCCTTGTGCAGCACTTGACTAACATCTCCTTCAAATAGTATAAGTACCGACGCATGCTAAAGAAATCCCCCCCCAGGGCACACATATCTACTAAGTCATGACTTTATCGCCTCACATTCTTGATAAGAGAGACTACTTCATTTCGTTCATTATTGTTTTCTTTTTTTTTTCATATACTCGAGTATATCATACTTGAATCAATCCCTCCTAAGTTAGTCCTCGAGAAATGAGAAGCAAGATTCGGTCAATAGTGTCAGATTTCTTGTGTTTAAAATTTCCCAAATGGTGACTCACTGCGGGGCACAACCCACATCTAGGTACAATACGACACGTATAGCCCGAGCTCTCTAGGAGCGGGAAGAAAAAGCAAACCAATGGAATAAGTTAGAACTGGAGTTCTCATCACCAGCTTCGTTGACGATGAGCGAAGGTGCACTCCCATCATGTGATTATCACCCAAAAGTCCTCCGCTGGAAGCTGCCCAATCCTCTAAAGCGCAGAAATGACACAACCGCACCACCCACAGGCTACCCGCAATTGCAAGATATAGAGACAAATTTTCACATCTAAGAGACCCTCTCTTGCCCGCTATCCCCCCCGGGGCCACCACAACCCCAGAGTAGGGACCTCCTATAATAATAAAATAGGGGAAAAAAGGCAGTGACAGGTTAACTACCAGTAGTAGCTTCACCCAAAATGAGTGATACTCTATGACAGCTACTATCTCTCTTTATAACTAAGCCCGATCCGAACGCTCTCCATAAACCATAGCTTGGCCACTCGACTACAGATAAATAGATTAGAGGCCAAGCCGCTAGTGGGGCAGCTAGCAGGAGCTTTCAACGGACCCTTAATGTCAACCTCCCAGCACAACAAACCCGCTTTACTACAACACCCCGGCACCTCCCATGGTGGAACCAGGTCACACTGAGGTCTCCCAATCTTCCGATGATACACAACACCCGACCTCCAAGATTTTCGAAAAGAGGAAAAGGCATCAATGATTTAACCAGCCACTTTAAGGAAAAAGGCGTAAAAATCACCTATGCACCCACACCAAAGAGTATCCGAAAACAGCGCTAGAAGAGGATATAGAATAGAGGTAACTCATATCAGAGGACAGCTTAAGCCCGGAGGTACAAACTGATCCTGTAAAAACCCCTGTGAGAAGAAAGGCCCAGGCTGAGGAGAGAGAAACAGACAAGGAAAAACAAGTCTAGTGTTAAACCAACTCCGGGCAACCATATTATGATGCTCCAGAACCAATTCACTGGGGCCAGACGATAAGAGCCACCCCAGGGCTCGAGAGGAAGGGATCCCCTGAATGAGGCATTGGTAGAAGGGTTGTCATGAAACTCCTAACATGTGCTAGCCCCCTCGGAGACAGGGCCCAGACTAACCCAAGCCTAATATATAGACTTCCTAGGCATTGAGTGGCCTGATATGATGCATGTTTTATAGCTAGCTAGCTGAAATACTGCACCAGCCTTAGCCAACTTCACGATATATAGTAAACCATAGACATTCCAGGACAAGCTATGGTACTTCCCCTAATGGCTCAGATACCTAGGCACCAAACTCTCCAACAGCACATACCAGTCCAAATGCATCCGGAAATCTTAGCGTTTCCTAGGCCCAAAAACCGTGCCAAAATCCCCGGGTGCCCTTGGAATGGGCGAGCATATGCACCGTTCCTATAGAGCTATATTGTAAGGTATTTCCCTAAGATGCGAGCGAGTATTCGCCACCCATTAGCTCGTCTTCCGTAGGCTATATAGTTTAAAACCGAAGGGCCAAAAGCGTTTTGTAACCCAGTTCTCGTTATGCCGACTACTGGCTATGTACCCGGGGGGGGGGGTCTCCAAAAACCGAAAAACCACCCCTGCTGATCCTATACAACTTTCTCTAAAGACGACAAGAGTTACGTTTTCCGGTCTTTAATGAACCCTCCTCCCCCCCGTGTGTGACACTGTAGATGCTCCCGCCGTACATTAACCCCAACCAAGCCGAGAACCCCCTCCCAAAAGACCCCGGACCGAACAAAACCCAGAGCCCACACATCCGCAGACCAGCCCGGACCGGACCAGGATCCCCAAGACCCTACCCCCACAGCACAGCCCCACCTCGCGGAGCACGGCGGACGCCGCAGCACAGATCCTTCGCGCAAAAATTCCATCCCAGCTTAACTGACTACGATATGTCAGCCGTGAAAGGCCCAGAACACCAATCCCTAATCCTCCTATCCCTCCCTTAATCTATTTCACGGGCACCGTACGGTACCATACGGTACGAGCACGGTAGGGTGTAATTACATTATACGACCACCATCCTTACAGCACGGCCTGGAAAAAAAAGGGCATTCCATGGATAATGCTGTACAAAAATCACTCCACCGGACACAATCCCGGGCCGTAGTCTACTCCAACCCGGTCCACCAGCCAAACCCGTTGGACCTGCCGGCATGCCGCGCCATACGTTCGTTCATCCATCCAGCAACTAAATTGCTGTGAGCCCAAGCTAGCTCAAATTAAAACCTACCACCATCTCTATTCATGGTCGCCGGCCAGCCAGCTAATTAAATGAAGCCCCAGAAACACCAGCCAAACTACCGCTACCAAGCCCCCATATTTTCAGACTAACGGCCCAGCCCAGTGTTCACCAGTGACCGAGGACTTCTCTCATTCCAGAGGAATTCAAGTGCGAAAGTACTGTGCTCAATCTATGAGCTCTAGGCACGGGAGCTCGCACCCCAATCTCGACCTCCATGTTATAATAGTCGGGACTGCTTCCAAGACTTAGAGACGAGACAAAAAAGCTGCCCGAAAGAACAATAGCTAAGAATTATTATTTCTTTAGTCTAGCAATACGATAATAGCTATGGACAAATATGAACAAGGTATGGTAATAACGATGACTCCGATACGCCAAACCCTCCCCCCAAAAAAAGACCCCAAACTGTTAAAGATAAATCTAAGTTGAAACAACCTCATCCATATAGGGCTTCCTTCCGCGGACAATTACCCTATCACTATCATGAGCAAATATTTTCTCCAAAAGCAATAAGTAGGGTGACATACAAATCAAAGTACCACCTTAGTTTTCGGTTGCACACGTCCTTCTTTGCTTCATCTATTAATGATCGAACCTGTTCGGCGGACATCCCCAGCACCCGAGTGAATAATGCAAGGGTATACGATTCCATGCCCTCAACAAAGTTGAGCACATTGTAGCGTCCAATCTCTTTTTCTAAAGGATCAACTGGCCAAGTTCCCAACGGAAGGCGACGGGTTTCCGAAGTTACGTCCACAAAGCCCACAGCTTTCATATGGGAAGTAAATTGAGATACCTGACCAGCAAATGGGCGACTAGTGGAGCCTGATGCTTCCACAAACAAGGAGAAAACGCGCAAAAATGGAAGGTCAGCAGGCGGCGTTGGACCGTCGGTACGCGGCTCTGGTGGTGTTTCTTGCAGTTCCAGCCAGCCACCTGGTCGGGCATGTCTGTTGGAAGTTAGGAATCGGCTCGACTAGACATTGAGAGATAATCTTACGCATATGCCTGTTCAAAGAACCTTCGCCAATCACTAATTCCCCCTAACTAACATAGGATGAGCACTGTTATTCATATGACAATCGGGAAACATACCAACTGGCGAGTATGGATCATATCAAAGTTATTTGTGGGATAAACCCACTCAGAATCAGCATCCTCCACTTCAAACGAGCAATTGGCTGGTGGTGAAACTTGTATCGGAGATAGATCTGTTCCAATGACCTATTTTACACGTTAGTAATTCTTTCATCAAAATCAACGCTACTTTGGGGCAAACATACCCTAGCACTCGGGTATTTGCTGCAACAAAATCATTCTCATTAGTAGTGCGAACTGCTGTTTGTAACGGATAGTCTTACAATGCCATCTCAATTGCCCATATTCCTATGATTCGTCAGTTGAATATTCTGAAAAAATGGCAAAAATCTAACTTACCCGTTCCAGTTCCAATGTCCAATATCCTCCTGGGGGTCTCCAACGGCGCAAAATGTAATTTATCATCCATTCTGACCCGTCCATCAGTATAGTACTCATCTCGCGCAGGGTGGAGGGGCTTCACCTTAGCAGAGCCATCTGATGGAAGATGTCCATTCTATCTTGTTCTTGCTAGACCCCAATTTTTATTAGCTCTGGTCGAACCAGTTCCAGTGGATGAGGCGGGAGCGTACCTGATCATTGGGTAACACCCAATTCCCTTCGCGATATGAGTGATAACGTCGATCATGCTCAAACTTATAATTCCCAACATTGGGCAAAATGGATGAATTCGACCTCACGGCAGAAGACATTGACGAAGCAATGCTGCTACTATCAGAGTCAAAAATCGAACCATCAAGGGTGCTAAGTTCATATTCGGACTGTGATTCGTTAGTATTGGACGAATGAATGGCTTATGCAGGGGCAGCAAGTCTCCGAACCTCTGAATACATGATGATAGAGAAGGAAGGCGTGATTTCTATGAGGAGCAAAGCAAACACGCCAGACGGAAGGGCATACAAAGATAAATAGGAGGAGAGAATGTGAAGAAAAAGAGGACAAAGGTGGGCATAACGTACCTGTTTACTATCATCACCGCCGTCGCAGTGCCCGGCAGACGTGTCCCCCACAACCTCGCTCGTTACGTCTTCAGCCAGCATCGTGGAAGCTTCAGAGTGCGGCTTTTGTGCTTGTATCCTTTCCAGGCCAATTGCTCTCTGTATTCCAACTTTATCTAACGGTTTGAATCCCCCGATGGAGTGATTTACTTTGTTGGCCAAATCAATCTCAAACGCGAATATTCCTTTGCTGCCGAACAGACAAGCTATGAGCTAAACGTGGGCTTTGACGGTGGTGGTTGGAGTGATAAAAGCAACGAATAAAAGTAAGCACTCTGAGAATTCCGACAGACTGGTCAGTTCGATCCACACACCCCCTTTTCTGGTTGGAACTTTTTCCTTCTCCTTCCCGAGGGAGCGGTAACCACTTTATATGAGGGGGTGGTCGAACAAGCAGAGGGATTTCAATCTGTACCCTCCCGCTTCCACTTGTATACAGTAGTTGGCCGTAAGAGGCTTAGTTCGATTATTTATTTATTTATTTGCTTTTTATTTTTATTTTTTTTCCCTTCATCACGAAACACGTTTCATTTATGACGGAGGAGTGGGTTGAACGCGAGAGCTGGGAAAGTGAATGTCCTTGGAAATCCCGAACAGTTGCCACCCGACGCTTTGGTTCAGTCCCCCAGTGATGTGGGAGAAGACCGTGCGCCTTACAGGGATTAATTCATTCATTCCCTTTTCTTCAAATCTCCTCATCGTCTGCACTGCACTGCTATCTCTATCATGGGAAGAGAGAGAAAGAGAGAGGGATAGACACCTCTGATCCTACTCTCGCACCAACATCACCAGTTAAAACAGCTCATGAGGTCCGACCTTTTTCCCCTTTTCACCCTCGACAGCCCCATCGGATCACTACTCCGCATGTTCGGTTCTACAAAACTGCACTGTTAATAACCCTTCCCCCTGTCAGGTCCCCCAACCCCCGCGTCGGCTGCCGCCCGCGCCCATTCTCAACGGTGATAGTAACTCCTCAATTACTGTAATCACTCTATCCGAGCCGAATAGTAAGCTGCCACCCCGGGCCCAGCGCGGATAGTAAAAAATAAAATAAAAAACCCTTCCTCCTCCCCGAGAGAAACAAATGCCTCCCCGAGGAATTGGTAACTAACAAAGCAGGGGGGAATTCTAAGCGTAAGGCACAAGCAGAAAGACACTCGGGCGAGTTACAGGGATCCACCATCACGAAAAAGAAAAGAAGAATCCCAACAGGTTGGGAAGCGGAGATGGGAGCTATTTCCGTTTCAAGACTTACCGTATCTCACTTACAGAAGCTAGAGCGTGAGGTGGGGATCAACTGAGGGAGGTGGTCGAGAATGTAAAAAATAAAAATAAAAAAGGTTGAAAGAGAGAAAAAAGAAAAAAAAAGAAAGGGGGGGTAGCCCAGAAGAGGGGGAAAGAAAGACAGAGCCTGTCATCCCAGTAGACGTGATTGTGACAATTTTGCCCGAGTGAGAAGGCGTGACGTGACCTGCAGGGGACATGGGCTGACCCTTTTTCAGGCACTGTACCGGTACTCGTATCACGCCCAAGTCGAGACGAGACGTGGCCAAGAGGGCGGGACACGAGCGATGACTATGGTTATGATACACCATCGCCTTCACGGTGACAGCACGCACATGAGAGATGCGAGAGATGCTTTGGCTGCAGAAAGGCATGAGGCTTGCAGAAGTCGAAAGAAGAGAGAGAGAGAGAGCTGAGTTCCTGCCCCCCCGGGCCCCAGTGGAAAGGGTTTTTTTCCTTCTCTTCTCCGCAATATTGTGCCCCCCAGTCTTCCAGTCCCTTAGAGTCCTAATAGTTCTGTAATACCTGTAATCGAACATCGGCACAAAGAATGATATGTTACCCGTAGGATGATAAAGTTATCCAATCGTTTACGTTTTTCTATCTCTCAAAAGAACTCAATCCAACGATAGCCAGGTTCCCCTCAATCGAGGAAACAAACAAACGGACAAACGGCAATTAGAATAAAGTGTCTCAGGCTCTCCACCCTCCCAGGGAAATATATGGTTGAAGATGGCTCTTGTGGTAGGTATAATCAATACCGGTAGAGTGTAAAGTCGTAATAATTGAACATTTTGACTGCGAAAATCGCGCAGCAACCTGAATGCGCACTCGGGTATCAGTAGGGTACCGTATGGTACCTACCGTACCCAAGTCCAACGGCTTCACCATAGGAACTATCATATCCCGCTCTGTCCGCTTCTGCAAGATATTGATGTGAGATTGGGCTTGGAGTATCCCATACATTTACCTCGTCCCAAGCCCACCCACCCACATACGGGACCCACCGATTCGGATCCCCCCACCTCACCCATTCCACCCCAAGGGAACCGGATGGTCCGGATCCACAGACCTGGGCCTCGTACTCTTCCCAACCTCTTCGAGCGCCGTACCCCAAGCCATAAAACCAGTGAATGGGTAACCCCCCCCCTTCCTTGCAGATATGCCTTTACCCATCACCATCCATCCAAGCCCGGATCCAACCTGACCTCCTGCGGTGAAAAAAAAGGTCGGAAAATATGACAAGGGGTTCTGGAGTTCGGTTGGAGGGTTTAGTGGCTCGAGCCAATCGATTCTCGTGTTCCTGACCCTTGTTTCTCGTCTTTCCTACCTTAGGCTTTCAGGTGTCAATCCAAGCTCTAATCATGTCGGTAGATTCCTGTATTCCTACAAACCCCCCCGGCAAAAAAATAGATGAGTAAATGAATAAATAAAATAAAAATAAAAACACAACCTTCGCACCCCCTCAGCGGGCTGGAGAGCGGCCCATATCTGCTGTGCTGTGCTCATCATACGAGTGCACAGCATGCAAGTGCCCAATCGCAGCATTGTGATGTGATATGATACCAATCCACCGTTTCCAGATTTTATCACATCCCAGTTCCTGTGGGCGGCAAGGATACCGGTACTGTACTCGTTCCCGGCATGAAGAACCTGAACATTTGGATCCGAATTTAGTATGGGGGCTCAGATACGCACAGACAATTTGCCATACAAAAATTTGATCCCTGTGTTCAGGTTCTACATGCCGGGAACATGTACGAGAGCTGGAGGGTGGGTTACTCGAGAATTGGGTTGAGTTTCCGGGGCCAGGGGGTCGGTTTTTTCTTCGTGTTTAGGTATGGCAGGAGTGGGGGTGGGGGTGGAGTGCTGTGCAATGCCCGGTGAGATGTTATGAGACAGTTATTTGAGGTTAGCAGCCAAATTTATCCCTGTCTACTCGGGTTAATAGGTCCACACCTTTGCAGCAGTACCAACCTATGTTAATCTTCCAAACGGGAGTTTATCTGCAGAAGTAATGTATGTTATATAAGGGTTGGTGCGCACGTGCACACATGATTGTGCAAGTTCCTGGGGTGAGGTACAGTACTTAGTCCTAAAACATGGAGTCTGGATTTAGTATGGGGGGCTCAGATAATTTGTTGCATAAATTTCGATCCCCGTGCTCAGGCACTCCACGCCGGATACCCACAACCGAGGACAGAACAGGGGCTAAAATACAATACGTATGTGTTTCAACTGTCCATCTTTATTTTGGCGAGCCAGCGGAGTCCGTGGGTCGTCCGCCTATTTGCCGGACTTTGGAAGTTCTGTGGGGTTGGGGCCGATGAGGAGGATGCACTAGTAGAGAGAGAAGCGTGGACAAATGATAGTAAGGTTCGAATGAAGGGAGGTTGCAGATGCGGTTTTGGAGATTATTTTTCCCTCCGTGCTGTTGGAGGGGGGGGGGGGGGGGGTTGGTTTGGCCTGCTCTAATGGGCACAATGTAACTTTTCGAAGGAAGACTACTGGTGATTCTAAAGGTTTCTTTTGGAGATGTAGCCGACGTTTTTCTCCCTCTAATTTCTACTTTTTTTTGGGCGATATAGTATTAAATTGGCATTCGGTGCGAGTAAATCACCAGCTATTTCGGCAGAAATTGACTTACTAACCGGTATAATTGAAGGCACTGGGCGTACAAGACCTTGCTCTCCATCGTGGTGCTGGTATGTTCCTACCAAAATAATGTACACGAATTCCTTCGTGGAATCATGCAAACAGCACTGCGGCAGTGTAGTTTATTAGCCTAGGCATACCACGCCCTGCCCCAACCATCCTGAGAAGAGCGCCCCCTTCTAATTTCGCGGGCTGCTATCAAACACGCCCTGCAGAAAAATCACAATCTCACAACCCGCAGTACCAGCCAGCCCTCCTTCAATTCCTCAGCAGCCACAAGTACAAAAAGTCTAGACCAAATCTATCTCCACAAGTTATATTGCACTCCGAACTACATCAAAGCCAAGCTCACTAGGCCTGCCTGGGCAGCGCTCCCAGGCTGGCTGCTTGTGCTGGCAGACCCCGAGATTATGGGCAGTTGGGAGCGCTAATCGGGTTATTTGTATCATACCAAACTTGAGTGATGCCTAAAAGCTGCAGCACCGGGTTGGTCGCGATTGGGCGGGTATCTAGCGGAATGGTGAGCCCAGTGCCATACTCTACAAGTTCTATTGTGAAAGCGGGATGATGTGGGTAGATTAATTGATGGGCTCTATCAAAACGGGCCATAGTGCTTGGCCGGAGCACACAACGGTTACCCCAACTATGGCACTCGGTAATTTCGAAATACCGAGTACACCCTTCTGGAGAGTGCTCGTGTTCGTGTCAATTAGCCCAGCGGGACGGAGTGAGAGTATGCTTGATTGAAAGGATGGTAGGCGCTGTCTATCCCGGTACTGATGCGCAAGAATGTGCGAGTATCAAACACCGGTACTCAAGCAGGATGCCAAGGCTGGTGTGTATGTGCTGAACGGCAAGCATAGAGGGGGGGGGTCTTCTTTCAAAGGTAGTGGGGCCAATATGGGTAAAATGAGCTGCTATTTTAGAGTGGCTATGATTGGGTTGTTGGTACGTTGTGGAAATCTTGGCCATACTTCTAGTATCGGGCTCGATGCAAGGCTTCCTTCCGGTTGATGACTTTCGTGGGAGTAGATTGGTCTTTGGGATGCAGGAGTTCTAGGGGTCTTCCGATATTTGGGGCAACTGTTGTGTACCGACATGGGCCCAACGTGTATAGTGCCCTACTTGTAGCAGACAAGGACACGAAAACAGGGACTCACAAAATATACGGCAAAAATCTCTTGGCTATCTGAGTGCCCACCCAAATTGCTACGAGTATACGAATTGATTGCTCTAGCGGTCACGTTTCCACACTCCAGTATGCTCCGCCGCATCGTAGACCACTGGAGCCCGCTGAAAAGGAAGCAAATTACTTCTATAGGAATCATAATGCGGCCCCGCTGCAGCAGCTTCTATGCCAGTGGTGGATACTAATTACTAATGCCTAGGGGAGAGTTTCGGCCCCCCCCCCCTTTTTTCTAATATAGCTAAGTCCTCCATAGGATGACGTATCGTATCACACCCGTCTAGTGCCGAAGGGGATCGTCCCGTAGGCCGCTACAGCAGTTCCCAGTACTCCCAGGATGATATTTACGGACTTATCGCCGTATAGGGAACAAGGACACCACCCGAAATCATTAGCACCCGGCCGTTATAGAGGTCTCAGGAGACCCCAACCTTTAGAAATCATCCGATAAACGTTCAAATAACCAAGATTCAAATGCCTTGAAACGAAGACATTGAAATAGGCGTAAGGTACAGTTGGTCTCTTACTTTGTAACCAGGTAAAAGGGAACAAAGTGTCCCGTAGGCTAACTTGACAACCAACTCCGGTGCCCGAAGCAATGGGTACCATGAAACCCGAGAGAAAGGCGATTCTGCATATTAGCCTCTCCAATAGAGCTATTCTCCCGCCTCGTAGGTATAAGTGTCGCGTTCATCTCGTACACATCTCGTCACTCGGGTATCACTGCAACTAGGGATATCCCATCACTATTAGATATCCGAATTTCTCCCCAACGGAGGAATATTACTCCTTTCCCCACACCCCTGCTCGCTCATCTTCCGGATTCTGGAAAAACATTCACATCCCATCTGACTTCTTCACTTCTCCCCCGTCTCCCAAACCACTTCTTCGCCCCCGACCAAACCTTCTTTATCTCCCCACCACTCAAATCACTATCTGCTGCTCCAATATCCTGCCCATGAGCAATCCACAACCTCACATCCCTCAAATACCCATACCACCCCCTTGCCCCTACAATCCAGACAGTATGCCGCGGGCCCTCCAGTCTGCGCCGAGTGCAATAGCAAACAAACCCAAACACCTTCCAAATCACTCCCCTCCTCTCCCCAACATCGCCCATCAGCACAGTCCGGAGGCAATAACAAATGGTGATCTCCTCATCCGGCAGTATCGGCCGCATAGCAATTATCTGCAGATGCAGCGTTAGTGACGGGTAGTATATGCCCACTGCATAGGGAAGGTAGCTATGCTTTATTCTCGAAATCAATCTTAGGAGCACCTAGGTGGACTAGCCGACAAGGTTGTCTCCTCAAATTATGGCTTGGACAAGGTGTGTTTGACTGAGCCTCGGCTCTGCTCCAGCTAGTCCTGAAGAGTGGAAGGGTGTGGGGATGTCTTGGTTCTGGGAATTTGCGAATATCTCGGGGACTTGGGCGAGTGCGGGGGGCAGGAGTATGGTTTGAATGGCCGGGGGAGACGGTGGTGATTTTGAGAATGGGGGTTTCCGAGAGGGCTAGACTTCCCGTAGGGGTGTTTATTGGCCCAGAGCCCAGTTGGGATAGCTTGGTAAGGCGGCGCCTGGGATGCGATGGTGCAATCGAACTCCATGGTTGTTGATCCACTTTGCGCCTAGCGTCTAGTGCAATTGTGGGGACGGGGGGATGCTTGGAAAGTATATTTTCGAAATCTGGAGAAGTGAGCTAAGTTAAGGTTCATGAGTTTGCTAAATAGATATACCAATATTATAAGGGGATTGTAGATATTATGCACAATACAGGCACAAGGGAAGATGTGGGGGGAGAAGGAAAGTGAAGAGAAAAACGCTTTTCTTATTCTCCGACAGCGCGTCTATTTCGATGCATATGTCGTTCGGCAGCAAAATATTCACTATATATCACTCGATAATCTTTGAACTCATTTGATGCCAGGAAGTCACCCCCGGAAAGCTAGTGGTAGTAGTGCCTACTCCTATCTGTTCCCCGTCCCCCGCTGACCTTTGTGCCTGTTTCATAACGGGATTTGTGGTGTGTAGGTGAGTGTGGACAAGGGAGTTGTATCTACTGTACTAACTCTCTCGGGCCTGCGCAAGTTACACGGCTTATTCCCGCCATACTGGACAAATGCCCGAATAGCCATTAACTCCCTTGTTCACCATCAGGGCTCTTATTACAAGGTGTCATTTGTGGTCATGAAAACACAAGAAATACAGCAAACAAAATCACAAGCCCTTTGGCCGCGGGAGATTTCAAATGATGTTAAGGGTGTTGGTATTTTGGGGTTTAATATGCGATTTAGAGCATCGACTCTTCATGCTTTGATTAGGGGTAAGCTTTTGAAGATTATCGTTCGCATCTTAGTCTTATTCCAATATACCATTTTCGTAGCAACCCGAACAAGGTTGCTTTATTCCGGGATTAATGCTTCTTTCACTCTCCCCACATTAGTTGGATTTCAAAGGTACGATACAAGAAGAAAAAATCTCCCCCAAACCATGCCGCGATTCCAAATCAATAGTACCAAAGGAATTTCAAGTCGGGATGACGCCAGGCCAGACATGCCTTTAGCTCCCTAGCAAATTTCGAGATTACTCCCACATCTGCCTGTCAGTTTAAACAGAGCGGAACCCCCCCCCGAGGGTTCAATATTAGTCGTGACAGTGTAACCCAGCGGGCCCTATCCCTCGCAGCACAGCGCGAAAGATGACGAATCTCCACGTGGCGGGTTGTGGGGTATATAAGAGGATTTGCCCGGCAGGTGTTATAGCTTCGACAACTTCATTTGCGCCCTCTCAAATTAATCTAACCGTAGAGGCAGGTAGGTTAATAAAACACAATTGGTACATGCCAGTCCCCTGTATCTCCCCCAGTTTTTCATATTGCACTGGGCGGTTTATATGGGGGGTAGTGATTTTAGTTCTTTCTTTGTTTTCGTTGGTGGGTATGCGAGATAGGAGCCATCAGGATAATCCAAGCTTTGAACACTGTATCTCCGGGGGTGTCTGCGTTCCTTGGCACACTCCTGTGGTAACGGACGGAAGATATATCAGTGGAATTCTCTCCATAACCGCTAAAGCACAACAGTAGAAGAATCCATCATGCTCTCAGAACTCCGGCAACTTCTAGGATCAGCTACAATCTCCTAGCTGAGCTGAACTCGCAATTCCGGATTAGGGTCTGTGCGGTGTGGGTGTATAGTAAAGCTCAATATATACCTCGCTATCTATAACAATCCCTTCAGACAGCCATGAACTGAGTATGGCTCATCAGGGGTAAGGCTGCAGCCACGAGATATCAAAGGTTGCGGCCACAAAAGCACTTATTCGCAAAGAACAGAAAACGAAAGGAAGGGAGTAGGCTTGTTAAGGTTGAGGTTTAACTCCCATCTTTCTTATTCATATACTGTATCAACAAGGATATATGACATAATACCGGTACTCCAATGTCTATTAGACACAAGAACCACAACCCCGACGGGATACACACAAAACAAAAAAAGTCTATCACTTCTCACTTACACAATACCGCTGCATACCGCATATTGAGCTCTCGCCCACCCGAGATTTCATCCCCAACCTAGCTTCATTAAATATGCGTAGAGCGCAGCGAAATAGAGCACGTGAAGCAACTGCGAACAGGGTTCATATAAAGACCTCGCAGTATCCTACTTATTCCTGCAGTATTGGACTCTATCCAAGATCAACGAATCTGGAAAAATCTGCTGAGAGGGGAGAACACGTGAGTGGATGAACCCTGTCGGGAGGTCTCGTATAACATGATTTTCTAGAATTCCGGGTATCTGTTAGGTACGAATACAAAGGTTATATAATAACGTAACTGATATACGAGAGCTTGAGAAATAGATAATCACATACCGTATTTATAAACATCTTGCCTTCCTATTATTTTGTTACTTCTATTGCTTTTCTTCAAAAGTTATTATCATTAATTAAACCCTCTCATCGGAAACTCTAATTTTCTCTTTTGTCCTCAAAATCAGACCCTAGCATCTGATACACACAGCTGCATGTGCCAGTATGATATGATATATACCACATCACGCCTTGGACTGCTAGAGCCATATGAAAACTTAGGCCTTGTTTGGCGCCCACCATTTTTCCTAAAAACTGTGTTTTTGCTAAAGCCCAGGCCTCTTTAGCCAATAGGTATAAAAAGATTCCATATCTAGATAGTAGCTGTTCTGACTATTGTAATGAAAAGAAAAATTCCGCGGGAGGCCTGTAGGTTGGGCTATAATCAAAAAGGCACAATGTTGCGATATTTCAATGCAACAAAAATGCCATAAAAGCTAGAAAAATATGATACCACTTTTCTTGCATGCAAGACAGGACCCTACCTCTGTCGAACAAGTGTGCAGCACTGCCACACTACCACCACATGGCGAGCTTAAAGTGCTAGCAACCACCCGGACCTTGTGCCCCGAGTGCGGCACCATGATTATAATTCACCCCACTCTCACTGGGCAGGGTATCACTTCAATTCAGGTAATCATCCTAACACACACCCCCGCTGTCCTCCCCACTCCTCCCCCCACCTTAAAGGAAAGCGAAAAGCAAAAGTGATATCAAAATTCACACTCATAAGCATACGTCGCCCATCCATCCAAACATCAAATCCTTATCCGATTTTTTCATTCCTTCCAATCCTTCCAATTCCAATCCTTCCAATTCCAATCCTTCCAATTCCAATCCTCCCCCAACCACAAGAGAAAAGAAGTATAAAAAACATCCCCAAATTCCCATTTCGCTCTCAGAAAGCAAAAGGGATACAACTTACAAGAAAGAAGGAAAAAACAAGAAAAGGGGGGATTGGTATCAAGTAGCGAAGGCAGAAGCAAGCGGCAAACGAAACGAAACGTTGGGGGAAAAAATGAAAAAAGGGTGAAGAATATTTGTACTCCGAAGCACCGAGCGAACCATACCGTACCGAACCGAACAGAAGATTGTTTGTGTTGATCTTACGAGGGGGGTAACTGCGTGTTGAGGGAGAGTAGTTGAGTGTTGATCTGAGAGGAAGATGGAGAGGGAGGGATAGTTGTGGACGCGCCAGTAAACAAAGCAAGCAAGAATAGGAGGGAAACTAACTAGTCGAGATTATGCATTGAGAGAAGCCAAGTAGAACGAAAAGGAAGAATAGATGCCCCATTCACACAGACGACATAAAAAAAAAGAGACGTCAGAGGGGTTGCATAACAGGACAGGAAGAGATTTATGCTATATGTACTGAAACATGTATGATCCGGCGGGGGTATATGTAAGGGTTTTTCTTTTTCCTCAACTTGAACCCGCCAAACGAGTTCGAATAATATGAAAAAACAATGCGATGCTGAATAAGAAAGAAAGAAAACCAGAGCCATTCCTCCCAGACCCAGAAGACAAACAGAAACATGAAAGAGAACAAAAAGCGATTTGCGCCTGCCCATCAGAGGCTAAAGGATAAAAATCAGAACATGCCGCCCAGTAAGATGGAACCTGAAGAAACCCGGAAGAAAATGGTATACTTAAAACAAAAAATAAAAAAAGCCCCCACTAAACCTGGATTTCACCGATGGAAATAGAAACGCATTGGTTCAACAGCCTCGAAGCTTCAACTAAAAGTTCCCATCGCGCTTTCTCAAACATGCTATGCAGCGTCAACAGAAGGCCCAAACAAGCGTTCTTATCCCGAACATTCGCTAGTTCTTCTGGTGACCTAACCCCCCCGACTCGTCGTAAAAAGGTCCTCATGTCGTGATATCGAGCAGCGGGAGTGCTGAGGTGTGATCGGGAAACTTGGAGCTGGCCCTCCAGCGCGAATCCATATGACCAAACAACAAGAGAGGCGTAATAGAGCACCCATGGTCGGTTTAAGAGGTGGTCATCTCGTGCGGAATATATTGGAACACCAGTGGTCGCTGAGCTGAGCTTCCGATGCGCTCCGAGATCATCCTCGTCCGCTGGATGAGTCATATCTACTCGCTCCTCAGGCAACAACACCTGACAAAGGAACTGTAATGCATAAAAGGTAGCATCCCTAGCTCGAGCGCTTGGCGCCCAATCCTTTACCCGTTTGCGAACCTGCGCCGCATCACTCGGGATAACAGTGCGCCCTAATAACCGCTTTGCTCCCGCAAATATCTGGAGGTCCACAATATCAACATGCATTGACATGTGAGCTAGGTGGTGCATTACATTGCGACTTTCGAAGGTGGTTTCGTGTTCAACATCCTCAGTAGAGGGCAAGCAATAGTTAGAGCCCTCGTACGTGCTCGACCCTGCCCTAATCCCGTCCAGTGCGCTATCGAAATCTTTCTTCCAGTGGTCAAAGGATCGGGTTAAGGCCTGCCGCCATTTATCCTTCCCCCCAAGCTGCGCAACCACACCAAGAGATGTAACCTGGAGATCCCTCTGGGCCATGTGCCAACTCACGCTCAACAAACCAGCCATAAGTATAGTCCGCCCAAAAGAATTAGTTCGCACGTTCTGCCCGTTCAATGTCTTCTTCAGGCCGTCGAGGAAGGTCGTAGGCTTAACCCCAGCTTGCAGCAGGGAATGCTCAATCTTAAAAACCTCGGCTCCATTGGTCGCCGCCCAAAGTGTCTCGTCGCATGGAAGCTGAAGCCGCATCTCGTGTGCTACCAAGACAGCTGAATGACCAAACATGGTGGCGTGTGTTGAATCCAGCACAAAGGCTGCAAAAGCCGCTCTTCTTGTCGCCTCGCTAACGATCCATCGATTCCATGCATCCTCCACTGGTGCGGAGCTCGATGATTGGCCAGAAAACGCTGCACTGCCGTTCTCACTGTTGGACTTGACATCACGTCCACTTTGTGGGGAATCGTAGGCAGACCTTCCAGTCAATGAAGAACCTCTCCTCATCAGTGTGAGAGTGGTAGCATGGTGTATATGAGCCCGCTCATGAAGGGCTCTAGATGCGAACATCTTCTCGAAAGTTTCCAATATCAGCAACGCCTGGAAGACCCACAATTTCGCTGGAGGTCGGAAATCCACATCCGCAAATATCTGCCATCGAAGATTCCAGGCTAGAATAACAGACAGTGCTGTTGCTGCATGGGTGACAGTCGAATCCACCTTGGTGCCAATCAGGGACGCACCGATGGCCATCATTGTGAGGAGGAGAAGGCTGGGGGTTTTGTCGGCCGAGAATGTTGGCCTGTGAAGAATCGGGAGCTGGGGATGAAAGTGAAGCCAATAGCTAGAAATGTAAGACTGCATCATATGTAAACTCAGAGCATGTGAGTCATCTTCGGCGGAATTGAGCACTAAAGAACCTGCACGCTGCGGAAGATCAGACATCTCGGGATAGTTCTCAATAAGATCCATCAAGTCTTGTCGTTTATGGTCTGACAAAAGAGACTCTTGAGGAGGGCTTGGGGGAGCTATCAAACTTGTAACCGCCATGGGATGCTGTGGTTGTAGCGGGTGAGGGTAAAAGCTCGGGGTTTGGAACTCTTGGCTACCCAAATAGAAGTTCTGTGTCCCCATCGCAAGACCATCAATATAACCACCACCAATGGAGGATGTCCTACCCCCACCAGGCACTTGCGGGTCTTCGGAAAAAAACCAGGTAGCAAAATCATTCGCCATCCAATTTGGAGACCGAGTATAGCCGTCACTACCAAAAACAGGCATTGTGAATGGAAGGCCCATAGACTCAAAATCTACATCTGTTGTAGTGACGCCGCCAAGAGAATTCGATGCGCCTACTGAAGATGAGCTCGCAGGGGGTGACGTGATGTACTGGTTTGGTCCTAGGTTGGGAGCGCTGCTCTGGCTAAGATTCGGATAGGCCGGTTGTGGCAAGGAAAAGGGAGCGAAAGAGGTCTGAGAAACGTACGTAGGGCCTGCGCTTGTACCAGTTGACATTGCTATAGAAGATCCAGTAGTTGTTGCGCTAGTGGGATGTGCAGAAAAATGACCCCCGGAAGACACACTAGATGCCGATAATGGCTGCATACTCATTCCATTGATGGTTTGGTTAGGCCCCAGAGAGGTCTGGAGTGGTGGACGAGCGAAATCAGATTTGCTGCTAGGCAATCCTGGACGTTGGTGACCTCCACCATATAATGTATTGACATCAACCAGAGACACCTCTGATTTCGATCTTACATGTTCTGTACTAGTACTATATCTCCTAGCTGCCTGCGCGTGTATTTCCGCCATCCCATTCGTCGCTCGCTGGGCGGGTCCAGAATCAGCGGTCGTCCTTCGAATTTTGGCCCGATTATCAACACTCGGCGTGGTAGCACTGGAGGAATTAGGTAAAGTAGCGGATGACAAACTAGTATCAGGGGACGCTGTCATATTCATAGAAACTCCATTAGGTGTCATAATAGGGGATTCGTCCTCCCTGCCTTTCATCATGAGACCTGGGCCACTTGGTGATTCCGGAGAAGAAGAGCCCTTACTCATGGAACTCTTTCTCTCCGAGAGAATGTTCCTAGCGGCTGCTGCTGCGGGATTATTTAAAAGGCTGTCCTTTCTCTGAAGCTGAGAGCCCGACCGATTCGTATGGCGATCCCGGTGTCGCATGCATAGGTCTTGACGGACGAACGATCGTTTGCAGTCAGGGAAATCGCAAAAATATATCTGCTTTGGTTGATCTATAGCCCATCAACAGTCAGCACTGTTGGCTGCTCAAAGTAATGGCTCTCCCGGTGTTTCGCTTGCTCCACGGGCCGGAAAATAAATATCCTCTTATCGAAGATTCCCCAATATGAGATCAACAAAAAGGAAAGGGATTTATAGTTTCATTGACACCCGCCCTTTAAGGATATAAGGTTCAGGAGATCTTAAGGGAAGCCTTACGATTCAGCTGGTGCCTGTATAAGTGCTCTGCCCTAGAATAGCTTCTACCGCATCCTTCCTCCGGGCACTCAAACTTCTTGTCCAGCCCTTTCCTACTCCTCCTCCTTTTCCTCGAAGGGGGGTCCGAACTGCCGCTCAACGGACCACCGATAGCCTGACCCCCACTCCCATCTACCATTCCGTCTCTATTCCTCTCCCTGCCTCGGGCCTTCTCTTCCATCTCTTGGGGTTGTTGGTAAGGCCCTACCGCTTGATGGTGTCCGGCAGTAGACATATGACTTGCAAAGAATGCTTCTGGGTCGGTCTGATCGAAAATTACTTGAATCGCTGGGTAATCGATGATAGTTTGTAATTTGTTCCTGGGTACGTTCAAAATATGTTGATCTGGTGGGTAGAAGTTGCTAAATGCAAACCATGATGCGGCCGATGCGAATCAACATGAGCTTCACTGCTCACGAAAAATCAGAAAACCCGATGTAAATATATTTCTTATTTTTGTTTTTCAGAGCAGCTTTGCCCTAGGTATTTTTATCGCAATTGCGATTGAACAAGGGAGGGGGGGCTGTAGTGGAGGGGCCGAAATCCCGTTGGGCTGTTATAATCCGCAAGTCTGGGAGTGACTACCGGCGAGCGCACGACGGAGTGGACCAGCGGGATGCGATGTTCAAATGAAAAAATTCGTGCACGGGAGTGTAGCTTACAAGGTTGGACGACTAAGTAAAGCGCTAATAATCCAAAATATAATGTTGGAAGCGAGGATCGGACAATATTTGATCAGTGGTTGTGATACCGAGAATGGCCAGTGGGACAGAAAGAGGGCGGAGAGGATGTGTGTAAGGGCAGAGGTACGTATTGGTATGGGTGGATGAGTTGGATGGATGTGGATGACCGACGCCGTGATTGACTATCCCTTCCGAGGCGTAAAGGAGGTGAACGAAAGAATAACTCTGTCGGGTAAAAGCAGATCGATCGTGGAGGCGACGACACGGGACTGTGGAGTATCGTGTCTCCTGTAATTCAACGACGCGGGGGGAGAAAAAGCGGAGCAAATCCAATTGCAGGATATAGCAGCGACGGGCGAGGGTTTTGATGCCGTTGGTCGACCCGGGAGTGAAAATGCAACCTTTCCCAGTCTGTTCCTGTGGGCCAATTTTTTTTTCACTGTCTTGGGCACTTTTTTTTTTTTTTTTTTTTTTCACCTCCTCTAACTGTTGCCTGTCTCTTCTCTTCTCTTTTGTTTTTTTTTTACCCCCAGTGGGACAAAAACACTGGGCCCGCAGCCAGCACCAGTAGGGGTATGTATGAGTAGGTTTGATGGGCAGTTGGGTGTATGCAGGCGTGAGCCCGTGAGTGTGATACCGTGTATGAGAATGGAAAGCAAGAGATAAAGTGACAAACAGGAAACCAAGTTTGAATCTTTCTGATATTAGGGAGATGGCACTGTGTGTTGGAGCGGTAGAACGAAAGGAGTGGGGAAAGAGGTTAAGGCGGATGGAGTGGAGGGCTGGTTGGTTGGATGGATTGGTGGATGAATGGTGAAGGAAGCGGAAGAGGTGCAAAGTACCGGTATGGTACGTATGAGAACAAACCCAGCAATCCACTGTTGCTGCTGACTGCGCTCTGGGTCTTCCTCCTCTAATTCTCCTGGCTAATAGAGATTGTGTCTTGCAGTAGCCAAGCGTGTTAGATTATGAGAAAAGAGAGGATGAAAAAAAACACAGATCAGCATAGAGCGCAGGGTCCCACAAATTATTAACTAATGCTAAACCTGTAAAAGGCTTTCACTTCCAGCCCCGTGCATAGAGTGTCATTCATTCAGTCGAACCAGCCACAGTGACGTTTCTGTTCACTGACCAGTAAACCAATCACTTCCTGAGGTCAACCAATAGGAACGATTGAGGGCAGGGGGTGGTGAGCAGTTGTGATGGAGGGGGGGGAATTATTGGTGAGGAGGGGCGAAAAGCTGATGGATGATGTTGATGACCAACAAGAGTCCACTTTTCTGCTTCCCCTCCCCCAGACATTGCCCTCCTTAAAGCAAAGACTTTTCCATCCGCCCACCCTGTAACAAGGCCAAGGTTCCCGCCACTCCGGAGAACGCTAGGTGACAATCGAAATCGACGGCACACCAAGAGTGTGCGGAACGCCCCCGTCCATCGCCATTTATGACCTAGGTGGAAAGCTTTTTTCCACAACAGAATTCACCCCGCCTACCAAACAATATTCTAAGATAGAATTAGGAACAGAATAAGCAATTGAACCCTTAATTGAGAAATAAAGCCAAACATAGTGGGCCACTTGCAAATTTCATGTACTATCTTAACTAAATTCATGCCATTCCTATTGTACACCAAAAATGGCTGAAGCTAATTACTTCTAACTTATCTAAGAGCAAACCAGAATTAATAGAATCAAACCATAGCCTAGAAAATGGGCTAAATATTCTGAAAAGAAATTATGGGAATTTTCCCATTTAGCTTTCAAGTTAAAAACTAAGAGCCTAGTATTATAACTAAATATTACCATCACATATTATTTATATAGAAAACTTTATACAAGATCAAAAGTATAATACTTTATTTACTATTTGTATTTCTAGCATATTACAATATATTATATAAACTGATAAAGCTTATTATAATATATAAATAATAATATATAACTAGTTCTCAATGTTTTAAAAAACTTAATATTATATCAAGTTTTTTCTACTTTCTTTAATAACTATAAATATTATACAAGATAATTTGTCAAAAGTTTAGGCCCTGTTCTCCACATTACAATATAAATATATCACAATAAAAGTTCCAAATAGCATAATTATATGTTAAATTAAATTTATAGCCTACTAGTATTATTTCAGATATATAAGTATTCTTTTATTCAACTACAAAATAAATATTCCTATAATACTTTATAATAATATCTAAAACTATTATTCCTTAATTTTGATAATATATATCTAAAATTTAATTAGTTTAATATTTAGTACTACTTCCTCTTACCTCCTCTTGTTCAAGTAATTGAATTGAATTCAAACTCAAATATAGAAAATCAACTTAGAAAATATTTAGTATGGTTCTGGAAGACTAGACTCTACCCCAATTTTCAGACAAAGATTGTAACATCTTAGCTGCAACGCCAAGTGTAACACTTCCAAAATGGGCTACCCTAACTCCTAAAATATACAACCCTGATCTATAAAATCTTAAAATATGACCACCTCTGTGCTATATTCCACTTATAATTATTCAACAAGTCTATTTCACCTGATATCATCATAGCATCTAAATCTCTTCTACAGATATTATGCATAATTATTATATCTTGTGAATTCATAAGTTAAAGTTGTATAAATTGTATACTAAGAGAGTATAATTTTGAAGTATTGCACTTAGCATTACAGCCAAGAGGTCACAATTTTTGTCTGAAAATTGGGGTAAAGTCTAGTCTTCCAAAACCATACAATAATAGAAGAGTAAATTGATATATTTGACTATACTTTGTTTCCAAATAATAATTTTCTATGTTTAGAAACAACAGTTTGTAAATAATAATTTTATAAAACTAATATTAAGTTAATAAATGCTACTAGTAACTTAGTATAAGTTTTACCCACTAACATAATAGTAAGCTTAGTTTTTTGTAAATTAATATTTTCAGTAAAGGTCTCATATCCTACCTATATTTCAAAAAATGTCCTCAAATACTACTAGGCCCTCAGATGCAACTGGAAATATATCATATATAAAATGCAAGTTATGGTTCTTAATACAAATTTTAACTAAGTCTTGGTACTGGTATGAACAATTCTCAGATCACTCAGGCAAATCTTTTTCAATATATTCACTTTTTATACTATTTACTCTCTATATAGTTCCAGAAGCCTAGAGGTGGGACATCTATTCTAACAAAATATATGATAGTCTTGGCTGTAACGATTCATGAAATGCCTGAATTTTTGCTAACACTAATATGTTAACTTCTACTAAGAAAAAAAAAACCCCTATAAAAAAGAAAATTTTTTATATTTAACAGATTAGAATAATACATATGTCTATTAGAAAAGATATAACTAATCTGAAATTGAAGCATTACACAAATCGTTACAGCCAAGACTGTCATAGTTTTTGTTAGAATAAAGGTCTCACCTCTAGTCTTCTGGAACCATACTAGGATATTTTTTGTTACTCTTCCCTCACTGTTCTACCTTCTTCACTACCTGCTACCCCTCTTTCGTTTCTCCTTGGTAATACTTTCTTCTCACTGTACTTCCTTCCTAGTCCTCTTGCGTCCTTGCTGCTCCTTGCCTTTCTTTACTATGAAATTTAGATTATGAAAATATTTCTTTAAATAAAAATTAAAAATTAATTATTAAAACAAATCCTACATAATATAATCTGGTGGTATTTGAGTCTACCGTGGTATTTGAGATAATTTTGAATACCTGAGTGGTATATGAGACCTTTGCTGTTATTTTAAACCTAGTAACTATAACTCTAATTTGCTATTATATAATTAGCTGTAGCCTACAACTAGGATATCTAAATTCTCATAACTTTTATCTTTCAACTATTAAGCTAGGTAACAGTTATTACTTTATACCTTGGAGATGTAAATAACACCTCGCTGTTGTGTCTACTGAACCAATATTTGAGCCTTACGTCTATCCCAATTATAGCAATTAAAATATTTGAAATAGTACTCATATTACCAAACTGCGTTTTAAAATCTTATTTTTTAGATTGAAAAGCAGTTTCCTAACTTTTATTCTTTTTCTCTTGTAACTTTTTTAACTTTTATAAAGCCCTGTTAGGCTTGTACCAATTTGAATCAATTACAATAAAAACTGAAAATAGAATATATACCAAAATGAAAAAATAGTGCTTTTATGAAAAAATAACTGGTCAGTAAAAACATGATTTTTTTGTAATAAAATCTGACTCTAGTTTTTAATTACTATTTTATATATGTATTACGGGGTAGCTAACAGGGTAGGATTCCGGGCTAACTAGGCCGAGGATATTCGAGACAACAGAATATAGGTCAGGAAGGCTCAAGAAGAATTATTTGATAAAGTAATAGCAGAATATCGTAATAACTTATAATATTGTTAAGGTCTCTTCTCCGTTGCTTGATGATGTTCTCAACCATCGGAGAGAGCCCTACTATTTATACTAATGTTCACGCTACTTTGACTTCTCTAGTAAACAAGTATCTTTCCAAGAATTCAGTTCGTCAGAACAAAGTGCGAATACTGTTTGACCCTGAATCTTGCCCAGCTTGACTCTGAGAATCTCCCGACTACTATTTCTTCTGAGGGTGTCCCTACTCCACCAGTAGTCAGTCTTCGATCTCTTCATCCTGATAGACTATAATGGAATATGCAGTCTAAATGCCTACATACCAATAGTATCATGAATATGGAGTGATCAAGTCTGATATTCATTTATCAATACATAATGCGTATGCATTAGTAAGAGTAGAGAGCTGCTTCTCTAATCATCGTTTCAATCAGTTAGTCATATCTTGAAATGTGAACTCTTTGTGGTTTCTGAGTAGTCTCCCAGATGCGTCCAGGAAGTCCCTACTCAGGTAGCTTGGGTTTGGATATATGCTTTCCCCCATGGTGGCATATACCTCGCGCATAATTATGCAAGCTATTCCCGCTAGGGTAATAATAGGGTTGCTAACAAATTATCACATGATTTCTTATTAATTTAATAACACATTGTTTTATTATCATATACTAAATCTGAATTAATGCAATCCATTAACTTCACTACCGTAGAAACTTCAATAATTGAACCATGTGCTATGTCATTGGACTTTCCTCTCTCAGTACGGTCAAGAAAAAAAAGAATTTCTCTCACACAAGAGGGAAAGGGACTCTGTTTTTGCTGTGCCCTCCTCCCCCGTTCCAGAGAAGGAAATTCTCGACTTCATAGCACATGGTTCAATTATTCAAGTTTTTACGGTATTTGAGAATTATATTTGGAGAATTAATTGATGTATGAAAATTGAAAAACTCAGAAGATTATATAATAAGAATATAAATATCTAGTACACTATTCAGAGTTGAATTTTTCCTTATTCAAACTCTTTCATTCATTATTACATGTTCTATTTACTTTTGATAAAGTTTATAATTTCAAAAGATTAAGATAGTATCATATTTTAAAAAATCACAATATTTGTAGCAAGCCAAGCAGAGACCAATTTACATATATCTAAATAGAGAAAGAAAAATAACAATAAAGGGAAAAATTATGATTTTTATGGCGAGCTGAGCAGGGCCTCAACATCTTTTATTTAAAACTATATAATATTCACTATAACAATACTTACTTAAGCTAGTATTAAAAGATGCTTCAAAGTAAATATATAAAATTATAAGTATATTATCAAGTAGTATTTGCTTTTACAAGGCACAGGGTATATGTTTTTGCATATACCACTTTGTAACCCACCAATTTTCTAGTGTTTTTTGCTGGTTAGCCACTTTGGTGTGTGTGAAAACATATCCCCTGTAACTTGTACTAATTTAGAAATTAGAAATATTTTACATTATTAAATTTTGTAGTTCTTATATCTATATTATTATTAGCTATTATAATAATATTATATACTTTAAAATTTCAATATCTAGTTTTATTTTTCTGTGGCCAACTATATATGTAGATATTACATGGTAAAATTGACCCAATTTGTATGTAGTTTATATGTCTTCTGATGTTCTTTCCTACTAACAATCAGTAGTACCTTGCTAACATACTAACTCTTAATCCTGCTCTTATTCAAATTTCAGTATTGTATTTATATCCAACAGCTCATTTTTCTCTTTATCCTTTTCTTACATAATACTAGACTTGCATATTACAACAACAACACTTCAGATTTTAAAAAGATCTTTACCACCAAGGTTATACTAGTATAGGTTTCCCTATGATATATTATTAATGCCATTAACTTATACTCTGATTGAAGCTCATGGCTCTGTCCAGTCTGCAGCTCTCCTCCTGTCTTCCTCACCCTACAAACCCTCCCTCTCCCAGGTTTGAATAAGCCATCTTTTCCAACCACCGGCCACTAGGTTTCTCACTCAAACCTTACTCCTCTCGCGCTACAATTACCCTCCCCTCTCCCATTACTTGCCTCCCCTTCCCAGCTTTCAGCCTATTCCCGCTGTCGTTAATTGGATTATGGGGTTAGCACTGCAAGCAGGCGTGTGTGTGTGGAGAGGGTAATAAGTGCCATTGCCCCCGGCCTTTCCCATCGCGAGGTGTGCCGAATACCGTATACAACCCTATTCGCACCTCTAACCAATCGAGCCTCACCTTCCCCCCCCCCAAAAAAAAGAAGGGCTTATGCCTCCGGGCAATTCGTCCGGGGCTGGGGTTCACTCACTCATGAGAGCTCAAACGGGGCACTAGTCACAACCAGACTACCTCGAACCTTGGAAAGCAAATACGGTAAGTTAAGAAATGCATTGCAGTAGTCCATCTCAAGCGGCCCAGAAATCCTTTGCATCCGCCCTCGGGAAAAAAAAAAAAAAAAGAGGATATCACAAGTTTACTCGCACAGGAGGGTAGTGCAGATCTAATGAGGGTTAGAGCGTTATAATACCCTTGCAGGCAATAAACATCCAGTTAAAACCACAGTGACATTTTTTCCCTTCTTTCCCGTCATCGAGTCAGTTCTCCCCGATCACAGCCGTGCAGAGTGACAAAGGGTGAAGTGAAGGCAGGCGGAGCATGGCGATATTTACCGCCGTAGTACGGTAGGGAATGAGATGTCGAAAAATAGATCCGATTTAAGCTGCAGCGCTCGCACTTGTGCTCTTCTCCACGTTACAGTACTCTGTGATGGCTCGCTAATCATAGGATAAGCCCGGTTGACCTCACGGGCAAAAGCGACAGCACGGACAATTACGGTAATAGGGCAAATGAGAGATGATCAAGAAAGGGAGAGAATGAATAAGAACATTGTCCAGCTACCCTTACCGGTACGCCAGAAGGGCCTCAAAAGGGGGTATTCAAGGGAGAAGGGAAAAGAAAAGGAAGGAAGAAAAGAAAAGAAAAGAGGTGACCACGCGCCTCTGCACCCCCTGTAGCCTCATGTGCCTGAGCAGCGCCATTGGGAGGAAGGTCTGGGGAGCTGGTCAATTTCCACGCACGCCATGCAAAAGAACCCGGAGAATTGGTATTCCCATTTGTCTTTCATCTCGTAAAGGCGGGGTAGCGAGAAGCGCTTTTTCCGCGCTCTTGAGAATAAAAAGTTTTTTGTGCACCTTTTCACTCGTTCTGGTCATCAATCTCTACTCGACGGTGCCCGTTCTCACTATTTGCTCCCCGAACTAGATACCCTACCCTACCCTAGTACCGTGCACAACTCTCCTACCCCTTCTCCTCGGTACGGGGTCGTGACAATATGGTACGGGACAGTGACCACTTTGATATATTTTCTCCCCCCTCCTAACCTCATCACCGGAGCGGGACTAGACTTCCCCCTAAATTTTTATTATGTTACGACCTAAGCCACATACCGTGCTTCTATGATTTCCATAACACATCGCAGTCCACTCTCTCCTGATACTGGTGTTGTGCTCAATTCCCTTTTTTGTCCAACCCCTTGTCGAGAATCCCGAGTTCCCGGGCGCATCTGCCAGCCAGACACGATCCTTTACGTTTCCTAACTGACGCGCATGAAGGAGGGGGGGGAAAAAATAGGAAAAAACGGAGGAAAAAACTGTTGAGGAGATTGATGCTGGGGGTGCGGCAATCCCTCCAACTCAATCCTCTCCTCTTCCCTGGAAATGGTACGATACGATAGATGTAAAAGAGGGAGGGAAGATCAATCGCAAGCCATCGAAAGTCGAACATCTTTTTTCCTTTTCCTTTTCCTCTTCCTCTATCCCCTCTTTCTATATCCATCATATCAAGGCATCTGCCAGTCCACGAACTCATTCGGCGCAAAAAAATACTCAGAAGATTGATTGATTGATTGATTGATTGATTGACTCGGGGAGAGAGCAGGACAAAAATAACGACTGGGTGTCTATTTTTTTTTCTTTCTCCTCTGTCTTTCTGTCCATCAATCAATCGGTGCATTGCACTCGCGTGCTCCGTTTCGGGAGTTGGTGTCTTGGTTGACGCCTAGACAAAACCTAACAAGAGAGGATAGTGGTCGCATGTCTCACCGCAGACACGCGGTAGCACTCGTATGTTACCGCAGAGCACCGGTGGTCGATTACCGTACCAGTGAACAGTAATAAGGTTAAAGTAAAAGCGCCGGTTCTGGATCTTCGTGCATTTAATCATTGAGCTTGCCGTTTACTCGAGCATGATCCCTTTCCCTCCCGAGCACCATCGCCATCAGCGAACAAGTAGAGGGAGGGAGCAGCATATGGTGTTATACTATACATACCGTTACTCACTTACACTATGCCGACCCCTTTTCCCCGCACTCATAAAAAGAAAGACTTTTTCACTTTGTGAAAGTTGGGAGTTATCCAAAAATGCAAATCACCATACCGAAGAGCGGGATTTTAACACAGTTCACGAGGCACACCACCACCCATCCACCCACCCATCCAGATGTCAGACGCAACACGCAGCCATCTTGCCTGACATGAACCACTCATCATCCACAGGAGAGAGAAAAATGCGGGGAACGGAAAGTTCCACCAACGCATCAGACCCCAGGCAGTGGAAAGAGAGAGAGGATCAAAGGTATGGCCAACAATGCGTGTTGGTGGAAGAGTGAGTGAGGGAGAAAAGAAAAAAAAAAAGCACACAGAGCCCTGTTTTCATGGGGCGGCCAGCTCCGCCGAAGAAAGAAGTCTTATCCTATCCCCATACTCCCTCCCGAGGGGAAACAGGGAAAAAGGAACGAGAATACCAAGAAGAAAAAAAGAGAGCGAGTTCCGGCTATTCTTGTGCTACGTTCCAGCCATAGGGGCGTTTTTCTTTTCTTTCCCTCTCTTGGCCGCGGGGCAAGCCAGCTCACTTTTTTTCTTTTTCTCACTTTTTTCCTTCGTCAATCCGTAATGTACCGTAGCGAGCATATATGATACATCAAACATTAATTCTCCCGTTTTTTCTTATTGTAAACGAATACTAGTACTCGAGCACTTGCGCGCTATTCGTAGCAGCACTTTCGCTGCCCTCTGCTTGCCTGCTCGCTTGCTCGCTTTGCTCATACATGCCATACAGCTCGTGCACCGGTTCTGGTTTGATCAATCTATCAACCACATATCTATCGATCAGCTGCATAAGCTATTATTTTAGCTCCATTCTCGAGCTCTGTGCCTCCCAACAAACCGCTGCCAAGGAGTTCCCCGAGATGCTAATACCGGTAGTCTTCGAGTGTTGGATGGTGGATCGAGGTTCGATATGTCGTGTGCTCACTTTCTTGGTCTGGCCATACCAGGGTCAGGGATAAATAATGGTGATACGGTGCATAACTAGAATGCCAGCAGCACCTGAGAAACAAGACCCTGATAGGTTCTCTACGAGTACTTCCTCTCGCCTTCGTCAGTTTTGAAAAGATATAATTGATTGACGTACCTGGCCTCTCATTCGATACACAAGCCAAAAAAAAAACTCTTCAAGCTCTGGTTAAGGAATGGAGGCCTGCATTTCTAGACCAGCTAGCTGTGGTCTACTACCAATTCTGATCAAAATGAATATCGACACCCTTGCTCTCTCTATGGAATTGACTGCTCCCTACCACTCTTTTATGCATGGTCCTTGTACCTTGTCTTCTGGACGGATATAAATATACCGGCACTTGTCGATTTAGGGTATATAATATATAATAATAAAAATTCGGGTCCAGAACCATGAATCCCAGAAGCGGGCTACTCAACGAAGCCGAAAAGTCCCTCTTGCCCCCCCCCGCCTCCCTCCCCTCCCTCCCTCCCTCTTTGATTCAATCATTCATGCCCTCTGCGGCTCGGGGCGGGGGCGAGAGAGAGGCCAATGAAGAATACGCCAAAAGTGATGAAAGCACGCCAACACTGTGTCCGGGGCTCCAAATCCATTGTGCACGGCGCACCGCCAGAGCCCAATACCGTACTAGTATCCACCCATCCATCCATCCTTTCATCCCTTGCGGCAACAGATCCAACAGGATGGCCACCAAGCGGGAAGGATCTCAACCTTGCTTGTCCTTGTCCTCGTGTGCTTAAAACAACCGGACTAGTTGATTAATTATCCCTTTTTTCTTTTTCCTTTCCTTTTCTTCTTCTGGGTTTAGTGCACCCCGGATAGGTGTTACCAGGATAAAGTAAGGACGTTGAATTGGTTTGTGCCGTGAAACAGGAGCCATTGAATATTCGTTGTAAATACCGAGGCAGGCGGGCAGACCAGGTAGGCATTGCCAGCCAGCGAGTGGGCGGCATGAGGGAAAATTGAGAATAATACGGTACATAGGTTCAACCTTGAATCGGGAGTGCGTGCATGCATATCAGCCGATTCGACTCTGCATAGACTTATCGGGATGGATGGATAGACGCATGGTTGAGTTGGAGAGACATCACCATAGTCAAATTACTCCGACCGACCGGCAGGGTTTTTTTTCAGTCAGGTCGCATGGAAAGGGGGATGTTGTGTGAGGGAGAGCGCAGTGGAGGGGTGGAGAAGCCAGGAAGCTGAATACCGTCGGGGAGAGGGGGGGAAAGGGAGTCAAGGCGGCATGCTTGTCCAAGGCAAGAAGTGCCCGCAAAAAGAGGGGGTCTCTTTTGTATGGCGCCCAGACACGCACAGATATTTTACCACATATTTTTTAATCCCTGTTTGCGGGCACTCCTTGCCTGGGACGAGCATTCGAGTAAAGAGCTACAGTGCCGCAACTTTCCCTGCACCTTCCTCGAGTACGAGTACAGGACCGTACGGTACTTGCCCACTCTAAAAGTGCCCGGGGAATCTTAGTAGGGTTCAGGCCTAGGGGAAGGCCATGCTTTCCGGGTACCTTTGGAGATAGTACAGTTGGTATCATAATATTATTATGGTATCATACTGCGCCCAACACAACCTACTCGTACATCAACCAAGCCTAACCAAGATCACTCTACTCGTGACGAACGGGAAAAATTTAACGCTAGTCCTTGCTTTGTCTGAAACAGTCCAATTTGTAGCTCGGCACTCTGAGTATGTTGAGATTTTTTTGAAAATATTTGAATAGTGCTGAGTCATTTGAGCCCCAGAAAAAAAAAGTTTGAAATCCGATTCTCCGGCCAGGTTCAGCCGGATCAAGCCCCGCGCCCATGATTGAATTTGACTGTTTCAGACCACCCGAAGGACCGCCTTAAACGGGGACACGAAGACAACGGGCCGGTGACGAATAGGGATGCGTGAGGAGCACTTTTTTTTCTTTTGTTACCCTACTTTGATGATTTCACTTTTTGTCTGCCATGTATCCCTGTTGATCACCATGCTGAAGTTTTCTCAGCGCTATTTGGTGCGCTGTGAAACAGCCAGTGAGACATATATGGAAGACAACACGTGACGGTTGGCAAGCCACGAGAGAGTATTTCCACATTGCATTTTCTCATGACAAATTGAGTCCCGGGCGGGACAATTGCAACTGTTGTGCTCCGCCAGGCTGGCTTCTATATGCTGACAATAAGTACAGCGGTTCAATCGCTAGCCTACCAAGGTAAGGATTTGTCTATTGCTCTTCAGAGGTTACAGTGGGCCATAACAACCCTTTGAATGTCCTTTCCCGTGCTAGTACTGTGCCTTAGGGTACCGCATGATGTATATACACTTGGGATATCGAATTGAAACCAGTGCTGTATAGAGGTTATCCACTGGCCTATGGGCAACCACCTAGTTCCTCCTTTGAGTTTATTTTCCTTTCACGTTTCAAGCCACCCGTCCCTATCAACGCAGCGAATCAAAGTCGACACAAAAGTGTGCCCCGCAATGATTTCCAGCATCAAAGCAAACGCCAAATCCGGGGGCTGGGTGCAGGACAGTGCATTTGCATCCCGCTATCCCGGATTTCGCTCAAATCGGATACTTGGCTGCATCGTAGAAATTTTGCGGCAGCCCAAGTCATATAAAAGCACTCGCTCAGCGGAAAGAGAAAGGCACCCGAGCCAATGCTCGAGTACCGGTATTCTTGTGAGCTTAGGGGTTAGAAAGGGGCAATCCTGAGAGGGAAAGGACGAGAGCAATAACCGGGAAATGAACTTGTTAAGCATTATAGCGTTGGGGGGTGTAGGTTTTCCTGCCTTAACAGAGGGCGTTGACAAAAGTCGTTGATATCGGCAGGGGCAATCTATTTTGTGCTCTAGGTATCATGGGCTTTCTTCCTCCACTGTCCCGGATGAAATCATGAAATTTTTTGCCATGGGGATAGCGTGGTGTGGTTGTGCTATTATGGAATAATTGAACCTCACTCTTGGACGTTGGAGTCGCCTTTCCCAGTAAGGTTGGGTGTATTTTTTCTTTCCTTTAGCCCTATTTATCCCAAAGGAGGGCTGAAAGACAGTTTCCTTCTGAACAGAGACCACAAGGCCTTTCCACTGAATGCATTTGGATCTCTGCCGCTGTACCAGGGACAGCCTTGTCATTTTTCTGCACCTCCTGCGTTGTTTTTGGGCTGTTGAGTTGGTCGTTCGCAATTGCTGTTTCTGGACTCCAAGAACTTGTACGAGTGCCCGGAGAGATCATTTGGCACAAGACGGTGATTATTTTGCTGGTCAGCTATCCCTGCCTTGCACGAGGGGATCCCCACAAGTACTCTTAAAAGCACAATAGAATACGATTCCAAACAGATACTTCGGTATCGAGATCATCATGACGAGGGTTTCACCGCCATTTCATAAAAAAGCGAGCTGCGGTAAAGTCGCTACGTATCATGGCTTTCCGTTTTTGGGATGATTTTTCCCGCCCCTCTCTCCTAGTACTTGTGCGTTGCAAGAGCAAAAGTACTGATATCTCTTCTGCTTGTGGTCGATTGCCCACGGGACCAGACCAGCAAGGGATGACTGAAGCGAGAAAGGGGAAGAATAGTCTTTTCTCCTCCCTTCTCATATTTTTATTTCTATTTTTTTAATTGAGGTCATGAATTTTGGTGATAGGTTATCAGCGGATTGTGTTCTCCCACTGGTGTTCATGTGGTTTCGCTTGCTCGCTTGATTGCTTGGCAGTGTCGTCGTTGTCGTGCGATGAGGCATTACTGCACTGCTCGCACGGTCAAACTGTTCATCCTACGGCTTCGGCTCGCCCGCGGGGGCGGCTGATTGACTGAACAATGGAGGAGTTTGATGGATGGATGGAGAAGTTGGAGGAGCAAGCATCAAAGCGAGCAAAGCAATATCCCGAACCCTATTTTCATTACCTCACCGAAATTCGATAAGCTCACACCATAATGTTTCTCGGGGTGGGTACATGCGGACACAGTACGATTCGGTGCTATTCTCCATCAGCCATACTGGTAGAATAAGAGAGTGGCAATATTCGAGGAGCGATCGTAGAGCATTTTTCTTCTTCCCCCTTTCTTTACGAAAGCCTCTACCATTCCCATCAGTTGTTTATATGACATTTCTCACGCGGCGAACGCATCATCGTCTTTGTGGGTCGCCATCTTTCCTCCCTTCCTTCCTTTTTAGGTACCGACACAGTGATTTTGTGGGGATTTCGCCTAAGCTTACAACATTCATTGGTTCATTCAGACCAGGAGTGTCGTGTGAGAGAAAAAGAAAAAAAGGTTTCATGCCATGGCACCGTGTTCGTACAAGCACAGATACCATGAATCAAATCGGATTCCGTCCTCTTCTGTGCTGAATTATCACACTCATGTACTCGAGTATGTCAAAGACCCGAGTAATAGATACCCTATTTGTTTCTCCCTTTCCCTTGCCCCGATTTGAACTCTTGCTGGTAGGCTATGGTGCTGCTGGGCTGGTTCTCAGCAAGCGAGAAGGCAGAGTCGGTACCGGTAACTTTACAGCACTCGTAATTGAATGACGTTTGTGAACACAGCTGCTATTGCTACCGAGAAAATTCCAGCTTTTTTTCTGCCCCGATCTTGGTATCATGCAATAGTGGTTGTGTTTACAAACCTCGTTCAATTACAGATACTCGCACAAGAGTATTGGGGATCCGGAGTCCTGGAATTCGGGGATGGCCCGTTACTAGCATCTCTTGGGCCGTCTGAGACGGTAAAATTTTGCGACAAGGAACGCTAATCCTGTTTTGAGGTCACTCAAGCGCTGGGTACTGTGATTCGTTGGCGTTTAAGGGTTGCTTACGAACCTGAGCCACTCTACTCGTAGTGTTGAGAAAAGTCAAATTCCGAACCTGAAATGGCTGGCTACAAGTACCAGTATTCGGGTGTAAGGGTATTTGGGGACCGGTAACACAAACATACACAAGCACTTTTGCAGCGTTTGCGAGGAAAATACGCGGGGAGTGTCACCGGTCCCGACTTCTTGTCGCCACCAAAAACTCCTCACCCACCATCACTCGAATTTCCTAATCCGGCTTAGTCCCATACAAATTCCGCCTGTGGTAATGGAGGTGGACACGACTTTTGTCAACCCCCTAGTACAAGTGCTGACTGACCTCAGATTACCCAAGGGAAAATCTACAGTACAAGTACTTGTCCCAGGCAACAAGTACCCGCAAACAAGGATTAAAAAAATATATGGCAAAACATCTGTGCGCGTCTAAGCGCTCATACAAAACAGACCCCCCCTGTTTGCGGGTACTTCTTGCCTGGGACAAGTACCTCCCCCTTCTACGTTTGCTTTTTGACAACGTTCGATACTTTGAAAAGGGAAATGGGGATCCGTTTTTTGTTTCTAGGGCTGCACTGGCACCCTCATTTGGTTGAGTTTGGATCAATCGATAGATTGCCACATGCATCATGCATTTTTCGTTTAGCTTTACTATTTCGATAGGTGCTTGCTTGCCATCTCCTGGGCTGCTGAAACAGTGGAAAATTTTGTGCCGTCCCTGTCGGTATTTAAGACAGAGCAGACTCGGGTGTGATCTCAGCATTATTTAGTGATGATGTGCGTAGACCTGATCATATGGCTAATGTCGGCTATGGTCCGCATTTTGCATAGTTATCTGCAGATTTGCAGCAATTAACAAAGGTTGCTTATTAACCTGTGTCTCAGACACTGACAGGAGCGGCACAGAATTTCCCATTGTTTCAACTGCGCAGGAGGTGCCCTTGTCCTCGCCTTGCCAGTACCGCGTTCAAGTGCTCTGCCAGGTCATTCTCTGAACTAGTAGTACTCGAGTACTCTCATGGCACATTAAGGGCAAGGGAGGCGAACCTACTCCCATTGGCTCTTGGGTCGCTTGGTCGGTGAGAGAGCAGAATATCGTGGTGGGAATTGCTTCATTTTTTCCCTACCCAGGGGAGCGGCCAAGACTGTCTCTTTCCATGGTTACACTCGTCAAATTTTGGCCAGTTAAACTCGAATTCGTCTCGCTCCCACCCTCTAAGTACCGGTGCCGTACCGGTACCGTGCTCGAGTACGACCCCCTAATAACCAACCGCAAAAGAGCAGGAACTGGTTGGATTTGGCCCGTGCGTGTTGTTTCCAAGCCCCAAGAATCCAAGAGCCCAAGCATCTACTCCGGGCGGCTTAACCTTGGGTCTTAGACTCTCGGCAACAGTTGGGCTCACATTATTTTTTGACGTAATCATTCGGCGCTCGAGCACGGTACGACCCCCTTCCCTCCTTCTCTTTCCAGTCGAAGCATGATCGGCGGCTCAAGCACCCAAGCAAATCGTTACTTTTTCTCCCTTGGCTGGGTTCTCCCGCGTGCTATGTGTACTCGAGTACGAAGGTACAGCGCCCAAGTTTTGAATATTTTACTAGCAGGGGATGTTCGACTAACAGGGATGAGGAGGTGAATTGGGTAACCACTATACCCAATTCGCTGCCCTTATACCCGATTTGCTGCCTTGGCCCCTGCTAGCGTAACACCCCTGCTAGTAAAATATTCAAAACTTAGGTGCTGTACCTTCGTATGATACCGTAAAAACTCGTTAAATTGGGCATCCGGGATCGGACACCTACTGTACGAGTAGAACTCACAATCTGTCACAAAACACCCTGAGAAGGAATAGTGTTTTCCAGATGGGGTATGGCTTGGTGAGGCTGAGGTTGCTGGATCTCATTAACTGGTATTTGTTATCTCGCTAACCTACTCTGCTAAGCCTATTGTGTTATAGCACGACTATCCCGCTGAGATCTCAGATGCCCAATTTAACGAGTTTTTACGGTACTCGGGTATGGGAAAGTCACGATGGCCTTTTTTTGCCTCCTTCCCTATTATGGACTCAAGGACTGTTCAATTTGCTGGTCGGGTGCAACCGATCCCTTGGGCTTGTTGTGTCTTGTTCCCGGCCCCGGCATCCTGGAAAGGGGAACCAGCACGACACGATGGGGCGGATGGACGGGTGGTTGGCTGGATGGGAGGGATGGGGACTGGGAAATGGGGAAAGACCGGTAGCTTAGGAAAGAGAAACATCGTCTCGCTTTTTTTGGGGGGGTGGAGCAACATGATACTAGTGGACTGAAGATGATCCTTGCCAATCAGAACCTGGCTATCCTAGTACCGGTACTGTACGAGTACCGTAATGAACGAGGAAAGTTAGGTACCGGTACTTGTTCGACTTACGATAAATGGGCGCGGGTGCAAAGCAAGAGAGAAGAAGGGAAAGCGCTTGTACCAGTACCGTATGTTGTTTGTATCGCATATGTGAAAAGGTAGGGTTTATTATCTTCCTCCAACTTATCCAAATGTGGAATATCAGAGTGGACCGCGTTGTGAACCACCAGACCACTCTGCCTCATGTTCGGACACGGTAGACAACAATCCCGTACGGGGCCGCGCTTTCCACCACAATCTGCAAAGCACCAGCCCCGGATCGTCCGGCTAAACTGGGATCCATTCCTTATGCCTGCTCGCTCGTGTAATTGAGGGCTTCCGGCGGCGAAAGGAAAAAAGAAAAAAGAAAAAAAAAGGAATCCTCCGCAACAAGGGGCTTGGTCAAAAGTTCGTATGGGACGGGTGCCAGTACTGGTACAGTACATACCGGTACTCATATCATGTTGACCGCGAAAACGTGTCATCGCAAGAGTTAAGAATGTCGGTATTGAAGAAATGAAGGAGGGAGTGGTCACGGGGGGAAAGATGGTGGAACTGGATGTGAAATGGGTTGGGGCTGGGTGGCTGACAGGTTATTTCTCTCCCAAGAGCACGATACCATATGCACTCCGCCATCTCTTGAGCTATGACGCTTGCTTCCCTGCTCGCCTTGGCTCTTGTAAACACCTGGACAGTACCTTTCCTTCCGGCCCGTCACCATTCAGGCCTCGCGTTGGCGGCTAGCGGGGGACAGGGACCAGGTTACTTCACAAGGCTCTTCAGCCTATTGTAGCTCTTTTAGCTCTAGCCTTTGAGCTTACCGGCGGTCTCCACCTTCACCATCTTTTGCTCCAGTACTGGTGCTGGTGGTTGGTTGATGCCCAAAGTCGGGGCCGCAGTATTTTGATTTCTGTTTGATTCACCTCATCACTTGTGTGCGTTTTTTTATAGGGCGAGCGAGCGAGACGAATGATTCCACACAATTCCAAAAAAGAAACAGAAGGATAGAGATTGGAGATTGGGGCATGGAAATGGGGAGGAGGGATGAAATAATAGTAATAATGGTGGTAATAGGAATAATACGGGCATACAGGAAAATAACGCGGAGAAGGCGGCCGCTTTCATCTCCGAGCTTCCTTTAGTATTTGAGTTGACAGATGGGAGTTGAATCATGTTGTAGCATTTTACTCCTTACTGGTATGCGTGGGAACCGCGGTGCTCTCGTAAAACTCTCCGGGGTTCTTTTTTTTCTTCTCCCTCAGCCTCTCCCGCTCAAAACAGAGAGACCTGCCCTGATCCCCCTTAATTCTGGCCCCTGCTCTACATTCGATGGGACCACAGGATGTCTGCGTTTATGTCTGCGTGATATTGTTGCTTGAGATGGACTGAAAGTAGTTTATTTTGGTTGGAATTGTGGAATTGTTACTATCCGACTCTTCTTTTTTGCAACTTCTGTCCCTCTGCGTGGGGGGTCTTATCCACTGTGGGGTCACTTTCTCACTGAAGCCTGCTTACTGGTTCGGTCGCTGCTCGGATCTGATAAGATACCGATAAGATAGGATGGAACATGACGACAAGGAGTTCCGTGTATCATACCAGTGGTGTTATTTAATTTCGCACCCTCTTTACAAGACCCTGTAGATCGTCTGTCTGCCTCTTTTTCGTTATCCATCCTTCAGTCCATTCACCGGTACCCATTCCAGATTCTACCCCCTTTTCCGCTATCCCTTCCCCCTCCTCTTCTCATCTTTCCTCCACCCCCCCCCCTACAACTTCCTGCATTCGCGGTTCCATACTCGAGTACGAGTACAGGGCCCTAATACCGGTATGCTCCACGGTTTGGAGCTAAGCTTCTTCGGAAACCCTTTGATTATGGCCTGCGGCCCTTTGGACTTCTTGATGCAGTGGTCATGGTCAGTGTCGAACAGAGTGTGCAAGTTTCCCGCTCTCACCATATCCATCTCCGAGGAGAATAAACCCAGCAGCCCTATCAGTGCCCCCCCCCACGACCCCACCAAGCACGGCTCTTTGGGGAAACATTCGAGGGTGTATTGTTCTCGAGGGTTTTCGTCTTAACTTGCAACTTCCTGCCTGTTGCTGGTTTACCACTTGTGGCTGTGCTCCATCGTGGAAAAGGGGTTCCACGTGGTACTCGTGTACTTGTAGGCTGCGGAGCCAATTTTGCGGGCCCGTGAATAGCTCTGAGAGTGCATAGCTAGTGACACTAAAAGCCCCGATCGGTTATGGCGGAATTCCGTTGTCGTTGCCATCTTCGTCGAGTTCATCAGATTCGCTGCCCCTTTCAGGGTCCAGCACCCCCTACAATCGTGAAGGGATTAGGGAAAGTTCTCATTGGAGGGTGAAGAAAAGGCGCAGTTGAAGCCCAGACGCCGCCAAAGCTATGGGCTCTTCTCGGCCTTATTATAACGAAATTCTCCCATACCAGCCCTCGCCAGTATGGGGATACTTGTACAAGGCTCCAACTCTCTATGTACTCGTCCCAGGGAAGAAGTATTCGAAAATACGAGTTGATAGCGTAGAATGAATGCAAATAAGGTTAAGAAAATACGAGTCTTGAGTTTATATGGGCGCTCAGACAATCGCAGGGATTTTACCATATATATTTTTAATCCTTGTTTCCGGATAATTCTTGCCTGGGACGAGTACTCGAGTACAGTATGCATCTTGGCAGCATTTTATTATGCTGTAAATATCTTCTATACGTTGTATATGATTCCTTTCCACCAGCTGAAAATGTTTGTCCTTGCCGATAGGCTTGGTGGCGTTATCATAATCTGCTACCGGTACTTTGGTATTTGATGGCTGCCAAGAACTGCCCATTGAAGAACCTCACGGGTTGGTCATATGAACAGCCGAGCATTGCGCATAAGTTGTTGGGAGGGTCTGTGTAGTTTTCGCCATTGGGCACTTTGATATCTTTACCTACGTTTGGTCCTCAACTCTGCCTACCGGTACCCTAAGCCTGGAAACTATCGTCCCAACGCCCTGGCATTGTCCAGCCAACCCATCACTCGTGGTTACCCGAAGCGGAAAGAATTTACCTTTTCGCGGGTCTTACTGCCATCCGCGATTTTTCTTGGGGTTCTGGCCTTCTTATCTTGTATTATCGGCATAACGTCGAAAGAGGAGTCCCGAATCAACTTTTACGAAAAGTTTTTCTTTGCTCATGCCCTATTCCTGTTTCTAGCCCTTGAATTCCTCTATTTTCACCATCATAGCGGTCGTCCCTTCGTCATGCTCTCTCTCTTTATACCCGTCATGGACCATATGTTCTCCTGCGCACCCACTTTCTGCACCTTCAGGATGAGATCGAAATCCTACCAGGTTGCGGGGCAGTCCGGATTACACTTCCGCTGCTGGACCAATCCGACATGTCTTGGGAAGTAGGCGATCACATGTTTTTATCCGTCCCCAGAATAGCATATCTATATCCATTTCCTATCGCCTCGCTGGCGAATAGTGGGAGTTTGGATTTCTTGGTCTGTGCGGGGGATGCCTTTTCTAAACACTTTCTAGCGTACGCTGCAACATTCTTCTAAGCTTAAGTGATTGTTGGCGGCCCTCATGGGTTGAGGTTTGCCGTTCAGTGTCTTACTCCGGTGCTACTATTTTGGTTTCCGGAGGGGGGGTATCGCCGCCCTGCCACTTATCGCCCTCGCAGTGCGGAAAAGTCACTCTGGAGATGAGGAGAGGGTTGCTCCTGAGGCAAATGCCGAAGCGGCAGCGGGGGCACTGAGAAGATCGTGCTCGTCTACGCGGTTCACGACGAGTCCTAGATGGCCTGGGTTGGGAAAATAGGTCTTGCTGGAGCTTCGCCTCGAGATATAAAACTCTCGAGGTGGTCACATCTGGTCCGACTAGTGAGATTCTGGGGCGAAGGTTATGAGGATTTGGAGGGATGTAGAAGTTGTCGCGGAGAGGTTTGGTTGGTGGCGGGAGGGAGGTCGTTGGTGGGGTGGTGTTTGTGATTTCGACTCGTGCGCATGATGGCCCCGAATTCATGTTTTAGGTGCGTGGCCGTTCAATTTCTTTCTGGGGAGTTATTTCACACGCATAGTAGATGCTCGCATTGTGGGGAAGATCCTAGATTTTGTTGGTAGTATACTTGCAGATTGATTGGTGGTACATATCGTCCGCTTCCACTTGCTCGGTACAGGGTGTTGGTTTTTGGGTTGTACAGTACTCGATACGAGATCGTTGGTGGTGCCCCACAACGTGAGGTGTGGAATGGCGTAAGCTAGGAAGGAACAGAATGGGAAGAGGGGAATTATTTCTAGAGGTGAGATTCTGGAGTTCGAATTAGACGTGGGTTTCAAATGCGAGTGATATCTGGTGACTAAGGTTTTTTACATTTGAGTGAAAATGTTTCTGACCATGGACCCAGGAGGCACGCCTAATGCTATTAGGTGAGAAACACTTAAGTCATCCTATTGAGGACGTGTTTCTAGGCCGTTAGACTGGCACGCTGCTCCTGGTAAATAGGCATATGAGGATATTCCTACCACTGCACTAGGCGCAGACTACCAACTCTCTAACACTCCCAATAAACAGGGCCCCGCGAGCACGTCGCGAAGCAAACAAGCCGAGCGCGTGAATCTTTCTGTGCGCGATTCCATGCATTCCGTGAAGATCCAAGTAGCGACTGCCTGTGTCCTTGGTTGACGCCATGAGCTATCCACCAGCGCCTGAAGCATCGCGACGCGAAACAACCACATGAATGCATTCCTCCCGGTATCATAAGCTTTTGTGGGTGTGGTAATTTAGTTGTGCCACCGCCGTGCCTTTGGGACTCGGCTAAGGTAGAGTAGAGTAGAAGAGTATGGCACAGTACCGTACAAGTAGGCTCTGGGGTTGACGGGGTCGGATGCACGGATAATCGGGTATTATAAGATGGATGGGCATTTGAGTACATTACGGTATGTGTTTGTCCGTCGTGGGGAAAAAGTGGGGGATGAGCACTTTGTTTTGTCTTCTTTGTTTCTTTCTCACTTTCTTTCTATCTTTCCATCTTCCATTCTTGTTTTTTTTTCTTTTTTTCGGGGGGGGGGGAAGAGGGTGCTTCCTGAATTAGTGGAATTGCAAGGGTTCTTGAGGAATGGTATCATGGGGTATCACTCGATCGAGAATCGCTCGGCGAATGACCAACCTTTTTTTTTTGTGGAACACCTTCTATCTGAGGTTTCTGTTGGGATATATATTGCGAGGAGAGAGAGCGGGAGCGGGGGAGGAGGCGATACAAGTCGGTCCGTCCTCCGGACAGGGCATAAAGAGGGGGCGGAAGCATGTATGATACAGGGGAAATAGATGGGAGTGGACTCGCACACCCTCGAAGGAGCGAAGCCGCCACACCTTAAAAAGTTACCGAGGCCCCAGATATCTCGGAAGCCCTCGAGCCCGCGTGGGGGGGGGGGGGATGGCGTAATTGTTTAGGCTCCGATAGTAACTTTTGTGAAAACATCCTGTGAAAGCCATTATTTATTTTTTGCAAAGAAAAAAGAACGTGAAAGTCTTGGTAACATGATTCCCTCCCCCTAGACAGACTTCCTCCGTTTTTTTTACTATTGGGAATGGTCTAGACTGGGGGCTCTATGATAGTAGGATAAAGGTGCCCCGTGCATATCCATCGGAGGAGGAGGAGGAGGAGGAGGAGGAGGAGGAAGGGGGAGAGTTACCAACGCCCATTCCTCCGAAAAAACGTGGATGTGAGATTATTCGAATCGTGAATTGTTGCCTTTTCCTCCCCGTTAGGCCAGATTGGATTCTGCGTGGTTTTAATAGGAAAGCCATAGGTTAAGTTTCCACAATAGTTTTACAATGCTGTACTGTACAGTACGGAACCGTTTATAATACGCCGTTGTTCCCAAGTGGTATGATATCATAGAAAGATAATGATTTTCCGAATTGATTTATTTAGCAATTTGAGGGGGGTAGGTTTATTGGATGGACTTTGTGGTGCGTAACTATTACGAGTAGTCCGTATGTTGCGTAAATCTTGCTAATGGTGGGGGTATGGCACGAGGACGTTAGGTGGGGGGTGGGTAGCAATATCGCGAACTACAGTTTTCTTAGGAGCTTGAAAAGGAAGATAGGATGGATGGATGGATGTACTGTACATAGCATGACGTTGGAATTCCCTTTTTTTTCGGCTAGGGGGGAGGAAAGAACGCCGCTGACTTGGGCCTCGGTTTAGATAAAGGGATGGGGGTGCTGTGCGCGCAGGTTGCTGGGAGTGGCAATTATAGTGTCCCGGCACATCTAGCTTCTGTTCGAGGTTTCACGGGATGGTATGGTAGAGCCATGTCCGTAGAGTTCTAGTACTATCCCTGGTACCATATCTTAAGAACGATACCTACTAGTAGCAATAGAATGGCCAGGGCCCTTTAGATACGTGTTTTCGGACGTGCCTCAGGGACAATGCTGGCTTTCACCGTAATTTGCTTTACTGAATGGTACGGGAGAGTGTTATCAGAGCGCTTCCGAGGGCTAGTAAGCACTCGGAATGGTATGAAAACTTTGCGGACGCGGCCGTCCGTAGGTGGTAGGTTTAGAATTCTGGAGTGTGGTGCTGGTGACTTTTTATGATGCGATACTGTTCTTGAGGTTAGGGAAACGCGGCATGAGACAAATCTTTTTAAAGTGTAACAGGTAGAAGCAAATTATGCTCTAGGCAAAGGTGTAGTGATACACAACAATTAGAACAGAAATAACATTACAGCTATTCTCTACCTAGTTGAGCAACGAAAGGCTATAAACGTATTCACTAGCAAAAAAAAAGAGAGAATTCGGTCATCACTCACCCTTCTCCGACTGGATGTGGATGTGATGCCAAATGCCAGTGACGTCCAGCCCAGTGCCAGAGGACTCACTGGCTAAAAACGCAACAGGAAGCCCTTCTAAATCTGGGGATGGTAAGAGTGGTCAAGGCTCCTGTCGAGAGTTCAGGCTTCAGTGTAATGCGCCAGGTTTCCCCTATAAACCTCATCGCCACTGAGATTCCGCAATCTCTCTGCTGCTTGTTCTGGGGTGATATCGCGTTGTGGCTCGGCCATGAGCTCGTACCTAAAACCTTCTAGCGGGCGGCGGGGCTACGGCGAGGAGGCAATGCTTACCCAACGAGAAATTTCCTCACTGCAGCACTACGGAGTAGTGGGGGGACGAAGTGTAGATGCAGATGGCATGCCTCACGGTCTTCCGGGTCGCCGTCAAGCGGCGCCTGATGCACCCCCATACCTTTTGTAGCATCGTTGGTTAGCCAGGCTGGCAGCCTCCGGTTGGTTTTACTTACTATAAGGGAAGTTCGTCTCAAATAAATTGTCGTACTTCTTCGTGATGATAGAAATAACTTTCGCAAGCCCAACTCGCTCCTCTTCTGTTAGTTCTGGAAGGCTGCGCACCTCTCTTCTGCAAATGATCATAGTCTCGAACGGCCATACAGCCCACCAAGGACACAGAACTGCAAAATGGTCATTGAGCGCCACGATCCTCTTCTTCTTTGCAATCTCAAGATCCACGTAATCCTTCAACAATCCGGTCCCATGTTTACGCTTATACTCCTTCATATTTTGAATTTCCAGACTGGGCTCCTCTGGGATGCCAGTGGTCGTCCAGACCTGACCATGGGGATGCGGGTTCGAGCAGCCCATAGCAGCACCTTTATTCTCGAATATTTGCATGTAGGCGTACTGGTCTCTAGGAACTGTGACTCCGAGCTCTGCCGCTGGTGCCTGGTAATATGGGGATGATCTGGGAAGGTGGGATGCGTAAAGGGCTGTCCAGGTTTTGATGATTGGGACTATCATCTCAGTTGGTATGTCTGCCAGTGTGAGATTGTGGGATGGGTTGAAGCATATTACATAGCACTTGCCTCGAACACCGGTGGCTTGTAGGAGGAGAGAGGATTTGTCTGTTGGAATCATCTCTATGAACCTCTGCGTCTTGTTCTCACACTCCCCAAGGTGAACCTACCCTCGGATTTTTGTTGAACATAGTCCTGCTGATCTTCCTTTACAGCACTATAGTCATTGACGAAAACGAATGTCTCCGAGTATGCGGGGTTGGGGTCGCCCACTGCCCTGAGATTTCCGGGGCACAAAAAGCACGAGGAATCGAAGACCGGAAGCGACGTTTTAGAGGGGGCTTCCTTCTGACCCCTAGAGTCATATTAGCCCCTCAATCTCCCTAAAATGGGACAGGCATCTCAATTCTTACAGCCACGGCCGCTTCGTGCGATGTGGTGAAACGAGAATCCATGATCCACGTAGCGGATTATACCGACGGTGGGAAATGTCGTCCAACACTTCACGATCGTTCATTTCTCAACACTCTCTGCCTGCCGCTAGTTTTCGGGTGAGAGATTGATATGGGTTGAGCGGGGCAGCGGGAGGTGCAGGGGGGCGTTTGTTTTCAGCGTTTAATCGAAGGCGGGACATGTTTGTCAGCGGGGTTGAAGCGTTGAAGGGGGTCTCCTCAGTTTAAACTGATACTCGAGCAGAGTGCGGCTTTCCAGGCCCCATAGGATACCGGTATCATAACATCTGGTTACAAGCATCACACCAACTAATTTCATGGAAAACTATGAAAAAATGGAGTTACAAGTATGATACCAACCCGAAGGATTCCCTGGGTATCGGGTATCTTCCGCTCCTGGAAATCGGGGACATTGTGGGCAAATGAATGATTTCCTCGGACCCCCAACGAAGAGCGCCCGAGCGCACCATGTCGGGGGCACAAGAACCGTGGCGTCCAAGCCACCAGTGTCCCATCAACAAGTCGGCCAAACAGTCTGCCATACGGCTGTGGTAGTGATAACCCCGAAGGAACTGGCCCACTACTCGAGTACCGGTATCCTGGTGCCTGGAGTAAATCCCCATCGCAACAATAAACCGTAACACCCCTGAGCGGCCAAATAACCAACCCACCAAGGCTACAACCTACACTCTATGTGAGAGAAAGGAATTAAACAAACGCCTCCTAAGCAGATGAAATTAACCCAAGCGCCCCCGAGCAAACCCCCGGCATCATACCAAGCCATGAGACCAAAACCCGAACTATCATTCTCTCACAGCTCCATGATAATTGCCCGGAGATCAACCTCTCAATTCCGACACCTTAGGATGGCTAACGCATTGCTTTCCGACGGCAAAGACCGTGGATTCGAGTTCCATTGGTGTCGCAAGAACTGGATTTCTCTGGTTCATCATTTTTTTTTCAGTTTCCTTATCGCACGGCATTTTCCTTTACGCTTGATACTTATCAAGCAAAGATGTGATAAAAGTATAATGGGGGAAACGATCGGCACAGCAAACTGCCCACATGAACAGCACCGGTAAACCTACAGTCCTCCAAATTAGAAGGGGGGGTAAACAAATCCTCCGATCGGAGACGGACTATCGGCCTCACCCGCGATACCGATGTTCTACGGTATCGTGTATCGTTTGCTGTTACAAAGCGTGGTGGATGGCCTCTGTAGCCGGAACAGAGAGAGACATTCATTCTGGTTTAGTAATAGTATATTAATTTGCCAGGTGTATCCCCATTATAGGTTAACCACCGCCTCTATTGCTTTCTCTGCCAAGGAAATCAGCAGTGCGATAATAAACAAGCCCCTGCCCCTACCAGAAGTTTGACCTACCTCCCGATACCGGTATCTCCATGAGAACTTGAGATGTTCCCATTTTCTCTCTGTTCATGGGAAGGCAATTAGCTACTCCGCTATCTAATAGAGCCGTAACCCCCCACCGGACTGGTTCTTGAAAATCCTGAGATGGTCCAAGTTCTTGTGCTCTGGCCGCAGATCTCCCCCATCATGCATACGGCATCTTCCTTCCAATGATGCACACCAGCTAAAAGGGACCGATCGACAACACCGGTGCTCAAGTAGGAAAGGAGGGAGCCGGAAATCCCGGGTCCAACCAGACTCAACCGAACGGCATGGTTAAGCTTCTCCCCACGTCACCCCGAACGACAACAACAACCACCCACCCTCCCATCCTTTCTCTCTCTCTCCCACAGAGCCTCACTTACTACCACTACCACCAACAACCAAACCAAAAAAAACCCCCTAAAATTAAAAAATTAAAAAAAAATGGACCACCTAACAGCCTACCTCCCTCAAACCCCCGGCCTACTTCCAAAATGGTTACTCTTCGTCGCCGTGGTTGCGCTCGGCAACACTGTGCAAGCGTACTTGACGCTACGCTTCAACAAACGCATTTACTGTGCACGTCCACAAGACGTGACGGCGCTCTCGTCGCGCACCTTCGGCACGTGGACCGTGCTCAGTTCAATACTGCGCATCTACGCTGCTTACCATATTCACGATCCCGTCGTTTATGATCTCGCGGTGTGGAGCTATGCCATTGCTGGGATGCACTTTGTTAGTGAGTGGCTGCTTTTTGGGAGTGCTGGGTTAGTACTGCGATTCTTTTTTTACCCCCGGAGTCTTTTTGAGGGGGGGGATTGTGGCTAATTCGGGGAATAGGTTGGGTGCTGGGTTGGCGGGACCGTTGGTTGTTTCTTCGATGAGTCTTGCTTGGATGATTACACAGCGGGGGGAGTATTAAGGGGAATCTCCGGTGATCGGATTGGGGTTAGGAAGATGGGAGGTAGGAGGTGGGAGTGGAGGGGAGGGATCGTACAATTGTTTTTAGACGATACTTGGTAGAAACATAAAAGCAGCTAGGGGCTACCCGGTAAGGGACCATAAAGCTTTGATTCAACTATCGCGAAAATCGTCCATAGAGAAGGTGTCACAGATAAAACCACTACACATTTGATTGATACCAGATCCTTAGTCACTCAATTAAGTTAATTATGTTCCTGTCCTGCTAATAAAACATCTGCAACTTTTTCCTTCCTCCCCCTTCCATATCTTCATTAACGCCCAAATCCCAAATCCCAAGTCCCAAATCCCAAATCCCAAAAGCCCAAAAACTCCAATCAGCAAACCGCACGTACAAAAGAAATAATACCTCAAGGACTAAAACAGCATAGCCAACTCCATGTCCCTCATCCCGGGAGTCCGCTCAGTATGTCCCCACCACTTGATCCCTCTTCCAGAAGCAAAGGTCGTGGCATTCCACCTGCCACTACACATCTCCACCCCATCGCCCGGCCTCCACTCTGTCGATACCCGGGCATTAAGTAGCCCTGAAACCGTCAGAACAGCAAACTCGCTGCCCCAAAGATCTGGTAATAGCTCGTACTGCACCTTACTCTTCCAGTCTCCCATGAATGCCTTCAAGTCGACGCTTAGTCCTTCCTTCTTCGCGGCGCCCTCGGTCACCACGATGCGCATAAACGTGCTCTCCCTTGCCGCTTCAATTCGGTCTTGTGCGTTTATCCGCGCTTGAGGGAGTGAGCGGGAGTAGCGGGTTTCCGGGTAAAAGTATTTGTCTTCCCGCTGTCTTTGCTGCGCCCTCAAGAGGCGGGCTTCGAATTTGTCGAAGGGGAGGGCAATCTGCTCGAGTGGTTTGCAGACGGCCTGGATGATGCCATGATGATCCGATGGCGCGCGAACGGCCTTTAGAGCGGGGAAGGCGGAGGAGTGGATGCTACGGGCGAGTAGAACGTTGGCCGGTCCAGGGATTAGTACGTCCCAGTGGAGGAGTTGTAGGCTTGCCGATGCAAACGTTGGCTTGGCCTTGTTCGCTGATGACTGCGGGGGTAACTGTGGACTGCAGGTTTGCACTAGTGTGAACTTCTCCAGATGGGTCAGGCGGGAGAATATCTTGGAAATGAGAAGCGTTGAGAGTAGCTCGAGCTCTATCAATGATAGCGAGCGGATCCTTCGGCAGACGGAGACTCGGTCGACGTATTCTGATACACCTGCGTCCGTCACGCCAGGGAGCTCCTCCAATCGTAGGTATTCGATTTGGTCTGGTATAGCCAGAAGAGTGTTGTTATCGAATTCGTAGTCGTGGAACCGAGCTACAAGTAGCTTCTTGAGTGAGGGAAGTCGTTCGAATAGGCCCGCGAATGTGAGGTGACTCATCGACCCAGCTTTGTTCCCGGGTCCTCCTTGTAAAACCAATGTCTCCAGCTTAGTCCAGCGGATATGCCCGTTTGCGAAGGATTCTGACTGAGCCAGCTGCATAGGTCCCTCGGACCCAATCGTCCAAATATGCTCCTTCAAAAAGTCTCGAGAGAGGAGCGCGATCTGGATGTTATCCTTCACACCCACTTTATACACCGGATAGTGCCCCTCCAACCTTTCCAGGTGCGGACACAGCTGGACTATTGATGCCACAAGCTTGTTGTTTTCCTTGCTCTCTTTGGACGTCAAGTCTTGGTACTCGGGCAACTTCAATTGCTTGACCATGGCAGCAAAATCAGGCCTAGCAAGTAGTGTCTTTCGGAGAAGCCATGCTCGACATCCATTCCGCATTTTCATCCGCTTCTTAAGCTCAGGTGAATCGGCTCCCGCAATGAATATCTTACCGTATCTATTATTTGAAACTTGTTAGCGCCTAAGCCTAGTATATCGCGTAGAGACATTGTGGTAACAAACAAGTGTGGTACGGCGGCTGCGTGCCATTCCATGCACACTTTCGAGTAGGATGAGAGATCTCTCGCCAGGCAAGTAGGGCATGAAGGCTCGAGGAGATCCTTATGCAACGCTTCTAAATGTCCCAGGATCCGGGAGTGCACATCTCGTGGAAGAACAACCTCACAGATCGCAGTGGGCGGCGGTGGTCTTCTAATCGGACGGCGAGGCTGTAACAGGGAGAAGTCAAAGTAACGATAATTCTGTCGACGAGAGTCTCTTACTGCCATTGTTGTACCGGATGAGCCAAGGTGAGTCTGGAAATTGGTTTCGGCTTCTAGTTAAAGGAGGAGGAGGAAGGGAAACGCATCAGGCTGGGGGTGGGTTCCTTATTATAAACCAACTTCCTTTCTTGTACAATATGTCCTTTCCAGCAGCCCGAGTTTACATTTTGGTTCCAGCCCCGATTTCGCGCCTGAGGTACGGTACACGACAAGGATGACCCAGTGAAAAAAAAATCGTAGGGAAAAACAAGTAAATTGCACCAAATGGTTGGCGTTGGATGAGGCTCTGGCCATCCCCCCACCTCCCGGGGGGTCCTCATTCTCTATCAATCGCTCTGTGGCTTCGCTTCAGATATGACAGCTTAAAAAGAGAAGATCGGCATGGAATGATTCAAACACAGCTGAAATTCTCCATAGTATGGAGGATCCACCATGCAACAATCCAATTCACCCCTGGTTCATCTCTAATATCTTTCCAATGCACTATATCTGATTTTGGCTGTGGAGTGTTAGCCAGCTGGGAGGCTGAATTAACCCTGCCTGCAGCTTTCGGTAGATCGCCAGGTCGCCGACTTGGTTTTACCGAGCACCAACCAATCGGGATTCAAGGTTCAAGATCCAAGACGAGCCAACATTGGGGGCGAGAAAAGGCCGTAGAGGGAATATTTTTAAGTTGATCGTGGCCATTGGTTGAAGCATCTTTATTTCGACGAATAGAAGGAGATAGATACCTGAAGAGCTGGAGGATATATCTGATTGTGACATATCAACACACAAATAGGTTATGTTGCAATGCAGAGATGCCTCCAGTATTGCACCCACAACTGCCCGATCAAAGCTCCCTCTGCCGCTTATCTAGGAACACCTTTCAAGCCACAGCCATGTCATTTCGGCATCGGGTATGGATTAGTCGGCAGGGAGATTGATGCAGCTTTCTGAACGCGTTGATTGTAACTCGATCAAAGCGCCTTAATTCTCGTAATACTGTCCATTACTCCAGTAACTCACCCTGAAATTTCGCGAGCCTTCAGGCGCGACCTCGTACCACACAAGCACGGGCACTCCCGCACTCTGGAGACCCGAGCATATCATAAACGAGCAGATAACACAAACAAAACTCCAGGACGACCTCTTTCTCTCACAAATGCTCGCGGCACACTCAAGCGAACCGCCAGCAGAGATTGGACAAACGAAGCGAGGCGAGAAAAGCAATAGTTTTGCCTCCTATAACCTGCACAAATATTCGATCGGGAGAATACTGCGCGATACGGTTAAATTAAAATTGGGCATTGTTTGAAGGGCTCGTGTTACCTTACGCACTGCGCGTGCTTTTTCTCCCACCAATTGCTGGTTTAAGGTGATTTGGTCGGGCCCGGCACAGCAGCTATCGCCAGCGCCAGTGGATTGTGAAGTGGACGTGCATCTCGCCGTCCCCGAGCGGGAGAGAATTTCCACGAACGACATCGCTGCCCCCGAAAACCCATAAAGAATAGGGCTCCGCCGCTGGTGACTGAGCACCCGATAACCAATGCTCATGAGCTGTCGGGTAGGATATTTACAGGAAATCCTGATTCAAAGTCACCAGCGAACAATTTCAACCCCCGCTCCCGTGATCTCCCAACTTAGCATCAGGTACCTCGTCCAATGGGAACATGTTGGGCACCCAGCTTCGGGTAGGAATGTATTGCTCCGTCGACGCAAAAAGTTAGGGAGAAATTACCCACCCTACATCCCCTTGCTAGCCATATTCCGTTCATGTCTGATCCTTGGCCTCCGTGAATTCTCTGGATCGATAGAGAGCTTGTAACGAGTGAGACTGGATGATTGGTGGGGTAGACGACGATTGACACGACCACATCCCGATACGCTAGGGTGAGGATTTTTCCTGCACAATGTATGATACAAGAACACCTAGAATCGAGTGATGGTGCCATGTGGTGTCCTTGGTATGGTTATATGGCAAAGTACTCAAGTACTAAGAGCCTGCAGTGTTGTTTTTACCCTGCAGGGATGGGTGGGTCTTGATCATGCTGTATGAGTAGTATGTCTTTGCTCCTACCCGAGTATGGTGATTGACCTGGGAAGCAACTGCCCCGCGAGGGAAAGTTTTTTTTTTCAGGTGAGGATTTCTCAAGTAACCTGGTATGCTGCCAACTATCCTGGTACTGACGCTGAAGATCTTTCCTTCTGGGGAATTGGCAGGTTAGCGGGGTAGCCCGCTAGTTGGCCTGTGCTTCCATACCACCAGCACTTGAGCAATTGTGCTCGAGTACTTAGAGGCCTAGCATAAGTGAGAAGTGAGGTGATATCATTTTTTGCGGGCCAAAATTTGGTGAGTGTAACCAGACGAAGGGTTGATCTTGGCTTTTTTTTTTTTTGAGGTTCGTAAGAGTCAGGTGAGCCCTCTACTTTAGAATCTCGAATGGTTGCTTTGTTTGCTCGAGTTGCGTCCTCTGGTAGGGTTTAGTATTTTTTTAGTCCTTTTAGATCCCACGGTACTCTTCCTGTTGTACCACAGTGGCTCCGCAATACTACTTGTCCCAGGCCATAAGTACTCGGAAATAGGGGGGGATATATTGGCGCTCAGATACGCACCATAGATTTCTTCAATCCCTGTTTTCGAGCACTTATGGCCTGGACAAAGTGCTCTCTGGGTGGCCAAAGTGGACTGCGAGCCAATCACATCTCCTTCGCTTCACTTACCCTCGACCCATAGCGCGAGTAAGTTATCATGTGGGTGTGATACTATGTTTCTTTTTGTCTCATCTATTCGTACTGGATTAGTGATCGTCACGTGGGGGCCGTATCATGCAGTGCCAAATTACCATAAAATCTAGTTTTTCGGGAACTGCCCTGGGCTCGGGCTTTTCGGAAAATCCAGTACCGGTACTGCACCAAGAGAACTGAGCTTTTGGTAGTTTTTCTTCTTGAAAACGAGGAGGGATTTAGTCTGTCATTAGCCTTGGAAACTTGGTCTGTTGGTTGTAGCCTGTCCTGCTCCAGGTCAGTTCATGAGGGATCGGATTTTGGGAGTGATGGGGCTTGGGCAAGGATGTCGTGGGAGATTGTGAAATACTTTCCAAAAAGCCCGCTACGGTACGGTACCCGAGTACCGGTAGTGCAAGGTGCTCGGACACTCATATTAGATTTGGTTGCACACACCGCCTGTGGCTGGGGAGCTAGGAGCCAAGGATTCTAAGACTTGAACCGAATAATGCTCCTTGCGATGTATGATACTGTAAATATTTGTAAGGGCAATTGATTGAGCACCCTTGGTACAGCTCCCCAGGGAACCCTGAGATTTCTTGGGCAGATGAAATCCTTCCGTCGCTATCATTACCGGCAGCGTAGCAGAAATTGTAAGCTGTCTCCTACGTGTGGCCTACCGTAGTTTTCACCAATACTAGTGCTCGAGTACCGTAAAATCTCGGGTATAACGAACTCGCCTGAATTGGTCGTCCAACGAAATCAGACCCTCCGACTGGAGGGGGGGCTTGTGAACAGGGCCGGATAACGTAAGCCAGCGTCTTTGGATGCCCTCTTGGGCCATTCAAAGCTCTGAAAACTGCTGCATGACCAGTCCAGGCGAGTTAGTTATACCGGAGATTTTACGGTATGCTCTTTCACACCTGCTGTGAAAACTCATCTGCCAAGTGACACAGGATGCTGTAGACTTTCGATGGTGCTGGAGGCCATCATAGAAGGGTGGATTGGTAGCGTCGGCTGTATCCCTCTTGGAAACCTAATCTCCATCCCTCGCATAGGGTGCTGGATTTGACTAGGCAAATCCCTTTGGATAATCTGTCCTTTCCGAATCCAGTCGGGAGTTGGTACGGGTGTCCTACTGCTTAGTGTTAGGTACGTGATTCGCATTCGGGAGGACAGCCAGGCGGGGGGGGGGGGGGCTGGTGGTTGTAAATAGCTTTTCGGCCAAGAGAAGTACGAGAGGGAGAAAAAAACCTGGGGCTCATCACTAGTTGGGCTGGATAGATGTGGAACATAAGAGTGACAGCTGGTGATGAGAGGAGGGCAC
>Ga0307517_10000034_pt1 | contig 174089 bp, 174 predicted proteins | sample 23_EM_MG_FD_194515 | JGI IMG/M metagenome (GOLD analysis project Ga0307517, IMG submission 194515) | Populus trichocarpa ectomycorrhiza microbial communities from riparian zone in the Pacific Northwest, United States - 23_EM | ecosystem: Host-associated > Plants > Roots > Unclassified...
GGACAACGTGGGACTGAAACATTATTGGGCACTCCGATCGGTCCCCCTTCTCCCTTCGGGTTCTCCAGTGCATCATTTCAGTCTTCGCAATGCTGAAGGATAGGCCTAGACTAGCAGCCGCAGAGTTAATACTCCGGACCCTTTCCTCAAGTATTCGTGTGATCCTTGAGGGATGCCCTTGTTAACCACATTCTGGTTCTAGGGCTGCCCGGGTAGGCCAGCGCGATTTCTCTTGTGCATATGAAGTTGGATATCCAATCGGCCAGATACTCGGGCACTTTTTCATTGGCACCTAGTAGGTCGATCAGTTTTTTGTGATTAACATTATCGAAACCCCCTTTGACGTCCAGGAAGACTGAAGAGACTTTCTTCCCCGCAAACTGGGACTCGCGTATCCAATGGTTTAATGACAGAGCTGCATCGACTGTTGATCTCTGTGGTAGGCTCCCCGTCTGGTTGATGCAGTACATGTCAGTCTTGTAAGCAATCGTCATCAGCCTTTGGTTGACGATTCGTTCCGTGATTTTCGAGAAGGTTTGCATCAGGGCAATGACCCTGAAGCTCGCGCAATCAGTATAGTCCTTTTTGCCAGGTTTTGGGAGTATGATTCCGATCGATTCTTTTAGCATTGGCGGGTGGATGCCCCATTCTAGCATGTCCTCCACCAACTTTGGTATTATACCCTCCTCAATCCTGTGTATGTTTTTCCATACCCCATATGGTACCTGATCGGGTCCCGGGGCTGATCGGTTGCTGCATTTCTTCAACGCCTCAGAGACTTCCCCTGGCGTTACTCGACTATCCTCTTCAAGCTCTTTCCTTTGGAATACTTTCAGGGGTATCGGGTCGTGGCTAGGTGGGAAGAAGTGTTCCATTATTTTTTGTGAGGTCTGGTCGGGGCTATCGTTATGTCCGCCAGGGATCTTCACCCGTTGTCTTTGCTTTGTAAATTGGTGAGCCGTCCACACATCGTTTTTCTTGGCGTTGGCCAAAAATTCGTTCCAGTGTTTCCTTTTCGCCCGATCTATTGCGTTTTTGTATGCTTTTTTTGCGTCGTTCCTTTCTTCTACCCCGCTCCCGTCACGCCTTACCTGCCGGGCAGCCGAGGTGTATACTCTTCTCAGTTCCGTGATATCCGGCGTCCACCATCCCTTCGACCATCTTGTTGGAGTTTTTTGCGGAGCCCAGTTTTTGACCATCTGGATCAACCTTCGCAGGTTATCCCCAAAAACCCTTTCTGCATTCTCCGCCTCATAAATCTCTTTATACTCATCACCTTCTTTCAAATATCTCCGCAGGGCCGACTTGATTACAGGGTTAGGTTCCCCTTTCTCGTCTTTCCAATCGATCTTTTCCCAGTCTGGTGCCGGCCTTGCGAGCCCAACTCCTTCTGAGTCTAGTTCGGTGACAATGATAATGTGGTCCGAGCCTGATCTTTGATATACATCTTCTCATCGCGATATTCTGGCCAGCAACGAGTTGTTTGCCAGAGTGTAGTCGATGACGGAGGGTCGGGGTCTTATGGGGTTATCTGGAAATCTCGTGTATATTCCAGGTGTGTTGATTATGTTGTATCCGCATAACGCCGCTAGTCTCATGTAGTGCTCTCCCCTCCTTCTCTCCCCTGGTTCGAGGCTCCTCAACGGATCGGTGTATGCGGTATGTATATTCAGGTCTCCAACCACCAGGGTTGGTTCGTTCGTTTCGACGAACAGGTCTTCGGCGGCGACTGTATGGCCCCCCTCAGCCTGTCGGTTGTAGGTGTTAATTATTCCAAGCGATCGGTTGTTGCCCAGCAAACACCCCTCCTTAGCAAATATCCTCAAATACAAAATATCTTGGTCTCCAGGAACCACGACAAACGAAATATCAAGTAAAACTCTCAAAGAAAACGTAATTTAAACCCAGTCGGGCACGCCTGTATACCGTAGAATCTCGAATAATTGAAAAATGTGCTATGTCGTTGGAGTTGCCTTCTCTGGTAAGGTCTGGTGTTTTTTTGTTTTTTTTATGACTCCCAGAGGGGCTGAGCAGCTCTTTTTTTTGCCGCAATTTTCACCCCTTTTCCGAGGTAGGGAATTCTCGACTACATAGCACATTTTTCAATTATTCGAGATTCTACGGTATACTACGAGTAGATGGTGCGAAGCCTCCCTGCTATTGAAAAGTCACCACATAAGTTAATAGTAAGTAGATGGTCACCGTAGTGGCAAACACTGACATTTTAGGCCAAAGTACCGGTATGTAGTCCCCGAAGCAGCACAGCACAGTGCCGTGGGACACGTAATCCGCCACGGCATAGATTACGAACCAAAAGTGTACATGGTCTGCCTATGGGGGGTTGAGCATATGTATTAATTTTAGCCTACCGGTACTCCCCCTTCCTATACAAGTATCTTACTTATTCACTGGACCCGGTGCTCTGGAGCTTGTCTAGTGTTGCGGTTGTGGTAGTGAGATGATTGGATGGACTTGTCGGTATTGGTACCAGTCTTCGAGTACTTGTTTTTCTGACACTGCATTGCACGAACGCAGTGCGCCCGTAGAATCCGGTCCTTGATAGTTACCCTCACATATGACTTCGTTCTCTCATTTTTTTTCCTTCTAAAAACACCATAATAACCCCCCCCCCTCGGACGGACCAGTAGATGGATGAATTTCTGGCTGAATTGAGAACCGGGTCAGGGTATATTGAGTTATCATAAAGACTAAAAAAATAGACTCGGACTCAGATGCAGGAGGGTAGGTAGGGTAACTATTATATACTTGGTACTGCTCGCGTATAATATTATCATACTATAATATTATAAGTTAATAATATGATACTTTCGCCCTATTCAAAAGTTTTAGAAGTCTAGCCTGGATAACTATAATTCTTTCTATTATACTATAACCCCAGTAGCAAGCTAACTAGCGAACTAATCAACTAGCCTACAATCCACTGCGGTACTCAATCATTGTATACTGTGCTATGCTGGTATAGTGGCTTACTTAGGACCACACGAGCACCATTACACAACAACTGGGGCAGAGTACAATACAGTAGAACTAGAAGCTTTCCTTCCTTCCTTCCTACGGCCGGACTGGCCCTATTCCGCTAGTCAGCGGACTATGATAGCGCGACCAACTATTCAAAACCGCAAACAACGAAAACGCATAATAGAAAAAAAGACCTGCCCGAACCTACCATACTCTGCGGTGCCCACCCTAACCGTAGCTACACTATGCCGTTCACAATGGTTGTGCACTGTGCAGGCGTAGGTAGCTCAATAGCACGATAAATGCCAGGTTTATTGTACTTGCTCCGTAGAGATGGGAAGCCAAGCTACCATTCCAAGTGCTTGTACCAACTGTGTGGGGTGTAAAGTCCTGGGCCAGTTATGCTAGTGAATCGGTATCTTGCTTGCTCGCTCGCAAAGCTAGACAGGTAGGTAGGCACTGCACTTTGTAAAGCAATGCGGATTATCGAGCTCTATTTTAAATCTGATGCCCATGTATGGGGTGGCCAGGCTCAAGTCGGGTTCGGGTTTGGAAGGGGTAAATGTGAAACCTTACCAGCCATCAAGCCACGAAGCAGCTGTTCTGGGCGATTAATGCAGGTACAAGAGACATTATGTGCAGTTCTAGGGTGAAAACGACAAGTGCAGATTTGATGTTATGGATGTGGATTAAGTGAGCTGGGTTACGTCTCGCCTCGCCTCATCAGTAACAGTTAAAGCACAAGTATTATATATCACGTACGGTACGCAAGTTAGAGAAGGGGAAAAGTGTTGTTTTTTTTTGCACAAAAGTATTAAGGTATATCTATTTTCTATGCACTTCACCTTCCATCACCCTCCGTCAACATCCATTCCCATTACGCAGCCCCCAGAAATTTTCGAAGCAAACAAAGAACAAAACAGGATCGACTGTCAAGCTTCTCACAAGACCTGTAACATCAATTAGTTTCTAATTCAGAACGTACATGTTCATATTAGGAGGGAACATACAAGAGTGAGTCCTGCAGCAACAACAGCACCCAACATACCGCCAGAGACGGCATTGGCGAAAGCACCGGACGAGGGGGCTCCACTACCAGATGGAGGAACTCCAGATGGGGTTCCGGTCGGAGCGGTTCCATTGCCTCCGGGTCCACCGTAACCACCTCCTGGTCCTTTAGTGGTGGTTGGCATGGTGCTATCTTTCGTATTAGTCTTACTTGGCACCAAGTATCAGGTCATGGAAGGGAAAAACAAACCCGTTGGTCGCAGTATTGTTGCCAGCAGCAGAGACACCGGCAACGAGAGCAGCGATGGCGAGGAGTTTGAACTGCATTTTGAGGATGTTTGTTTGTCGAAAAGTTGAAAGGGGAGGATGAATTAACGTAGATGCTGCTGCTGAGGGAGAGGGTAACGAGTGTAAGAGTTCGATTGAAGGTATCGAAGTCGGTGTTTGTTGCAGCGAGTGTGGTGAGGAAGGAAGGGAGGAAAGAAGGGGAAGAGAAGGAGTTGCGTGGTGGATAGGAGGGTATTTATCAAGGAGGAGGCTTGCCGGAAGTGGGAGGGTTGCACCTTTTTTTCTTTCTTCACACTGCGGCCCTTGCTGATTGACTACCGTACTCGCTTGATTTCCTTTCCCTCCTAATTTTTAATTTTTCCTTTAGGGTTTCCCCGTTTTTTCTTTTTCCCTCTGCATTTCTATTTTTTGAATCCCTATTCATTTAGGAACTGCTTGCGGATGGATGGACAGACACACCCACAGCCCTCCTGACCACTGCCTAAAGAAAGCAAGAAAGATTATCGACAGTTGCACCTAGTTCTGGTGCTCCACTCGTTCCGCTGCACTACACGCAGCTCCCCTTCCTCCCTATCCACGCATCCATCCAGCAGACCCATGCAGCAACTTGATGGGCACAGTACAGTATTACAAAAGCTATTAATGAACGGGGCAACTCTGCCTGCTTCCCTGCTTTAGCGGGCTAGCTAGCAAAAGAAAGCAGGCAAGCGAACCTCAATCGGGTCGATCCGTTTCTCCTACAGTGCCACCAAATCTTTCCAGACCGTTCCACAAGGGAGGCAGGCGAGAAAAAGGAGATAATCCAGCGCCACCGGTTTTTTTTTCTTTTCTATTACAAACTTAAGTCGTGGAAGAAGACACCATTAAGGATGATGACGCTATATTTAGGAATGGAATGGACTTTGGAGACAATGTCTCTTGGTTTCCTACCGTAACTTGCCTGTCCGATAACGGAATTGCTCCCGGTTATCGTTCGTGGAGGATCTGCATGCCTGAGGGCAGGCTGGAGGCCTTCTCCCGCAAATATATGAGGATGGCGATTACGCGTTCCGCTATGATATGAGGTTGTAGGTCGGAAGGGAAGGGAAGGGAGAATTAGCGATGAGGAATAGAGGTGGTTGGAATGTTACGAGGTTATGTTATGTTTGTTTATTTACAGCATCTATTCTGTTTGTCAGTCTGTCGATCCAACCTTTCACCCACCATCGAAGTGGGTCGTCGGCAGACCTATGCTGCGGTGCTGTACCTGCGCCGGTTGTCTATTCTACTGTAGTCCAGCGCTACAGCACTTGTCAAGTAGCAACGGGTGATCACTCACTTTACGTGCAGTTGCCGCACATGCCCCGATTGTCCCGTCAATCACTCAACGAGTACTGCAACATCAGTTCTTTATTTGCCCCCCCTAACTCACTACGGTACTCCCCATCCTCCTTCATTTCTAACGGGACAGCAACGGCAGCAGCGAATCAATCATTTCCCGCCCAGACTGCAATGCGATGATCCCCTTCCATTCTGCCTCTCGGGAATTCCTCTTGTGCATACTCCGGCCGGCGGCCAGGGTTGCAGTTATGCCTAGGAAAGTTGAAACGACTGTTATCCGATCGCTAATGATAAGGGTGCGGGGGAACCTCCGATGCTCCTGTGTGGATACAGTGCGGTACCGCACCGTACTAGTTACCTTCACCCGACTTTTTCTCACTTTGTTTTAGCACAGTACGAGTAGGAATTGGAGCTCCTGAAATACTGACGGATAAATACAATCGCTATTACGAATGAACTCGCTCGGAATCCACACTCCAGCCCCCATCCCAGCGGACCTCACCATAAGGAATTTCCTCCAAAACCTCGCTATAACGAACGAAGAATCCTGAACTCTTGGGGTTCCATAACGGGATGCAACTGTAAACGGCGGCTGGGGCAGGGGCCCGAATCGGACAGGGATTGATGGGGGGTTCTCCTTTCGGCAGGAGCGGATGAGCCAACGAGGCGCAAGTGCTGTGCAACTGTCACAAGTATAGTGGCGGACAACCTCAGGTCGACACTTGTGTTAATTCACAGCTTTTAAGTGGGAAATCACTTTCCTTCTTTAAACTAAATTGGTCATATTGAGTAAATATTGGCGGAGATATTACTTCATTGGGTGAAGCGATGCCAATGTATTACTTGATACAGTTAGCTTAGATTGTGTCAATTCTGCAGCTCCCCCACAGGACAAAACCAACAAAACCCTGGATCGTCCAAGCACCCGGGCAAGTGGAAATTCTTTTAAAGCTATCTGTAATTCTCTGGGCAATCATAAGATAAACACTGTTACAGAAGCTACTGGGCTTAGGGGTTCTAGTTGTTGGGCTAGGGGAGTTCGGAGTTGGCCATGTTTTTGGGGCTGGTTGATTTTCCGTCCGGCACTCTCCCTAGCACATACCGGTGCCTGTATTTAGGCGCGAGCACCTACGAGACTGTATAGTATTGTACAAGTACAAGTACGTGTACAAGTATCATACATAGTCTTGGCCTTGGGGCCCTGTCGGAGAGCGAGAGAAAGGGCGGGAGAGACCCCAACAGGTACCGGGCACTCCATGAACGGTGTATTGATAAAGGAATAGATGTTCAAGCGGGCCAGTAAGAAATTGTACTTTTACATTTTTTCCCACATTCTAGATTCGCAATTCTGCGGTATCACGGGATACCGGTACGCATGTCCACGCTGCAAAGTTCATGTAAAGTAAACTTTCCCATACGGGTGCCTACGGGTACCTTCCCTACTATCGAATGATGTTCCGCACAACTAAACCATCACCAACCTCCGGCCCAAAACCCAACCTCTTCCTCCCTTCGCTTCTCCTCGCTTTGACACAAATAACTACCGTCCTCGTCCCAGAGAGTGAGTCTTCGAACCCCAGCATCAAGCGTATAATTTTGTTTGCGCGTACAAATATTTACTAGTATCATACATTCTCCTAATCCCCTCGTTTCTGGCACATCTTGTCTAAGACCAGTTATATAATATCATAATATTACACTATTTCAGCACATGCCACTACCCGCCATTCTCGCTTCCGCCTTCGCCCCCGATGCTCCCGCCTGACTTGTAAGCCACGAGTAAACTGCGTAACAAGCACTGCAGCCCCTACTGTCGCTCCCCGTGGCAAGCCATCACACCGGTAAGCAAGTACGGTATGGCCTAGAAATTCTATATTTATTCATTCACGATACTTGCCATGATGGCACGGTATATTTCGGCTCCAGGCTTTATGCATGTTTCCCCCTTCTGATATGGTACGATCAATCACTCGCGCAGAATACGGCCTCGAGTGATGCATTGTGACTACTATTTTGATATTGTATCATGGTGTGCTGGTCTCCGCGCTCGGCTGCTAAAGTTTTCATCCTGGCTGGGTGGTAAAGGGATTACGCATGATGCGATGTGGTGCGTACGTACTCGTACGTGTTTTGTGAACGTAGGCCACTACTCCGTGGACAAGGCGGCGTTTGTAGTGAAGATCGGGGCGGGGAAGGTCGGATTCGACCTATTTTTAATCTTGGAGGCTGGTGTATGGAGTCGAGGTACGGTGAGAAAGGTTGGGCCAATCGGGAGCTATCCGGATGTGGATGGATGGATGGGTGCATTTGTTTGTTTTGGCAAGTCCTTGGATCTACGGTATTCGTGAGTAAGGGAAGATCCTGGTAGGTATAATACCCTAAAGTATGGCCCAAAAAAACCCAAACTTTGACTATACAGTACTCAATATTAAATGACAAATAAATGACAAAATTTCGAGAACATGGATCATTTCCGGAATCGGTAGAATCGCAATTTAAGGGCCCAATTTGAATCCTCTTCTAAATGGAAAAACCTCTGGCCTTGGGGGAAATTTTGCTATATCCTTTCTTTGTAACGGGAAGAAAACTAATTCCTTTCCTCCTTTGCACTCCTTTCGTAGCTCCTACCCTGCCCCTAGGCTGAAAACCTCTCGGCCCTCCCCTGCCCTGTCGAAGAGAGAGTGGTGTAGTTCAGAATTGTGCACTGAAAGGTCTACCGCAGGCCACAGTTCCACACTGGCAGTTGTCTTGCCAGGGGGTTTGTCTTGCCTAGGGCAGTCTACTTGCACATTTAGCTAACTTTGTTAGGCCTCATCTGATGTATCCCACTGTCCTGAAACTATCGGGCAGCATAAGCTCCAGCATTCACTGTAGGGGGATCGGTATTCGTACTAGGTAGGATACCTTTGCCCCATTCCATCTATCGTACAGCTTGTGTGATTCTTTCCTAGCCTTCTTCTCCCTTGTATTCAGGTACGCTCCGACGGCCTCCTGGGGTGGGCAGGCATACTGGCAGCTTGGAAATGCTTTATCATGCCACGGAACAAACCGGGAAAATTTCGGTTGTTCGTTGGCGTTTGCGTCAGGGTTGTTGGGTGCTGGGGATTACCGGTACTTGTGATAGTTGCCACCGTGGGCTGGGAGGATGTCGTTATCCTAATCTGATGGCTTTTACTTGTGCTTGAGATGTTTGTATGGCGCTAGTACCGGTAGCCTGTAGTGCAGGGGCGCGGGTGTTTCGCTATCTGCATATGAAAGCGGAAAATGTGCTTTTCTCTGACGGGAGTGAGGCGTGGGTCTTTTCGCGTGGAGGGGCTCATACTCGTAGTTGCACGATCATCGCCATAGTCGATGCCGGGGGTGAATGCGGCTCCGGCATCACTGTTTTCGTGCTGTACGGTGCATGTTTCACTCGGGCCAAGGCGATGGTGCGGATTTAACAAAAGAAAACCAAAACGGACCAAGGCAGTGGTTCACCCATCCTCCTTCCAATCCTTAGAATTTGTTATGTATTGCGGCGGCATTCCCAGCTGGCGATCGTCTGAGACTCGTAAGCCACGATGTATATACGTGTATTACTACTATGACACTATGATAGCCTCTGGGTGGTGCGGAACAGTAAAATTCGGACCACAACTGAGCCGCTTATATATAAAGTGTATTGCACAAATTCAAAGGCATATTTGGATTTGAAACTCCGCTAGGAAACCTATCATACCTAAAATTCTTAGAGCCTATTTCGATATCAAACAATAGCTTCGTTCCATTCAACCATACAAATATCCCCTTTCCTTCTGTTTCGAAAGGGAAAGAACGCTCTTTTTCACAGTAGAAACGGTTCCCGAACGGAACGGTCCCTCTTTTTTTACCAAACAGGCTCTTAGCTTCTTAGTGACCCTTAATGATGTTAGCTAGTAGTCTCTCAACAAAGATTCACAAGGCAGTATCATAAAAAAATATTGCTCCTTAGTGATAAAGCTTCAACCTTCATCACTAGAACTTAGATCCAGAAATGTGTTAGGGATGTTTCCCTAACGGTGGATTCCACGTCACAGGAGGCGCTGTGCATTGAGAGCCATATGCAGGCTTGAGCGAGGCGGTAGCTTGAACTCCAGTGGAGAGGTCAATGATAACTAGTATTTGGGTAGACGGCTTGCTATGCTGCAGAATACGGTACAGTCATCGGGTATGTGGATCTTTTGTTTTCCTCATTTGTCTCAAATTTTCCACGCTTTTTAACGATGATTGAAATGGGTATTTATACATGAAAAAGTGCTTAACAGTAGTAAAGGGTTAGTTTATTTGCCACCAAGATCGCCTAGCCATCCCCTCCAAGATAGCTAAGCTATGAACAATTGTTTTCCCTTGTCCGCTTATACAGCAACAAACCCAGCCACCCGGAATAGCTCACCTAAAGAAACCTTTCTCAACCTAGCGGCTATCTCCAACTTGAATCTCTCTCGTGCATATGGACCAGCAAGGATCTCACCCACCATATCGGTTCCCGGTGGGAAGTCGTGCTCGAAGATTGGTTCCCCTGCTCCTCTGACATTTGCAAGGACTGATTGGCGGAAATGCCACCTTAGATGTTGGTCAGGCACATGGCGGGGATCGGCCTGGTTTCGACACACAGGATCAAGAATTTTACCATCGCAGGCAAGCAGATCAGTATCAAACACAACCACGTTGTAGCCGTCATTGGGGTTAATGGAGATAAGGTACTGATTAAACATTTGCTGGGGAGATGAGAGAAGAAGAAACCCGTTTTGAGGTGAGTTGATCTTTGAGGATTCAGTGGCATCGTCTTTGTCTGCGATCTATCGTCTAAAACAATACTGAATCTAATGACCCACCGCCCAGGGGGCACAATGGCCAATATCAGTAGAGTGCACTAAGCTGAGAGTTTAAATTTGAAATTGGGTAAAATACAGTACTTGATGGCAACGGTTTTTTTGGGAGAGATGAGGCGAGTGTGGGCAGTTTGTTGGCAGGAGATTCAGATTCGGACGATTGAAAGCCAAGTTTTGGGCAAGGCGGTATGTAATGGTGTATGATGCCGTGCACTTAAAAACATGTATTATATGTATAGTTCTTGGACATAGGTCATCGTCGGTTGGGTGAAGTATGATACATTTTATATTTTCATGAATTATTGTAAAAGATATATATGTGGCGTATATATCTTTTACAATAAAACAGTTAATACCTGTAGGCGTATAATACGCCTCCAGGTATTAACTGATTTATTCAATCAGGTGCAGAAATTGAGTCCCCAGGTGAGGGAGGATTGTGTGCCATTCCATGGTATGTTGCACAAGGAAAATTAAACTTGGTGTGTGTTTAGTAGTATGACCATCATACAAACATACACTCTGGCTGTATTAATTTCGAAATTAAAATCTTTGTAAATACTTGAATTTGGTGTAAATTGAATCTATAATAAGCTCATCTAGGTTTTCTGATTTTCTGATATAGAGAGCATCACAGTCTACCTGAACAAGCCCCTGACCTAAACAGCTAAGCTTAAATAAGAAACTTTCAAATAGTTTTCTCACTTTGCTTGTATGAGCTGTGCTACTGTGGCCACCTCACTGGTTTCCTCATACAAAACCCACCAATCAGCATCTGTTCAGGTGGGGGGCCTGTTGGGGTGAACTGTGATGCCCACTAACCCTTGCTTCTCATAGAGTTAATCTTAGGCGGTACAAAATCTCTAGGAACAAGTGAGATGAGTAAGACTAAGGTACTTTATCGTAGACGGAGACGTGTCTAGTATCCATAGTGATTGAACAGACAGCTCGGTCCTAGGCCGAACTAAAGATGGAATCTGAAAAAAGATAGAGAAGAAATGAGTGGATTGGGAGTACCTATCTTTCTACGAATACAGGCCCAGTATAGGAAATACTGGTATTTTATGACGCTTCCAAAGTTTAAAGCAGGCAGAATATATCAGATGTGAGCAAACTGTTACCGGGTAGCTAACATGGTAGGATTCCGGGCTAACTACGCTGAGGATATTCGAGACAACGGAATATAGGTCAGGAAGGCTCAAGAAGAATTGTTTGATAAAGTAATAGAAGAATATCGTAATAACTTATAATATTGTTAAGGTCTCTTCTCCGTTGCTTGATGATGTTCTCAACCATCGGGGAGAGCCCTACTATTTATACTAATGTTCACGCTACTTTGACTTCTCTGGTAAAGAAGTATCTTTCTAAGAGTTCAGTTCGTCAGAACAAAGTGCGAACACTGTTTGACCCTGAATCTTGCCCAGTTGACTCTGAGAATCTCCCCACTGCTATTTCTTCTGAGGGTGTCCCCACTCCACCAATAGTCAGTCTTCGATCTCTTCGTCCTGATAGACTATAATAGAATATACAGTCTAAATGCTTACATACCAATAGTATCATGGATATGGAGTGATCAAGTCCGATATTCATCTATCAATGCATAATGCGTATGCATTAGTAAGACTAGAGAACTGGTTCTCTAATTATCGTTCCAATCAGTTAGCCATATCTTGAAACGTGAACTCTTTGTGGTTCCCGAGTAGTCTCCCAGATGCCTCTGAGAAGTCCCTGCTTCAGGAAGCTTGGGTTCGGATATATGCTCTCCCTTATGGTGGCATATACCTCGCGCATAATTATGCAAGCTATTCCCGCTAGGGTAATACAAACAAGATCTCTTGAAAATATCAGCAAAAAAAAAAAGGTTACACCCAGACACGCCCCGTGCTCCCTGTGCGTCCGGCGGTCCAGGTGCATAGAACGTAAACTCGGGTCCTGGGTGTGCGGTCTTTTATTGAGTGGGTGGGGACAGGGGTCCATGCTGCCTGGACGCACCAGACGCGACCAAGGACTCAGAAGGTACCAGACACAGAAAGGTTCTCCGGATGCAGAATGGTTCTCCAGACGCAACCCGATAGGATAGTAGAATAGTGGAAGTACTCAGGTGGAACTGGCTAAAAATTATACCTCCTAAGTCAACAACTCTACCTTCGAGGACTTTGAATCATTGAGTGAAAACTGTGGAGAATCTCCCAATTGTCCGGAAAGATCCATCTACTAGTAGTATTACTCATGTTTACTTATTTGAGTCATATAGGTACCAAAACAGGAATATATTGATGAAAGCTAGTCTAGAAAACAGTAGTACTCGGTAGCTAACAATTTGAAAGTACTTGCCGGGAGAACTAAAGTACAAAAGTATGGATAACCATTAAACGAGCGGTCGGACAGTGTCTGGACAGAGTGCGTTGGATTACGCTCAGTGAGGGGAATTGAATGGTATAGCTCTCGAAGGGTCCACATAGCTATAGAGGTCAGCAGGGTGAAAAAGGCAGATAGCTCAGCGGGCAGATGTCGGCCAGAGTCGGGAAGGGTCTCATTGGAGTCCGCTCGCCGAGGGGAATCGAATCGTATAGGTTTCGGAGCGTCCGCATGGCTATAGCAGTCAGCAGGATGAAAAAGGCAGATATCTGGGAGGGCAGATGTCCGGCAGAGTCGGGAAGGGTCTCATTGGAGTCCGCTCGCCGAGGGGAATCGAATGGTATAGGTCTCGAAGCGTCCGCATGCCTGTAGCACTCAGTAGCAAACAATTTGAAAATACTTGCCCGGGGAACTCAAGTACAAATGGGTGGATAACCCTTCAACCAGCGGTCGGATAGCATCGGGACAGGGTTGGTTGGCATCCGCCGGTCGAGGGGAATCGAATGGTATAGGTTTCGAAGCGTCCGCATGGCTATAGCGGTCAGCAGAATGAAAAAGGCTGATATCTTAGCGGGCAGATGTCCGGCAGAGTCGGGGAGGGTTTCATTGGAGTCCGGTCGCCGAGGGGAATCGAATGGTATAGGTTTCGAAGCCTCCGCATGGCTATAGCAGTCAGCAGGATGAAAAAGGCAGATATCTCAGAGGGCAGATGTCTGGCAGAGTCGGGAAGGGTCTCATTGGAGTCCGCTCGCCGAGGGGAATCGAATGGTATAGGCCCTGAAGCGTCCGCATGCCTGTAGCCCACCGTAGCCAACAATTTGAAGGCACTTACCCGGACAACCAAAGTACCAAGGTATGGATACCCATTCAACCAGTGGTCGGACAGCGTCCGGACAGGGTGCGTTGGAATCTGCAGGTAGAGGGGAATCGAATGGTGTAGGTTTCGAAGAGTCCGCATGGCTATAGTTGTCAGCAGGCAGACAAACTTGAAGGCAGATACCTCACCGGGCACTAGTAGATGCCAGTGTCCGCTAGAGTCAGGAATGGCCTCATTGGAATCCGCTCGCTTAGGTGCCATGAATAGTGTCAACCTGGACGGAAGAGCATGCCCCTCTCCCAAGGTTGATATTATTCCATAGTTCCACTGATTCAATCATGAAGCCTGATAAGAGGTGTGAAAGAACTTAGAAGCCTTTTACGAGCCTTGTTAGTGGTGATTAAATAAGGAGTATGTTTTGGGTCGTTACCGGGACAATAGATGATTAGTTATCCTATATTAAGCACCTTTTTCGTTTGAACAGCCTTTATCTAGTGATGAAGTAGTCAGTTGTAAGTAGAGGCGATCAGAGGCAGGGAGAGATCCCCAATGCAAACCCCCACTGGTCGCTTACCTTGGTGTTCTTCGGGAGATTAGCGTGTGAAATGGCCCATCCGGGTGCACTGGGCGGACAGGATGCATGTTGTATTGCACCCAACGGACTAGGATGCAACTATTCTGCTGGGGCCCTCTGAGGGTGCGCTGGTCGGACAGGATGCTCCAGGTGGATTTCCTGCGTCCGGACGCAATCCCTATCCGTCTGGAGCAAACACTTTTTTTGCTGATGAAGTACAGAAAGATTGGTCAAATCAAGATCAGGACTCAAGTTACGACCAGTGTGGGCAGAACAAACAGATCTGTTAGGTGGTAGCTTCGGCGTGAGGTATTCCGACAGCTAGGACCTGAGTCGTTATTATATCGGAGAACTCGTTAAGAAGATACGAGTAATGTAGGCTAGATAAAAAGGTTACTTTGGTATAGATCGTTGACGTACTGGTAACGATAAAGTAGAAAACTTATTATAATAATTATTGATAAGATCTCTTCTCTGTGCTTGTTGATCTCTATCTACTCCGGGCTCTTGCCTGCTTCTTATACCCGCTCCCTGGGTACCTCTATTTATCATACTAGAGAAGTACCTTTTCCAACTTCTCCTAGCCTCTGCGAATGTGCGAACACCGTTTGACCCTGACTTCCCACACACTACTTCAGCTTTAATGTTTGCCCAAGTAATTGCGTCCAATTACTGGTTCTCGATTCTCATGCCATATGAGCTTTGTCTGAATATGCAGCCTGGCTCGCTATCATACCCGTCGTGTCTTCCGGTCATGTTGTGATCAACATTTCTCATGCTGGGTAATTATATGCTTACGTCTTACTTTATCAGACTACATATGTCGGTCGGCTTAACTTTGAGACGCCATATCTTCTCAACCAACCGTTTGAACTTTCCTGTTCAACTCCGTACTGATAGAGAAATATTTCTTCTATAGTAATCGGCGAAAACCCCTGAGTCGCATGACTCATCATGCACCAGCATAGAGACTGATAACGATTCGTCGTATAGTTAGGATAACTCCGACCGGGGTGTTGGTCGAACGCAGGACCTTCTGAAAGAAGTCACGTGTTATTCCAACTGCGCTAGTTCGTGTGCGCTAATGTAGGGAAACTTTGCCCTGTACATCCTTACAGGGAGTCCGTGCGCTTAACAAGATCTTTCACCATATAATTGCAATATACTTGGCCCTGTAGAGTACAAGGCAGGGAAGGGATCCTGAGATTTTCAACCATGCTTCTCTCCCCCTACCTACCTCAAGGACGAAAATTGCACTTTTTTCCACACCACAATTTTTGCACTTACCCCTTTTTAAAGAAAAATAACCACCTCAAACCTGGGAAATGGCATGCCCTGGGGATGAGATGGAAGTGGAGGATGTCCCCTCTTCCCCGTTATCTACTCCCACTCGTCAGAGAGGAAGGAAAGGGGAAGAGGAGGGCGATGTTGACGAAAATTCGAAGGAACTTAACCAAGTTGTGATGGACTGCCTTCGAGCAGATGGTCTGAGTGCTACAAACCCCATCATGAAACAACTATCATCGTTCCCCTCGGATAGATACAGTGAAGCGGAATACACAATGACAACTTTGATGGTCAGCCTGACATGTCAAGTTCAGGAGCTGACGGTCACGGTTCAAAATCTAAACAGGACGGTATCTGACCTCAAGCCTGAAGGAGCTCCCACGGGAACGACGACCAGCCAGCGATCGGAATCAGCCACTAAATCGTACGCAAGAGTAGCTGCAGAAGCGTCGCAAAATGCCACCAATGCAACCCCTGCCAAAGGAAAAAGAAAGGCGGAGGTGGGACCCACACTACCAAAGCAACAAACTACCAAAATAGCGAAAGAGACGCACGAACAGCAGGCAATCAGCCAACCGAAAGGAAAGAACGATAGCTCAAAACCCAAACAGGTCAGGAACATTGCCAGACGGAAGCTGTTTGCGACCAGAACTACTCCAAAAACCCTTACCGACCCGACCAGAGAAGAAGCAAGGATCTCATTGGCCGTGGCGACAGTTCTAATGGGCTGCGAATGCAAGGCACCCACCAACCTTCAGGTCTGTTCCAACAAAACAAATGGCACAATTACCCTGACCGCCCCAACCGGTACAGACTCAGGGCAATATGCGAAATATATCGACAAGATTCCAGAAGCCCTGAACGGAACAATCAACCCCAATGAGCTGAAATACCTCCCGTTTGGAAGAGCACACACTGACGTGGATGTTATAATCCAGGGAGTGTCACTTACTGCAATCCCGAACAACTATAAGAACGTGGAAGATGAAGTCAAAAAGGCCTTTAAAGTCACACACAAATTGAGATAGCTGGAGCCAAGTTCCTGAAACCAAAGGAGGAGGACAGAAGGGACAAGAAAGCGACCTCGATTATAATTAGGGTACCAGAAGCAGAGGTCGACAACGTTATGCCGTCGGTCCTGTTTATGGGAAAATACAAGACATCAGCAGTGATGTGGCAAGCGTCGGCCACTACACAATACCACAAATATTGGAGGATTGGGCACCTCGTACCGGGCTCCAAAGCTCGTGTTGAAATCTGCCCGATATGCTCCAAAGCGCATACCCAGAGGGAGCATAAATGCCACCGAACAACATGCAGTGACTACAGGAGGATAATTCCGGGCTGCTGCTTAATGACCCCTGCCAAATGTCCAGCATGTGGAGGCCTGCACACCGCTCTAGACAATAACTGCCCTGAGAAGTTGAGAGTGAAAGAATCTGCGAAGAAGAAGTACGATCTGTGGATGGCCTCCCTTGCCGGAAACAGTCGGACTGAGCAAACGCCTCAAGATTAGGCCGTTGGGCCAGTATGAGGGGAAATAGCACTCAAAACACACTACTGAGAAGATGGAGAATAAAAATAGCTTAACACAATTGCAGAGGGAGCAATAGTGTATTTATTTAATTATTTCATATTATGAAGGGGTTTGATATTTCCTTTGTATGTGTACAAGATCCACTATTGTTTAACGGCCAACCCCTAAGGGCACCGGGTTACGAATATATTTCTTTAAATGCTAACAAGGTTTGAGTTTGTACTTATGTTTCCTTGAGAGTGCTACTTGATGTTTCTGTTGTTGTTGTGCCTAGGGACCAGGATATTATGTACTTCAAGATTTTTGCGAAGGAAGGAAGCTTGCTGAGCAGTCACCGGTCGCGCGGAATAATCAACACCTATAACAGAGCAGCCAAAGGAGGTCACACGGTCACCGCCCAAAGCCTTTTTACCGAAACTAACGAGCCTACCCTGGTGGTAGGTGACCTAAACGTTCACACCGCATACACTGACACTATGAGAAGCCTTGAACCTTGGGAGAGAGGAAAGGGAAAGCACTATATGAGGTTGGCGGCATTGCGAGGTTACACCATAACCAACATGCCGGGAATATACACAAGATTTCCGGACAACCCTATATTACATCGACCCTCCGTCATCGACAATACGTTGGCAAACAACACGTTACTTGCAAATATGTCAAAATAGAAGGATGTATACCAAAGATCAGGTTCGGACCACATCATAATTGTTACGGAACTGGACTCAGAAGGGGTGGCACTTGCGAGCGCATCGCTGGACTAGGAAAAGATAAGATTGAAAGACGAAGAAGGAGAACCTAACCCAGTTATAGAATTGGCCCTGAAACGATATTTGACTGAGGGAAACAAATACAAAGAAATTTACGAAGTGTAAGGAGCAGAAGAGAGATTTGGAGACAACCTAGGAAGGCTGATCCAGATGGTCAAAAACTGGGCACCGCACAAAAGCCCAATGAGGTGGTCCAAAGCATGGTGGACGGCTGACATCACCGAACTGAGAAAAGTGTACAGCTCAGCTGCCCGGCAGGTAAGGCGTGACGGGAGCGGGGTGGAAGAAAGAAATGAGGCAAAAACAGCATACAAATCAGCGATAGATAAGGTGAAAAGAAAGCACTGGAACGACTTCCTAGGAAGCGCGACAAAGAACAATCTGTGGACAGCTCACTACATCAGCAAAAAAAAAAGGTTACACCCGAACGCACCCCGTGCTCCCTATGCGTCCGGCGGTCCAGGCACATAGAAGGTAAACTCGCGTCCTGGGTGTGCGGTCTTTTATTGGGTGCTTGTGGACAGGGGTCCATGCCACCCGGACGCAGCAGACGGAACCAAGGACTCAGAAGGTACCTGACGCAGAAAGGTTCTCCAGACGAAAAAAGGTTTTCCAGACCCAACCTGATAGGATAGTAGAATAGTGGAAGTACTCAGGTGTAACTGGCTATTATCGGATACCTCCTAAGTCAACAACTCTACCTTCGAGGACTTTGAATGAGTTAGTGAAAACTGTGGAGAATATCCAAATTGTCCAGAAAGATCTATCCAGTATTCCTCAGGTTTACTTATTTGAGTCATTTAGATACTAAAATGGGAATATATTTATTAAAGCTAGTCTAGAAAACAGTAGCACTCGGTAGCTAACAATTTGAAAGTACTTGCCTGGAGAACTAAAGTACAAAAGTATGGATAACCCTTAAACCACCGGTCGGACAGTGTCCGCACAGAATGGGTTGGATTCTTCTCGATGAGGGGAATTAAATGATATTGCTCGCGAAGGGTCCACATAGTTATAGAGATCAGCAGGGTGAAAAAGGCAGATACCTCAGGGGGCAGATGTCCGCCAGAGTCGGGAAGGGTCTCATTGGAGTTCGCTCGCCGAGGGGAATCGAATGGTATAGGTCTCGAACCGTCCGCATGCCTATAGCACCCAGTAGCCAACAATTTGAAAGTACTTGCCCCAGGAACTCCAGTATAAAGGTTTAGATAACATTTCAACCAGCGGTCGGACAGCGTCGGGACAGGGTGCGTTGGAATCTGCCGGTCGAGGGGAATCGAATGGTATAGGTTTTGAAGCGTCCACATGGCTATAGAGGTCAGCAGGGTGAAAAAGGCAGATACCTCACCGGGCAGATGTCCGCCAGAGTCGGAAAGTGTCTCATTGGAGTCCACTCGCCGAGGGGAATCGAATGGTATAGGTCTTGAAGTATCTGCATGGCTATAGAGGTCAGCAGGATGAAAAAGGCAGATCCCTCAGTGTGCAGATGTCCGCCAGAGTCGGAAAGTGTCTCATTGGAGTCCGCTCGCCGAGGGGAATCTACTGCTATAGGTCTTTAAGTGTCCGCATGACTATAGCACCCAGTAGCCCACAATTTGAAAGTACTTGCCTGGGGAACTAAAGTACAAAGGTTTGGATAATGTTTCAACAAGCAGTTGGACCGAGTTGGGACATAGTGCGTTGGAATCTGCCGGTGGAGGGGAATCAAGTGGTATAGGTTTTGAAGCGTCCGCATGGCTATACCACTCCGCAGGAAGAAAAAGGCAGATACGTTATCGAGCACTGGCTGATGTCCGCTAGAGTCTGGCAGGGCCTCATTGCAATCCGCTAGAGTCTTGCAGGGCTTGATTGCAATCCGCTAGAGTCAGGAACTTAGGGCCTCATTGGAATCCGCTCGCTTAGGAGTAATGAATAGTGTCAACCTGGATGGAAGAGCATTCCCCTCTCTGAAGGTTGATAATATTCAATTGTTCCACTGATTCGATCATGAAGCCTGATACGAGGTGTGCAAGAACTTAGAAACCTTTTGCGAGAGTTGTTAGCAGTGATCAAATAAGGGGTATGTTTTGGGTCGTTACCGGGACAATAGATGGTTAGTCATCCTATGTTCAGATCCTTTTTCGTCTGAACAGTCTTTACCTGATGATGAAGTAGTCCGTTGTAAGTAGAGGCCATCAGGGGCAGGGAGAGTTCCCCAATGCAGAGTCCTATGAGTCACTTACCTTGGTGTTCTTCAGGAGATTAGGATGTGAAATGGACCATCCAGGTACACTGGGCGGACAGGATGCGGGTTGTATTGCACACAACGGACTAGGATGCAACCATTGTGCTGGGGCCATCTGAGGGCGGGCTGGGCGGACGGGATGTTCCAGACGGATTTCCTGCATCCGAACGCGATGCCTATCTGTCCGGAGCAAACGCTTTTTTTGCTGATGCAGTTTACCAAACAAAGACAACCTGTGAGGATACCCGGAGGGTACAACGATAGTCCGGACCAGGCCTCACAAAAGATAATGGAACACTTGTTCCCACCGAGTGAGTATGCGATTTCACCGTGACCCCTCCTTATGAAAGAACTCATCGATAGCGACCGTGTGACGGCCGGTGAGGTCTCAGAAACTTTGGAAAAGTGTAGCAACAAATCAGCCCCGGGGGCGGACCAGGTGCGATATAGGGTTTGGAAAAACATACACAGGATAGAAGGGAAGATAATACCAAAGTTAGTAGAAGACATGTTAGAATGGGCCATCCACCCGCCTATGCTAAAAGAATCGACCGGAATTATCTTACCGAAACCTGGAAAGAATGATTCCACGGATTGTCCAAGTTTTAGGGTAATCACCTTAATGCAAATATTTTCGAAGATCGTCGAACGAATTATCAACAACATGCTAATGGCAATAGCTTATGAAGAAGACATGTATTGCATCAACCGGACCGGGAGCCTACCTCAAAGATCAATGGTAGATGCCGCACTGTCACTGAAACACTGGATAAGGGAATCCCAATTCACCGGGAAGAAGACTTTCACAGTTTTCCTCGACGTAAAAGGGGGCTTTGATAATGTAAACTACAGTAAGCTGTTGGATCTACTCGGAGCTGATGAAAAGATACCAAGATACTTAGTGGACTGGATTGCGAACTTTATATATACAAGACAAATCGCGCTGGCCTATCCGCGTACCCCTAGGACCTTAAACAAGGTTGACAGAGGAAATTCCCCAAGGATCACCGCTATTACCCTTACTGTTTGTGATGTATGTCAGGGCATTGCACCCCGACATAGAACCCTCAGATGTATTTACATCATCATACGTGGACGACTTCCAGATGACAGTAGCATCAACAAGTTGGTATAGGAACACAAAAAGACTGAAAGAAAGGATACGGAGGATGAATAGTACGGCTGCCGGTCCGGGGCTATCATTCAGTATTGCAAAAACTGAACTGATGTACTGGAAAAAACCTAAGGAGAAGGTCGAAAGGTCGGAATGCACAGTAATGTTCCAATCACACGTTATCCAACCCGCCAGGAAAGCAGTGAAGTGGCTGGGATTCTGGCTCACGGATAACGGAGAAACATCAACACATTTCGGAAAGAGACTTGTGCTTGCGCAGGCAGCTTTCATATGAATACAGAGACTGTCCATGCCCGGCAAAGGCCTAAACCCGTATGGGGCAAGACTGCTACCGAAAGGGATAATCTTACCGACCTTGGTCTATGGGGGCCGAGATATTCGACCTGACAGTGATGATGATAGGGAAGATGCAAACATTTTGGAATAGGGTCCTTTGCTGGATTACAAACTCCTTCTATGTAACAAATACGACCCTTGTGTCAGCGGAAGTGTGCTTGGCACCCATCAACCTGTATGCGAAACAGGCCAGAGAAATGACAGCCGTCTGAATCACTATGGCGGTTCCAAAAAACAACATAGCCACAGTGATGCTACCTGGAGGGTACCCTTTGGTAGAGGAGTACTGATACCCCACGAACAGGAGGCAGGTGTTTGACAACAACAAAGGAGGAATAAGGCCTAAGACTTGGAACTCAACGGCCACAACAACAGCCCAGGTCCGCCTACCAATCGACGAGGTGGGGGCAATCGCAGCGGGAAACTACATCGCGAGACCCTTCCTGATGAAACCTAACCGACTCTCAATGGTAACGGAACAGGCAGCTAAATCTTGGTTTGAAGCTAAAGAGGGGATTCGGAAGAAGATACAGAAAGAATGGGTGGAATGGGAGTACCCGCCATACTACGAATACAGGCCACCGTTTAGGGAATGCTAGTACTTCATGACTCTCCCACAGCTCAAGGCAGGTCGAATACACCAGATGCGAGCAAACAAGAGCTACTTAAAGGCACAGAAAGACTAGTCAAACTAGGACCGAGTCCCTCGTTGTGATCGATGCGGACAGGCAGACCAGACCTTTCAATACATTATTACAGACTGTACAGCACTGGCAAGCGTCAGACATGGAAGGATCTAGAGATATTTAACATAGGTAGAGAGTCTATGCTATGAAAAGGAGATAAACCAGGAAAGCCTTTGATGAAGGAGTTTTCCGGGCATGTGATGAAAAATTTGATAATCTTTCCAGTTAGGTTAGGGGTTTTTCCTTTTACCAGAGATGGTGATTTAAGGTTATAAGTTGTTTGTACCCTTTATAGGGAATGATGGATGAAGGTGATAAGGTTATTATCGTTTATTTGTTTTATGTAGGCGGTGATGGAGTTTTTTATGTTTTTAGGGTTTTCTAGGTCATACTTTAGGGTGCTTGCTGGGATTTTCCCATAATAAATCCCAGAATTTAACAAAAAAAAAATCCTGAGATTTTCAACATTGGTAGAGATTCTATGCTATGAAAAGGAGATAAACTGGGGAAGTCTTTCATGAAGGAGGTTTTCACACATGTTGGAAAAAATTTGATAGACTTTCTGATTAAGATTGGGGTTTTTCCTTTCATGAGAGACACTGATTTGAGATCATAAATTGTTTTGGCCCATAATGGGATATGATAGATGAAGGTGATATAGTTATTATTATTTATTTGTTTAAATAGGCAGTGAAGGGGTTTTTTGTTTTTGGGTTTTCTAGGCCATACTTTAGGATGCTTGCCAGGATTTAATAAAACAAAAAAAGAGGGCCACCCCAACTCCTGTCTAACAAACAGGCTGGCAAAATCACACACCAACTCCTCTTTGCCCCACCGGAGCTTTGCAAAAACTTTATCCCACCACCCCCACCCCACTACACCTACTCTAAAAGGCATTTAGCAATATATGCCTCGCAGATTTCCTGACTACTTGCCCACACAATTTCTCACGTCACTCCCTCTGATTAGGATTACGACAATCACCAATACCAACGATGCCTACAGATCGCTCCCACCCACGCAGTGTCTCTTTTTATGATTACACCCACCCTGATGTGGCTCTTGGAGGGTTCGTCCAGAATAATTCTATAACTGAGGGAAACTTTCTTGACATTCTCGGAATCTTACTTGTCGTTGAGGGGAGTCCTATACGTGTACAAGAGAGGATATCGAGCCATATCGTATCTAGAACAGACGTGCCTCTCAAAAGAGGAGCATACGATATTTATAGTGAAGGTATGTGCTACATTTCCCCCATTTACTAGGCGGCCTAATTGCTAATTCCGGCAGGCACTATCCGAGTTAGTGACGAGCCTTGGATATACCGATTGACTTCTCCTATTGTCACCCGTAGAGAAGATAGGTTCCGTCATGAAATCCTCCATCGCGACCGGAAATGCGTTATTTCAGGACTATCACTTCCTCAAGCATTTGTTCGGGCTCACAACTCGATCGGTTTTGAGGCTGTCCATATCTTCCCTCAGGAGCATGAAAGTCTTTGGATTCAGTATAATTATCAACAGTGGATCACAGACATGGAGGATGCCACCGGATCTTCGAAGATAAACTCAGCTCAGAACGGATTTCTTCTCCAGAAAACTGTCCAGCAATTGTTCGATCAGTACCTCGTCTCCGTTAACCCGGATGATGGTTACAAGGTAGTGGTATTTTCCTTCGATCTTCTTGGCCTGGACGGTAGAATTCTCGATCCCGCATGCCGAAACCCCACAGATCCCCACCGTGTGTCCCATCAGGCTCTAAGGTGGCATTATCGCCAATCAGTCCTCGCGAATGTCAGGAGGGGAGGGGAACCGGTCTTCGAGCACGACTTCCCACCGGGGACCGATATGTTGGGTGAGATTCATGCTGGCCCCTATGGGCAGGAGAGATTCGAGCTGGAGATGGGTGCTAGGTTGAGAGAGGTTTCCTAAAGGCAACCGCTTCGACCACGGAGATTTAACACTAGCGGAGCGGTCATTGGTTTTCTTTTTCTTTTTCGGAGGCCTGACAGAATTGCGACGGAGATTTTGAAAATGGAAGACATGGAAGGCGAATACCAACTAGATGGGCTAATAAAAACACAATTCAATGAGGGGCGGTTTTACTGTTTTATTTTCTTTCTTCACACTTATATTTAAGGTAGCCTTTGTTAGGTGATGGGGGTTGTTGCTATACTTGCACTTGGAATGAAATCAGAAATCGGGTTCTCTCAGCTTTCTCTCTGTTTTTCCTTCCTTGTCCTTTCCTTGACTCAGTCTTTCTTCCTATTCATTGCTTTCCTCCTAATTCCCTTCCTAAATACTCAATGGAAGAAATCATGAACTCCTTCACCGCTTAATAAAAACTCAGTGTCTTCACTCGAGCCGCTCCACTCCGCTGCTTAAAACCCTCATGATTGATCATTACCTCCACGGTGAACGGCATTAACCTTTCCGTTTCAAAACAGCCTTATATAACAAAACGGTTGCCGTGTAGAAGTGAACAGGGCCAAATTGACAACAACCCTTTCTATAGGTCAAACCGTTGACGCCGCAACTAAGTTGCCGGTAGCTAGAATTAACCAGCTTACTCACTACGAAATCACTCTATTGATCGCCAAGTATACACGGTCCCCCAAGGAGTTATAACAGTTACTTGAGGTTGACCAGCCAAATATATCCTTGTCTGTTCCGGTTAATGGTTCCTACCCTTGGTTCATATTGCCAAATTTTGTTACTCAAATCGCAGCCTTCGCGTCCCTGTTGAGAAATGTGTCACATTAGGTGTTAGCACGTGATCGTCGGTGAGTTTCATTGGTTGGAAAATAGGGGTGCCAAGTGCCTGCAGCCGCCACAGGGTACCGGTGTGGGCGAGGGCATGGAATAGGGCAGTTGAGCGCAGTGGAAAGCCAAATTTGGCGCTTCCAGTGTGTGTGGGAGAAAAAAGGGACGGCCTGTGGGGGCGTGGTCGCATGCCCGGGCTATCATGGTAATGACAATATCGGAATCATGATGGCTTGCGTTCGGAAGGCGCAAGTTATGTATGCTACCGTTCTACAAATAGCCACGGTACCGTGCGTTTCCATCTGCAGCGGTATGACATTATATCCCGATAGCAATACTACTGGATGATGGCCAAAAGACGGTTCGAGGGAGAAGAAGAGTTATTTATTATCGGCAAAGTACTCGTACAGCACCTTTCTTTCTTTCTTTCCTTCTTACGGCTGTGCTGCAACGAAGCTTTCTGGATGGGGGGAATGGATGGATCGATGGATCGAGAGACTATATATTGGTACAAGTACCCCGCTTCCCATGAGAGGGCTCCCTCTTTTGTTGATGGAGGAAGATGGAGCATGTGGTACCAGGTTATCGGAAGTAACTCCGCAGAACTGCGCTGTGGTCACTTGTATCAGTAGATAGGATGGGCCTGAGTTTGTTCTTCGCCTGTAAGGTTCCTTTTCCTTTGTCTTAACACTTGACCCAACTTGTGTGTTTGATAGATGCAATGCAGGAAAGATCGTCATAATATGGCACATTAAACATGTTTAACGCGCGAGCCTACGCTTATCGAGGCTACGGCGCGAGTGCTACTCGAGCACCCGTACAGGTGCTAGCACGCTAACTTATTGTGCTGTTGAGGATGATCCCCTCTGGTTGGCGATGGGGGTGGTGGATATGGCGATGACAATATGGCCACTCCTGGGCACCGGGCCCTTCGAAATACAGAGGCCCGGGACGGAGATGCCTGGTTATCTTCGTAGAAAAAAAGTGGTGAATGGGATGGAGCAAAGCCGGATGTTGCTCTTGCTATGCCTTTGTCCTCCGGAAGTGTCCTCAATGAAATTGCGCTGGTGACTAGGCTCAGACGGTGTGAAATCCAGGCCGCTATTCGTTCCATAGAAGAAGAAAAGTGTAAAAAATAAAATATCCGGCGGTGGTCGGCTGTGGTTCTCGCCTCCGGGTATCAGGCTTGGGCATGGGCGTTCGTAGCGAAAGAAAACAACATCACGCATATACCATCAGTTGCCTTCCCCTCCCATTTCTTTTGAAATATCGACTCCTAAGCACACCGGGTCGGGTGACCCTACTACCGTATATAGTCCCGTATACCTATTTCTATACGGGGGACCGCAAGATCAAGAAGAGCTCCCACAGCGGCGGGCAACAGAAGGAGCGAGGAGCGGCAGCAACACCCCACATTAACTTATCCGTTCAACTCACATCTTCTTGTCCTTCACTAACTGCAGTTCGGGTCCAACATCGTTGATCGTGCTAGTTGTCCATCCCATAGCTCGGTTCGGGCGGCGGCTTCATTACCAACTGTCGGTGGTGTGTGTGTGTGTGTGTGTGTGTGTGTGCGTGCGTGTTCCTAACTTTAACGGTCCCGCTCATTTCCCTACCATCACGCTACCGCTCGGCATCGCATCTCCTGTTTGCTGTGGCTCCCCACCCCCGTTTCCCCGTCAACTTCACAACAGCAGTTTCCTATACCCCCCTCATCTTCCCAACAACCCCCACCTCCCATATAGCTTAAACAGTGGAAAAATTATCTGACAAAGGCTTGAAAAAAGTTGGTGAGGATCCTGTACGTGCGCATCGGCTGTCACCATGGGTAACGTGAATGGGAAGCTCGAGGATGGACCGGCCTTGTACTTGAGAGATCAATCAAGATGTATGCACCCCGTACTCTCATTTCTCCGCGTGGCCACTTCCTTGGGGAACCCGTTTCACCCTTTCCTATCTCTTCCCCCCCTCCGCATCTTCTCATTGTGTGCTTTTCCACTGACCCTTTCTCTTTTTTTCTTCAGTGTCTATCGCTTCACTGGTAATAACGAATGCACAGAAGCGAGCCATCTTGAGAATTACCCCCAGCTCTTTCCCCTGTTCCAAGATTATTGCGAAGAAAGACCCCGGAGATGATAGCTTGGTGGAGTTTGTTATGGTACTATAACACACACGCCACCCCCCCCCCCCCCCTACTCATGCCCCTCCCCAATCCATGATCCACTTTACGCATGATGCCCGATATCTCTTTTACTTCTAGTCCTTAATTCTGATGTGGTTTTTTAGGACCCGGACCCGAATGCTCAATCTCCTTTCCTTCTTAAACTTACCAATGAGGACGATTTAACCTTCAACTTTACCTTTAATATCAGGCGCAAGGACGATGCTACGGGAAACACTGGGCCGGAGACCAACATCAATGGGTTGACTTTCATCGTGGCATCCAATGCCCGGGATTTGGAGAATCTAGTCACACGAGAGTTCCATGCTGACCCTAACCTGCACAAGAATCCCAATGTGAATCTGGTCGGTGACTTCTCAACGGATGGATCGAACGCTGTGCAGTTTGAGTGGCAATGGCGCTGGCGGCCTCCACAAGGAATGGAGGATAGGAAGAGTATGGGATGGAGGAATGCATGTAGTGTATGTGAATGTTGCGGCTCCTTGGATCGGAGTTTCTATGCTAAACATTACAGTTTGTCGAGTACGATCAGCGAGCGCACAAGCTTTCCACACTGGCTCAATTCTCGTTTTGGGTTCAGAGTACGCATCTTTCGATTAATGTTTAAGGATTAGCGCTTATACGTCAGCAGGTGCGTCTCGGGTGTGGCCGCCATCGCCGGGTCCAAGTTCAGATTATTTGCTTTCGTCACCCCCGAAGATGCGGTCTTCCTCTGGATACTCGCCGGAGTCAAAGCCAACCGATTTGTCCGTGGAAGCGGAGCCCCCTTCCCCTTTGGTCGAAACATTTGATGGATCTACCCTTGCACCGAGCAGTATTAGTACACCTTCTGTAAAAGTAGACAACTGCCCACGGCCGGTGGATAGTACCATGGCGGAAGATGGTCCATTGTTCCGAGCGACTATCAAGAGTTTGGAACAAAAGACCGGAACCCTACGCACTAAAATGAAGAAGGTACTCAAGAGGGCTGAGCAGGCACGGCAAGCACAAATTGTATGCAATGACGCTGTTAAAGCGTTCATGGAATCTCTACGTGATGCTGCGAGTACCGGGAATGCCTCTGGAATTCAGCCAGCCCTGGACCACTACTTCGAGAGAACATACCGCGAGATTCTTTTCTTTGAGAGGCAGAACGAAATCTATCTTCAGAGATTGATCATTGACCCACTCACAAAGCTCTATAATCTGGATATTAAGCAGGCGGAGGCCAAAAAGAAGGATTTCGAAGAAGAAAGTCGGGATTATTACAACTATGTAAGCCGTTATTTAGGGATTAGGAACGACTCTGCAAAGGAGAAGAAGAAGATTGAGAGCGAGACTAAATACCAAACGAAGCGGAAAAACTTTGAGCTGAAAAGATTTGACTATTGCACTTTTATGCAGGATTTGCATGGTGGACGGAAGGAGCAGGAGGTTCTTTCTCAGCTCACTAAATTTGCAGATGCGCAAGCCAGGAGCTACTTGGCCACAGCAAAGAAAGTACAAGAATTGATGCCTCAGTTGGAGGCGCTGAGCTATGAGGTGAAGGAGTCGGATAAAGAGTTTCAATTGCAAAGGACTGAGCGGGAGGAAAGAAGGCGTGTTTTGGAAAAGAGCAACAAGACGTATGTTGAACCGGATAATCTTCCGTCCTTCATGCCACCTCCGACACCCAACCCAACAAGCGCCTCGCCGAGCGAAATTCTTGGTCATAATACTGGGTTTGAAAAACTCGGCGTTGGAACAAGTAGCATCCGCGCAGTCTCCTCGGGCTCAAATTCAGGGGGGGATAGAAAAACTGAAAAGGCTCCTGAAACTGTGTTATCACTTCCGCCTAATGGCCTTGGATTATCATCAGGTTCGACTCGATTGACTGCCCCCGAGCCATCTCCAGTAAATACCGCTGTGGATAAGTTCAAGGGATTTAGGGATTTGCAGGAGAAGGAATATACTAACAATGGCCCTGTAAACGGTGAATCAGACCGGAGGAAGGAAGGGCTTCTCTGGGCTTTGAGCCGGCCCGGAAGCCATGCGGATCCTAAGGGGCTGAATAAACAAGCGTGGCATAAGTACGTTTGGCTGAGGAAGTTAGATAACATATACTAACATTCGGCATCTAGATACTGGGTCGTCCTAGCTGGCGGGCAGTTGTGTGAGTATTCAAATTGGAAACAGAAGTTGGACCTTCACAACGATCCAATCAACCTCAAGATGGCATCCGTACGAGAAGCTCGGGGGGCTGAGAGGCGATTCTGCTTTGAGATTGTTACACCGCAATACAAGCGGGTATACCAAGCAACTTCCGAGGAAGATATGAATAACTGGATATCTGCGATCAATAATGCAGTCAAGAGCACTATTGAGGGCGGCGGTTCTGTGCGAAATTTTGATACATCGTATGTTGAGAATGATGCTGGACCTGACAAGTTGAAGAACATAACAACGGCCCTCACTGGAAAAAGTCCTCATTATCATCACTCGGTTCACGGGACTAATCCAATGTCTTATGCATCGGCTTCAAATGCCAATATGTACCGCCGTACGACTGTTGGTGCAAGGCCAACAAATGTTCGGCGGAATAGCAGTAATTTCAATGAAGATCCAGAAAAGCTGCTCCAGATCGTTAGAGAAGCGGATTCTGCCAATAATGGCTGTGCGGATTGTCAAAGCCAAATGAAGACCGAATGGGTGTCGATAAATCTGGGAATAGTTTTATGCATTGGTATGTTTTTCGCAAAGCAATATTGGACCATGGCTGACTCGGTTTATAGAGTGTAGTGGTTTACATCGCTCGCTCGGAACACATATATCCAAGGTCCGGTCGCTGACATTGGACGTCACCTCCTTCACACCGGACCTCGTCGAGTTGCTTTGCCAAATAGGGAATAAGAACTCAAACACTATATGGGAGGCTAAATTTGATGCCATTCATCGCCCAGATCCACGATCCTCCAGAGAGCAGAGACTCAAGTTCATTACATCCAAGTATGTCGATCGAGCATTTGTGCAACCGCTATCACCAACGCTCTCCCAATACGCATCACCGGATGAATCAATCCTGGCAGCGGTAAAGAACAACGATCTTCAGGGCACCCTTTACGCACTCGCTTTGCATGGAAGCCCTAATACTGTCGATCCGGCCACGGGCCTGCATGTGATATTCCTCGCCCTCCAGGCCGCTGATCCAACACCTACTGTTCCAGACAACGAACTGGTTACGTCGTCAACAGGCCTCTCGTCCGTAACATTCCCACTAGCAGAACTACTGGTCCAGAACGGTGGAGAAATCACGTCCAGTATCCCAAGCTCTGGTCTATCACTAGCAGCAAAGCACTACCTCTCACAGAAGACCGCAAAGAGAGCTAGCGCGCCCCCAGAGGCTACTCCTTCCGGTGCAGCCGCTCCATCAAAAGCTCCATCAAAAGCTTCATCAAAAGCTTCATCAAAACACAGTCATCAATCCTCTAGTAGCGAGTTTTATGAACCCCCAGCCACGCTCCGAGAGCGTCAGCAACGGGAGAAGGAGCGCTTGCAAAAACGCGTTTCGTCAGGCGGTCGCCTACATCGTGCGGCGCAATTGGAACGGTGATGACGAATGGAAGTGAAAAATAAATAAAGGACAAAACTCATATTCATTGTACCATGGTTGATTGGAGTCTAGGTTCTTTTTCTTTGCTTTTTCTTTTTACAAACCCCATTTTCTCTACTTTCTCTTTACTTGCTTGGTAGTTGTCTGCCTGTCTTTCTGTTCGGGTCCTGGCGAAGAAGACGCCTCGTGGTTGATGCTCGGTCTTTAGTGACGGATAGGTGGGCAGGTGGATGGATGTGTAGGGAGATCCCTTTCCCGCTGGTTATAGAGCTTCAATTTTTTGTAGTGATGTCGTTTGGAATTAATGATTGGTATGGAACGGCTTGATGACGTGGGATCAGATGGGGGTTTGGTAGGTGGCTAACTTAGGTCCTGTATTCCTGAAGGGGGTTTTGTTTCTGTGTGCTTCTTTCTGTTTTTCTTTTTTCTTTCTCTTGATTGTCTGGCTGATCGGCTGACTGGACGTGTGATGTATCATGATAAATAATGCTGAGTAGCGCTGAGGCGTGGGGGAAGGGAGGAAGGAGAGGGCGTATGCAGCGGTTTGTTGGTAATGGGATGGACGAACGAACTGAACGGAACGGAACGGGAGGGATTTGCTACGTTGGCCTTGGATCCCCGGTGATGTTCGTTAAATCACATGCGATGATTATCTCTGCCTTTAGTTTTGCGAATGGAGTCAAGTGAATGATAGAGGGAGGGGATGTGAAGGTGAACCAAGGCTTGGCGTGGAGGTCATCCGGTATCACTCGGGTATTTGCTCTGGGCTTCCGAACTTCAGTCGGGTTCTAGTTGTGCCACATGAGTATCGTAGGTAGCCAGATGGAGGACAGTTTGGGCTTTCAGCTGTTGAACGATGATATGCAGTACTCTCCCCGAAGGGGAAAATTCGTAACTATGATAATCGATTAAGGATTAGCTTGTGAAAACTTCGGAGGTATCATATGCTGCACCCATGGGCTTGTTTTTTTACATATGTTTTTCTTTCTTTTCACACCATACCTACCCGCCCTGACTACCCCGATCAGAAATTCCAACATTCAACGATTGCCGCACTGACCGGGGCCGGTATGCAGCGTTATTACTCACTTCCCTGCTTGCCTCCGCTCTGCCGCCCTAGTGGGGGAAGGTCATTCATTCATCCACTTATTCTATTCACGGTATGATACTATACACCTTTAGGGTTCGGGACCTCTCTTCCTTGATGTGTCGTCTAAAAGCATGATATGATAGCACGTATGATATTATGTATGATACTGTGGATATCATCTTTGGGCTTATTTGTTTGTTTAGGGTACGGGTAAGGTATTGGTAGGGAGTCGCACTATTTTCTATATAATGTCATTGTAAAAGCGTAATTTCTATCAACTGACTACTATTCCAAATCATGTTAATCAAAAACTATGCCAAAAGCACCAGCTTTTATCCTTCCAGGCTAGCATGTTGAGTCATACAAAGATGTCGAAATACGAATTCAAGCCACTATCGAATCTCTTAACACAAATCTAAACGCATATCTAAATATTGCAGAGATTGCACGCAACTACGAGATACTAGTTTCACCTCTACGAGCACAACTACAAGGCTCTCAGTCATGCCAGCAGAGGCTAGAAGCTAACTATAGGCTCACTGATAACCAAGAGCTGACAGTTTGCCAGTATCTTGACCGGCTTGATACTATTGGTACAAGTACTTGCCTCAAAATGGTAATAGGCTGTGCTAATACTATTTTGCAATATGCACACTGGCATGGTAGCCAAGGGCCAGTACTGGTTGTAAGTGCCCATTGGGCCCCACGATTCCTAAACCGCCATTCTGAATATTTTATTTGCAAACAAGTATCACTTGACATTAATCAAAAAAACACACATCAACCAGAGAGTATCAGAGCATGGTTCCAGAAGTACAACGATATCTGTAAGCAGTACAATATCCACTAAGGTGACAAATACAACTTTGATGAAACCAGTTTCTGTATTGGCATCCGACACAATCAATAGATCATAGCTTGATATCTGACAAGCCAAGCTTATCTTGGCAGCTCCACCAATCGTGAGCTGGTTAGTATGTGTATGAGATGATCAGTGGTGATGGAGTTGGATTACCATTAATGATAATTGTTCTGAGTATTATTCACCAAGAATCCTGGTATACCACTATCAGAATTCCCGGTAATTACCTCTTAGGGACATCGGAAACTGGCTACAACAATAATGAGTTGAAAATGAACTGGCTTGTCCACTTTAAGCTTTGCTCAGCTATATGGCTTGCTGGAAGTTACCACCTATTACTCCTGGATAGATTCAGCTCACACTGTGCGAAGTAGTTCCTTGACTTTTGTCATTTACACACTTATTGTGTTTTGTCTTCCAGCTCACTTCAGCCATCCTCTGTAACCACTCGATATAGATGTTTTTCAGCTTTATAAGCATTATTATGCAGTGGTGGTTGAGGCAGCTACTTGTGCAGGATGTGGCAATTTTGACAAAGCAATACCTTTAAACACAATTGATACTAGTACATCAGCAAAAAAAGTGTTTGCTCTGGACGGATAGGCATTGCGTCCGGACGCAGGAAATCCGTCTGGAGCATCCTGTCCGCCCAGCCCGCCCTCAGATGGCCTCAGCACAATGGTTCCATCCTAGTCCGTTGGGTGCAATACAACCCGCATCCTGTCCGCCCAGTGCACCTGGATGGTCCATTTCACACCCTAATCTCCGGAAGAACACCAAGGTAAGTGACCCATAGGGGTCAGCATTAGGGAACTCTTCCGGCCCCGGATGGCCTCTACTTACAACAGCCTACTTTATCACCAGGTAAAGGCTGTTCAGACGAAAAAGAATCCAAACATAGGATGACTAACCATCTATTGTCCCGGTAACGACCCAAAACATACCTCTTATTTGATCACTCCTAACAACACTCGCACAAGGTTTCTAAGTTCTTGCACACCTCGTATCAGGCTTCATGATCGAATCAATGGAAGTATTGATTATTATCAACCTTCGGAGAGGGGCATGCTCTGCCATCCAGGTTGACACTATTCATTACCGCTAAGCGAACGGATTCCAATGAGGCCCTGCCTGACTCGAGCGGATATCTGCCAGTGTCCGGTGAGGTATCTGCCTTTTTCTCTCTGCTGACCTCTATGGCCATGCGGACGCTTCGAGAGCTATACCAGTCGATTCCCCTCAGCGAGTGGATTCCAATGAGGCTCTTCCTGACTCTAGCAGATTCTAATGAGACCCTGCCTGACTCTAGCGGACATCAGCCAGTACCCGGTGAGGTATCTGCCTTTTTCATCCTGCTGACCTCTATAGCCATGCGGACGCTTCAGGACCTATACCATTCGATTCCCCTCGACCGGCGGATTCCAACGCACCCTGTCCCGATACTGTCCGACCGCTGGTTTAAGGGTTATCCATACTTTTGTACTTTAGTTCTCCGGGCATGTACTTTCAAATTGTTAGCTACGGAGTGCTACTGTTTTCTAGACTAGCTTTAATAAATATATACCTATTTTAGTATCTAAATAACTCAAATAAGTAAACATGAGTAATACTGGATGGATCTTTCCGGACAATTTGGATATTCTCCACAGTTTTCACTATCTCATTCAAAGTTCTCGAAGGTAGAGTTGTTGACTTAGGAGGTATCCGATGATAGCCAGTTACACCTGCGTACTTCCACTACTCTACTATCCTATCGGGTTGCGTCTGGAGAACCTTTCTCCGTCTGGTACCTTCTCAGTCCTTGGTTGCGTCTGGTGCCTCCAGGCGGCATATACCCCTTTTCACAAGCACCCCCCAAAAGACCGCACACCCAGGATGCGAGTTTACGTTCTATGGGCCTGGACTGCCGGACGCACAGGGAGCATGGAGTGCGTCTGGGTGCAAACTTTTTTTTTTTGCTGATGTATTTGTCAGCAAACCTTTAAGTCCTCTACTATTCAATCAGCATTTCATGCTACTGGCCTTATCCTATATAATGACAATATTGTTATATTCAAACTCCACGCGTCAGTCATTCCCCTTCTCATCAATTGGAGCCAGTATCCTCTTCTCTATCTGGTACTCCTCTTATGATTGCGAGTCTTAAGACTATGAGTAACAAATTACTTCAAGTTGAAAAGGGCAAAGGGCTATCTCCAAGCTTTCAACCTAAATGCAAGCTTGTTCTACAAGGTGGGTTCACACTGACACAGTTAAGTGCCTTGGCTATAGAACAAATGGAGCATACCTATGTGGCTGAGGAGCTGAGAAATTCTAGATGAAGAAGGCAAAGCAGAAGGCATATCAAAAAAGGAGAAGTTATTTATGCCTCAAAAGCACGCTAAATGGCAAAAACAAAGGAGGATATTAGAGTTGAAAAAGCAGAGAGAGATCCGCATAGGGGTCAGAGTGCCCAAAAGCAGCTGGATACAGCTCCTCATAAGCCTTTCCTTAATGAGATTCAGGAAAAAACAATGGCCATCACCAAGAGGATACTTGAAAAGGAAAAGGGTATGAAAAAGGAGAGGCTGAACGAGGAAAAAGCTATCGAGAAGGACAGGCGTGAGAAGGAAAATACTATAGAAAAGGAGAGATGTGAAAAGGAAAAGACCATGGAAAAGAAGAGGCGTGCAAAGGAAAAGAGCAAAAGAAAGAGGAAGTGTGCTCAAAGGAAGACACTTTCACCTATTATTGCTGGAATTAGACAATAGGAGAGATTGTGAAGCCTTATGCAAAATGAAATACACTGATAAAATATGATATTATTATTATCTTACAATACTTTATTTAGCCACAAAGTGATGTTGAGCCACAGACTGGTATTAAGCCACAAAATCCTGTTAAGTTATAAAGTCATGTTAAGCTACAAAGTCAGGTTGAGCTGTCAGGCACTCAGAAGTGCTCAGGATTTGAGCCTGCGAATATCCTGGGTTGTGGCCGCACCCAGCAACCCTAGCATGATTACCTATTACCCTAGCGGGAATAACTTACCAATTATACAGTGAAATATACAGTGGTATAAGATGATCGTATATCTGAACTCATGCTACCTGGGTTAGGAGCGTCTTGGAGGCATCCAGGGGACGACCCAGAATACTAGCTAAGTGCACATTCTGAGAATTGTTTAATTAGTTGGAACGATACTTAGAAAATACTACTCCGCTCATTCTTGGTTGCATACTATTCATAGACAGCATAGTGCTTTAATCGCTAGATATTGGAACTGATCACTCCCTATTCCATATTACCATTGGTATGTGAGCAAACAGCCCGCATAATCATACATAGTCAATCATGAGAAAGAAATCGAACACTATCTACTTCTGGAGTGGGGATGCCCTTAGAAACAATAACAGTTCAGGAATATTCTGAGTAGAGCTGGGGAAGTTCTCAGGGTCAAACCGTGTTCACACTCTCCTTTCATTAACTGAATAGTTAAGAAGTTACTTCTTAACTAGGGAAGCGGAAGTAGCATGAACATTGATATAAATAGTAGGCCTCTCCACTACTGTTTGAATAATCATCAAGCAAAGCAGAAGAGACCTGAACAATATAACAAGTTAAGCAAGTTATTCTAAACTCTTTAATATTTGACAATACTTTTTTTCTCTATCTTTACTAAACAATTATCTATGAGCCTTTCTAACTATTAATCTGTTATTACAAATATCTCAGACTTAGTTGGCTCGGAATCCTACCACGTTAACTATTCTGTAACACTACCCCTCGCGCCTTATACCTCGAACCCGGTGACCAGCTAGTATCCTACTGCTTCCCTCCATACTTCCAAGTGGCGCTTTTTACCCCATACCCTTTCCGCTAGTACCTTACTTCTCTACACTTCATTGGACTCAACCACGGTCCTAACAAGCTCACTATGGCAAAGATAGAATTGCACTGCCTCCTTCTTTCACTTGAAGTTAGTCACCGACAGGGCTGTAATCTGTGATTATTCTGGGAGCCCTTGCAATAAATTTTACTTTGCATCCGTATTCTAACTTGAAGGGACGGTATCCGAGTAGTAACTTGCTTTATTTGAATTTTTGTTTGAGATAGTGCCATTAGTTTTCCTAATTCTTCCTGCCTAAGTTGTGGTTGTCCTCTCACTTTAGGTGGGGACAAGTCTGGTAGCTTGAAATGTGCAGTTGATATCATACCAGAGGGATGTAGGAGATTGGCTTTTTCCCAGGTGCAGAAGGATGTTTTTGGAATGAAGGTATTCATATGCCATAGCATGAGCTCCATGCATGTATTTTAACTAGAAATAAAATACACAGAATATAAAAAAATTAAAAAATTGTGCACTGACTCAGGTCCACCTTTTGCCTGCTTTGCATCATAATTGGATTGGCAAGAAAGAGGCGGAAAGGAGAACAGGGAGAAAAGAGGTAAGAAAAGCAAAATGCACCTTGTTTGTTGGCCTGATTTAATCAGTGCGGGCTATATAAGAGTACTGTACCTTTTGTGCTTGGAAGGGTAAGTAACTTGAACTAATTTGCAATTTCAATATCATAGTCATGCTCCATTAGTAAAAAATCTTTTAACTCATATAGCTAGTGGTGTCACTCCACACTCCTATACCTCTCATACCTCATAAGTTATTAAGTATTGTCTGAGACTATAGGAAGCCCTATGGGACAATTACAATTAACTTGGAATTCAGAGTCCTCCTGGTTGGAACAGAATATTGACGGTAAATTCATAGGGTATTAGACTAACTAAATTATTCAAGAGGTGCGAGTGGGCTGTTAGGAGATATCTAAAGTCTCATAGAGCATATAGTAGGGCTACAATTACTCCTAGTTTTTTCCATTCTCAACTTAGTACTCTGAAGTTCTTCTGTTATAGACTTTTGCCACCTGGAGGTCTCAATGAAACTCTGAGCATCCTCTTATGTGGGAATACCAGTTATGCCGAGATTTCGCCTCCACTTAAATCACATTTTACCTTTTTGCTCAGGCTTTTTCTCAAGGTAGCTACTATACAGGTTAAAAAAGATTGGGAAAATACCCAATAGCACTTTAAAAAGTGCAAATGGGACTCTGAGAGGCACAAATGAGACTCTGGAAGGCTAGCTTTGTTAGTTAGTAGTGCCGAGACTTTCTAACACACCACCCATTCCCCAGTCCATTTGTGCCTCTAAAAGGCTTCTCTCTCTCCAAATTGCTTCTTTAAGGCTGATATTAAGTTACACTTAAATTGAAATTTGAACTTCAGACCAAACTGCCGAATATCTTAGTAGGCTACAGGCCTGCTATCGCTAAGCGTTAACCACCATTAGATTTCCCTCATTAAGAGCATCATTTTGACTCTTTAAACCTTCCAATTGCACAAATATTGTGTTTGAGTTCTCTTTCTGCAATTGTAGCTTAGTATATAGGTAGTTTAATATACAAATAAATAAATATAAAATAATACAAGCCCATGAATATAGTATTATACTAGCCTGAATAGGTAATTTTCTTTCAGAACTATAACCTAAAACATGTCTCACTCTCATTTCCATAGGGCAAACCTAGGCTAGTCACCGGAAGGATATTTGAAACTTCTGAAGCGTTTTTGAATTTTTCCAGTATTTTTCTGTAATGGATTTGGTCTCCCTGATGAAGCTGGCATTACTTCAGAGTACCCTGGGGGCTCCCTAGAGTCCCAAATGAGACTCTGTGCATCTTATTTAGCTTGTCTTACCACAGACTCTCGACTCTTCTAAACTTACCTAAAATTCTAGGTCAATACCTGGCTTCTCCTATTCTTGTCACTCCGTACATCAACTAGAGCTTCATAATTTTGCCCCCTATACCCCATGTACCTCATGAGGTACGGGGGTCCAAGGTAAACTTTTGCTGATGTAAACCTACGATCCTTAGCTGTAGAATTACTCCTGGGCTTCCCATAATCCACCTCCTTCATGAGATTCAGCCAAATCTGCCGCTGCATCACTACAGACGACAGTACATGTTATCGAGGGATGAGCTAGTGGTGGGAACTGCTCGTGGTTCCAAAAGTATCCGGATGCCTGGGCGCCAAGACCTCCAGATCCACACCTAAATCCTCCTGTCTTAGCGCCAAGGCGTCCGGATACTTTTGATAACTGCAGGTAATATAATACGTGGTATCATCTATAGACCCTACGCCGTATAATAATGTATTATACCTCGAAGAATGTCAAACCCATATTCATATGCTACGAGAATCGTGGAACCCACTGTCTACCAACATCGCAGGATACAACCGAGGATTTTAGGGGACATTTGTTTCGATTCGCTTGGCCCACCCGTCACCACACCCGTCAGGCCAGGAATACAAGCTTTCCTCGAGATTGCCAATGTCAATCCAGGGTTCGTGTCTCCCACCAAAGCTCCATAACCTCTAATCACCACAGCAGATATCATACCAGCATATCTCCTTGCCCTAGTACGGTACCCGTCTCCCCTCTGCCCTGGCGATCATTGGCTTCATTCCACAACGAGGGCGAGAGAAAAAGCCAAGTGTCTCACCTTCCCTCCCACCAGCCTATAACTACTCATCCCAATCCAATCAGACACCCTCCCCCCCACATCCCACCCTCCACATCCTACCTTCACACTCACACAAATTCCCTTCCCCCCCACCCCCGCTTGCTTCCCACACAATACTATTAATTTTCACAGTGCGCGAAAATTTCCCGCACACATCCAAAAAATATCAACGACAGTCTCATTCTCGCAGTCACATCGCTTTCCAACCCTCCCTACTGAGGGTAGTCTATACGATTGTAAGTGCTCCCTTGGTGATCAAAAAAAGAACTTTGGCGAAGTCGCTTAGCCCCAACGAAAAACATCTGGGAGGCACTAGCGATAGCCGATATCTCAACCCAATGATGGAAATGAATTTTGCTGATAATTTCCTGCTGTCGTTGCTCCATCTGTTAGGTTGCGGGGTGGCCTCGTTACTTTTTCACAGATGGACGTAGACATGCGCCTGATGGAGGCCCTGGGGGGGCACCATGGGCATCATCTCCAAAATCCGGCTCCATGTCCTGGACTTGTTTCTGCCATTAGCGAATTAGCAAATTTGCTTAGATCAAATGGCCAAGTCCCCCAAGGAAGCGAAAATTCATCGTACCCGAACGGGCATCTATCGCAAAATCATTCCAACGGGCCCCTAACATCCCAGTTCGCAACCACTTTGCAGCTCGGTTTAAACGATCATGCGCTCTTGCAATCTCTTAGACTGGACGATGAGAGTTATCAAGAAATCTTAGGGTGCAGTCTTAGTGTCGCTGTTTCTACGCAGGGGGGTTTGCGGAATAAGGATGGGACTCATAATAATTCTCATCTCCAAGGCTCCGAGAGCTCTGGTATTGGTACAAACTCCTACGACGAAGACTTGGCTGAGATACAACAGGCTATAGTGGAGCTTCCTCAGCCAGTAACCAGAGCCAACTCTCCGCCACCTTCGGCCCATGGTCCAGGTTCATTTTCTGACTATTCCGAGACCTCACCTGTCGGCCTAGCTAGGGAGGACAGTCAGTCTATGAGCCCAACGCCGCACAGAAGTAACTCTCAGGTCTTAGAGATGAGCCCGGAAATGGACGTTCAGACTCCTCAATTCTTAGCTCGAAATAGCATGGGACGGGTTCGAAATTCGGTCGGCAGCAGCTCGAAGGCGCGACAAGATGACCCTTACGAGGACCCAGCAAAAGTGGCAGAACGAGAGCGCGTTCGAGGCGAGAATAGAGTAAGGAAGAAGAGATGGAGAGAGTCTAATCAAGATCGAAGTAAGTGTGCCCCTCTGCCAGGCCTTCAAGTCGAGCACTAGCTTCATTCGAACACTTTCCCTCGCCTTCTCTGCCCATCTACCCGAACTATCATGCCCAGTATTTCCCAGAGTTGGCCCAAAACACGATTTATCCTTTGTAGCTAATGCTCGCCCTGGTAGACAAAGACAATGACCTTCGGTGCCGAGTAACCAAGAGAGGGAACAAGATTTGGGGGCTCGAAGATAGCGAAGCGAAAAGAGCATGGATGAAGAACGAGTTCGTCCGACGTCGTGCAAAGCGCGAAGCCAAGGAAAAGGCAAGGGTCTCTGACGAGGCCGGGTTGAATATGGGCGCTGGCTCTTCCAGTGTTTTTCAAGCCGCCTATACTTCAAGCCCACCCCCCATGTCAGCCACCAACACAAGTCCAATTTTCAGCAACTTTCAAACACCATTTTCGGATAGTCAAGAAGACGAGACACGCGTGGCCGTACAGGACCTTGTTTCTCTGCTGCCTAGAGCAATGGAACCGGAAGCTCCCATAATTTCGGAACCATCTCGATCAAGTATAGCTCAGAGCGAACATGGGGGTATCGGAGATCTTGCGGGTGATGGCTCCGAAGATTCAATGTCGGTAGAGCAGTTAAATTCACTTATTGGAAATTTAAGGGAAGCCGACGAACCCGCCAACACGAGCATTCCTCACTCCACCAGTCTGCTCTCACTTTCTCTTGAGAACGAACTGCTGCCCGGAGCAGTGGAGCCGGAAGCTCCCATCATTTCGGAACCATCTCGATCAAGTATAGCCCAGAGCGAATATGGAGGTATCAGAGATCCTGCGGGTGATGGCTCTGAAGATTCAATGTCTCTAGAACAGGTAAATCCACCTCCTGGAAAAATAACGGAAAGCATGGGGCCCGACGAACCCGCCAACACGAGCATTCTCACTTCACCAGTCTACTCTCTCACCACCAGGTCGCGGACCCCACTAGCAATTGGCCGGACTGCCAATTTCCTTCGGCCCCGTCAGTCGACACGACCTCCCGCGGAACAAAGCGACGCTCGCCGGACGACCCCTCTTCCCTATCCAAACGGGCCTGCAAGCCCCCATCCAAGAACCTCATCGTCCTCACTCAGTTTCATGCGACCCTTCAATCTTCAGATCGTAGTAGTCAATCCGTTTCGCGCCACCAAGTCAACTCCTCCTATGCTGCCAGCTTCGGCAACAGCGAGAATATGAATAGGCGCTTAATGAAGCCCCCCCCATACCACCCAGCCTCTAAACCACCACCTATTGGCATCACTACTGGTCCCGGATCCGTTGTGGCGAGTCACGCAAAGTCAAATGAGCATGAGAAGAAGATCAAGTCCATGGGATTCCCGCCTCTCATGGCTGGGATGAAACCGAAATAACCCTCGTTTTTGTCATTTTTATTCCCCTTCCTATTCTACAGTATCACCCAATTCTATGCATGTCCGGGTATTACCACACCCTCCTGAACAAGTTATTTTCTGCATTTTCTGCCTCAGCTTCTTTTAGCCCCTGCTCTATCACCACTGCACTTCGCTTTATTTATCTAGTGTTTGGTGCTATTCCATCCTCCTATTCCTACACTCCTATCCCTGTGTTCCTCCAGCTTCCTTTGCTCGCGTTAGATTCTACGCAAGGTCGTTCTATATTCATCCTCACTTTCCTACTCCCATTATCTCTTTCCCCGCTCTATCTATAAGTGTGTGGATAAAAGTTTGTCCATTCCCTCTCTTCATACCCCCCTATATTCCTCTTCTTCATATTCTCCTACCCCTCCATCTTAGTGTCTGGTTTATTCCATCATCACTACCCCCCCGGTCACGAAAACCATAACGACTGGGCCCTTCTGATCAGGGTTAAAATTCTTGTATTTTCCTTTTTTCCCCTTTTATATTTTCTTCCTTCCTGGTTTGGGATTTGGCGCTGGAAAAAAAAGCTTGGCGGGAGGCCCTTTCTTTTTTGTTTGCTTTTTTTTCCTTTTCCTTTTACGGTCTGCTTGTCTGGGGATTCTGGTACGGTATGCTGCCATGTGGTACGACTTCATGAGGTTATGAATATGTATTATTAGTAAACGGGGATGGGAATTTATGTTCTGTTGATGATGAAAGTGGGTGAATTTGTGGGAGTGGGAGTGGGAGTGGGAAATGTGAAAGGTGGATAATATGGAATGTGGATAGTTTGACATGGCTGTTGGCAAGCCCCAAAGTTGAGCAAGGTTGAAGGGAACCCAATAAGAAATTATCAGACTGGACTTTTGTATCATACAAGCTTCATCACGCCAACTCATCTAACAAAATTTAATAAACTAATAAACCAAACCATTAAAAAATTCCCCCCCTTTATTTATTCCTTCATCCATCCACCAATCAATCCGCCTTTTAATAAAAATAAAAACCCAACGAAAAAGCCCCCATTCACTTGCTTACTCCCCTCTCCCCCAAATCTATACTCCCCTCCCTCCCCCCTCCCCCCAAATCAACCATCTCCCACCCACCTCTAGCAACATTATACCTTGACGGGGCCACCCCGACCCCCACTTCGCCATCAAGCGCCAAACTAGCAGCTTGGGGCTCTCGGGCTCCAATACCATAACCCCCTCCCCTGCTTCCATCAGCAGCAGGTGCGTCCGAATACAGACCTTCACTCACGTTTCTACTACTACCACCATCACGGCGGGGGAGGAATAAATGGCAGATGAATGGGATACACAAGCACATAGAGATGAAAGTGAGAACCGCGAGGAACGATTCCAAGCCTAGGAGCGAGCCGGGGTCTTGGTGAGTAATTTTTATGTCGCAAATGGATGGTATAGTAGCCTACCTCCCAGGGAATGCTTTTCTTCAGTGGGGGGATCGCCGATAACGAACGCCGCCGATGGGGAGGACGGCAGCGCACTGAGCAGTACGTTGCTAACATGTCCTCCGGAATTCCCCACGCCTTCCGGTAAGAATTCCGCAACTGCCCTCGGCCTCCTCTGGGAGGTCTTGCACGTGTTGGCTGTGGTGGTGGAGGCGCGGATAGGGGAGGGTTCCCCGGGCTCGTCTAGGAAGACGTATGACTGCTCGTCCGCCCCGCCGATCGGGATGCTGGGGTTTCTTTCGCTTACCGGCTCAGCTTCTGTTTGGCCCTTGCCCAGGCCAAGGATGCGGACTAGACGGGTCACCGCGGCGGCTACGGCGTTGATTCTGGCCTCGCTATCTTGTTCGTCGGCTTCGGGGTAGAAGGGGGGTGGTGGGGGTGGCATATTTGACCACTTTTTGATACCGCTATTTGCGTTTGTCTCACGTGTGATTGTTTTCAAAAGGCGTGGAATTTGGGTGTGGGGGGGAGATATGTTCTAGCTTATATATATTCTGTTCAATGAGGAAATCGTGGGTTTTCCTCCTTTTCCCCTCCAGTGTTTTACCGAAAAAGTCCCTCTTGGATTGCCACGTCTTGCCCAATGCCAATGTATGAGCAGGTGATGGACTAACAAATTAGAAATACCCTCTTAGCGAAAACTATAGGCCACTAGTAACTATAAGTAATGAGTAATATTTATGTTCCAACAAAAATGTATACTTTTAAGCCTTAAACGATTGAGCAAAACAACAGTTTTCACACAAAATCACTCGGTCAGCATTTGGAAACGCCAAGACGAGTGACTCGTCATGATTACTCCATTAGTCACCAATTGAAAGACGGAGGTCCCACGCACGCTTCTTCTCATGCTTCTGAGCAGATAGCAAAAGGATGCGCAAAGCTAGCCTTTTGAGCCAGAATCGGGGTTTTTCATGCATGCTAGAAGCTTGCCAACTCGATCTGAGGCCATTGACGCTTGATACTATAGAAGGAGATAATATGTGGCAATAGCTTCCTCGCTGAAATTTGCCTCTCCTGTGAGCTGTTTCTGTTAACCCACACAAGGTCGAACCCGATTCAAGTATAGCTTCCCTCGTCCTGGAAAACCCTTCCTATTGCACCTGGCCGGCCTTGTTCCTTAAGGGAGTACCGTATGCTGGGTTGGGGAATCTGATCAGTGTGCTGAGAGAGCCAAGTGGTTGTTTTTTTGCTTTCTTTTGGTGGCCGTCCCACGGTCACAAGCTTTAAGGTAGTAAACGCAACTTGGTGATTTTAGGAATTTTTGGCGATGAAAGGTGCCCATTTAGCTCATAACAGAGGATTACGTGTGGGTAGCACACCGACGTATTAATGTTATACTTAAGTATACATATTCGTAAGAAAGGTCATCATAACACCATCACCTACCCAAGCACCTTATTATCTGATAAGAATTAAGCACCACAAATGCCCTCTACAGGAGCAGCGCTGCTCTTAATACAGTCCCTGAAGCGTAGAGGGCTCTAGTTTCGGTCTCTATGCAAAGAGTGCGAATCCGATGGAGATGTTCTAACCTCAAGATCTTAGTGAGTGAATTCTATCGTTCAGCAACAATAGGCAATGAAGACACCTAGGTTGACATCTCAAGCTCATGCACCTCCCAGCCTTTCACTATTGGCCCAAGTGCGAAATCGCGCTTGAGTATTGGGGAAATAGGGCCTTTACTTTACCCTAAAGTATTTGATAGGCCAAGACCCCCTCTACTTCCTCCACGACGGCCGCAATTTCCCAGTGTATCCATGTCAGCTGCCGCTCCTGCTAGTTCCCTAGCTCGCGCAGGTGGCCTTAAAAGATCCTCGACGTCAGAGGTTAACCCTCAAAACCACAACCCCAGCATTCCATCGCAGAATTCTACCACGCAGCCGGGGGACACGGTGTCCATCCCGACTACAGCAAAAGACACAATAGCAAAAGGCGTACCGAATCCTGAATGACGAAAGGATGCCTGAACCCCCAGAGAAAACGTATAGCCCGGATAAAGCACTAGAAAAACCAACCACTCCTCAATATTTCGAGGATATTGAGCAATCAATTTGAAGGGAGCGCACCATAGACGATGAAAGGCTCCGAGGGACAAATAATACAAAGCGCAAAGCGAGAACGGCTAAAAGTGGCGTATCGAGAAGGCCGCTCGGTCTAGAGCGAGAGATACCCCATCAAAAGAGGGGGGGGAGCAACCGTGTGCCAGAGTCGACCCAGCCCACACAACTCATGTCTGCCCCCGAACTTCTTGCGCCAACTCCAGGTGAAGGCTCAACCTATGATATCTCCAAAATTTAGTGTTGATAGCGATACTGGCCACGATTTTGGGGAGAATGCCTTCAGAAAATTAAAGCCGACTCTTGGGTTGAGTCGGGAAAGAGAGAAAATCAATTCCGATCCAAGCCGTGAAGAGAAACCAAATTCATCAACACCGAATTCAACAATGATGAAGGATATTTTCAGGACTCAACAAGGACGAGTTTGAGCCCCTCAGAAATATGCAGGACTGCCCTGAGCCTAAAATCTTAAGACAGAACAACGAGGATACATCGCTCAGGCCAATTAACAAAAGACCTGAGTGGCTTACTGTCAGAGCAGCTACTTGAACCACAATATGTGATTCCTGATAAGATGGGTCAACTGGATAATCTCTTTGAGTGTTGAACTTTCAAACCCCGGTTCGCAGAGAGGGAGAAATGGAACCTAATGTCCAATTATCACGACAACCGGGTGTTAATACGGGCTTATATAGAGGTCCACCTGCTATTTTAATACCACTCTCTCAACACTCCAACACCTCCTACCGTCATAGACAGCGCCTCCCCTAATTCTTCCCTGGAAGCTCCAAAGCGGCCGTATACTCCGACAGGGTCGGGTGGATCCTATTCCCCAAAATCCACACTCATCAACCCACAACTTCACCATAGCACTCCACACCCCAACCCCAACCTCAGCCACACAATCTTTCTCCCGCAGCGATATCATACCAAGAAACAGTGCCTATCAGAAGTTCCCCCAACCGGCCAACACCGCTCTATCGCCCTACTCTACCTCTAATCTCCTTGAAGTCGCCCACTCCATCAAACCCCGTTCAAACAGCCCACCAACCCTCAGGCTCTTCGCACCTTGTTAGGGTGCCCATAATAGCCAAGCAGGCTTCCCCCGTTAATATTCCAGTTGTTGAGGATAATCCCTCTCCACTGCATTCCTCGTCCTCATCGATTCTAAAAAATGGTTAATCACCAAGTCAGGAAACCCCCTCCCGACAATCATCACTCTCACCTCGCTTGGTAAAACTAATTGGGACCCTTCATATCACAATGTCACAAATAATGAGACCGCAGCCCAAACCAGTGAAGAAACCTAGATGTGTACCTCCACACTTCCCATCATCCAACCCCAGGGAGAACCAAGACGGCCTCAAGTGGAGGCCACCAACCCTAACTCCCGGAGAGATGATACCTCTAGGAAGATACCAGCGGAGGGAAAGACCGTAGGCCCTATCTCGCTCCAAAGTCTGAATCTCATCCCCGAAATAGTCAGACCCAAGGCCATCAATCTAGACAATGAGTCCACTAGAACCCCAAGGGCTTCTGTGCCTGACCTTTAGGCTAAGGCGGGTGATGGCTCGCACCATCAGAATCTGCCTCTACATTACCACCAAACCGGAAAGGGGAGCCACCCCCCATACACGGAAGGGTGTAGACAATGCTTTGGGTACGAGAAAGGGCAGGGCTGCGCTGCAAGAACTAATCGCAAGCCTACCATAACCTAGCCCCGAACCTGTGCCTTAGGCGGCTGACGGTGCCCTATACCCCAAGGTGCTAGGCGAACTAAGGAAGGGTACCTGACCCGCTCAAGGCAATGAAGCCAAATCTGACGGGGATGCCGGTGGAACCCGAGCGAGGATTGTCGAGGGGATTGAAAGAGTCAAGGAAACTGCTCAAGAAGCAAAAATCGAAGAGTTTGTTCCAGATGAAGAGGGCGACCTCCGATAGAATGCTGATATTATAGATTCTTCCTCTGAGGTAGAAATTAAGGAATTTGTTCCAGAAGATTTAAACTTCGGGAGGAGACAAGAAGTTTGGAAGGTGTCTTATCGCAGGGGCCAACACCAGATAACGGACCCCCCGCTTATAGCTGATCCAACTTTGCTCCACCAGGAGTACTAGTACAGTCTCAGTTCAAGCCCCAACCCCCCCAATTAAATCATTCCCTTCCCAGACCTAACTCAAGACGGAACATGTTGCCTCTAATTGCCCAACCGGAAAACCCGGGACAGACTTAGTAAGAGAACTGAACAAGCTGGAAATGCGCTCGGAAGATTAAGGAACTGTGACAGGAACCGTGCTTAAACGAATGTTATGGATCTTGGATACACTTGTCATGAAGGAAGAGGAAGCCTAAAGAATAAGTAGAAGAGAGATGGGGTGGGGGGACGACACTCAGTTGTTAGGAATGACTGTGGGGCTACATGATCGGCATTAGGAGTTTCTCTCGTTTGCTCTATAGCACTTGCTTCTTTGATCTTTGGTGTTTGAGGAAAAACCCCTTTTCTCCTTTCCTACCCAAGTGTTATTCGGCCACCACACGAGTTCACGAACTCCCCTCCTTCGACTACGCTTTAGGATGGCGCGAAAGCAGGAAAACCCGAGAGCTTGTCCCATCTGTAGGCACTTGAGTGTAGTGGCCGCTCTAATTCAACATATGTCTGCCAGCACCGCGCTGCACTGTACCGGTACTTGAGTACCGGATCGTGATACAGTACCGAACACCGCACCCCGAATCCTCCAGGCCAAGGATAAGTTACTATCGGGGGTATAAGTGGCCATGGAATACCGGCACTGGTAGATCATGGCCAAGGCAGGCGGACTGCTTATGGGGCGCGTAGAGCGGGCATTGATCATGTTTTTAAAGCCGCGCTCTTCCTATAGCCCCAGCCAACTCTCTCGGCAGGTTATAAGATGAGACTCCCACAATAAGACCCCCTCGGGAATGGGTGCAAGCCAACCCACTGATATCTCAATCCCGGCACCTACACGTGTACAAGTACGAGTACATATGATGCCGTTCCCAACACCGCAAAATTCCATGAAATCTGCTATCTCCGTCAACCGTGTAATCTCCGGATTCAATGACAAAACTCCCGAGAAGGATCAGAACCCCTCCAACCCAACACAAGATCAATTCCGGGACGTGCCGGATCCCATTAACCGGTATCCGCAATTCTGTTGACTTGTCAAACTAAACCCAGCCTGGGTTGATAGGCTGATTTCCATTGATAACCTGATAGTGGACTTCACCAGATTTTACGGCTGTACACTTGACACCACAGCTAAACGAGTGAGATCTTGTGCAAGTAGTCAAAATCTAAGCCCCTTCCCCACCCTTTCTCGTTTGTTTAACCTTGTCCTATCGATATCCTAGGTCTAGGTTTCTCGTTGTCGCCGTTGAATACAAGCAAACAAGCAAGCAAACTTACCATCGCATGATATGATCGAGTGGATCCCCCCTGGTTGCTCGGAAATAAGGATTTGAACCCTGGCATAAGGCATCCGTCAAGTTTAATTTTGTCTGGCAGGTTGGTGGGGGGGTATCATCCGTGCGGGTACTCTGTGTGAAGGGCGGCCTGCACTGCATGCACAATACCATACCCGAGTACATGGCATGGATCGTATCCTGGGTGAGGTGCATTTCAGGTGCCTTTGCTGTGGCTGGAGTGTTGGGGGACGTGCGTAGGGTCGGGTCGTTGGGAATGCTGGAGCCGCGAAATTGCGATGCTCGTGCGGTAATAAGGGCGGGGCAGAGAGGGGGACTTATTATGAAGGTAAGGCTCGAAGTCCGTTTGCCCTATCGCGATGGGCGTTCGTAATGCCCTGCTTACCCCGCCTGATATGGGGAACACTCTAGCGCCACCAATCTACTATAAAATCACGGCAATCTCATCCGGACGTCTTATACAGTATTCCTTTGGCCTGTATTACCAAGCTTGGATCTTGTTTACCTGCTTGTCGATTGCCTGTCGCTCCCCTGCTTGGGCTGGGTTGAAGGAATGAACGTGTGGTGATGTAGAGTCGTACTACACCGGCACTGTAACCGTACCGCATTTGCAATGCTGTGCTGTGCTGGGCGGTTAGAGTGATGGGTAGGGAGCATGATAATAGCCTGCCGCCGCATCGGAGCGGGGGTGTCGGACAGGTGGTTGAGATTGTTATTTACAGTATGCTATGTTATGCTTTGGTTTGTATTGATATAGTATGATATTATATCTTGAAGGTTGTCGTATTTCGGGCCCCGCCTTCATCCGATTCGTACGGCTTCACCCACCCTTCCCGCTCCCTTCGGAGGGAACCCTCGGCGACTGGAAGTTAATGCGGCAAAATCCGTGCTCCTCGAGCCCAGAGTAGCCCGCTCGAAAGGAACTCTAGTTGCTGCATTTGTGGGGATCACCTGATGGCTCGATCCCCTGAGAGACGCACGACTCGGGGGATGGAGGTTAGTGATGGGATGGACATGGGCTCGAAGTCCCCGTGCTCATTACCATCAGAGGCGAAAAATGGCTCAAGTTTGGTAGCTCTAATGCTAGGAAGGGTGAAAAGCTTTGACATCTTGAACCCCTGTCCCTCCCATCATTTACCTCCAACCCCCGAGTACTCGTGACCTCCAACCCCCGAGCACAAGACGAGAGCCAAGGCCAATTCAAGTACTCGAGTACTGTACAAGTACGTGTACTCGAGCACCAGCACTGTGCTGCACGAGCACTCGCAGGGTAATTTACTGGTGCCCGTAGGGTACGGTATTATACTATTACTAGGGGTAGGGTGAAGTATTGGGACAAGCAGGGGTAGCAGAGGCCTGTGCATATACCTTGGAAGGGGTATCAAAGAACCAAAAAAAAGTAAGATAACTACTAATTAGAGTAATTCTTCAACCCCCTGGTGTCCCAATATTTCCCCCCTCACCCGAGTACTTGCCCAATCCAACAGCATCAGGAAATCTTGGCGTTGTCTGGGCCCAAAGCGCGCCAAGATTTCCAGATTCAGTGCTTTCGGGGGCGAGTATGATGCTGTTCGAGTACCTGAGTACGAGTACCGTACTTGTAGAGCACGCTGAGTCGGTATGGTGCCTGTTCCTCAGAGCCCGCCCCGAGTCTCACATTGAACCGAGAACGCTAGTCCTAGTACCGTATGCTGGTGGTGGTGGGCCCTACCTATACTAATCAGTAAGTCTCTTGGCTAATAATTTCAGCGACAACCTTTTCTCTCCTTTTTTCCCATACATACTTCACTACCTCCTTCCCATGCAAACTTCTACATACAACCCCAATCAAAAGTCCAGAAGGGTCGCTCTGTGGGTATGTTCCAACAGCCGGTTGGGGAAGATTTACAGAAGGAGCTTTAAAACATCTATTTGTAGGTATTGCTGCCGCCGGTTGAGGTATCCGTTGATGTTGGTTGTCATGGGCGTAGGTTCCACGGTTCAGGGACCAGACAAACTTTCAATTTCAGGGATACTGGACCGTACTGTTCATGCTTGTGCTGTGAACCCGCTTTATTCACGCCCTGTTTCAGGTAGAGATCCGTTTTCGGGGGAATAGCTTTATTGGTACGGTTTTGTTTGCTATTGTATGCAGGCGCAGGCGGTCACTTGGTGAAAGTAAGGTTAGTCTGGGTGTGGGTGGGGGTTGATAAGGACAAGCTAGTTGGTGGATGGATGGTACCGTACTAGTACATGAGCAGTCATCCCGCGCCGCCTGCTGGAATCGATGGGATGCCACAAGCACGGTCCCAGCTTGGGAGGCGAAGACAAGGAGAGGAGAGAGAAAGGGGGATGCGCCTGTTCCCCGCAGTCTTAACCTCGGAACATGGTGTAAAGTGGTCACGGGGTTGTGGTGCAACAATGATTTGCATAAATGAAAGTTTAACAGATGGGTGGATTGCTGATGATGGGGATGAGATGGTGAAGGATTCGGGAAGGATTAGGATATTGCGATACTGTCCCGGAGGGATATTCTTTATATATATCATATTGGCGTTTCATTCGAATTGTCTATTCCTTATGGTATGGTATTTCGGGACGAGATGGATGGATGTATGAGTGGTGAATCTTGAGGTGTTAAGGCTCCTGATAATATTACTACTACGATTCAGTATCGCCCTGGGTTAATATACCCTACCCTCCCTTCCCCTTCTATCTCCAAGGATCTCACTCACTCACTCACTCCGGTTTGATATCATATGTTGACGCGCGCACTCGATGGGATGAATTTACCCCAGTTTTGTTTTACCATACTGGATGACACTCGTTCACAAAGGCTTCTTTTCTTTTTCTAGACTGGTTCGGGTCCAACTCTCTTTTTTTTTTTGCTTTGATCACTTTCCTTCTTTCCCCTTCCTTCCCTTTTGGCCCTTTTTCCTGACACACGCCATAGCCCCTGATCCGCGCTTTCTATTCTCGCCACGAGGAAAAAAGAAAAGGAAAAAAGGGAAGCCAAAAAGTGAAAGGCAAATCAATGTGACGGGCTGAGATGGGATGGGAGTGAAGGGATGAGTGGCCTGTTCTGGTCTAGCATGTTTTGTCCTCATCATTCAAGGTTGTGATGAGTGGAGGAAAGAGCGACAGCTCATCGCTGCGCATTCGGAGGCCGCGAGATAGCAGGGAATGGACGCCTAAGGATGATTGGAGAGGAAGGGGGAGAGGGATGTTTATGATAAATTTGTGATTTCTTTTTTATCTATGGACAAGCGGAGGAAAGTTTACCTTGGTTATGGAGATGACGACGGGATCTTCTTTTTCTTCTTCGGTACGATAAATCGATGTCATGCTGGTTTGGGAATACAATATATATTTTTGTAAAAGTGGAAAAGGAAGAGGAATGGGTTTCCTGCTTCTTGAGAGACGCTCAGCGAGCCCTTCCTTTCGTACCTGCATATCATATACCATCCCTCTCCCCACTGGTTTGTCTACTATCTGCTTCACTTATCTTTGTTGGGGAGAGCGAAAGTTCGCCCGGAGAATCCTCATCGACCGACCCGCTATTACTCAACAGGCAACAGAATCGCTAACCCCGTAGTATCAACTTTCAGAAGCCCTGCCTGCTGCGCGAGAAAACAGGAGGGAGGAGGGAGAGACTACTCGAGTAGACCCCCCACTTCACGAGCCAGGCAATACGAACTTTACCGTGACCTGCAGCAGCACCCATGAGTGTCCAGATACAGCTGCTTGCATAGCTCGCGGTACTGTCTTATTGAAGATTTGCCCGGTAGGGTAGTTGGGGATCTTTGCACGCCAGTTTGCGGAGAGCGAAAGTCAAGCTTTGTTATAGGTTCGCCTGTCTGTATGTTGTGCCAGCTTTCCCCTTCTCTTTCCTCCTTCAACCTTTCCCATCACCGAAAAAGAAAACAAAAGGAAAAAAAGAATGGGAAAAAAGGTGAGAGCGCTTGTATGTACCGTATGTAGAGCTCTTCTCACAGCATATTATCGTATACGCTGCGGTACCGGGTCGCTCGCTGCCTTCCTGACGTCGGTGTGAATTTTGGACGGTGTGATCCTTTAAATGGATATCATGCTCGTACCGAGGAAGTGCTTTTTTACTTCCCCATCCATCCCTCATCCCATCTTTCCCTGGCTTGCATGATATGCATTAGTCTAGAATGGAAATGCATAGCTGACAAAGCGACCTGCGAATGGAGCTGTTGTTCAGGCCATTTACGGTTACCATATAGTCTCAAGTATTATAAGGGGAGAAGCTTGTGAGATTCTTTGAGGTTATAGGGAGAGAGGAAAGGGAAATAAAGGTTTGTGTGAAACGCTCTTGATCTGCTGTGGGCATTTTTCTTTGTATCTGCGTGTTTGGTTTTGCATCTGAGTTCACTGCGATACCGGGGTACACTACTCCACAGTCTCGCACTCTACACGGTGATTGCGGGTCGGTATCTGTTTGTGCAGCAGAGACAAGCACTTTTCTTTTCTTCCCTCTTCCCTCGTCCCTTTTCTTCTTTCGTTTTTCGCCCCAAAACCCTCCCCCCCCCATCCATCCAGCTCCCGTTTCTGCCCTAGGCATTCCCTACAAAGTGTTATTTCGACGCTGTTTTGGGAAGAAGGGCACATGTAACGAACATTGGTTTCTTTCTTGCAGGTAGAGCATTACACAGATGTCACGACTGACATGCCCTGATACAGTTTTGTACCGCACAAAGTCTTGTTCCCCTATATTATCGGGAGATATACATTCTCTCCTGCTCCTGGAAGCTTGAAGCCTGCCGACAGGCGCGCGGGCGTTGCTGCCACCGTACCGTACCCGGACTTGGTCGCTTGTCTGCTGCAGCGAGATTCTATAGACAGTGCAACTAGTTTGACAGCTCTATTCCGCGGGTAGAGAAGAAAGGAGTGAAGTCTTTCGAGAGCCCAGAGTGAACCAGGAGGAAAGGATCGAGGCAAAAGAACAATACGCTTTGTGCTGGCTTCTCCGATAATATTACCTGCGGTGCCCGAACCCTCTCCTCTTCCTTCCCCCCACCCCCCCTTCCTCCCCTTCCTCCCCTTCCTCCTCTGCTTTCAACCTCTTGTCTCTTACTTTTTATTTCCCCTCTACAGTACATACCACTACCCTCTTTATTTCCATTAAATTTTACCCTAGGTAGTCTGCGTTCAAAAGGTCACCGGTTTGTATGGTTGGCTTGTTTGGCTTGTTCGTCTTATTTGTTGCTTGATTCGATATTCGTTGATTGTCCCCCCCCCATTTACGGTAATAATCCCCAACTCAACTTACTCCTATCTCTGCCTCTTCCAACATTCATCTACTCTGCACTCCTCCCCCAATCCTTTCATATTTCACTTCTTCCCTTCCACCCCTCCCTCTTCCTTTACCCTTCCCTTCTCTCTGCCTAGGAGTGGAAGAAAATTATAGATTTGTTGGTGCCCTCTTTCATTGAGGTTCATCTCCTGGGGTATCATTCACCAGGTTCACACTTAATCTATTGCTTTCCCAAGAAGTTACCGACGCCGTTTTGTCCCCACTAATCTTTACCGGACAGGGACCCTCGCTGCCAATTTTCGCTTCACATTACTCCTAAACTTATCCCTCCAACCACCCTACCACCCCCCCCCTTAGAACGTAATAATAATATTAATTCCGGCCATGTCGCATCTTCCTCTCCACACTCCGCCAACACCACCGCATTTTGGTCTCAGTGACCGGGGTTTCCCGGAGCGCTCTGCTCAAGATCGGTTGCGTGTTACAGATAGCTCAAGCACTCCTAGCCTGAATAAGCACTACTCTGGGGGCAACAATACTACGGGTACTTTGAGCCATAGTAATAACAACATTCAACCTCCTTCCCCGAACCTTTATACCCTGCAGGTAAATTCGCAAAGTGAAGCACGGACTGTCTACACGCATCAAGGATACCCATCTTCGCCTAGAAGACTGCCACCACCATCCCAACACCTCCAGCGCGACAACTTAATTACACATCGGGACTTTGATCGTGAGGTCAACACCGGTAACAACAATAGTGGCAACACCGGCGGTGGAGCTCTCATTGCACATCAGCAGGTCTCGTTTGCCCACCCCCAAAGATCCCCATACCTCCCCTCCTCCCCGCACAACCACCACAATCATTACAGTCTACAATCCACCACCCCTTCCAGGGCCCAACAAGATCAGTTAGAGAGATTACAACCGGAGGCAACGAGCGTAACAGGCGGTTTTTTGGGTCCTTTGGGCAACGATCCTTCTCACCGTTACGATTCTGGACCTTCCTCACCGTATTCTGATTCGAGGCCCTTGTCGGGAGGTTCTAGTAACTCTGTGCATGGCACGAGCAGAGACAGAGGACAACCCCTACTTTCGGTCCCTGAAACTTCTGGTAGTGCGGCTACAACTCCTGCCGCTTCTCCCTCCATGTCGTCTACAGGCTTTCAACGCTCCGTTCCGCGAACTTCTTCGATCGACTCCGCTATATCATCAGTATCTGCCCAGTCGGGAGCTAATCATGCAAACAGAGATGGAAATCACAGCTCGGCAAAAGATGTCAACCCAACCCCGGCGGAGATCCAGTCCTTAATTCAAACGGCTGGGTCAGCCGAGTCTCTAATTGCATATATGATGAAGGAGAAGGCGTCTGCCGCCTCGCAGAACGCGCAATTGTGGAAACTGGTGGACAAACAGAGGGCTATGATTTATGGCCTGAACAAGGATCTGGAACGCGCACTGAAGGATAAAGAGAAGTACCGGAAGGCACTTAAGGAGCAGAGGAGTCAAATTCCACTACTACCGACGTCGTTAATGAGCACATCGAGAACATCCAACGAATCGCCTGCGCCGAGCGAGAGCGCCGCAGGCGATTCGCCACAGGATGGCCAACCAAAAGCAAATCCCCTCGTTAGATCGGAATCTATGCCCCTTCCTGGGCGCTCAGGGTCCGATTCGGTCCAGGGCGGTTCGATGGCTCCCTATCCGCTTACACCCCCACTAGGCCAGGAGCTGGATGGGCCGGCAAACTCTATGGGCGATCGCTTACCTTCTTCCGCCAATCACGGGCCGAGGGGCTCTAATGGACAATCAGCCCCTTCCAGCGTAATGCCATCGTTGGGAAACAAACATCCTGATCAGAATCTTGGAGGTCAGGGTAATTTGCAATCTGGAAACCCTCTCCCACCAATGATGGAGTCGGCTGAGGAGGGGCCTGCCCCGTTGAGCAGATTAGGTAACCCATACCCAGCCGCAGGTGCTGGGCAGGTAAAGGGACCTATCCCGCTGCGAATGAAACTCGGTATCTCAACGACCGTTGCCCCGGTATCGGGGCTCGGAAAATCGCCGCTTCGAAAGGCACCCCCTGCTCCGCTGTCATTGGGGTTGCATATAGAATCTAAACTGCATGATGATACTGATGAGGATGACAATGTTTCGATTGACGAGATTGTAGGCTATCAACAACTTTCTTCTCGGAAGTCAAAGGAACCGGAGGGGAAGGGATCCGATAGTGATAGCGAAAAGAGCTGGCAACATACGCCGGTGGATAAAAAGGCTCCTTCTGATTTCTCGTCCCCCGAAATTGAAGTACACAAGAATGTATCACCCGCGCGGCCAGCTCCCAGTCCCCGGCCTCAGGAGAAGCAAGCTTTGCCTCCTTCAACCCTTCGGAAGCATAATGAGGGACTATTATCACCTACTGCCGCGGGGTTTGGGAAGGAGCAGTCCGTAGTTTCGCCTGGTATCAGACAACAGTTCGCCAGAGCTCCATTACCTAGCCCTGGATTGCCGAGCTCGCCGAGGCCCATTGACAGACCCCTAGGTTCGCCGATGCCAAGGATCAAGTCACCCGGTTTGCCGACCTCGCCGAGAATGAGTGCGAACCAGGTTCCCTATGGGCCTGGTACTCCTCGCATGGGCATGCCAATGAGTACTAGTATGCCACTTAGATCGCCGGATCACAGGGGGCATGAGAAAAATGCTTCGGCGAGTAGTTTATCAAGCGCTAGTGGCTTTACAAAGCCTGGGTCTCTCGACAGATTAAGCAACCTCCTTATTCTGCCTTCGGCTATTCCTTCTGTGGACTCCCGCGTAGTATCTTCTAGAATGAAGCCCGCTAGAGCTAGTATGATGCCTGGAAGCAAACCCCGGCCACTAAGTGAGGATTCCGTATTTACGCTCGGGGTATTCTCTCGGGCAGATGGGAAGGAATTACTACGGGTTGAAAAGGACGTAGGGGCTTTGCCTGCTCTGGATTCCCGATTGAGGAGTTGCATCACCTATAATGTTAAGGTTCCCGATAGGAGTCTTTTTTCTGGACATGCCCCGGCTAAGATTGATGCCCGAAGGAATGCCGTTGATGAATACTTTGCGGGGGTTTTGGGCGCCACCATGGACGAACGTGCGGCGCTGGCGCTGTGCGAGTTCTTCTCGACGGACGTAGTGGATAATAGCGCTGGTCGGGACTCTGCTCCGATCAAGGATGGAAGCAGCATAACAGGCACGAACCAGGATGGGAAGCCGGTGAAGGAGGGGTATTTGACGAAGCGTGGCAAGAACTTTGGCGGATGGAAAGCGCGGTATTTTGTGCTCAATGGCCCGGTATTAAAATATTACGAATCTCCGGGGGGATCGCACTTAGGGCAGATCAAGCTACAGAATGCTCAGATTGGGCGCCAATCACAGAATCAGAGGGTTAAGGAAACGGCAGAAGGTGCGAATGACGCGGATAATCAGTACCGACATGCGTTCTTAGTATTAGAGCCTAAACGCAAGGATTCGTCGACTCTGGTCCGCCATGTTTTATGTGCTGAGAATGACGCCGAGAGGGATGAATGGGTAGAGGCTTTGATGCAGTATGTCGATAAGGGAGGGCCAGATGACGATGCCCATTCTACAATATCTCAGGTTTCCCAGACCTCGGCGACTGGTCGGGAAGCCAAGAAGAAGCGGTATGGACAGAAGCACAAGGATAGCAGAGAGAAGAACGGTGATGATTGTCTGCAGGCGGTGAGCTATGAGGAGACTGCCCCCGGGGCAGCACCCGCTCGAGGTCCTACACCGGAGGAATTCAATAGGCTGCGCAATACCCCCTCGCCTCAGGACTCGAACGTGCATTCATTATCGGCGTCGCAATCTGCCCCTATTCTTAGCAACCACCAGCAGGCACAGGCTATGGAAAATAGACCGATGGTCGGACCAGTCCCAGACAGAGGCCCAATAGCATCCAAGCAGATTTCCGGGCCGACGAACGGATCCGTCATTTCGGATCTCGCTGCGTGGGGATCGAAGTTCTCGGCGCCCACCAGTCACGCGGAGCAGAAATCAGTAAAGAAGAGAAGCATTTGGGGATTCCGACAGCGCTCTTCCTCCGATCTTACTAACCAACCTCAAGTCGTGCAACCCCCTCAACAGGCCTATGAGAGGATACCTGTTTCTCGAAGTGTCTTTGGAGCTTCGTTAGAAGAGGCAGTTCATTTAAGCAAGCCGATGGGAGTGGACGTTCATCTGCCCGCAGTCGTTTATAGGTGTATTCAGTACCTGGATGCCAAGGATGCTGCGAGCGAGGAGGGTATTTTCCGATTAAGTGGTTCGAACGTTGTTATCAAAGGGCTTCGAGAACGCTTTAACACTGGTATGTTGCATCAACAATATATGTATTGGAATATGACTAATTAAGTCTAGAATCGGACTACAACCTTCTGGGCAACGACGAATATTATGATGTTCATGCTGTGGCTGGTCTGTTGAAGCTGTATCTTCGAGAACTGCCGACAAATGTCCTGACGACGGAGCGGAAAGGGGACTTTGTCAAAGTCACTGGTATGTATTCCATCACCCGGTTTTTGGATATGATGCTAACACCTTGTAGAAATGGATGACAAGGCAGCTAAAATCTCGGCCCTGAACGAGTTGGTTCATACACTGCCTATTGAGAACTTTGAGCTCTTGAGGGCGTTGTCAGGGCACTTGATTCACGTTGTTGAGAACTCGGATGTAAACAAGATGACTATAAGAAATGGTAACTCCCTTCTGATTCTATTTAGAAAATGAATGCTAATTGCTTTTACAGTTGGAATTGTTTTCTCCCCGACTCTCAACATACCGGCCGAAGTTTTCAGTATGTTCCTCCACGAGTACAACCACATCTTTGTTCGCCCAGAGGAAGGCAACCTTGAAGCCCTCCGCAGCCACTATCCAAAACACCCACACCAAAACCCCCCATCCACCCCATCTCCCATCTCTCCACGTAGCCCTTACCCCACACCCACCGACCGCCGCCCCTCGACAACCGGATCACTCCTCAATCCCAACAACCCTGATGCAGCTCCCTTAACCCCAGCACTACGCTCCCCATTACCGCCATTGCGCCCAGCACCCCAGGAACCGCCAATTACTCCGAAACCGCAATTCGCCAGTTACGAGCCCGTGTACGAGGCTGCTATTACCCCTACGCCAACGATGCAGCCGGTAATGGGGTTCCCGGCACTGCAACCGATGCTTGGCGATGGCTCTGGGGATAATGGGCCTAGCGGGGCTAAGGCTAGGAAGAGAGAGAGTAGTATGATGTTCATGATGGGTAGGAAGGGGTATAATCGTGGGGTGAATAATGCCGGGAGCAGTAAGTTGCTCTTTGCCCATTGTTGAGTTTGGAGTCGGTGCGCTAACGGCCTTAATAGCAATGGTGATGGAAGATAGTGTTTATGAGTGACTCCATCCACTCAGGTATCCTTCCTCTTTCGTTTCGTTTCTCTGATTTGGCCTGGCCTGGCCTGGTCCGGTTTTCATAAGTAGGTGCTGTGGGCGGTCAGTTCTGTCGCATTACGTTAATGTCCTCTTCTCTCTCTATCATACCCTCATATCCTTACACCATCATACAACTTAATACAAGTGCAAGTACTGTAATTCCCTTATTTCCGGTGTTCTCCCTATCCTCTTCACCTCATTAAATTCACTCCATCATTCTCGTTACTGTTCGGTTTATTCACAGGTGTTTTTTCTTCTTTGTTTTCTTTTCCTTTACTTTGCGTGCACTGGGTGCGATGGAGTGGGGGGCGCTTGGGGGGTCTAGGTGATTTGGGGTGAGGCGGACGATTGATTGACTGATTGATTGTTAAATTTACTTATGCGGACGGACGGATGAAGCGAAGTGTATAGGCTATGCTAGGCTAGGATATGACTATCATAGCGGGGGTAAGGAGAGGGTGATAAAAGTATAGTACAGTATACAGTACAGTTCGACGCGGATTCTGAAAGGGTGTATATACATATATTTTTACTCTAGAGAAATTTCAATCCTTGACGTGATGTTAGTAGTACCCGCATCTTACCAAAACCCGGAGGAACCTTCTCCCCACACTACGATACAGCACAATACTCGAGCACAACACAATAGAGTAATACAGTAACAGCACGGCACTTAGAAGTTATCCCATTCCATAACAATCACATAATACCGATATAATACCCACGCACCGCACCAAACCAGACTATCAACCTACACAGCGCCTAGGGGGGCACAGCAAATCCACACATCGTCAATCCAATGTGGAACTTTAGGAAAAAAAGGAGACATATCATTCTCCTCCTCCTCCTCCTCCTCCTCCTCCTCCTCCTCCTCCTCCTCCTCCTCCTCCTCCCCCTCCCCCCCCCTCCCCCCCTACCCGCACACCACACACATACCGTAGATGAATATCCGCTACCACGACATGATACGGTGCGATACGATACAGATAATGGTCATTTTTATTGATCGTAATGGTGAACCCGACCCAATCCCCCACGACACCATACCAACCATCCATCTCAGCTCCTTTTTCTCTCTCTTCCCATTCCCGTTTCCATGCAATATTGGCCCGTGCAAACCATTCATGTGTTTTCATTCTCATTCTCACCCGCTGATACTGCTTAGTACGGGCTACGAGTAGCAATAATAGCAGTACTCCGTTCTGTTTGTAATATGATAAAGAAGAGGGGAAAGAGAAAAAACATATATGGAAGGGATCTAAAAGCTATGGTACTGTACAGTAGCGCAAACAAACAACCCACCAACCAACAATTCACTCCATTCCATCCTATTCCATCCCAGCCCAGTCCAGTCCGGGCAAAAATTATTATTGGAAACGAAGGAAGGCAAAACAAACAGATATGAAAGAAAAAGAACAAAAAATATAAGTAGTGAATAAAAGGTAAACAAGCAGGCAATCAACAACCAGCATACCGCGTCAACAAAGCAGGACGGGAGTACAAACGAAGGACAGGTGGGTGGATGGGGGGTTAAAGAAGTGGAGGATAATGTATCGCACTACTCCATCTCAATATCCCCGTCATCGGCCTCTTCATCTTCTCCCTCGCCATCTTCTTCCCCTTCCGCATCGCCCTCTACGTCACCTTCAGCTTCAACCTCAACCTCAACCTCAACCGCGTCCGCTTCCGCTTCCGCATCCATTTCGCCCTCCCCATCACCTTCCGCATCTCCATCCTCCTCACTATCTTCAACCACCCCGCCTCTCCTGTCAACGACTACATCCTCGCCCAAAGCCCGCCTAGCATCCTCCTCTTCCCACCGCTCTAACCGCCTTTTCGACCTCCTGATCGCCGCCGCAAGCGCAAGCGCCTCCTCGCCGTAATCGTCCTCTTCCGCGTCCGTCGGCGCAAGCCCCGCGATCCCACGATGCGCAGTTCCGTTCCCGTAGCGCTTTGAAGAGTGGTGCTCGTTAACATGCTCGGTTTTGACCTTCTTGACGGGTGGGAGGTCGGGCTCTACGTCCATCGGCTCAGTCGGGGAGTTGGCTGTTGAGTTTGCTACCGCGGAGGGGTCCCTGGGGTCTGTGGGTCTGTTGTTGCTTTCAGTGCTGGCAGCAGTAGTAGCGTTCCCTGCGTCATCGGCTTCGACGGTAGTCGTAGGAGGGGCGGCTACGACCGGGGTCGAGCGTATAATTGGCTTTACAGAGTGAATCTCATGCTCGTCGTCAGACTTTGCAAAAGGGTCCTCCATGTGCTTTATCCTGCGCCAGCAGCGAGAAATGGCGCCTTCTTGAAGGCGGACCTTACGAGATTTGCGGTCGAGACGTTTGAGTTTGCGGTTGATAAGGTACTCTGCCTTATCTTTACGATTTTGTTGTACTGCGAGTTGGTGAGAGGTCAATGGCCGAGAGCGGTACCCCCTCTCAGCGCCAGGTGGAGTCCCACGGTCCAGTGGGCCTGCAGATGGAGCTATTGACCGGGCGGCGGTGAAACTATGCCCCGACGCATCGCCGGAGGCCTTTGATCCCATTCTGAGAGTAATGCGAGGAGTAGAGTTCTTGACTTCTCCATCTGCTCCACGTTTGCCAGAGCCCTTGGGGCGTCCACCGCGGCCCCTACTTGGCACCTCAAGCACTGTTTGTTTGTTTGCTGTATCAGTACAAACGCCCAACATATCCAAAGAGTGGCTGCAAACATACAATTCCCACTGGGAGTCATTGACCCGTCGGGAGAGCCCTGACCAATCCCGTTCTCAGAGTCGTATTCGTATGGAAAATCCGCAAGATTCGAATAGTCCCGTTTCTTACGAGTCAGATTTCGCACGGAACCTATAAAAATGAGTAAAAATCTCCTTGTAAGTCATTTAGGAGTGCAGAAATGCAGCCAACATACGTGGCCCATTTCCTCTTCCTGATGTAGACATGTTTGTGGGTGGCGAACCTCCAGCTGCTGATTGCTCGTCGTCTTCGGGAGACGGCGCAATTTCTATTATGGATGTTAGACGTGTCGAGGGATCGCTGGCAATACGACCAGAAACTAGGGCTACGGGTGTGACTTACGTTTCTTCCCCTTCTTCATTGTAGAGGGCGCGGGAGCGTTGTCATTGTTCTCCAGCAGCTCTGCATATATTCCTTTAGCAGATGTACAAGTCATTTAACCCTTCTTTATTGTTCGGCCACAACGTTCAGATTTCGGACAAAGGCGTACTTACTCTTTCGTTCGAGCCGCATCTTCTCACCAAACTCGATCTCCCCATCGGCGTCGACATTCTCCTTGGCAGCTTGCTCCTCCGTCAAGTGCTCGAACTGAGGGACCCTGCAAGGCACTCCCCCATCCTTTGCTTCCTGTCCTTGGCCAAAGGGGTTCTTCATCGCCGATTCGGTACCAAAGTCACTCTCAAGATACCACCACATCAGCCAAAGGAAAGCCCTAGCCCTACTCTTGCTAGAAAGGGTGCTCCTCATAACCAGGTCGTAGAAATCCCGCGACTCCGGGAAATGAAGCTCCGAGATCTTGGGGGCATAGGTCGAAAGTAGGAAAACTAGGTTTATAGGGTTTGTACGTGGAACCGAGAGTGTCATGAGCTGGTCCAACGTCACCGGCTCCTTGCGATCCTCGCAAGCGCCCTTAAGAATAGACTTAAGACGAGGAGCATCCTGGAGCTGCTTGTAGGCGTGTGTATCCGTATACGATTGTAACGAAGGTATGGAGTGGTACGTCCTAAGTTGAGCCTTCATTTCAGGGAAGACTGCATCAAGAAAGAAAAAAAATCATTAGCAAACGGGAACCCTACCAGAAAAAGAAATAGCTGGTCTCCCCCTCTGGTAGAAGCGCAGCCACACTTACAATTCAACGTAGTATTCATCCTCCCGACGTTAACCAGTAAACAAACCATAGCCATATTCAGCGCATTAGGTCTCTCGCTCGTAAGCTTGTCCCTCAAAATCTTACTAGTCTTGCTACTCCTCGCCATAGCATCGATATAGACATCTGCGAATGTCTGACCAGCCCGTCGATCATACGAGCTCGTAAAAACCGGGTTGTCGTCCGTGAATATCGCCTGCAAGAACTCATATTGGATATCCTTCCGCCAAAGCGGGACGCCATCCGGTTTCTTCAGGTGCTTAATCTTGCTCCCAGAGAAGAAGGAAGTCTGTTGTTTCCTGGTCGTGGTTCCGCCACTCTGCGCTCCTCCTCCCCCAGTAGTAGTGGCATTCCCATTATGCCCAGACACACTGCTAGCTTGACTGCCATTCGCGCCGCCATTTCCCCGTGAAAATCCCCTGCCATTGCTACTCCGGCGATCATCGACATCGGCGGAAGAGGGACGGGTCTCTACTCCACCTCCACCCCGGTCTTTCCCGTCTGTGCTCGACCGGGCGGATAATTGGGACTTCATCTTAGATGCCTTGGCCGCTGGATCAGCCGACTTCGCTTCCTCCTTACTTGCCGTTGCCGTTGTTGCCTCCGGTGCTGTGGAAGTCGACGACGAGGATGCGTCCGCCGTGACGTAGTCTGTCATTGTGCTAATTCGCCCGGTTCGTTGAAGTTAAGTTTATCTCTTAGTTATTTTTTTCTCTGAAAAAACGCGAAAAGATTGTCTTTTATCCCTCCGCTCTTCTTTCGTCAGGTATATGCTGATGGGAAGGCAGAAGGTATGTAGGGCAGAAAACCAAGTTCAAGTGTGCGGGTTTTTTTTGGCTTCTATGATTGAGAGGTATAGGTGAGGGGGGCCCACTCGTTGGTATAAGCTTTATGTTTTTAAGTTATAGAGAAGGGGGGAAGGATGAGGGTGAGGGGGGTGGTGAGAAGAGAAAGAAAAAGGTTGGAGAACAGCGGTGTCGCCGTCGTCTAAAAAAGAGAGAAGAAACACGCGATAGAGGATTATTGTTTCCCTCAAGTGTTGTTTTTCAAGCTCATGCGCTGTCCAAAGGATCTGACCCTTAGCGTGAGGTAAGGGATAAAAAGATGAAGTCGGAGGTACGATATTAAAAGGGGGAAAGAAATAAAGGAGGGAAAAACAGGAGAGGGCGTGACGGAAGGCCGAGAGAGAGAGAGAGAGAAAAGAAAAGGAGCAAGTGAGCGTGATGAGCGTGGTGAGAACAGAAATTGTAAAGTGGTGAATGATATGATTATCACCAACTTCGCCCCGATCGACAGGACAAGGCTGTAACTTTCCCATCCTCGGGATATCTCCATACAAAAGAAAATTTGCAAGTCACTTATTTACTTACCCCCACAGCACTTACTATCATACCTACCGCCATACCATACCATACCATACCTGTAGAAGGGGGAGAAATGTTTCTCCTCTTGCCAACAAGAACAAACAGCCAAAGATAGCTTACCGTACCACAAGTATTGTGCTTGAGTGCATCCGTTCACCCAGTTAGTATTCCCCCCTTATCCACAAACCCATACTGCACTCCCCCCAATACAAGAACACAAAAGAAGCGCGTGAAAAATCCCAACATTAGCATCGACATCATCAAATCCTACGAGTGATTACCATAGAGCACAGCATAGCTCAGCGTTCCAGAACCCCCCAGGAAGAAAACTCCCCCCCCTCAGAGCCTCAACCCTGTTCAAAATCTCTGTCTTGGCGGAGGGGAAGAGAGTAGGGTTGGAAAAGGTACAGTACTGTACCAGTATGCGAGACACCGTGTGATACAAGAACTTGCTTCTATTCTTATGCGAAGGTACGGTGCAGTACAAGCTAGTATGATGTCCTCGAACTGTTCCCACTATTCATATTCCTCGGTTATAAATTCTTATGATCCCCCCCCCCCCCATGGCGACAGCCCTAGAATACCGCAATATAATGTTATTATATAATAAGAGGGCTTTTTCTAGGGAATCTCGTCCATCAGCGCTGTAGATCAGGTGAACAGTCATGAACTATCATTCGTCGCAGATACGTAGTAATATCGTGCCGGTAGGTTACCTTACCCGGATGCAGCATGACTGCCTCACGCTCCACAAAAAAGTTTGAACGCAGAGCCGCTAACGACCCTCGATTCAACTCCAATCCATACTACACCACCTCCCATCTTCACTTTTGGCCTTAAGACTACTGGCACTCCTCCTACCGGCACCTCTACAAGTAATACCATCACCCCCGCTAATTCTAATAAATATACAAGAAAGAGCCCACAGACACCGGCGCAATGTCTCGCCCGGAAGATACTCTGTATTTGCCTCCTCCACACCCGCCCTCAAAAAGTACTGACAACCCCCCCGCAGACCCCCTGACCTCTTCTACAATGACCGCGAATCTCAAAAATACACCACAAGCAGTCGAATCCAGGCCATCCAAACAGCCATGACCCAGCGTGCCCTCTCGCTCCTTGCCCTCCCATACCCAAGTCTAATCCTCGACATCGGGTGCGGCAGCGGACTCAGCGGGGAAAGCCTGACCGGGTCAAACCACACATGGATCGGGATGGACATATCCGCCAGCATGCTGGCTATAGCGCTCGACCGCGAGACCGCCGGCGACCTGTTCCTTGCCGACATAGGGCAGGGCGTGCCCTTCCGTCCGGGAACGTTCGACGCGGCTATCAGCATCTCGGCGATTCAGTGGCTGTGCAATGCCGATTCCAGTGATGTTTCGGCGATCGGAAGGTTGAATAGGTTCTTTGATGGGCTGTACGCCGCGCTAAAGAGGGGTGGGAAGGCCGTTTTGCAGTTTTATCCGAAGAACGAGGTGCAGAGAGGGATGATTACCGGTGCCGCGATTAGGGCCGGCTTCGGCGCGGGGTTGCTGGAGGATGATCCTGGGACTAAGAATGTTAAAGTTTATTTGGTGTTGACGGTTGGCGCGGGGGCGGAGGAGGGCGGGACGGATGATGTTACGAATGTGGTTAGGGGACTGGAGGGGGTCGACATTATTGATGAGAGAAGAAAGGGGAGGGGTGACCGGAGAGGCGGAGGCGGGGAGGGTAAGAAGGGGAGTAAAGGTTGGATCCTCAAGAAGAAGGAGCAGGGGAGGAATAAGGGGAAAGTCGTCAAGGCTGATTCAAAGTATACCGGGAGGAAGCGGCGACCGGCCTTCTAAATTTATTCATCTTTCTGTCCTTCCTACCGTACCCTTTCTCTGTTTTATACGCCCCATTTCATGCACTGTAATTAGAGCTGGCAGACCATGACTCATCGACTCACGATTGGATGTCTAGGTTGGGGGAGCCCGATTTACCGACGGAGCGGGTATCCGTCACGACATATACCTTGCACTGTTGAAAGTGCCTGTTGCACAAGCCATTGAGAAACAAAAATGAACCCATTCCCTCTATGTTTACAAGACCAAAGGAGAATAACAAAGGAAGTGGGATGTAATGGTATTTTTAGGAAACTTATCAGGCTCCAAGACTCGCCATGCTAGATCATTATTAGGGAAGTTTGGATAGACACTAAATTAACAAGTGCTCAGTTCATACTACCTGCAGGATGAACCTTCTCCGGCTAGTTTCTTTAGTATTGCTTGCCGGCCTATTGCCTCTCCATCTGCCTCAAAACAGCGTCGGTGAAGTCATGGGTCGTGCTGTCTCCACCCATATCTTTTGTTCTCACCTTTCTGTAAAAACAATTAGCCGCATTTTGCGTATTTTGTGGAATAGATTATTGATCCTACCCGTCCGCTACAACATCATAAACTGCCTGAGAGATTCTAGTAGCGTGGTTGTCAAGACCAAGATGTCTCAACATCATAGTAGCGGAGAGGATCAACGCGGTAGGATTGGCTTGGTCACGCCCCTGAATATCCAAACCAACGTGTCTGCATCCAGGCTCAAAGACTGCATATTCCCTTCCCATGTTGCAGCCGGGAATGATACCAGGACCGCCAACAAGAGCGGCACCGATGTTGGAAAGGATAGATCCGTACAAGTTGGGCATAACAAGGACATCGAATTGCTGAGGCCTGGAAACAGCTTGCATGGACGCATTATCGACAATCAAGTCGTTAACTTCTAGTTGAGAGTAAGTCTTGGCAACTTCGTGGAAAGTGTTACGGAACAAGCCATCTGCCAACTTCATAATATTGGCTTTATGGATACAGGTGACCTTCTTCCGCTGGTTGGCAGTAGCGAAAGAGAAAGCGAATTTGCTGATGCGTTCCGACTTCATTCTTGTGACGATCTTGAGCGATTCAACAACGCCTGGAACCGACTGGTGCTCCAATCCAGAATATTCCCCCTCAGTGTTCTCACGGATAATACACATGTCCACATTGGAGTGGCGGGTCACGTAACCGGGCATATTTTTAATCAAGACAACAGACGCATAGATGTCAAGTTCCTGACGGAGAGCGACATTGAACGATTGATGGCCGGATCGTTCAACAGGGGTGTATAGGATACCTATCGCAGCATACCGGTTAGTCTTAAGATCACTGAATGTATCGCCAATCCGCAGTATAAGAGAGCAGAAGACATCAGACATATTTCTATCTCACGGCGGTCTCTAAGCGTTGTAATTTTGTTGAGGCCACTCAACGAGCTGGGATTATTCAAGCGCTATGGCTCTTTGTCATCATGTAAAGGATGAGGATCAGGAGGGATCCCATGGTGTGTACGGTGCCACACAATAACAATGCGGAAGGAATAAAAACTCGGGTGGAGCAAGAGGCCCAGTATAGGTCTCACCTTTGAGCCCGACCTTATTCCGCTTCAAAGAATTAACCGATTCACGGAAAAGTTCCTCAGGATGAGAGTTACCAGTAACAACACCAGTAACGTCTACCTGTTCCCATTCAACTGGGACATTGTCGCTCTTAAAGATTGTCTTGACGGATTCGGTAACCTCGGCGCCGATACCATCACCTATCAATAGAAAAAATATAGAGCGTTAGTGTGATCTAATACAACTCCCTAATCAGGGGGGCTTGGTGTTTTCATACCAGGAATTAAGGTAACTGTGTATTTTCCACCGTATTTGGTAGGTTTAACAAGGTCAGAGGCAACAGTGGCCATTGCTATTGCATACGCCCGTCAGCTTCTCGTCCCCCGCATATCGACGGCATTCCCAACAGGAGCTTCGCTGGCAGGAACATACCCCTTGTGGCGGGCCAAGCGGCATTGCGAGAGCTTGGGGCCTTCGCTGTGCGTAATAAGGTCTAAGGATAAGGAAGGAAGAAAGAAAGAGGAAAACGGGTCAGTGAATTTGATCAATATGAGATGGCAGAGAAAAAAATAGTCAGCCCTGCATCCGATCACACACGTGACGAAACCGGTCGTGCAGGGCGAGTGCAGCGTGAGGGGAAAATATACCTGAGTTAAATATCTGCTAGATAACATGGTGAGACTTTCGATAAAGGGTAGACTCGAAGGTATGGAGGAGGATAAATTCCAAAAACTCGGGGAGTTCAAGAGGTGGTGGTGGTGGAGATACACAAGAAGGGAGGAGGAAATGCGAAGTAGAAAAAGAGGGAAGTAATGAGGCGGTGGTGGGAGGTGGATGTGGAGGTGGAGAAACAAGCAAAGAAACGGAGAAGCCTCCTCATTTCTATGAGCGCTAAGCGTCGGCAAGAAAAGTCAAAGGGGCCTCCGTTTCCCTCCTAATGTTCGAGTACTCGAGTACCGGTACGGCCACACATCGTTATTGGACTCAGTGCCTGGGAGACCTCGCTATTACGAATGATAAACTTTCTTGGAACATGCCCTGCTCCCAAATAAATAGTCCTGGCTGTGAGGAATTTCTTTAAAAACCCCGCTATAACGAACCAGGGATCCTGAACTCTTGGGCGTTCCTTATAACGGGGTCCCTCTTTTTTTGTTAAATCCTTGGTATGATATGATTTATAACAGGGTGCGATTGCACGGGTGTGATATGGTACTGTATCAATGCACCCTGATTATGCCAGTACTGCATTACTTACTGCCCACCGGAATACCCTTTGACTGCTTACTCGAGTAGGAGGGGAAGGCACCGAGCTCCGATCAGTAGACCCCAGTGACAATGGGAAAACGGGGCCGATCAGAGCCAGGCCACAGAGCAAATTTCTTGCAACCAAAAGGAAGGGCTGTCAGTTGGCCATGATGATTCTCTCTGTCGGCACTGTCTCTCTCTCTGGCATCCAGTGTTTGTGTTGTGGCCCACTGAAGTTGGATGGTGACGAGATTTTCTTTCCTCCCTCTCAGGCACGCTAGTCCAGACTGTCCAGTTTAAAATGTTAAACGCTACCCTATTCGAGTAATTTGAATTGAACTAACACTGACCTCTCATTTTTCTACCTGATGCCAGTAGGCTGGCAACACCTCGAATGTCATGTGATTTTGCAAAATCGAGTATCATAATATTATCATATCAGATACACAGAATCCTCAGGATGCAGGGTACTTTTTTTTTTGCAAATCTTTCCTAGATTTTGCCCTCAAACCCTTTAGAACTCTGTATCTACACTTGTTGAGGAATTGTCAAAAGTGCTATAGTTGGTACATTTATCTTAATGCAATTTCTCACTATCTTTTAATGAGAAATATCAAGACTTAGTACTGTTTTCAAACCCAACTTTACAAAATTGAATGCCAAAGTCTCCAATAATTCCTCAATAGTCTGAAATTGCTTGGAGAGATATCTGAAAGAATTTTAGACCAGAATCTCAATCTTTGAAATTTTTTACAGCCCCAGAATGTGTTGAATGGAAAGTGCAAAGGGGTTTACATGCAATTCTGCTCACCATTTTTGCCGCCAGCCTCGTACAGCTCATACCGGTATTAGTCTAATTATTATATAATAATATCATAGCATTCCCGACACTACACCTGAGAGCAACGAGGTTTTTCCTATCGTTATTACCCAGATGGGGGTCGTGTTCACACATTTCAGATTGGGCTGTAATGTCTCAGCGGCCAAGGAGATCAGTTGCAGCAGATTCATGCGGCTCATGAGAGCAAGAGTCACGAACTACAGTATGATACTCGAACAACTCCCCTCCAACAAACGTCACAACAACTGGGGCTTGGTGAGGGCAGACCCTGTGACTTGTAGCGAGATTTCCTGTGATCGGAAACCCCTTCTTGAATATCATACTGGTATCATTACATCTGATGGGGAGACTGAGCCGTACCAGTACCGTTCCTTTGCCTTTTTCCCCCACTCCATTTTTCTTCTTTTTTCCTAGTCATGATACTTGTAGTACCGCACTGATAGGGCCTGGTACGGTGCGGTGTGTGGACAAAATTAACCGCCTTGCAACGATCGATGGCAAGGCAGCCCTCCTCATCACCGACCTCCACCCACAAGGACAAATTTCCCCCAAATCAACTTTTACTATGTATTCCACTATGTATTTACATTTTTAATACATATTTAATTATTTTTTGGTTTATCAGATTGTGGGGTTGGTGGGTTGTCATGGCCGAAATTTCTCCTGTTGTCTGGTGGGCGGTTAATTTTGTCCAGGGACAATATCTGGGCGTCTCCCGACCTCAGCATGGGAACCACGAAGATGTACCGTACAGATATCCTACCCTTAGGGTACCGTACTCGTACTCGTGCAGTATTTGCGTCTTCAGGTATTCGATCGGTCAAAGCCCTTTGGCAACAATCCCCCCTATCTCTTGCATCACTAAGCCGTAGGTCGTATTGGTAGGATTTTATTTGCCTCAAGTCAAGTCGCTGGCAAGTATTGGTATTGATGCTTCGTGACAGATGCAAGGGGAACGGTGGCTGTTGTCATGTAAACGGCGGAGGGCTCATGCAGAACAAAGTACTCGAGTACGAGTACTCGAGCAATCTAACCCTCCTACCAGCGTTGATCAAACTGACTCAATAGGACTGGTGTGCGAAAACCCCTCGAGAAAAATGACGGCCCGGTCTTGAACTGTCCTGGGCAATGATAGTTGGTAGACCATTGCTTCGGCTGGCTGTTCTCGGCCAAGTGCCTCTCCAACTTACCGGATCCTACAACACCGGTACCGCTATCTAATTGAGCGCTCAGACAAGAACACTACTTTACAAGCCCGTAATGTACTCGAGTACTTGTACCGCATACGAGTACGGTAGGGACTGCTGTCCCTGCCAGGTGTTGGTGCTTTCTGCAAGCCGACTTCCGCAAATAGGGCTTGAGTGCTCTATGATAGGAGGAGGCTCAAGAGAGCTGTTTGGTAACCAGTCATGCTGTGCTGTGCCAGTACTCGTACTGTAAATACCTCAGCCCCATATCTCGGGGTGGAGTGTGGATAACACCTAGCAGTTCTTGGAGCCATTTTCATGCTGAGCTTCAGAGAGGACAAATGACCTTTTGTTACCTACTCTATGTTACCACACCTGACACCTTCATGCCCATGTGAAGACTAAAGGCATAGTGTTGTAGCTGGTACGATATATGTCTGTATATATATCATTTATCGTATTCATGGGGCTCGTTGTCGGCCAGAGATCTCTTTCTTGTTTTTCATTTTCCTGTTTTTCATTTTATTTTCGCAGGAATCAGTCATCCCGTCTTGGCTACGATAATCGTGCTGACGCGAACGGGGGAGGTCAATTACCATAACCTTCTGTGAGATCGCAGCAGACCTTTCTCGGTTGGAAGGAAAAAAATGAGTGAAGAATAACTTATGGGCCATTGTAAGCAGAGGGCTCTCTCCACATGGTTCGTTCTTCCGTCTGCTTGCTCAAGTACCGTACTGTACCGGTATTCTTTTCACACCCGGCCGGCGGGCTCAGTGGGGGTATTGGAATTTTCCATGAAAGCTTCTCGGGGGTCTGTCAGCCGCATATAGAGCTATCCTCTACAAAACATATGGGTTGCTTGGACTGGGCTCCTTTTTGCCTAGAAGGGTCCGGCCTGCGTCAAAAATTCGTCCCGTTGCCGCCTGCGAGGCCTGCTTACGGTAGTGGCAGGCGATAGACTTTGCTTTGCTGGTTGCTTTAGTTGAGCAGTGGTCCTCACGGGAAAAAAAAAAAACATTTCTTCGCCTAATTTTAGCTTAGTAATCTCGGCCAATTTACGGTTTGCCATCATCAATCGGCCCTTTGATACTTGGTGCTCTGCTGTTTTTGCCCTTTCTTTTTCTTCCCTCTTTTTTTCTTTTTTTCCTTTTTTTTTTCCAATTCGCCTCCCACCCTTTTCTCGTTCCATAGCCCGTCCTCCCTCACCTTCCTCCCATTCTCTCTCACAAACCGCCTCCCTCAACCTCCTCTCTCTCTGAACTCAACACTCTATCTCCTCTCCCTTTTTTACTTCCACACACACATAACTCCAGAGGAGCAGAGGATCTTAGCCTTCCTTCGTTTCTCTTCTTAGATTCCAGTCCTTTTTCATCCTTCCTTTCTTTGCGACGTTACGACATCCATAGACAGGAGTGATCCAGAAGGAAGTGTTCTATACCAGCTTTTCTTCGCATCCTTTTTTCTTTCGTTCACACGTACACAGGAGTCTTTGGAGTCCTTATTCGCCCTTAACCAACGCCTCGGTTTCTTTCTTGGTTCGCAGATTATTGTTTCCTCGGATTACTTTTCGGCACCGGACTTCCATCTCCTCAAACACATTCATTCAGCTATATTTACCGAAACCACCAACCAACCAACACTAAAAAAGGCTTTCTGCTCATGGCTGAACTTAACCAACGCATGTCCAACTTGGGCATGGGTGACTCGATTCATGCCGCTGATGGGGTTCCGTCTTCTGGAGCCTCTAATCATTCTTCTGGGAGTGGTGGTCGGACCTATATCCCTCCCCATCTGAGGGGTGCTGCCAGATCCAACGCCAGCCCTGCGCCTGTCATGGTTTCCCCTGCCCAGAACGGCACAGCAAATGGCGTTCAATCCTCTAGATGGAGTAACGGGTATGTCATCAACATTTCTATCAGTTTTCTTCGTCTTCCACCATCTTTTCTTGGTGTTGCCATTCGGCTTTCAACATGATTTTATTTCCTGTTTGCCTTGCAATCCGTACTTTCATCCTATAGTTTCTGACTCTCCACCCCCCGAATCTGATGTTGGTGACACCGTGCTAATTCTCAACTTAGCCCAACTCCTCAAGAGTCGGCCGGTCCTGCTTCCCATGGTAATGGTTGGGCCAGTGCCCCATCTTTCACTCCTCGTGCTGCAGGTAGTAATTGGGATGCTCCCCCTCCCCGCCCTCAACGCTCCTTTGACCCCAACGCATATGGCAACCCGGGCAGTGGTGGTAATCGTGGGGGTTCCGGAGACGGCCGTTGGGCCGATGGCAAACATATCCCCGGACCTCCTAATCCTCGTACCGAGCGTGAGCTCTTTGGCGTCCCCAATGATCCTACCAAACAAGCCACCGGTATAAATTTTGAGAAATATGACGATATCCCGGTTGAGGCTTCTGGCCACGATGTTCCTGAGCCCGTCATCCGGTTCACTAGTCCGCCTTTGGATCCTCATTTGTTGTCCAATATTGAGCTTGCACACTATAAGAGCCCTACCCCCGTTCAAAAGTATTCGATCCCTATCGTTATGGGCGGTAGAGATCTAATGGCTTGTGCACAAACTGGTAATTCTCATTCTCATCCATCTTCACATACCAGCTAACTGTTATTAGGTTCTGGAAAGACAGGCGGTTTCCTTTTTCCGATACTTTCCCAATCGTTCCTTCAAGGACCCACTTCTGCCCCTGCAAGCTCAAGTGCTGGTTATGGCCGTCAACGCAAAGCCTATCCCACTGCTCTTATTTTGGCTCCCACTCGTGAGCTTGTTTCCCAAATTTATGAAGAGTCCCGTAAGTTCGCCTACCGCTCGTGGGTTCGCCCCTGTGTGGTGTATGGTGGTGCCGACATTGGATCTCAATTGCGTTTGATTGAGCGTGGCTGTGATCTTTTGGTTGCTACTCCTGGGCGTCTGGTTGACCTGATTGAGCGCGGTCGTATATCACTGTCAAACATCAAATATCTCGTCCTTGACGAAGCTGACCGCATGTTGGACATGGGTTTTGAACCTCAGATCCGTCGGATTGTTGAGGGCGAAGATATGCCCAAGACTGATGCTCGCCAGACACTCATGTTTTCTGCTACCTTTCCCCGTGACATCCAAATGCTCGCTAGAGATTTTTTGAAGGATTACATCTTCCTTTCCGTCGGTCGTGTTGGTTCCACCTCCGAGAACATTACCCAGAAAGTCGAATATGTCGAGGACCAGGATAAGCGCTCCGTGCTTTTGGACATTCTCCATACACATAGTGGTGGCCTTACACTTATCTTTGTGGAAACCAAGCGCAGTGCGGATTCTTTGAGCGATTTCTTGCTGAATCAAAACTTTCCAGCAACCTCCATTCACGGGGATCGTACACAACGCGAGCGTGAGCGCGCTCTTGAGATGTTCCGCACTGGTCGTTGTCCAGTCATGGTTGCAACTGCTGTGGCTGCTAGAGGTCTTGATATTCCTAATGTCACTCACGTTATTAATTACGATCTTCCTACCGATATCGATGACTACGTTCATCGTATCGGCCGTACAGGTCGTGCTGGTAATACTGGCATTGCTACTGCCTTTTTTAATCGCAGTAATCGCGGCGTTGTTAGAGATCTTCTTGATTTGCTCAAAGAAGCCAATCAGGAAGTCCCTCCGTTCTTGGAAACAATTGCCAGGGAGAGTGGATTTTCCGGAGGTGGTCGTGGCGGCGGTGGCAGGCCCGGTGGAAGAGGGCGCGGCGGCGGCAATGCCAGCCGTGATTTCAGAAAGTACGGCGGTGGTGGTAGTGGTAGTGGTGGCTATGGTGGCTCAAGTAATGGTTACGGTGGTGGCGGTGGCGGTGGCGGTATGTTTCCCACTACCTCTACGGTACTTCAATCGCCAGGATTGCTAACATTGCACGATAGGCTACCCCAGTGGTGGAGGATCCGGCTATGGTGGTGGATACAGCGGTGGAGGAGGGGGTGGCCACGGGGGCGGAAGCTATGGCAACCCCGGTGGCACCTCTTGGTGGTAGTTCCGTCCGACAGAATTGCGTATGTTTGGCCTTTTCCTTCCTTGGACAAAAAAGTAACATTTCATCGATTTTTTCTGCTTGCATCAAAAAGAAAGGAAGCGAAGGAAGGTTTAAAACATGGCGCAATATTTGGGGTTTTGTGAGCCTTTTTCTTTTGACTGCTTTGTGATTTCTTACGATCCCTCTCTATATCAATTTCTTCACCCTTTAAATGAAGTTTCTTTTTCCTTTTTCTTCTTGTTTCTTCATGTCTTTCATCGGCAGCGTTCGGAAACACAGGTTGTTATGCAATTGGGTATAGACGGCTTCCAACTGGGGTTTCTGCTTTTTTTTTCCTTGTTACCTTTTACAAGTTCTGCTGAGGCTGGGCAATACTGACCTGGGGAAATGAGACGGATTTACGGGGTGAGAGGGCTTTGGCCCTCTTTTTGTTGCTTGCAATGTTTTATGTTCTGCTTTTCATCTCTTTTACTATTTTTTTCATGGGTTTTTTCTCTATTCAAAGGGCACACACACGAAAGAAGAAAAGTTTTATTCACATCTACCCGGCGTTGTTGATTGTGGGGTCTTTCATGGTTCATTACGTTTGTTTTTCTCTTTTGCATCATGATTGGTCGGTTGGGTGGTTTTTTTTTCCTTCCTTTTTTCTTTTCCATAGTTGTGTTTCGGGTTTGATCGGCTTCTTTCTCATTTGTCTTGAGCATTTCAGCATAGAGACAAGCACTGGAGCTTCTACTTTACTGGAGCAATAGAAGGATCAGTGTGCTAGAGAGGGCGGGCAAGGAAAGGAGCGAGGAGGGAGAGAAGGGGAAAAAAATAATACTGGGTAGCTTGTTCTTTTTCTCTTTTTCTTTTTTATGTGTGGTGTGTGTAGCTGCGTGTTCTTTTTACAACCCTTTAAAAAACAGAAATCTCTTTTTCTTCTACCTTTCATCCAATGGCAAACATACTATTAATGCAAGTCGATTGAAGAAAAAAAACCCAAGGTGGGAGCGGAGGAGTGACTTATATTGGGGGGTCAATTTTTATTTCAATTTTTTATTTCTTTCGGCTTGCATATTACCAGCATTATTTACAATTTGTCATTGGGCAAACAGATTCCTCCTGACCCGAGGGGAGGGGAGGAGCGGAGAGAATACACGCTGGATCGGCAGCTGGATACCTTGGCATAGGGAAATGCCCTTTTTTTTCGGGTTTTTCTTCTTGCATTCACTTTTGTACTATGCCTGCATTATATCGTACAACTAACTTTGCTTTGCTTTAAAATTTAACCTAACATGACCGCCTTCCCTCCTCCTGCCGCCTACCTGCGCCCCCAATCCGGTCCGATCTGATCTGGCACAGCAAATTACCCTGGGGGGTTAAGTTGCGTGACCCGTTTGGCCAATATGTTGTATGTTATACAGGATTTTAGTAGTGCTTAGAAATTTGGCTGGTCATAGTCGTGGTGTAGTATACCGTAGTGTAGTGTTGCAGGTAGGCAGAGCGTGATGTGCGATAGATATTATAATATTATTATAAAAATTTAATGGCTATCATACATGACTCTTTTATCCTTATTTTTCTTTTAATATGTGCGGATAAGTTTTGACGGGTTGGTTGGTTGTGATCGAGATTTTAGCTACCGTAGTTGGTCATGGTGGGTCACTCGGTGAGGAGGATGTCGGAAATGGCCGCACTTGATGCCGGATGTGCCCGCACTCTGAGGCCGCAGAAAGTGGTACACGCGTGTGCACTATAAGCGAAGGGGAAAAAAAGCGCAAACTACTGTATGAAAAGTTTTCTTCCATCATACTTGTTTTTCATGCCTTCTTGTTTTTTTTTTTCTTCCTCGCCTCGCCCCTTGCTTTCTGTTCTCGACTACCCTCATAGACTTTCTCCTTCTTCTTGACACTCAACTCAACCCAATCATGAACTTCTTCACCGCTTAGTGGAGACTCTGTGCCTTTGCTTGAGCCGTTCCACTCCACTGCGTAAAACCCTCGTAGCCGATCATTACCTCCGCATCGATTATTCTCAACATCCTATGCTCTGGTCTCCTGTGAGGGCGATTGCGATGAGGTTGTGTATGGGCTGCCTGATTAGATAGAAAGAGGGTGTTGGTTGCGCTTTGTAACAATCAGGGTCCGGGAAGCGTGCTGGGGAGTACGGGGATGGGGATGGGTAGGGGGAGTGGTCCAAGGGGCGGTGGGGGGCTGGTTGTAAGATTGTTTTCTGTCGTGAGGAGAGTGCTTGTGGGGGTGATGGGAAAAGGGATAGGGCAAAGAGGGTCTAGTCCCTAATGGCGATGGTGGTGGTAGTGGTAGTGGTAGAAGCTCACTTGTTAAAGAGATGCGGGTCGCCCGGTGTATATTATATTATACAACATAGTGATTTTTTGTTCGAATTTTTTCCTTTCTAGAGGAAGAGGAGCCCAATTTGTTGCTCCTCCTTTCCTTCCTTCCCTCCTTCCCTCCTAAGCTCGTTCGTTCGTTCGTTCGCCCATCCGTCAGAAATCCAAGGCAATCAAGCAACTAGGGAGAAGGGAGAGAAATATAGAATTTTCCAATCCGGCAGAAAGAAGTAACAGGTAATGTTGTATGAAAGAAGAAAACAAAAGAAAATAAAGGAACAAAAGGATTAAAGCGAGAAGAGTGAAGCTGTACAATAACCCCTTACCTCCCCCTCCCATCTTCCGCCCCCATCTTCCGCCTTCTATGGCTACGAAAACTTACAGTGAGGGAGAGAAGCCCTCACAAAAAACTCTTCCGATTATACGCTCTCTGATCTTTCAGCCATTGCTTGTACTGCTTGATACTACCAATCTTCTCCCCGTAGTAATCTGGGACGGGATTACGGAAACTTTGGAAGGAGGGGTCGACGCGATTCTTCTTGATGTGCTGGAGGAATTCCCGCTCTCGCTGTGTCCAATTAGCACTTCTCCCATTCACCCCCTTCACCCCCTACCTCCTCCCCCATCCTTCTAGGAGGAATAGCGAGAGGACGACATACCTCATTAATCTGTCCCATAACCCGCCTCTTTACCACCGAAAAAGCACTACTCCCCAAAACCGGCCCGGCAAGCCACCCCAGTGCCCCACAGCTAACGGTAGCAATGCCAAAGAGAATTATCGGATCCATGCCCATTATCATCTGCGTTGGGTCGATCTCCTTGTTGGCGAGGTAGCTGACGCCTGCGGTCGTACCGACGGCACTAGTGAAGATTGAGGAGATGAGGTTGTACCTGCGTCGTTGCTTGCGGAGCTGTAGGAAGGTTTCCCAATCTAGTTTTTGGTTGGCCTGGGGGGAGGCTGCGGTCGAGATGGTGCTTGTGCTGCTGCCGGTGGTGGTGGAGGTGGAGGCATTGCGGTGTGTGTGTCGGAGGATGGTTGTTGCTGGTGGGAAGGGGGTAGAGATGCGGAGCGCGGTTAAGCGGAAGGGGGAGTATTTTGGCAACATCGCAATTTGGTGTTATGTGTTGTGGTAAGTGGTGAGGGATTGTTAAGGTGGTGTTATGCGTGGCTGGCGGGTGGTGGTGGGGGTGATAGTGGGGTGGGATTTTTGGTTTGTCAAGGAGATTGGAATGCTTTTTATTTTACCTTCCTCATTGGGATGGATCATAGGGTTTTGGGGTGGTTAGTCAGGTCACATGTGGTCACTCGGAATTTGCGGTCAGCAGGGCTAGCCTATGAGGGTATCATCAGATGGTGGCAACACCATGACTAAAGTAGTCACTGGTGTAGTAGTCCCTAGCCCTTTGAGGATACTCGCGCAGTAGAGTTGAAGCCTGGGACACAAAGTAGTTATTCCTGGGCAGTGTGTTCCGCTTCAACTGGGCCACCCCACGGGAAGACTGGGCAAGGAACCTTGTCGTTTCGAGATCTATTTCTGAACATAACGGACACCCCCAGAGTTTGTCCTTATGGTACCTGAACTACGGCTTTCAATTATTTTTCTGGCTCGCCCATGGCGGTAATGTCTTGCAATTAATTACAAACTATGCAGGTGACTGAGGATACGGAGAATCTCCAGCAGCCGGGGTAGATATATTGCATTCAGCCGCTGCCTCCTCTTCTAGGTAGCCGAGTTCAACGACACGTTGTCAGCGACAGGGGGTTGAGTGTCCTGGTGTGGGTTCGGCGAAAGGAGGCACCATCGGGAGCGGGGGAAATGGCCTGACGATAATTGCTTAGTCTATGTTTACTTGGACTTCCCAGGTTGGGGTTCGCGCCTCCTCAGAAGTACACACTTCTGGTGATAGAATGCTTCGGCAAGGGTCTCTTTGTTCTAGGTTGGATTGCTAAATTTATGGGGAATTATGTAGCATGCTGGCTAAAGCAGATTGCCTTTTATCGTGCGGTCTATTGCGGGACGTGTGCTGGAAAGGGGGTAGCGAGGAACGTATCTCTGGGGAGTGTGGGCTTAGATAGTAGATCTGTCATTTAGCTGGGAGAGTAGTCGGGTTTGGTTAGGTGCAGGTGCACTGTCAATAATTTCGAAGTGATTCCTAGTGACCTAAACTTGGGATTGTCGGGATTTCACTGGAGGTCTCGGTTTGCCTTTTGTATCTGTCTCCCCTGGGCCAGGCGAGGGGTATGATACCTCTCTCTGCAGTGCTTTAGCTAAACCAAGGAGTTGGTACTTAGGTTCCGGGTACATGTTATCCATCGTTGCCAGAGGGATTGCAGAGGGATGAGGAGCTCTTTATATTAGGATACCCTAGGAGCAGATCTTAGAGCCGCAAGATGCAGCTCCAGCGCTGGGTATGATGCTGGAAGTTCCTTATGCTTGGGGAGTGTTGAGGGCCATCCCATTTCTTCTGAAGTTATGGCGATTTAGGGGAAAAGTTCTCTGGATACGCCTTTCTTTTGTTAGACGGGAGCGTGCAGAGGAACGGAGACAATCGGGGAGGGGCAGAGATATTTGCCGTGATCCATGGGGGATCGGGATGCCTTTGCCGCGTTTTATGTATACTCCCGTCTGCTCCGTTAGTTTTGGGTGTTGGACAAGATAACGGGATTTATGACCATGGCTTTTCTATCCCCCCCTCCCAGGTTCCAATTTGGTCATCTCGCTCTGCCCCTGCCCCTGCGTGGGACTAAGTACCTCAACGAATTAAGGTTAAAGATTTATTAACTGCATAGTACTGCCCCTATGGTGTTTTCTCAATTGGTAAAAAGGGATAGCTCAGCTGACTTAGTGGAAACTCGTGAGCCTTGATGTAACTATGATATCTCAACCCCCACAGAGGGGCAGGGTGGGTACCTACTTGGGGGGTTGGGGATATGGCCAACATTTTTGGAGGGGCTGGAAGCCGAGTGCGATGGGGGAATGGAAATTGAATTCGATAAGGAGTTTGAGGTAGAAAATAGCAGACTAACCTCTCTCTATTTCCCCTATGCGTTCAAGCTAGTAAAGCTAAATGGTGTGGGCGGAAATAGAATTGAAGGGTCCTAGGATCTCCCGCGAGTGACTACGTGTGATTTCAATAAAACATTACTCCCATTTAGATATGGCCCGGGCCTCGTCCGGTCCTAGGTAATATCTTGTTTGGAGTTCGCTAGGTTGCTTGTTTTGAGTTGGTTGGAATCGAGCAGCTAGGCCAGAAGGCTTCTAGGGCTGAGATTGCGCAGGTTTTCTAGGCTCCTCGCGGCGTTTAGGTATGTTTAGAATGACCGTGACCAAGGTATGGTGTACATGAATAAAAATAGGAAGGCTCGGGAGCGGTGGGTAGAGCTAACCGACGGGATACAGGTGTGTCCCAGTGTCTGGCAAATGGGTGAAAGAAGACGGCTCTCTGTGAAAGGGCTTCAGAGAGAGAATGTGATGCTTCACTCTCGATGTAGGTTCAATCACACTATGTCACTCGAGCATCCCTGCAGTTCCTGTCTGCATTAATTCCCTTAGCTATTTTCACTTCTCCAGCCACGCCGCGGCACACATGGCCCTTCGAGACCGCTCACCCATCGATCGTCCACAAAACCCGGGCCGGGACCTAGCAAGACCAAACGACACGATCGCATACTGCACTCACACCCAGGGACCTATCCGCGATGGCATGTCTCGAATAGCCAGGGATTCAGCTTCAAGCTACCAACGGAACTCCTAGTCGGCGTTGCCTGGATTTGGTTTTAGTCGTGGGTGGAAGATGCCCTACTCGTCTGTGACCATTCAGCAAGGGAGCCCGCCGGCTGGGGAGGAGTTTTCGGATACGTTGCGGGAGATTCTGGTAGCAGATATTGGGAATGGATGTTCTACTCCGGCAGATCATACTGCTGAAGCGGTGTTTCGGAATCTCGGGATGGCTGTCGCGAGTATTGCTGCTAGCAAGGAGTATCTGCTTGAGTTGCCCAAGGGGAATTGCGAGCCCATGGCTGGTAGGGCTGGGCAGCTGCAAGGGCCGGCGCTGACACAAGGTGGTGGTGGTGGTGGTGGTGGCGGTGGACAGCTTGTAGTGCACCTGCGCCGAGGTATGGGTGCGCTGACGCCAACGAGACTACTGGGACAACCGGGATGGGTTGGGCAGGGCGGAAGATTGTCACTATTACGGTAGTGCCCGGAGGAACGTTTGGTGCTACGAGTACGGCCAGAATTACTGCAGATGTGGGTAATTCCTTCACCACCTCCGCCGCCGCTGCGCAAGGGGGGGGTAGCGGAAAGCCTGCAAGTAGGCGCTGGTTTTTCCCTATTTCGCTTCTTTCGTAATATGTCTAGTTGCAAGTTGGAATTTAGGCTAGCCTATTGTAGAGAATTTGATACAGGTATCATATTCGTGCACATTCACTTTTTCGTTGGGGGTTGGAAAAGAAGACTAGACATCATCTATCGTGTTGTATTTTCGGACACAGGGTATCACACATTCGAGAATATCATACCGCGCAACCCAGACTGACTTACAATACTGGAGAAAACCGATAGAGATAAAGGGAAAAGGAAAAAGAAAAAACTAGCTCATGTCGACGTCCATCTCCTCAGCATCATCAATTTCCGCTCCGACAAACACGAGTCTAGTACCCTCCCCGGCCACCTGCCAAATATCCAGCGCGGAATACTCATCGATCACGTCGGCCAACTGATCGTCCGTGAAACCCTTCGCCAGAACCCTTTCCCGGACGTTCCTCATATTCAACTCACCACTGCCGTCACTAGCGCCAAAGGCTAGGGTTCGGATAATGTTGTAGATCTTCGAGGAAACGGTATTGTCCTCATCCCAGTCACTCTTCTCCTGCAGCGAGGCTTTGGACACTTCGATGAGTCTGAGCGCCTCATCAGCGTCCTCGATCACGACTGTGTCGGCGAACCGTAGACGGGCGAGAGCCTGGGAGAGACGGATGATGCCGAGGAGGGTACGGGGAGATGCGTGGGTGAAGGACTTGTTGTCCTTTTCCGCCTTTTTCGCGGCCTTGCGCATGTTGACGTACGCGCCGACCATGTAGTCTGCTACTTCCTTAGGGATGATGGGTCGTTTGGTTCTGGCCTGGGCAATGTAGATGCGCATTTCTTGCGGGGTCAAGGGCTCGAAGTCCATTTCGGGATGGCGATTCTCCATGTGCACGAATGTGACGTGGCGGCCGAGTTCTTCGTCGCCTTCGCGGGTGGGGGTGTCTAGAATTAGGAAGAGGATGTCGAAGCGGGAGAGGAGGGCGGCAGGGAGGTTGATGTTTTCTACGGGGGAGATCTTGGGGTTGTAACGGCCGTAGAGAGGATTCGCTGCCGCGAGGATGGAAGTACGTGCGTTTAGGGATGTGGTGATACCGGCTTTGGAAATGGAGATTGTTTGCTGCTCCATGACTTCGTGAATTGATGTACGATCCGAGTCATCCATCTTGTCAAACTCGTCGATGCAGCAGATACCGTTGTCTGCCAGCACAAGGGCTCCGCCTTCGAGAACCATCTCATCCGTAACTGGATCACGCATGACGGCGGCCGTGAGACCGACACCGGAGGATCCACGACCTGTGGTATAGATTCCACGGGGAGCGACTTTGGTGATATATTTTAGGAGCTGGGATTTGGCTACTCCAGGGTCTCCCATCAAGCAGACGTTGATATCACCTCGGATCCTCATTCCATCACCCATTTCTTTAGTTACACCGCCGATGAGGAGGAGGAGGAGACATTTCTTCACGTCCTCGTGACCGAAGATCTCGGGGGCAATGGACTTGGCGAGGGTATCGTAAAGATTGCCCTGTGCTCGGAGCTCTTCGATACGTTGGACAGTTCGGGTATCGATCACTATGTCGTCGTATTGTTTCTTGTGTTGCTCAAAGTGCATGGCTTCAAGGTAGGTATCCGTTAATAGACCTGCTTTGATAGCTTTGAAGCCGGTGTATGGTGTTGGCAGGAAGATTCCTGCAATGTCGACAACATCTCCAGGGTTGACACATCTTGTCTGAGAGCCATGGGCATGCACCGTGAGGGTTCGGGGGATGTGTCCGACAGGTACTTGATCTGCCATTTCCTGAATCTTGATTTCCTGGAATGGCAAGAATTTGGACGCACGAGTCGACATAAAAAGTTGACCTCTCGCATCATTGTTCTTGCACTCTTGTGAAGGGCAATCGACTAACGGAGCAAAGCTCTTGGTCTTGACCTCTTGGAATATCTCACAGCCACACCTGTCGCAAGTATATGCATTGACGAGCACAGTGGGCTTGACGTCCGACACACGGGTTGCAATACCACGAATGGTGATCAAATGGCCTAGGTGACTACCACGAACGTTACGCACTGCGAGCGCTTTTTTGCCTGAGTCGCCTGATGGTGTCAAGGGCTTGAAATACACCTGGTAGCGACGGGTAAGCATCGCGGGGAAGAGCTGAGGGGGTGCATCGAGCGAAAGCGGGTCGGCTGAATCACTCTCAGCAGTGGCATTGCGATTGCGACGTTGTGTGAGAATAACATCGAGGACATCATCATTGTAGCTGAAACACTGTTAGCGCCTGATGATATATGGGCAGATATGGTAGCATACGTAGTGTCTACAGTCTCTGGGGGCATAACTTTATCAATGGCCCTCGAAAAGATCTCAATGTAATGCGCAGCGTTCTTGTCCACCGCTTTGACCAATCCTACTGCTTCTTCGACAAGGCCTGAATCCTCGAACTGTCACTCGCCATATCAGCTCAGTCTTTTCGCACCCGTACCAAAGACACCTACACTCCTCAAATCATCCAGTTCGATAGTGATAGAATCCCGTGTTCTGTTAGCAATCTCCTGGAGCTGTAGCATGTACTTTAATTTGGGCTCCTGAACCGTAGCTCTCGGTCTTCTTGCACGGCTTCTTCCACCAGAGCGTGTTGCACGACGGCGGGGTGTATCGGTGAGGTCTTCATCCTCGTCCTGCATGTTCAGATTCGATAGCGCGTCACGGGCAGCCTCCTCTGTTGAAAGGGTTGATTTGAATCCCGTAAGGAAAGCCTCAAAGGCAACTATTCAAACATTGTAAGTCTAATTCCAGAGTAACAAGCAATGGAGGGAAAACAAACCTTGTTGTTTCTCATAATCGATGTCCTCGGGTAGTTTGATAACAGGAAGCTTAGACATTATTGTTGTGTATTACCTCCTGACGACCCTTGATAAATCTCGTGACCTCAATGGGTTGTGAAAGTGGCGGATGGAGGGGATGGGATGGTTGGTGAGAATTGTGGTTTGAGCAATGGGATTGAAGGGAGGCGCTTGACTGGGGCTTTTGCTGTTTCTCGCGAACCAATTTGGATGGAAGATGTTCGCGTTTGCTGCATTCCGGCAGCCGCGTTGTTTATTCATTACCCGATTTGTATTTAATAGGGGTAAAATTCTCATCTAGTCCCATAATTGCCCTGATTAGGAGATTAACGATCGGAACCAACAAATTGGTCAACATCCATCTCTGAATTCAGTACAGTAACAGCCGAGGCACATGGGATTCAGGTCGCCTGGGATTTAGATGAAGCTCCGAGATTTGCTACAGTAGAGCTTTCCCCAAATCTTTTCACCACTGGGCCTACCTACCTACCTACCTACTGTGCATCATAATATCGCTTTCTCATCACGCATTATTAATATTCCATTTCGATATTCAATACCCCCCATAATACTCGACCGTCACTCCTTGCACTATCGGTTCATATACAAATCACGGTTATTCTGAGTAAGGAATCTGTACGATAATTAATTATTTTAAAATCCCCTCCGACAACCATGTCCCGGAAGCCCTCACCCCCCGCTACCCCCGCGGTTGTCTCTTTGACACCACTGAAGAACTGTCTTCTCAACCTTCCAATCCCGCTTGTCAACGTTCTGGTATCTTCAAATACTCCAGCACAGAATGTTATTGTCGAGTTATCATTCCGTGCCCCTGTCGGTGGAGGGTCAACCGCTACAACTACCAGGAGCGCGTATGCCGGATGGACGGGAATGCAGAGTAAAAGGAAGCCCGGTGTGGGGTCAGGGAGGTCGGAGGAGGCGGTGGCAGAGATGGATCCTGCGTTTGCTAGGAGTGTGGGATTGTCTGAGGGATCCAAGGTTTGCTCCACTCTACGGGGCCATGTTGAGGCTTAACAAATGAGGGATTGTGTTGATCTGATTAGGTTTCTATTCACCTCCATTTGGACCCTACGCCGGCGCACACCTTTCACATCGAACCCCTTACCGCGAGTGATTGGGAGATAATAGAGCTACATGCAGACTTTCTGGAACTGAATCTTATTTCGCAGATCCGCTGTGTCTCTCCCGCACATCCGGTCTCGGTATACCTATCTCCTACATCTACGGCCTCTATAAGAGTGACAAAGGTTGAACCAGAAAGCGCTCTTTCTTCGCCGAATGGTTTCGCTAAGGTTTCGCCGGAAGCCGAGATTATTGTTGCACCGAAGAAGCGGCAGCGCCGACAGAGTCAGGGTGCAAAGTCGGCTACTAGCACCGTGAAAACTGCAATGAAGAGGCGGAGTGATGGTGGGGGCGCGGGGGCGATGTTTTTCCGGGGTGTCTCGCTGCCTGCTGAACGGTACCTTCCGAGGACGGATGACGACGAGGAAGAGGAGGAGGCTATAGAAGGGGATGAGGATAGAGAAGAGGTTGCTGCTGGTGGAAAAGGATTTTCGGTCTACCTAGATCCTACATTGCTCATGTCTTCGAGGCACCTTCGGAGTGTCTCTCACGTTGCGGTTTCGGTTGTCCGGCCTCCAGCTATAGCTCCACCCCAAGATCCGTCTCAACAGCAGCAGCAACCGGAGGAGAAGGACAAAAAGGACAAAAAGGACGCAGCACCGGAGGTGATTCCGGCTTCCAAGATAATCGCGGTCGTACGTCCCTGGGACTCTGCACCAGACGGGAAACACGTAGCATTGTCCAGGCTGCTTTCTGCTGCTTTACATCTTCTGCCTGGGCAAGTAGGTGACATGATACGCCTTGAGCCTGCGCCGCAACAAGTGCCTCAGAAACTGCTCTCAAAAATCAAGGTCTTTCCATTCCAGGGGACTGAGAAACAGGACGGGTTGAAATGGGGTGGTGGAACTAAACGTCTAGAGGAAATGGCTGTTGCAAGGTTGCAAGAGGTTTTGGGCCCCCATAGACAGCGTAACGGGACAAAGGCCATGATAGAGGAGGACAAGACTTCGGTTTCCCCTGGGGAAGGTGTGCTTGAGGGCGCTCTAACCGACGGACTTGTCCTCCCGGCGATTCGGGATTCGCCAATTGCTGCCGGTGGAATCCTCAAGATTGAGGTTTCTGCTGGCGAGGGTGGGGAGGCGTCGCAGTATATCAAGTGGGTTCTAGCGGCGGACAAAAAGCTCCCACTTGAGATTGGGTCACTTGTACCTAAGCCTATTCCTCCGCCAGCGGCCGTCTCGGAAACATTGTTCGTCCCGGAAACTGAATCTGATCAGCCGATTGTGGGTGTGGACGACATCCTTTTCTCGGTCACCAACCATTTACTGTCTTCTTCCTCGGTATTACTTTCTGGTGCTCACGGATCGGGCAAGACTTCAATCCTCCGCCTCATCGCAAAGCGTCTCTCTGGAGCCCCACATTTCCATAGGATCGTAGACCCTGGCTCTCTTTCGAGACTTTCCGAAGAGCGTGTAGGCACAGTTAAAGAAAATGTTACCCGCTGGTTCACTGAGGCCTTATGGGCAGCTGGAAAGACTGGCCATTCCATCCTTCTCCTCGATGATCTCGACAGGCTCTGTGCCTCTGAGTCCGAAAATCAAGACAACTCTCGAGTGAGGCAAATCGCCGAGGTCGTCGTGGCCACGGTTAGGAAGCACACATCGCCTGGCGGTGCTGGCGGACGCGGAGGCGTAGTCGTCTTGGCTAGCTGTCAGGCAAAGGAAAGCATGCATAGCCTGGTTGTCGGCGGTCACGTATTCCGTGAAGCACTCTCGCTCAAAGCAATGTCGAAGGAGGGTCGTCGTACAGTACTGGAAGGCGTTGTCGGGGTTACTTCGGGAGTCTTGGAGAAAGGTCTTGAACTCCGCGATATTGCCGCTAAAACTGAGGGCTATATGCCCGGAGACTTGGTCCTCCTCGTCGGCCGTGCTAGACACGAGGCCGTCGTCCGCATGGTCGACACAGGCGAATCTAAAGAGTCGCCAACACTAACTCTCAGGCGTATGGACTTCGACTCTGCCCTCCGAGGCTTTGTCCCCGCTGGACTCCGGGGCGTAAAGCTGCAGACCTCTGGCGCAAGCTGGAAAGATATCGGCGGTTTAACGGAAACCCGCAAAATCCTCCTAGAAACGCTTGAATGGCCCACCAAATATGCCCCCATCTTTGCCAGTTGCCCCCTACGTCTCCGTAGCGGCCTCCTTCTCTATGGCTATCCCGGATGCGGAAAAACCCTTCTAGCAAGTGCGGTAGCCGGAGAATGCGGCCTCAATTTCATTTCCGTCAAAGGTCCCGAAATTCTTAACAAGTACATTGGAGCTTCGGAAAAGTCCGTCCGCGACCTCTTCGAGCGTGCCAGCGGCGCAAAACCCTGCGTCTTATTTTTTGACGAATTCGACAGTATTGCACCGAAGCGTGGCCACGATTCTACCGGTGTCACCGATCGTGTGGTAAATCAAATGCTTACACAGATGGACGGTGCGGAAGGACTCGACGGCGTGTACGTCCTCGCGGCAACCTCCCGGCCGGACCTAATCGACCCTGCGCTCCTCCGTCCTGGCCGTTTGGACAAGAGCTTGCTGTGCGGCTTACCAAATCTCGAAGACCGGCTAGATATCTTCCGCGCACTCGTCGGCGAAGGCGGAAAATTGCGTGTGGGCCCGGACGTTAGTCTCGAAGAACTCGCCACTAGGACAGAAGGTTATTCCGGAGCTGACTTGCAGGCGGTCCTTTACAATGCACATTTAGAAGCCGTGCAGGGGGTCATCAGTGAAGAAATGCGCAAGCGCGAAGCCTTAGAAGAAAAGCAGGAGGAGGCGAGCGCAACCGGTAAAGATGCTAAGGAGGAATTGGACTTTTTGGAGTTCGTCTGGGGGGATAGCCGCAAAGGTAAGGGTCGCGTTGCACCCGCGGTTGGCGAAAATCGACATCGTGAGCGGATAGCACTCGTGGAGAAGGTATTTTGTCATTCTTCCCATATCCTCTACTCTGGCTAACTCTTGCAGGTCGAGTCCCTGAAAAAGCAATCCTCAAATAATTCTGCCTCCCCTAACAGCATCGCCAATGCCCCCTCCGCAACAAAGACGAAGCAAGACGCCGGAGCTGCGGAAGTAACAATATCTTGGTCACATGTTGAGTCTTCACTACAGTCCACACGGCCAAGTATTTCCCCAGAGGAGCGTAAGCGCCTGCAAGGGATATATACGGAGTTTGTCGGACAGCGAAATGGAGAGATGCCGAATGGGCAGGGTAGTACTGAGGTTGGGGGGAGGAGCAGTTTAATGTAGTTATCGTAATAGGATAGAATAAAGGGAAATGAGGGTGGTAACTAGTTCAAGAGTGGGTAATGGTTTAATAGAATTGTGGAAGCATTGCTGCAGTTGGTAGACAGCAATGATTCCCCGATGCGTGTTACTCTGCGAGTGTTGTATTATAAAGTAATGTTGAAGGGATCCCTTCCCACTATTTGGAAATTGAGATGGTCAGCGGGTGTGATTTTTTGGGCGCTGCAGATTCGACAAGAAATTGTGGGACAGCTATTTAGGGTTAACTTTAACCGGCAAAATACGGTATATCCCTGCCTGTTTCGGTCAACGGGTAAACTCCGATCCCGCATCCTCCAGACCCCACCAAGATAAGGAAGCTACTGTCCACCAATAGGCTACCGGTGTTCGCACCACTAACTATCCGGAAAAACGTTAATGCGTAAGCCAAGTCCTTGCCAACAACCTACCCTAACGGAGGTTGAATTCACCCCCTCCCACTCCAGAAAAACCCCTCCCTCTCTTCCACCAACCCGCCGCCATCACCACCGTCACCACTAACAAAGTCTCCAACTGGCCCCTCTCTATCACCGCTTAATCGCAACAATGAAACGCAGAACCGCCGCGGTAATCGGTGCCGGCCCGGCCGGCCTGACAACAGCGAAATCCCTCCTAGCGAACGGGATTCATCCAACTATATTTGAGCCCCGTAATGCTGTTGGTGGGCTCTGGTCTCCGGACGCTGGAAGCGTGACGCTGAATCCAGGCATGCGAACGAACTTGTCGAGGTACAGCTGTGTGTTTCCGGAATTGGCGTATGAGCCAGGCGTTTCGATGCTGCCGACGGCGAAGGAGGTTGGAGAGTACTTGGAAAGGTATCGGAGGAGGCATATCCCTGATGAGTGCTTGAAGTTGGGGTGTGCCGTTGCTAATGTAGGGAAGGTGGAGGGGGGTGGGTGGAGTATTACTTGGAGGAATGCAGAGGAAGAGGGAGGAGAGGAAGAGTTTGATTTCTTGGTGATCTGCTCAGGGTTCTTTTCTATGCCTTATGTACCTCCGATGTTGATGGATGGTTTCACGGGCTCGGTGTTACATTCCGTGGAGTATTCATGGCCGCACGGGAAACTTTCTGGTAAGAAGAAAATTGTAGTGCTCGGCGGGTCCATGAGTGGCGTTGAAATTGCGGCCGATATCGCCTTGCGGATATCGTCTTTGCCGGAAGAGGAGCGTGCGGGAATCGAACTCGTGCATTTGTTCTCGCGGCCTTTCTGGATCATCCCGAGGTTTCTGCCGATCGCGCATCAAGGGGACCCTTCGGCACCGCGTTTTGTTCCTAATGACATAGTCTTGTACGACGTTAATCGTCGGAGGGAGAACCCGATGCCAATGGATAAGACGCAGGAGGAGAAGAACATTCTCATAAATACGTTCATGTCCTCTCAGGTCGGTGGGAGGCAGGAGAATATCCACCCCAACCTGCACATCACGGACGATTACATGCGCCTCCCCCCCTGGGTCACGATATCAGACTCGTACTTGGAATTCGTCCGCAGTGGAGCAATAAAGCCCGTGATCGGCCGCCTTGAGAGCGCAGACGGTAGCACACTGCGCACTAACACTGTTGAAATCACGGACGTCGATACCATCTTGCTAGGAACTGGTTTCCACCCGAGTGCCTCTCTCCAACGCTTCCTCCCAGAAGACCTCTTCCGCGACCTCACCTCCAACGACGCCGACACCCCTGATGACTCAAACTTCCTACCATTGCTCCTATATAAAGAGTCCCTCCACCCATCCTTCAGTAACACCGGTGGTTTCGTGGGGATGCACAAAGGCCCTTTCTTCGGTGTCATGGAACTCCAAGGCCGCTGGATGGCGGGGCTGCTTTCCGGAAAGTTCCCCTGGCCATCTGCCCCAGAGATGGAGCTCGGCATCTCACAATCTCGCGCCGTCCGCACGCTGCGTACCACGGGGCGCTCACTCGAAGCACGTATGCAGTGGACCATGGGGGATTACTTGGCATTTATAGACGAACTCCGCCAGACTATTGGGCTGCCGCTCCTGCCTGAAACAAATCAAATATATCCCAACACCATGGTCCCCGCACACTTCTCCCCTGGCAATGAAGAGGCGGAAAAGACGCTTCGGGAGGTGGCGGAGATAATCACTGAGCGTAGGGGGGAGGATGAAGCGAAGGATGGAATCCTGAGTAGAGTTATATTCAAAGCCCTTCATGGGAAATGGAAGCTTCACCGGAAGATCGTATCCAGACATCCAGGATTCTCCTCAGGAACGTTCGAAGGCGTTGCGGAGTTCTTACCGAGGCCCCCTTCCTTCTCATGCACTCCTCCCACCACAGGCAGCGACACCAACGACAAAGCGGACGGCCGGGAAGAAGCCGCAACCTGCGCCAATATTACGATAGCCCCCTCCGCCCCCCCGCCACCCGTGCACTCCGGCGAAGTCCTAGAATACCTCTACACTGAAACCGGAACCTTCACCACAACTCCCGCTCCGACCATGCCCACTCCTCTAACAATCCAGACGCGCAGGTCCTACATATACCGCCACCACCCAACGGAAGACACGATCACCGTTTGGTTCGTCAAGCCGGAGGACAGCTCGCGTGTAGACTACTTCTTCCACCGCGTCGAGATCTCCGGACGCGGAAAGGATGGGAAAGGCGGCTGGGTTGGGGGCGGGAAGCACCTTTGTCGTGCGGATTGGTATTGGCCGAGGTATCGGTTTCGGTTTAACAGTGGGGGTAGTGGGGGTGAGGCGGGGGATGGACGGTTGAAGGAGTTCGAGATTGGGTATGGGGTTAAGGGGCCTAAGAAGGAGTATGATAGCGATGGGATTTATGAGAGGGTTTAAGGGGGAGGTGGGAGGGTTGAATTGTATATGCGGAGTGTTGAGGTTGGGCAGTCCCACAGAAAGCGCGAAAAGAACAAAGTGCTGTAAAGATGAAGAAAATGGCGAGCGGTGCAATTCATTCATTAAATAACAAGAGCAACCGCCAATTCAGGCACGCGCGCGACCTAACAGCATTTATACGGTAATCCGGGTAAACCTTTTCGATACCATGCCCTTCCGGATACCACTGACAAAGAAAACGCTGCGACCTAATCGCTGTCCACCGTGGATTTAGTCTTTGCACGGCCTGCCATTTTTCCTAAAAACTTGGTTTGTGCCAAAACTCAAACCCTTTTGATCAATTAGTTGTAAAAATATTCATATCTGAATAGTGGCTATCATTTTAATGATTATTTTAATGATTATGATCGAAAGAAGAGTCTGGTAGGTGACCTGTAGGTTGGGCTATAATCAGAAAGGGGAAATGTTGCAATTTTTTATTTGCAACAAAAAATACCATAAAAGTTGGACAAATGCCACTTTTCTGACGTGCCAAGCAGGGCCTTAATAAAAAAAAAAATGCCCACCTACATTTATGTCGCCTCGGCAGGTACAGTAAGTACGTAGATGATGTACCATAAAACTCGCCAAACTCGCTCTGCAGTTCACAGATTAGCTGGTGTCGTTGGGTCTTTGCAATCTCTAGACAAGCTTGAGGGGAGAACACAACCGTCCGACTTTCCCAAGCGGACTTTGAATACCCATGTATCATACTAGTACGGTAAACCTACCCGAAACGTTCTAGCTTGGCAACCGCTCGTTCTAACCGCATTAGCATTTCACCGAAAAGTTAAGTTATGCCCTAAGTTAGGTCCTCCTTACACCTATGGTGCGGTAGTGACATCAGTCTTGCGACCTGCCAGTGCTGGTACTCGAGTAATCTGCCAGAGGAAGAGATCCCACATAGCCACCAGCTTCCAAAAACTACCTTCCGGATATAAGATTTCCCGCATAGACAACCGGATGATCACTTCAACATCTGCTGCGTGGTGCATGTTGTGTGAGTGTGGGGCTTGCCTGCAAGGCGTAAACAAGCGGGGGAGCGGGGGAGAGCAGGGGGTGGGTTGCGAGAATTAATATATAATATATATATATATACTTGTCCCAAGCAATAAGTACCGTCACGGTAGTGAATTTGTGATACACACGGATTTTTTGCCATATATTTTGCGAACCCCTCCTTCTAAATACTTCTTGCCTAGGACAAGTATAAATACTGTGATGAGAACGGGAAGGCAAAGATAAGCTAACAAACCTGGTGCTTTAAACTGCAGTACTGGTAGAGAGAAAACACCCATGATGTAAGCCATGGTGCAGTGTGCGCGGGCTGTAAGGAAAGCAGGGGTTCTCAACCTCGGGTTCAAAAAAGTGGAGACTCAGATATTCTATGATGGCTCCGAAAGTCCCCCCGAATATAAAATGAAACACCTTCCCCCGGCCCTCTCTCTCACTCTGTCACGCTCTCACTCACTCACTCACTCACTCCTTCCTCCCCCAGGCCGCAGAGCAGATCTCAACCATGGCAGAATCCAACCCCAAGGCCTCCTCGCTAGAAGAGATAGAGAAGAAGGGAGAGCAATTAGAGGAGCCAGATCCAGATGCAGGATTAAGCGATGCTGAGAGGGCCGCTATTGTTTGTTCTGCCCCATTCCATATGAGTGAGACTTCGTGAGGATACTTACCCGTAATGAGCCGTGACGACGAATAGGACAAAAGACTCGTCCGGAAGTTGGATATGAGGCTTATCCCCTGGTTATGTCTTCTATACCTCGCCTCATTTTTAGACCGTGAGATTCCCCCATCCAATTATAGAGGGTTAGGTTGATTGGGGGGCTTTTAAGGAACCAATATCGGCAATGCCAAAATTGAAGGACTTGTCAGCGATCTTGGAATGACGAACAGGCAGTATAGCGCTTGTCTTACTATTTTTTTTGTGTCGTATGCTGTATGTGCCCCCCTCCCTGGGCTATGCTGTTGAACGAGGCGGAGCATAAGGCTCACTTGTGAGGACTGGGGGGAAAGCTCTTCGAGCCAATCTCGAACATTTTGTTGAAGCGGATGAGGCCAAGGATTTATATCCCATTGATCATGGTGCTCTGGGGGGTTTGTATGACCTTCATGGGGTTTTGTCACAATTTTTCGGGGATGATGGCTGCCAGATGGTTTGTTCCCCGATGCGAGAGCTCGTATTCTTTCATTCATTTTTCTCCTATGGGGCAGGGCGGGTGTTGACAGTTTTTGTGTCGCAGGTTTTTGGGATTGACTGAGGCTGTGGGTTTTGTAACCTGTCCGATTTTGTGTCACAGAATGTCACTCACAGTGCGGCATTTTGGTTGGATTAGGGTCTTTTTCCGTGAGCTTTCTTCCTCCAACTCTAATTGGCTCACTCTTTCTAAACATCGGGTGGTAGAGGAGTTAATTACTACCTATCCTGCTGGTATAAGCGCCGAGAATTTGGTATCCGTGCCGCAATCTTCGTACGTGCTCCCGTGGATTCTCCCTCCTATACATCACTCTGATACTGATAGACACTAGTTCTCCGCTGCAGCAGTCTCTGGGTCTTTCGGCGGCTTACTCGCCGCTGGTATATCCAAAATGGACGGAGTGGGCGGTAAGCGCGGTTGGGCCTGGATCTTCGTAGCTTCCCCTCCCTCCCCTCCCTATCTTCCTTCATTAACCCCCCTCACAGATCCTCGAAGGTCTTGCGACAATCCTGATAGGAGTAATTTCCTTCTGGGTAGTGGTCGACTTCCCGGACGACGCCAATTTTCTCTCCCCCGAAGACCGCGCCAGAGTCCTCCGTCGCCTCCGTGACGATCAACAATCCTCAGCAGAGCATGAAGATTTCAAAATGCTCTACCTCTGGCAATCCCTCAAGGATTGGAAAACCTACACGGGGATGCTGATATACATGGGCGTCGACGGATCCCTCTACGCATTCAGTCTATTCTTGCCTTCCATTATCAAGGAAATGGGATACTCGGCCTCACGCGCCCAGTTGCTCACAGTGCCGCCTTATGCTGCTGCTTGCATTTTGACTATTCTGGTCGGTTGGCAGGCTGATAGGAGTAATCGGCGTGGGGTGTTTAACATGGCCACTTCACTGCTCGGTGTTGTGGGGTTCAGTATCCTCCTGGGGTCAAATTCCGCTGCGTTGAGTTACTTCGCGGTTTTCCTAGCCGCGCTCGGGATTTACCCCTGTATTCCGAATACAATCACCTGGGTGTCGAACAATGTCGAGGGGGTGTATAAACGTGGAGTTACGCTGGGCTTTGTGATTGGTTGGGGGAATTTGAACGGGGTTATGAGTAGTAATGTCTATAGGCAGGTTGATGCACCGCATTACAGGCTCGGTCATGGAATTGTGTTGGGGTATCTTGCGATTGGACTTCTTGGTGGGAGTGTGCTGAACTGGGTGCTGCTCAGGAGGGAGAACGAGAAGAGGAGGAATGGGAAGAGGGATGCTTGGGTGCAGGGGCTAAGTAGGGGGGAAGTAGAGTATCTAGGGGACCGGAAGCCAGACTTTTTGTATACATTGTAGGCCTGAGGAGATAGGGGATATTGTAATTAGATATGGGCTATGTTTCGTTATTGGTGGTTGAAGAGGGAGATGGCGCGCTGGTGCAGCACTACCATTTTGCTAGTGAGAGTGATGTCTATTAGGCAATATGCTAGTGCTTTGCTCTGCCCAAAGTCTCATAAATCTCCCTATCATACTAGAGTAAACTATTTGCTAAAAATGGGCGGCAAACCCTCCCCAGGCACTAGATGTCAAAGACTTGCAAAACCGCTGGTCCCGAAAATTATATCAGGCCAAAGTGATGTACTCCGTGACCCCAAGCGGCCAGTCCGCCCTACCGAGGACACAAACTGACGTGACCCAGGCCCATTCCACGACGTTCGGGCCCGATTATGGCATGAAGAAAAGAAGGAAATAAAGAGCTAGCACTGGCTTAGTTGGCCTGCAGGAACGATAGTTCGAATGATAAACCTCACTCGATCATCCACTTCTCTCCCAAGCAAAGTCATTACCCGTCGCGCACAAGCGGTTATATCATCTGAGTCTAGGTAACTTTTTCTCCGGTCACCGTAGTTTCCGTTGATCGGTTTAACCTATCTGGCCCCTGTCGAGCGTCGGGTGGGCAGGCTGATGGAATATTGACTAGACTGATACAGGATCTCTAGAAGCACCCCTGCCTTTCCGGTCTGCCAATTAGGGCGCAAGTTAAATCGGAAGTAATCCTGTTTGTTCTGTGGCGAGTACCCAGGGTATGTAGGGGGAAACATCATCATATATTATAGAAAAAAAAACTACTATCAGAAGGGTGCGCTAAACTAGCTTAATTACAGAGCCCCTCTTTCGTATTCTCGGGTATAGTGCAGAGGCAGACTTGCGATGCGCTCCGGATGTTACCTAGCAATCCGATTAATACCTTAAGCTACAGTATTGTAAACAGCTGAGACAGTGCAGAAAATTACAGCTGTAAGGTACTACCTGAAGGCGATATCCAAACCTGTAGAGATTAGCAGATGAGTTAGACAAAAGGCTTAACGATGAGGCTCTGGCAGCATATGCGGAGGATTGCGACAGGAGGAAGTTACCGAGTAATGGCCAGTTTGGCCAGTTTGGATCCAAGGTATTCTCATCAGCGGTATCTCGGGCCAAGTGCGTATTTCAGAACGAAGTGTGTTTTCTTCTCCCCATCAGCAAGGCATAGGTGGGGACCTTCCTACTCTTGCGCCTCCGCTGCGGTGTAGGGTGTTTTCTTGCACTGGACTGGCTAACGGTGTCTCGTGAGTTTATAGCGAGTTGCTGTATTATATATATCGTATTGTATCATATTGGTAGTATCATACTCAATAGTATAGACTTACAAGTCTGTCCCCAATCCTAACGAGTGACTAATCATGACGGGCCCTTTCAGCCATTTAAGGGAGATTAGGCTACTAGTATATGGTGGATAGTATTTAAACCTCGGCAGCACACGTGGCCAAAAATAGTTGCAGTTTGTGTGTACGTGCCAATCGCGATATGCCTGGTCATGCTGAGGCTCAAGTTAGGTTATGTGGCGACTATTACATTTTTTTTTTTTTGGTATTCTGACGGAACCACCGAAGCAAGGTGCACTAGACGGTGGAGCTTGAGGCGTTGTAATATAGAGGTGCGGCACAGAAACTGGATGAATTATCTCAATAATATTCGGGATCTTGGTTTCATGCAAAGATATATGTTAAGAGGACTTTGGGCCATACTCTACTCCCTGGTGTCTCAGCTAACTCGCTGCAGCCCCAAGGTCCAGATGTATAATAAGAGGAGAAAACTAGATTATGTTTGCCGACTAATTAGGACTGGATTCGACCACTTCTCCGGGTTGTCATTCTATTTGCTAGAGTTCAGTCTTGAGGGAATTCCCCCTCAGCCTGGAGAAATATCGGCGGTTGTATAATGGGTTAGTGAGGTCGGCTGTCGGGAGAATGGCCTGGTGTATGGTGATACGAAATCTGTGTGATTGGTAGGCCCGAAGCAAGTTGAGGAGTCCTTGTTTCCGAATACCAATATCCTGAAATTGCTGCAAGCGCTCAGGTGCTAGACCTCTCATCGATTGATTAGGATGTAGCTTATTAGCGAGTAACAAGGCTCCACAATGGGGCGTTTGCGCAAGGAGACTTAGGTGCCAGGAGAACACATTATTTTCGGTTGACCTTAAAGCCTTGGTATGATATCTCAGGTAGGTGGCAAGGCCTGGAAGAAGTGCAACATAGGGCTTTTGAGACCTGGAGAGATTTGATTGCAGCGAAACAATAAATCAGCAACGACACAATACACTTTGACCATTGAGATGTTTTCTAATACTATGAGAGGCCCTAGGGGGGGGGGGGGGGTTCCCTACACTAGTGGATAGTACTATCATGTTATTCTCAAATTCGTTGCCTCCCCAAACTCGGATTTTTCGTTATGCAGGTCAGGTACAGTACCATTCTGATCGGTATTGTATTATACAATACAGTGAGAACTTGGGTAATTGAACCTTGTGCTAAGGCGTCCGAAATTCCTTCTCCTGTATAACTTAGGGGGGCGAGAGCACTACTAGAAACTGACGGCCTGAGCCCCAGCTTAAGACAAAAACTAAAAAGTGCTAGACCTTACTAGCAGAGGTAACACTAACATCCTGGCAGAGGTCCAGTTATCCAAGTTCTTACGGACAGCGTAGAAGACACTCGGCGATCCATTGTGCTCCCCTTCTTGCGCACCCATCTCTCTTTACAATCTATTCAAGGATTTTAGTAATCATAATATTGGGTATTTGATTGCGGATTATCACTTGTTGTATGCCGGCCAGTATGGTTGATACTAGATACCTAACTGGGATAGCCTAAATTAGAATTTGAGCAGGGAACAAATTTGAGGGCGATGTTGTGGCCTACTGTCACCCGGCCGCCAAATTAAATTTTCCTACAGTACTCGAGTACAGTACAGTACACCTGTTGCGTAAACTCATTCTTACATCTCGGTCTATTTTCTGCTAACCACCACCTAGATCTCCATGCGCAAACTCTCTAATAAACTCCGCGTCTCCTCTACTCACAAGAATTTCGCCAATCAACCCAAGTTAATCAACGCCTTGTTCTCCCAGCATTTCGGATAGCGAAAGAGGGATGTCTCGAATTTTGTCCAATAACAATAACTCTTTCAACACCGATATCTCTTTCAACGTGACTCACATCAACTATACTGGTGCCGATGACCGGTCTGGAATCCTGGGCTGGCTATCCCCCTTAGAGCCACTGGTACGACATCAGGACATCCAAACCCAGCGGGTAGACAGAGTGGGAAATTGGCTCCTGCGAACCAAGGAATTCGCAAGCTGGTATAGCGGTTGCGGGGATGATAAATCAGATCGCGCGGTCTTGTTTTGCTACGGGCATCCGGGAGTTGGCAAGAGCCACCTTACGTAAGTTGATTATTGAGGGGAAAAGAAAAGAGCGTTATTCGCTTACAAGTTAGGATAGCTCTCTGGTGATAGAAACTCTATGTGAGCGGAGCAGAAGACAAAACATAGTTGTCGCTTGTTTTTACTTTGACTCTGCTGCCCGAGAGGAGAGTCCCCAAAGAACGTACTGGGATCCCTCCTGAAGCAGCTTCTGGTTGGGCTGAAAACGTTTCCGGAAGAGATATTGCGAGAATTTCGGTACCAGATGAAAAATTTGGGCGGTCGAGGGCTGCAACCTTCTGAGATTGTTCATCTCTTTCAAAGTATCTCGCCCACACAGCGCACCTTCATGTGTATTGATGCTATCGACGAATGTGCGCCAGTGCATCAACTCGAGGTTCTTGGCTCACTAAGCCGACTCCTCCAGACGTCACCAAACACTCGAATATTTATCACCGGAAGGCCACACATCCAGGCTCAGATTGAGAGACCATTTGGTTTCACGGTAGCAAGTGTATCGATAAAGCCTACCCAAGATGATATGATTACATATGTACGGGCGAGATTGAGCAAGGACACGATGCCCGAGGTAATGGACAGTATACTAGAGGCAGAAATTATGAAGAGCATCACCGAAACGGTCCCAGAAATGTATGTAGGGCCTGGGACGCCGTAAGATCGACCCTGAATGGTTCGCTGATGAATGCCACTCTAGATTTCTACTAGTTTCGCTCCATATTGAGGCAATCCTGCGGGAAACAACCATTGCTCGGAGGCGGAGAAGACTCGAGGCAATGACAGGTGGCTTGGAATTGGAGGATGTATATGGTGCAAGCCTGGAAAGGATAAACGCACAAGGCGAGGAGAAGGCAAAGCTTGCGATGGCCACCTTAATGTGGATATGTCATTCGGAACGACCACTGAAGGTGGACGAGCTGTGTCATGCGCTTGCAGTGGAGATAGGATCGACGGATTTCGATCCCGACAATGTTCCCTTAATAGGTACATTACTGGCCTGCTGCCAGGGCCTTATTGCAGTAGACAGGAAAGCATATACTGTGCGGCTAATCCACTTTACTCTCCAGGAGTACCTCTCTGCTCATCCGGACCTGTTTCCTAGGGCTCACTTGACAATAGTAGAAACTTGTTTGACCTATCTGAGCTCACCCCGGGTCAAGGACTTTCCGCCGACATCCATCTCTAGTCTCCAAAACAAACCCTTCCTCGAGTATTCTTCAAGACATTGGGGAACTCATGCCAAAAAGGAACTCTCGGATAACGGGAAGCGTCTCGCGCTGGAGCTTCTGGACCGGTACGAGAATCACATAGCCGCTGTGTCACTTTTCCAGCAAATAGTGCATCAAAGTCACTCTACCGATACCACTGCCCCGTCACTGTTCACCGCACTACACTGCGCATGCTTCTTCGGAATTGATGAGTTTGTAACTTCTTTGATAGAGATGAAGTGTTATGACATCAACCGAACAGATCAGGTGGGAGCCACACCGCTCACATGGGCCGCTCACAATGGACACGAAGGGGTGGTGGAACTATTACTGGGGCAGAGAGACGTCATCCCCGACATGCCAGACAATAAAGGTAGAACGCCTTTCTCCTATGCTGTTGAGCGGGGGCATGGAGGGGTGGCGAACCTACTCTTGGGACGGAAAGACGTCATCCCCGACAGGCCGGACAACGAAGGCGGAACACCACTTTTCTGGGCTGCTTGCAATGGACATGAAGGGGCGGTGGAACTACTACTGGCCCTGGGGGATGTTATCCCTGACAGGTCGGACCATGGGGGCAGGACGCCTCTTCTCTGGGCTGCACACGATGGACATGAAGGAGTAATGAAACTACTACTGGCACGGGAAGATGTTATCCCCGATAGGCCGGACAATGGAGGCAGAACACCTTTATCCCATGCTGCCGGGCGAGGACATGAGGGGGCGACGAAGTTACTCCTGAGGCGGAAGGATGTTATACCCGACAAGCCAGACAACAGAGGTACAACACCTTTCTCCTATGCTGCTGGATGGGGACAGGAAGGGGTGGTGAAACTACTGCTGGGATGGGAAGACGTCACCCCCGACAAGCCAAACGACGAAGGCCGAACACCGCTTTTCTGGGCTGCTTGCCATGGACATGAAGGAGTAGTGAAAACACTACTCGGACGGGGGGATGTTGTCCCCGACAGGCCAGACAACAAAGGGAGAACGCCCTTCTCCTGCGCTGCTGGGTGGGGACATGAAGGGGTGATGAAACTACTGCTGGAACGGGAAGACGTCATCCGCGATAGGCCGGACAACAGAGGGAGAACACCACTTTCTTGGGCTGCTTACAATGGACACGAAGGGGTTGTGGAAACACTCCTGGGGCTGGAAGATGTTATCCCCGACAGACCAGACAATGAAAGCACAACACCCCTCTCCTTTGCTTCCAGGCGGGGATATGAAGGGGTGGTCAAGCTACTGCTGGGAAGGGAAGACGTCACCCCTGACAGGACAGACAACAAAGGCCGAACACCTTTCTCCTATGCTGCCGCACAGGGACACGAAGGAGTGGTGAAGCTACTGTTAGGATCGGAATACGTCAACCCCGACATGTCGGACAACAAAGGCAGAACCCCACACTTCTATGCTCTTGCAAATGGGCATACAGGAGTGGTGCAACTACTACAAACACAGAACCCTACAACCTACAGCACGACATAAGCTTGAGGAACAACAACACTAAACCCCTGCTTGGGACTCAGATATATGCCATTTTCGCAGCCCCACCATCGCCACACCCATTCTTATAGCCACCCACCTTCCTCGGCGTCATCGTGGCTCACTATAAGCCTAAGGCGCCTTCCTGGAGACATTACCCTACTTCCTTTACCTTCCTTTACCTTCCTCCAACCCCCTCTCTTTTCCTTAAAGTTGAGCTTAGAATTCATCCCGAGTTCCAACCGGCGCACTCCCCCGCACACCCACACACATCCCACACCCCCCCGGATCCTTTTAGATCATCGCTTGTGTGATAGAGTGGTGATTAGGAATTATATTTTCATTGGGTCCAGCATCGAAGGCACTACCGGGATTCCGCTACCGCAATCCGAAGCCCCGGTTATGCGCAGGCTCAGTTTCTACCCCCTTCCATCCTCTTCACCCCTTGTTCTCTGGTGTAGTAGATACATTTCTTTGTTTTCGGGTATGCTTTATTCATGTAAATTAGGCGTTGTCTAGGTAAAAGTAGGGGAATTTGCTGGTGTAAGAACTCTCCTTTTCGTACCTTTTCAAGTTGATCGTACAGTACAAACGTGAATTTGAGGTAAAGCAACGGAGCATATGCGCTGCATCGGGGAAATACACACCTAGTGCTATTCCGCCATGTCGGTGGGCTTCCTACATTGCCAATACCTTGAAATTATTCTACATTCGTATTGCAGGTCCCGGAAATGTTTGTAGCCTTACTTAGTAATGCTAACTAGGAGTCTTTTAATACTAGCCGCTGAACCCTAGGCAAAGGCTTGCATCCACTATCAAGGCCACTGCGGCCGTGGTGGCCTCCGCAGGCTAGGGCCAGAGCGCCCCGCATCCGGAGAAGCTGCTTAGATAGGAGACATACCCCGTGGTTGGAATAAAAGTGGATTAGGTCCTTTTCCATCTCTGGGTTCGTCTTTTTTTCTTTCTCTCCGTGGGGAGGGGGAGTAGAACTCTATAATATTTGAGTGAAACTTAAGAGGGAATCCATATGCCTCCTAGCCTGCGTCATATTATATATTCTTCCCGAATTTTAACACCCAGTGCCCGTTCCCAGTGCTAGACACCTTAGCTAGGTGGACGAGGTTCGCTAGATTGCATCCCTCCTAAGGCCCCCCCCCGGGCGCCTTCTAACAGGGAACCCCCCCCCCGCGCCCAATTCATCCTGTTCACTAACCCGCCGCTTGGGACACGGCCCGTCTGGGGCCGCGCTACATTTTCGCACTCACTAAATGACGGGCCTAGTACAGAGAGAACAGTCAAGACCCTAACTCCTGTGCCAGAGTGGGTGAGGTGATCGAGTGACGGGTGGTGAATATAAGGGGACCCTAAGGACTGACCTAGTAATATTATTATGATATATCATACAGTATCATATACTCGCACAACAACTAGGAACTGAGGGAACATGGCCACCGTCGCCCCTACCCTGCATACATTTGATTATTTTTTTTCCACTCCATGTCACCAGAAGCACTCGAGTTCATGTTGGCTTTCCCTGGCACCCCCCAAATAGACTCTCGCATATAGATCTGCTGGCCAGCTAGAACATATCTGATACCGAATAGTTCTGCAGATACCCCCCGCCTACACATCCAATTAGTACACCAAACGAAGAGGAAATTAGAGAGAAGAGATCTGAGTTCATTTTAGACGCAAGCCCACATAGTAAGGGAGCTTAGTCCCACCCGTAATCCAATCTAGTCTATAAGTCAACCAATAAGTTAGGATGTATCATCGTACGCAACGTCTACTACAGCACAGTACTGCCTTCTCGCTATAGACTAACCTATACCCATGCAATAAATAAATACTATAAATTGTCTTGGAGTAAAACGACAGTGATGGGGTAGTATCGCAACAGCTAGAGGGTTATGAATGAAAAAGAAGAAGAAAAAGGCCGCAAGCAAATTCTTTTCGGATAGTTCTAAGCTGGTGAACCCCCCCCACCAACTAAACCAAGTCACAGCGCCAGACATCACGAGCTCCCAATCCAGAGCGGATCCCAGCCCATCTTCGACGAATCTTAACAAGCCCACCGATAAGCACGCCGGCCACGGGTGTGGACAGCCCCGTCCGCCGCGCACCCGCCGCAGGAAGGGAGTGGGCAGGATGGGGTAGCAGGGTAGGCTCGCTATCATGCCTCTTTTTTATGCTTCTTAGCCGGTGCGGGTTGCCTTCATTGCTAGGTGTACGTTGCATCCCAATAAAGTTAGCAGCAGTGAGACAGTAGTCAATAGTAGTGTGACACAATAGATTGTCTCGGGGGCGAGTGATTTATTGTGAGGGGTGTATCATAATACAAGTAATTGCCCGAGGTATCATACTTGAAACCAGGCCACGGTAGGGTAGACTACAATGGTTTATCCCCCCGTTTTTGCGGAATTTCGCTCCTCCTCCTAGCGGGGTGATTAGCAAGACCATCACCCCGAATATGATAGTTTGAACGTCACCGATCGAAGGAATGGGCTCGCTCGTGAGAATCTGGCATGGGCGATCAATGGGCTTGGCCTTCTGCTATGATAGTTCAGGATGAACAGCTCTTTATACTACTTGGAGTTGGAAGGCGGGACAAAGCCGGTTCTTGAAAATAGATTAGGAGATACCGTATAACGTTATAAGTCTTCAAGGGGGCACGACGGAAACCAGCAGGTATATAAGTCGTTCCACAGCCAAAAAAAGAGAATTCCTAAAGGTAGGGTATCATAACAAATAACTCTAAAAAAAGAAAGAAAAAAAAGCCCGACACTAACCCCCGCCCATCCGTCATCCACTCCCATTTTCCTTTCCATTAAATCCTCCAACTATTTAAACTACCTATTCTCGCTAAAGGCGGTATTATATCATAATATTATATCATAATATGATCATAATAAAAGGAAGAAAAAAAGCTCTAGAACTCAACATCCCCCACCTCCAAAGCCTCCACCACAGCCCCACCACCACTCTTCCCCACCTCCACCCGACCGGCAGCGGCAATCCAATTAGGTTCCTCCCCCTGAGTGCACTCCCCGTCGCCAAACACCTTCGCAAGAACCCTCTCATAAGACCCCCACATCGACCACATAACCCGCCTCCCAAACGCGAGCACCCACCCCGGCGCCCTACCGCCACCGCCCTCCCACCGCCCGAGGGTGCGATTGAGCAGCAAGACCAGAGACAGCACGGGTCCCCAAACCGCTATGACGACGAGGCCGCCGACGAATTGCCTACGGCTGGTGACCGTGTACCCCCTCAATCCATCTAGATGTTGCACGTAGGATGCTGGTAGACCCCTCTCGCGCGCTCCTTTGCGGAGCAGTTGCAGGTACCTGTGTGAGGGCTGGCAGCCTGGGCGGGTCATGGCGCCGGTGCTTGTATCCTCCCGGCAGAGTAGGGTCGTTGCAATTATCTCGTTACTGTCGGCGGCGGCGGTGGTGGCTGGAGTGAGGGGGTAGCAAGTAACTGTGAACTCCTGATAGCCACTGCCTGCACCTTCGCTCGCGAAGAGACGGGAGTAGTCATCTTCCGTGAGCTTGTATACCACTCCTACCAATTCTCTCTCCTGCTCTGCCGGAGGAGGTGGAGGCGGGAGACGGGGGCGGACGTTTGCAAAGCAAGGCTCGAGATAGGGTAGGCCTGCAAGTGTGAATGTTAAGGTTAGGCCGGGCACACGGACTGGAGTTACTTGTAGTGGATGGAGGTGCCGGGAGTCGGTTAGTACCGCGGAGGTGAGGTTTGAGCCGTAGGCTAGGTAGTTTATTGTTTTTGGTGAGCTATGGGAGGAGCTGATGGCAGGGGGGAGGAGGGGGGTCTTTTCGGTCATCCTGAGTCCGTGGTAGTGGTGTGGTAATGAGGCTGCGTCTTAGAGCTTCTATGGGGAGAAATGGCTTTCTGAATCAAGATATTTATACTCTGGTCTACTTCGGGCCACGGGATAATTCGTGTCCGTTAGGCTTCGGTGCCATACTCGCACTGAGCTAGTGCTGTAGAGATTGTGATCTCAAACTACCGGCACCAGTATGGTACTCGAGTACAGTAGCATGGGGGTAAGGCAAAAAGCACTGGAAGGGAAAAAAAAGCAAAGGATGGGGATCATGATAAACCCCTCCACTACGCTTCGGAACGGGCTAATACAGAGCCGACAAAATACAACACAGCGGATCCCTAAACAACCCGTTCCATCTATTCCACATTACTGTTCTAGCGTAACAAAAAAAGAAAAAAGCAGGAAGGAAAAAAAAAGAAAGAAAGTAACGAAATCGAGATGGAGCATCGGGTATCATCGCTAATCGGTTTCTATCAATTGGGGTAAGGACTCAACCTGTAGTATCCCAAGTCAGTAATTAGCCAGCGGATAAAAGAGAAGTAGGAAAGGGATAGGCGACTAACGTTAGTCTCCCCATTAAGAATCTTATAAACAGCCGTGAAAAGCGGAAACTCATCCTCGAGCCCCTTGTTCCTCAAATAGACGTTGACCTCCCTGGCAGTGATGGTGCCCTGCAACTTCTGTCCGTTCAGCTCCTCACCTTCCACCGTCTCGATGCTCTTCCCGGTGCGCACGCTGAGCATGGCACACTTGTGATTGCGTCCTCCATTGCACGAGGTAATCAAGTCCGCGACGCCGCACGACTCCTCCGTGAAGGTCGCGCTTTTGCATGATTGGGCGAAAAACATCTTACCAAACTTACGCATCTCGAGAAGCCCCACACGCATCACAGCAGCTTTAGCGTTATCACCCCACTCCAAGCCGTCGACAAAGCCAGCCGCTAGTGCAACAATATTCTTCAAAGCTCCTCCTAGGGAGACACCGGCGACGTCACTCACGACACGGACGTGGAAATACGGCCTGTGGAACAAAGTTTTGAAGAGTGCACGATCGACAGCGGGGAGCTCCTCGGGGGTTGGTGTCAGGCCCTCCGGAAAGTCCCCGGTGGGGCCCTCGGGCGGAGCGTATGCGATAGTAGTCTCGGAGAATTTTTCTGCTGCCACTTCCGAGGCGATGTTCGCGCCGCTCAAGGCTCCGCAGTAGATTCCTAGCTTCCGCCCGATCGTATCCGAGAACAAGCTAACCCCGTCCGGTGAGACATCTACGCCCTTGATGCAGGAAATGGCACGAGCATACGGCAGACAGGATCCGTTGATCTGCCGGCAAATGCTGGAAACGAACTGGTGAGGCACGTTAAAAATCAGGATCGAAGCCTCGGAGACGGCGTCAGGGAGCGACGGCGTAGCGAATATGTTGGTCGGGAGGGCGACTCCGGGTAGGTACTTTGGATTCTCGTGAATACCGTTGATAATGCTCGTCAGGTTCTGAGATCCAGAGTGCTTGCTCCTGTCATAGCGAGGGTGTGAAGACGAGAGCTGATACTGCTCTTCAAACACCCACCTATCATCGCCACCACCATCAGTCAGTCGGTCAGTCGTGCTCGGGGGAGAACAAGAAACAGAACCCAGGGCAACAAACATCTTAACCTCCTCATGGAAAACATCCGGATTAGCCTTCGTATTCTCCGCTACAATCTTCGCAATTGCACTCCCCCTATCCACATCTCAATCAGTTGATGGTAAGCCAAGAAGAAAGGAAGGGGAAAGAAAAAAATCTCCCACCAATTCCCCGACCCGATAACCGTAACATGATGCTTCATATTTCCAATTCGAGTTCCACTTCCTATAGTCCTGGTCAAAAGCTTCAGTCTCCGAACGGCCGTTGCAGAACTCATAATATATAACAAGACAAGAACAAGACTAGAAAAGCTAGGGCAGGGAAGCGAAAACTTTTGTTGGGACACAAATATGCAGACTAGCCAACAAAGCCCTCATTACTTTCCTTTCCTTTCCTTCCTCTTATTTTCTCTGCGGAGGCTTGCTCACCTTGCTTAAGTATCGTACTGTATTCTTCTGCCAAGGAAAAAGAAAAGAAGAAAAGAGACAGAGAAAACAGAAAAAAATTCTGCCCTTTTCCTTCCCCTTTGCTTTTGCTCGATGGATGGGTAGAGCACGCACGTGTGAAAAAGAGCTCTTTTTTCTGCTATCTCGTGCACAGGAATGTCCGAGGTATCGATTGATAGGGCAGACGGAAGTGAGATAGAAATGCTGTAGCGTCTTGTGCGGTCTTGTGTAATAATGATGCTTGTGGACTTATCGTAAAGGTTCACAGTGTGAGAATGGGTGAAAGTGGAAGGGTACTTTATTCCTTTCCTCCTTTCCTACTTTTGCTTGCTTACAGGGCAGATACGGTACCGTACGTTACCGTAGTCCACGAGTACAGTATCGTACAATATGCTCGTGTGCCCAAAGCAACCCCCCCCCAAAAAAATTTGACAACTATTGAGGCTGAGAATGAGGCTAACCCACCACCGGATCACCACTCTCTCGAACCATGGGGTTGCGATGACAATACTTTTTTTTTTTTTTGCCCTTTCCCCTGGGCTTGGCGATTGAAGAGTTGAGCCGAGGCTTCATGGGAGAATCTATCATACACTGCCGTATCATAAGTTACCATTAGTCAAGTTGTAATGTTCCGGTATGATATCTGACGAAAGAGGGTGTCATACGGCACTTTGTAAGGGAAGGGGATGAGAGTCAGGCCTCCCAAAGATCCAAAATCCATCAACTTGTCGTAAAAACTCTTTTGGATCCACTATCGGGGGTCTCAACAGAAATTTACTGTCTAAACCACGATAGGCTTAGAATGGTGGGTTAACAGAAATAACGAATACCAGTTAACGAGATCCAGCAAGCTCAGCCTTCACAAGCCATAACTCTGTCTGGATCGCAGTATTCTTTCTGGGGGTGTTTGACCTTTGATCAGGGGGATCGGGGCCGATGGCCGATGGTGGGTTTAGAGGGAAACAGATTTATGGATTTATTTGTCAACGCTCCTGCCACTGGGAATGCCAGGCTTCGGGTATCCCGGCGCCAAATAATAACCATAATAATGAGAAAAGCGTAGCCAGAGAAGTAGCATAGCACAAGAGTGGGCTCGGCTCTGCGGTAGCTGCCGAGTACCCATTATCCGGGTACCCGTGCTCGTGCAGCACCGGTACCTTAACCAGATGTAATTGTATTTTCGCTTTCGAAAACCTCTCCTCTCCCCCCCCCCCTCCATACTTTGGCAGCACAAGTACGGCAGTAGTTCCGGAAAGATATATAACTATACACTTGGGTAACACAAGGAACGAGGATCAAGACAGAAAGCAAGGAAGGAAAAAAGAATGAAGAAATAAAAGGAGGAAGAAAAGAGGGGGACAAGAAAATGGCAGTAACTGGGTAAGTTTTTGTTTTTTTTAAAAAAAAGGTTCTATCTGACATTCCCCCGCTCTTCACAGCAGATACTAGTATTTTCCCATTGCCCCTCCCGGGTTCCCACAATCTATTTTATGTTTGAAGGATTTTTTGTGGCGGAGGGGCTCAGGCCTTTGGTGGGTTGTAGACCTGAGTTTTAGTGTTAGTGGCGTAATAGTCAAATACGGGAGAAGAGGATAGAGGTACCAATTTTCTAGCTTTAATTGGTGCCCACTTATACTTCTTGACCCAGATACTGAGTGCGGTAAGAGCGGCGGTGATGATGATGACCTTCATGCCCATCTTTTTCCTTTGGTCCATCTCTGGCTCGGCGGCCCAGTTTAGGAATTCGACAACATCCTTGGCCATCTGGGAGGTAGTGGCTGGGGTTCCGTCCTCGTACTCTACCAAACCATCATAGAGGACTCTTGCCATAGCAATTCCTAAATACATGTTAATATCTCTACGAACCTTGTCATATGTATCGGGGGGGAACACCCACCAGTTCCTGGAAAGTAAGGATTAAAGTTCAATCCCTCCGGAACCACAGCTCCAGCCGGAGCCTCGTCCGGGTATCCTGTGAGCAGTGCAAATATGTAATCGCAACCGCCGTGTCTAGCTTTTACCATGAGAGACAAGTCGGGAGGATAGGCTCCCTGGTTAGCAGCACGCGCAGCCTGCTCATTGGGATACGGGTCAGGCATATAGTCCGAGAGTTTCCCCGGACGCTTCTCAATATCTCCAACATCGTTGGGTTCATCATCGTATTCGCTCTCCTCAGCCATAGCCTTGGCTTCGTCGACGGTGTGGGAAACACCAACTAGAGAGCGCCACGGGACGCGTGAGAGGGAATGGCAAGAAGAGCACACTTCACGGTAGACTTGGAAGCCACGGCGAAGGCTGTGTTTATTCGTCAATAGTTATTCCGAGGACGCTGTAGTAGAGATGAAAACACTAACGCTTGGTGGTCAAAAGTCTTTAACCATCCTTGATGCTCCCACGGATAATGCGGCGGGTGCAACCTAATTCATTAACATCAGCAACTAGTTCCCATCCCCCAAATACCAACACCAAATGACACACAACATACCCCTCCTCGACCATGGTCATAGCATGTACCTCCGAAAACCCGAATCCATATTGTTGATAGTACAATCCAATACTTCCGACCGCCGCAACAGTAGACACAGTACCAGCAATGTTCAATCCCCTGTCGTTCTTGGCCGCATTGCCTGTGCTTGTCGATGTTGTTCTCTGTGGAAATGTATTCGATTAGATGCTGGCAATTGCGCAAAGGTGGGGCGAAAAAGATCGAGGAGGAGGGGAAAGGAAAATTACCCTGCTTGATTGTCTCACCACATTCTTGAGGATGGTTCCTGAACGAAGGTACGACCGAGCGAGCATTGTGTGCCCAGATCACGTATGATTGGTGAGTACTGGAGGGAGAGGAGATGCGGGGTGACGATGGGTTCGAGTGTTTAAGACTTGATGGCGAGGGCAAAGTTGCCGGAGGGGGAGGCAGGAGGGAAAGATGGGATGTTTCAAATTTCCTGGCTGCGGATCGGGGTATGCGGGTCTTCTGATTGGCTAAGGGTTTGGAACAATGCCTTTGTTTCACAAAAACTAACCCGGAACTTCGCGAATGGCAAAGCACATTTTCTGCACTAAAAGATCATGGTTTAGGGAGGGCCATTTTCCCCACCTTTTTTTTCTTTCCCGAAAAATTACGATAGAGCCCCAGGTGCGAAACTTGGACCTTACCACCAACAGAGTTCACCGGTGGTATGCTTGTGGGATTGTTTGTCTATTCTCTAAACTTTACAGCGCAGAAACCCCTGCCCCTCCAGCCACTCATAAAAGGATTTGAACACATCGCGTCAGATAACATAGGGTAGAGATCTCGGAAACGAAACTACCTAAATTTTTGACAAAGCAAAAGATAGCCAAAGGGGACACAATCACCCAAAAGAACAAGATATAACATATCAAATCCCAAGGCCCATCTATTGGATTGATGCAGAATTAGCTGTCGGTAGCACCGACGCCAAGTCCCTTCTTCGACAGCTCTCTCCTGGCTTTGACTGCATCCGCAAGCATCTCCAAGACACCTTCGGTATCCTCAAAATTGATGCAGGCATCTGTGATACTAACTCCGTACTTGAGTCCAGCCTTTCCTTCCTCTGGTACCTTCTGATTACCAGCGTGGATGTGGGACTCAATCATAACACCCATGATACAGTCCTCGCCATTGCGGAGCTGCTCTGCAATTGAGGCGGCAACTTTGGGCTGGTTGAGATGGTTTTTCTCGGAATTTCCTGGAGCAAGATTAGCGTTTCGCAATGAGCAGCAACACACCGGTGCGAAGTTACCATGAGAGCAATCAACCATAAGCTTGTCCTGAGTCTTCTTCGCACGAAGCCTCTCTTTGGAATCCTTGATACTTGCCGCATCATAGTTTGTTCCCTTCTTCCCACCACGGAGAATAATGAAGCAATCCTCATTGCCAATTGTAGCCACAATTGCGACGACGCCAGGCTTAGTGACCGACAAAAAGTGGTGGGAACCTTTAGCGCTAAACAGATACAAACATCAGATCCAGTCAACCAAGCGAACAGAGGTAGAACCTACGCTCCAATTGCATCAATTGCGATGTCCAAGCTTCCATCGGTTCCATTCTTGAAGCCAACGGGGAAACTCAAGCCACTCGCCAACTCTCTATGCAGCTGACTCTCGGTAGTCCTCGCACCAATAGCACCAACGCTCAACATATCTGCAAGGAATTGCGGAGAGATAGTGTCAAGCATCTCGCTAGCAAGCGGCATTCCAAGTTCGGTAAGGTCAATGAACAATTGTCTACTAATCCTAAGCCCCCTGTTGATTTGGAAAGACCCGTCGATATCTGGGTCATTGATGAGCCCCTTCCACCCGACGGTAGTGCGCGGCTTTTCGAGGTAGGCGCGCATCACAATGAGAAGCTCGTTCTGGTACTTCTCCTTGAGGGGGAGAAGGCGACGGGCGTACTCGAGGGCAGCGCTAGGGTCATGGATGGAGCATGGCCCAACAACAACGAGGAGACGGTTTTGCGGATCCTTGGACTGGAGAATTGCAACAGTCTCTTCACGAGCTTTCAACACAGTGGCCTTTGAACCGCTGGTCTGTTGAAGCTCATGTTGGAGTAGATCCGGTGGAGTCAATGGGTTGTACCCGCGAATACGCCAATCTTCTGAATTGGTCCTATCTCCGACGTTCTTGTTCTCGATATAGTAGTTCTGTTTTTTGGTGATTGAAGAGGTACCGTCAGTTTGAACGAAACCATAAGGAGGGCCCGACGGATGCCCATATGTATAATACCGCCCGGGCATTGAGATAGGGGTAGTTTTATTGCAATATTAAAGCTTGTGCGGAGAGGGAAAGAGTGTGAGGAAGCCAGAGTGTGAGGGTACGAGAGTGCGAGAGTGTGAGAGTGGGAGTGAGAGTGTGAGAGTGTGAGTGTGAGTGTGAGAATGAGAATGAGAGTGAGAAACAAACTAACTTACCGCCATTGCGCGAATTAGTGAGTTGAGTTAGTGACAATGACTGCTATTAGGTCACTATGAAGAGTTTCTCTTCACAAAGGGCTTCGTAGTTGCCGTGAAGAAAATATCAGGAAAAGTTTGGATGGGGAATGAAACAGAAAAAAAACAAGTGAGGAAAGAAAACAGTCAGATGCAAATTGCCCCTCCACAATCAGATGCCAAGCCTGGTAATGCGCCAAGCCTGGACAACACTTGGTCCCCCGCAACAAGTATCCAAACAGAGATATTCAGGACGCTTTCAGGGGCATTTCACTTTTGGTCAAGGTCCCCCTGTGTTCGGGTACCTGTTGCCTGGGATGAGTGCGGTGCTCTAATACTAGACAGGGTAAACTACAGGACGGGTATTCGTGAGGGGGGAACCATCCTGCACGAGTGCCATAGAACCGCCACTTTCAGTTTCGAGTGGCACTTATCAAAGCTTGTGATAACATTTTATTCAAAGATAAGGCAGAAGTAGCGGCTACCCTATCGTGATAATAGCTCATACCACGGGCCCTCACTCGGAAGTTGACGAGGAAAAGCCTCCATTGACAACACTAGTGTGTAATCGAGGGTTTGGGCGGAGAGACCAAGATGGTGTTCACACTATCATTCAATGGCAAGGCTTGGCGACCTGGTTTCTTGATCCCATCCTACTGGGGGGTATGATAAAAACCGTGAAACCGAATCTGGACTTGGGGGCTCTAAATACCAACTTCCACCAACGCTTTTATGCCTTCATAACGGTATGATTTTGCAGCTATGCTCCTTAAGTATAGTTTTAACAAGAATGGTTTCGAGATGCTTGGGAATTGGTCACTGTCTGACCTCTTGAGGGACGAGTTTAGGAAGCCCGGCGGTTGTCACGTGTTTCATGAGCTCTTGATTGACAACCCCACCTGGGTCAGACTACGCACACTCTATAATAAAGGAAGATTACCGGAACAACGGCACATGTGTGATGGGGGCTATCGCCCTGTTATTCGCCAAGGCGAGCTCGGGTCTGTTCTAATCAGAAGGAAAGAAAAAAGACCATTGAGAGCACTGCTGTAGCGAGAGAGAAGGTTTATTAAGCTTCAACCTTTCAAAATACCCATACACGCCTGAAAAAGTCGCCACTCGCCTGCTATTCAGATAACCCCCCACAGGTTAGTGGTTTTTACAGCATTCAGGCAATCTTTATCGCTTTTTCGAGGCATCTATACATCAAAGACCGGAGGCCGTACAGGTCATTTTCTTTAGGTCCCAGTTCCCTTGCCTAGTCTTCCCCGTTTGAATCGTCAATAACTAGTTTCCCGTTCTGAGTAGCTGTCATTTTCAAAGAGTCTTTCAGGTCAGCTGTGGCATCAGTCTTCTCAAGCTGATAAACGTGTACCCTCCCACTGGCAGAGAACGCATAAATGGCCAGAGCAACCCCACTATGCACAGCGAGGTCGACTAGTCTAGGAATTGTATCGATATAGCAGCCAGTTATCCGGGTAGGCTCGTGGGCCTTTGTGAGATCGGCACTGGTTGGGGGCTGGGCTGAGACGGGAGGTTGGTCACCAGTGGGCTCTGCCTCAAATGGCCTGTAGAAGATATCCGGTGGAATCGAAAATAATACAACGTGATCACTGTATCCAGCGGCAACTCGTACGCCATGCTTAATGCTGGACCCTGAAGCGTATATACTTGGCCGGGCAGTTCTCTTGATCTTTCGGCCATGGGGAACCCTCAAGTTTTCATCTGTACTGGCTTCTCTCCCCTCTTCGATCATCATCTCTACGACTCTTTCCGGTGGGGTCAACCAAATCTTTCGTAGGAGCTTCGTGGGTCCGCTATTATTGGGTAATCCCCTATCAGCGTACGTACCTCGGACATCGGGCCCTCTCTTGTAAACCGCCTGGTGAAAATTAGGGGTAGTGAAAACATACCCCAATGGTGCATCACTGCCCAGACATAATCCCCCACTTTCGGGATCAATGAACAGTATGTGGTATCCATCGCTTAGCGGGACAGCCTGGAAATGGTCACTTTGGCCCGCTCTCGGCTCCCAAGTGTCCCAAAAGGCAAGGGGATCTGGGCTGACGCCGAAGCGCCTGGTAAAGGGGTTCACATCTTTGGGGTGGACCGCACTTGATATAAGACGCAGCTTCTTAGCAGAATCTATGCCGCGCCGGGGGGGAAGAAAATATAAAAAATCCGAGGGAGCTGTCAACGGGAACCACCGGTTAAGGTCTTGTCCTGTCAACGCATCAACCCCTAAGAAGAAAAATCCGTCAGTCGTGGTCAATCGCGCACATAGTCCATTTTGTTGAACCATGAAAGTAATCCCATGACCGTGAGAAAAAACTTTGAAATCTTAGATGCGCATGCCGGCTGGTGAGCATAGTGGAGGTTAAGGAAAGACTTACAATGCAGCTCTATTCCGCTATGGCACCCGAAGGCAACACACCGTCTCTGTGGACAGATGGCGACACTCCTCGGCAGATCCTCCTCACTGCATATGTCCTGATAAGTGCTCTGGGCTTCCTGCTCTACCACGTCGTGAACGATTCCCATACGTCCTTCCTTTTAATCGATAAATTTCATTAGCAAGCACTTAGTGGGGTTAGGGAGGTGTGAGGGGATGTACGAGCAATACAGCTATGGCAAATCTTTGATTGCTTGTATCCATGCTGACAGCTAGGACTCTCCGCGGGCAAACGACTGAAGTAACGTATTCCATCCTCTCCCGTGCAGACTTCAAGCGATAAACATAAACCACACATCCTTCGCTCAACAGAGCATAGAAACCGCACATGGAGACTGTAAAATTAGCGGTATCAGCAGCGACAAGTTCTGACAAGTCAAGGATTGCAGTGTTGCGAAGACCACTGCCCTCAGGATTATCAGGGCACAACGAGCACTCGCGTGACAACCGGGTGACAAGGTAGTGAGGATTTCGGGAGTCCCTCACTGAAGCTTCGGCATTGTGGAAGCCAAGCGCTCCAAGATGCTGTTTGAGAAGAGATGGATCTAGAGCAGAGAGGTACCATGCTCTGCATACATGCCTGGATATATTGAAGGAAAGAGGAGATGTGGAACCGAGAATTTCCTGTACCAATTCAACTGGAAGTTGATATACCGAAGGGTACTTGAGCAATTTGTGCTCTACACATACATCGTTCCATGACTTGCGTGTCAACCTGGCGGAGAGCAAGGAGCGATGGTCCAGGAATGAAAGTATGCGGATAAAAGTTTCATCCGGAAGTCTCAGACAATGATCGATAATCGGATTGGCCTGCCTTAAAGTTAAAGAGCACCCAGCCAGGCGCGTAGGAGTAGACGCATGATCGACCGGAGAAATCTTGTCAGAGTCGGGGGAGCCAAACACGGAGCGGTAGGAGCTCCCCCCACTTCCGGGACTGCTGCCACTTTCATGAGCATGTGAGAGGCATTTCTGCTTTCCGGCCCGGTCAACGATATCACGGCAATCATTTGAAATGTGGATTGAATCGTCACTCGCTGACTGGCTCCTCTGAGATTCCCTCCTAGGGGAGTCAGCATCCACAGACAGGGAGTTGCAGGCCGATGGAACGGATGACTCCTCGCTGTAAACATAAGGGAGGGCGGAATTCATTCCAATCTCTTGGGTCATAGTGTGGATAGGGAGACTCTTGCTTCTCGAGTGAAAAGTTGGGAGCGTAGGGGGTGTATGAGATGTTGATGAGGACTGGATAAGTCGGGAGAGTAAAATTTCAGAGGAAGCCACTTTTGTGCAGTGGGGTATGATACTGTGCAGTGGGCTAAACCACTGGAGGGGATAAGAATAATACTTATTGTGAAGGTGGTTGGCAGTGTGTGTGGGGGGGTGGAAAGGAGAAGAGGAGAAGAGGAGGGGTCTACAGGAGAGTAGGGGAGCCGCGTAGCCCTATAGGGGACGAGCAATTGAGAATTGCACTGCGTCCAGTCAGGAACGTAATTGGCGCGTGTCTTTAGATCGGGCGGGAATGAAAGCCTCCCTCCACGCTTGGGCCAGTTTCCCAGTAGATGCACGGTAGTCTACTGCACTCTGAGGTCGGTGGATCGTCGACCACTCAGCCTCCAGTCTCAACAGCCACAAGGTTGAACTCGACTTCGCATCCCGACTACAGCAGGAAAGTTGAAGATTGGACGTTCAGGGATGTTTGGGAGGCCGGGACATACCGGTACGGATATCCGAAGACAGCCAGACCGAAAATTTTGCGAGGAACGCTGGACCGTTATTCGCAAGGCACTCGTCCCAGTCAAGAGGCATGATATCGTATGTCACAATGCAGGAGTGATGTTGAGGGCATAACGTTGCATAACAAGGACGTTGGCGGGGATTGAAGAGGTCGCAGAATGGAACTTGTAGCCGCAGAGCCTCTTCCCCTCCCAAGTTATGATATTGTATCGTTGTCTCACTCGAATTTACCCCTCCAAAAGAATAGATACAAGTATGATAGGCCTTCCCCTCCTGACCCATCATGCTTAGATTACTCCACCAGCACTGGCTCCCAGCCGATAAGTTTGATTGACCTGCTTGGGTCCATCTCCATCTCGTCCTCCCCCTCTTTCTCCCACCCTCTCTAACCTATCTGCGCTTATGTTATCGCGGGATGCACTTCGCGGTGCGGGTATAATATTATGCACACTGTGCAGTACTATATTTTACTCTACTCGATCTTCTACTGCGCTGGTGCTATTCGTATCCTATACACTCTCTATATCGCTATGTCTTTAGCCCCTCATCCACTTCGAAACTTCCTATCCATTTTTCCCCGGGCCAATTCATGCCCCCATCCTTAGCATCACGGACGATGCGAATGTAGAAACTCGATCCTCGTCATGCTTCTACCTTTGGTTGTCCCCCTATCTAACCGGGGGGGTGGGCCATCCTTTGATCGCCCCTCTCCACTCACTTGATGGGATATGGTGTTTATCCCTCACCCCTCCCTTCTGGACTTTATATGTTTGGCGTAGGATAATATTTTGGTTGTGCGCCTGTTTTGCGTTTTGTGTGCTCGAGCCTTCGAATCCACTTCGTTTATCTATCCCCTCTGCCCTCCATCCATCCCTGAGATTGCTCCTCCTCTGTCCTCCCCTCACCCTCGCCCTCACCCGCTATTCCATCAATCTACCCATCTTCCATCTCGACTCTTGGTCCATTCTCCTCACTCCTCTCCCAGCTCGCCTTCCTTACGACCCTGCACTACAATGGCTCCTCCCCTTGTTTATATGCTTCCTCTCACCGATACTGGTGCCCCTGATATTGCCGGTGATCATATCAGTCTTCCTCCCCCACGCGAACCGTACACTTTGAGGATTGCTATTGAGGGTGCGAGCTCGATAACTCGCAACGGGAGTCTGTGGACTGATGTCCCTGCGAAGGGAGAAAAGTTTGGAAGAAATAAATTTAGAGAGTTCAAGTTTGTCTCCCATTTAGTTTTTTTCAGTTTTTTTCCTTGAGTAATCCATGATTGCCCCCTTTTCGATATGTGGTGGCTGCCGTGGTTTTGTGTGATTTGTTTTTGCATCCCGACGGCTCTTGGAGGACCAATTAACCGCCGATATCTACATGGATCAACGTCCAGATGATCTACGACTGAAACTAATGTTTATCCATCATTACAGACTCACGCCTTCGTTTTCCCGAACTCTTCACATTGACATTCCCATCGCTTTACCGGGCACCTTTAGCTATTACATCACCTATAATCCCCTCCCATCTCTGAAAGAGCTATCATCGCCAACGAAGCCATCCGAAAATGCGAAAACCGGCATCCACTGGTTTACCGTTGCTGCGCGCCTCTCCGTAAACGGCGAACCTCTATCTCTCGATTCCCTCTCTTGTTTCTCGGTGGTCTCGAAATGGCTCGGCCCTGTCGAAAGATGGGATGGATACATGAGGTACATCGCTGAGAAGGGGTATAATATGGTTCATTTTACCCCAATGATGCACCGTGGAGAATCAAATTCGCCTTATAGTATCTATGATCAGCTTGAATTTGACCCGGAAGCATTCCCGAACGGGACCGAGGACGTGATGTTGGTTGTCGATCGGATGGAGAAGCAGCATGGCCTGCTCAGTCTGACTGATGTCGTCTGGAATCACACTGCCCACAATTCCCTCTGGCTGCAAAGCCACCCCGAAGCCGGTTACAATTTGGTCACTGCACCTTGGCTCGAAGCGGCGTTTGAGCTTGACACCGCTCTTTTGGACTTTGGCGGTCACCTCGAAGCACTAGGCTTCCCTGCTGAACTTGAGGAAAAAGAGGATCTACTGAAGCTTATGGACGGTGTGAAAACTCATGTTATCGGAGCGCTTCGGCTTTGGGAGTTCTATGTTGTCAACGTGGAGGCCACTACGGATGCTGTTATCGACGCATACGTTTCGGGGAAGAGCAATCTAAAACGTGTCGATGTGGCCGAATACAGGCCGGAGCTATCCTTGTATGACAAGGCACAATTTCTTATCAAGAGTGGGCTCAAGGGGGCAGATACACTTGGATCACGACACAGCCGGACAATCGACCCTGAGATAGGTGCGGCCTTCCTCACTTTGGAATGCGGGAAACCCAACCCCAAGAATTCAGAGCAGGTCGAGGAAGCGAAAGAGGCTCTTGTCAAAGTCCTTGACGAGATCAATCTCCCGTTTTACAAGGAATATGACCTTGATTGTTCCGAAATCCTTGAACAGATCTACAATCGCATCACTTACCTCCGGCTCGACTCAAACGGTCCCAAGATGGGCAAGATAACCAAGGAGAGCCCAATCATCGAAACCTACTTTACCCGACTACCAAGGAACGAGCTGACCGCTAAGCACGATCCCAAGAGTCTGGCACTGGCCAACAATGGGTGGATTTGGAGCAACGTTGCGGACTTTGCTGGCCCGAAATCACGGTCCTACCTGCGAAGGGAAGTCATCGTGTGGGGTGACTGTGTGAAGTTAAGATTTGGTGATAAGCCGGAAGACAATCCGTTCTTGTGGCAGTTTATGGTTGACTATACTAAACTTATGGCACGGTGCTTCCATGGTTTCCGTATCGATAACTGTCATTCTACTCCCATCCATGTCGGTCAATACCTTCTCGATATCGCGAGAGAGGTTCGGGAAGACCTGTACGTCGTTGCCGAACTTTTCACTGGGAGTGAATACGAGGATAGGCGATTTGTTGAGCACCTGGGTCTCGGAAGCCTTGTGCGTGAAGCAATGGTTGCATGGGGTCCAGGGGAGCTCTCAAGACTTGTGCATAGACATGGTGGAAAGCCGATCGGAAGCTTCAGGCAGGAACTCGTAGTCAGAGGTAGTGCCGTTTCTGATGCACCCTCTAGCAAGCCGGAGGCTCAAGGGGCGAGTGATAGCAGAGAGGTGATCAGGGCTATTACGGCGAGCCCGATTCACGCTCTTTTCATGGACTGCACTCACGATAACGAAACACCCACCCAGAAGAGAACCCCTCAGGACACATTGCCGAACGGTGCCTTAGTTGCAATGTGCGATTGCGGTATTGGCTCTGTGATGGGCTACGACGAGATCTATCCAAAACTACTCAATCTAGTCACGGAACCAAGAACATACTATCCACCACCGGAAAAAATCGATGGAACGACTCCCGGTATTGGGAGAGTCAAGGGTCTTCTCAATCGGATTCACACCGAGATGGGGAGAGATGGGTTCACCGAGATGCATGTCCACCATGAGGGAGAATACGTAACGGTCCACAGAGTCCATCCTAAGAGTCACAAGGGCTATTTTCTGATTGCGCACACCGCATTTGGCCCCGGAGATCATAGAGGCGACTTTAACCCCATCACTGTTACGGGAACTAAGGTTAAGATGATCGGAAGCTGGACTTTGGCGGTAGATGGCAGTGACGAAGCGAAGGAGAAAGTTCTCAACCAGCCCGACTATCTTACCGGATTATCGGCCAAGCTCGCGGAGGCAGAGAACCCGAAGATTGAGGAAAACGGAAACAAAACCACAATCACCGTGCCAGAAAAATTTCCGCCCGGGAGTATCGCTCTGCTCGAAACCTGGATCCCTGGAACCGATGGAGAGTCGTTGGCTCAGTTCGTCACCAGCGGTGCTGAGGAGGCGTTTGCCAACACAAGTTTGGTGGACTTGAACTTTGTGCTCTATCGTTGTGAGTCGGAGGAAAAGGATTCGAGCGATAATCGAGATGGATGCTACAACGTTCCTGGATACGGAGCTTTGGTTTACGCGGGACTTCAGGGGTGGTGGTCGGTGTTGAAGGACGTCATCCGGAACAATGATCTTGCCCATCCTATTTGCCAGCATCTTAGGGACGGCCAATGGGCACTCGACTACATTGTGGGTAGGTTGGAGAAACTTGAAGCGCGTGGTAACAAGGGTCTTGCGGGACCTGCTAGGTGGTTGAAAGAAAGATTCGATCGGATCAGATCTGTTCCAGGCTTCCTGTTGCCAAGATACTTTGCATTGGTTGTACAAACGGCATATACCGCTGCTGTTGAGAGGGCTACAAGTTTGTTCACTGAGGATATCCAGGAGGGAACGGCATTCTTAAAGGGTTTATCACTCGTATCGCTGCAAATGACCGGGTTTGTTTTTAGCCCTTCCCCTTATTGAACTTAACCGTTTCTGACATGGTCGCACAGTCTCATGAACTCTACTTCTCTGTGGCCCGACAAGAAGGTTGCTTGCATGGCCGCCGGATTGCCACATTTTTCATACGACTACATGCGCTGCTGGGGACGGGATGTTTTCATATCCATCCGTGGTCTTTATCTGGCAACTGGAAGGTACGATGAGGCGAAGGAGCACATTTTGGCTTTCGGATCGGTTCTCAAACATGGAATGATTCCCAACCTCCTAGATGGCGGAAGGAAGCCCAGATACAACGCTCGCGATAGCATATGGTTCTACCTTCAGGCTGTTCAGGATTACACCAAAATGGTTCCAAACGGAATCCAGCTGCTCCAGGAGAAGGTCAAACGCCGATTCCTCCCATTCGATGATACCTGGTTCAACCATGACGACCCGCGAGCCTATAGCCAGGAGAGCACTATCGCTGAGATCATCCACGAGGCGCTGGGGAGGCACGCCTTGGGTTTCGAGTTCCGGGAGGCGAACGCTGGGCCGGGTTTGGATAGTCAAATGAAATGGGAAGGATTCACCGTTAGTGTCAAGACGGATTGGACGACGGGCATAATCAAGGGAGGAAGCCAATTTAACTGTGGAACGTGGATGGATAAGATGGGGGAGAGCGAAAAGGCTGGAAATAAAGGAGTTCCGGGTATGTCTGAGATTGTAGACGACTTGAAGTAGGAGCTAACTGTGATTAGGAACTCCCCGAGACGGAGCAGCGATTGAGATCACTGGGCTGTTGTATAGCGCACTGAAGTGGGTAGCAGAGCTGAAAAAGAAAGGGCTATACAAATGGGACAGCGTAAAGACTAGTGAGGGGAAAGCCATTACTTTTGCCGCGTGGGCAGAGCTGCTCAAGAAGAACTTTGAGAGGCTCTACTATGTCCCAAAGGATCCGGCGGAGGATTCCAAATACTCTATTAAACCTGAACTCGCCGGCAGACGTGGCATCTATAAGGATCTCTGCGGCGGAGGAAAAGAGCGTGAGGACTACCAATTAAGACCCAACTTTGCAATTGCAATGACGGTAGCACCAGACCTCTTTGTGCCTGAGCATGCGATTGGATGCCTTCAGATAGCGGATGAGGTTCTCCGAGGGCCAACCGGGATGGCCACGCTTGAGTAAGCGGGCATTCACTTAATATTGGCTTGATAACTGGCTAACGAAAAGTAGCCCCATGGATAAAGATTATCGCCCTTATTACCGCAACAGTGAGGATAGTGACGATTTCGCGACCTCGAAAGGTCGTAATTACCACCAAGGCCCCGAGTGGCTGTGGCCAACCGGTTTCTACCTTCGAGCACTTCTCACCTTCAATCCGCCCAACATCGAAACACTCCAACAGATCAACCTCCGCATGGACGGATGCCGCAAGGCTATCAATGAGAGCTCCTGGGCTGGCCTGACGGAGTTAACCAATAAAGGTGGCGAAATCTGTTATGACTCTAGCCCTACACAAGCTTGGAGTGCTAGCTGCCTCATTGACCTGTACTACGACGCCGCAAAAGTAAAGCTGCAGCCTAGGGGGAACTGACGGATAGATCGTTTCCGATATTTTTATTGTTCTCTGCTTCTTTCTTTTGTACCTTTTCACTAGCTTAGCTTAATCCAAAGACCATTGTTCTTTTCTCAAGAGAAACGTTGCCGACGTGGTGCGCAAATAATAATCCGTGGTTTACTGCGTACAAAGCACAAGAGAAATATGGATGCAACCGCCCTCGGCTAAAGCATCATTCGCTTTCAAAATGCTTTCGTATCAGATAGGTATTGAAATCTAAATTAACGGGTGGAAACAGGCTATAGAATACTGGGGTCATGCTATTCAGGTACAGCTCAGGATTATTTCATATATTTAAGGTGGGCTAAGTTATCGGGCTGGGTATGATCGCCGGCTATGGTAGGCTACCGCACCAAAAGGAAGGTATGATAGCTCTGATTCTGGCACTGGCAGTGTTCGAAACATTGGCAGTGGTATGTGTGGATGACCAAAGCGTGCTAAAGACTATGAACTTCGGTAGCGGAATAAATACATATCATAAGGCCATTATATCAGGAAGCATGCAACGATCGACGGATAGATGGAACACGGTGGCTATCAAAGTATGATACCCCTTCGTCTGTATCTGTTGCTTTTTAGTTCCCTAGAATATTCCGAGATTAGGAATAGTTCAAGTGTCGCAACCGCGGAGATGTTTTCTGCTGGTCAGGTCACACAGCAAGAGCTCGTTGATCATACTACCTCTGGTAAAGATCTGAAGCTAACATATGCCATTAACCACGCTAAAAAGCTGCGAAATCTGCACACAGATTAGGGGATGGGTAGCCTAGGAGAAGGTGCTTGCTTAATATTTGACTGGAGTTGATTACCTGTGCGACACCGAAAGCTGTGTGTTGCGGTGGCGGTTGGGTTCACATGAGAATTGTTTGGTTTGACCCGCTAGCTGGAGGAGGCTGTGCGGAGCATGCATTTTGGTGCGAATGGTCTTTAAAGTTGCCGGTATTCCGTGCGAAACCATTGCTCTGGGGCGCCGGCCCAGAGCTGTACGGTTCGTGTACATACACGTAAACTGTAGTCCGAAGCCTCTCTGTTTCACAATAAAAAAATAGACAAAAGCTGCACTTTTTAATCGTCGGTATCTCATCAGAGGCCAGATCTCCTGTTTCTCATATTTCTGGTTTAAACTCATTTTATCTGTGTAATACCCCATCATTAATTTCAAGCATTCTCATCACCAACTGAAGGCCTCACTGTCCTGTAAAGATCTGCTGTTGCTCGAAAGTCATTATTTTCACAAGTTTGCCAAGATAATTGCCCTAGAAACCACTCACAATCTTCTGATCTTTGATTAGCAGTGCCATAATAAGGAAGTGTCAGAAGATTCTGTAAGTACCTGGGGGATAATCTTGAGATATATGTGTAACTACTTGGGTGATTTTTGGAAATTTTTCCATACAAGTTTTCTAGAGGAGCTTGGTAAAGAAAACCCCTCAAAAGAGCGATTTTTGGTGTGAAAGGTGTTCAATCATAGGGACTCTTGATTAGTCACTTCTGTACGGTGTCGTACTCCTTCCGCTAAGGACAACTCAGATACCCGTAGAATCTGGTCGTAGAGACCGTTGCCAATGTGGGTGACTGGCATGACTATACCATCTTGGGCAGCACAACCCAGCTCTCTAGCCAATTAGCAAGAGAAATCAGTTTTGATTGCACTTTCACTTTGATGTTTTTTCGCTATTTCTTCCACATATAGTATAGTCCAACACTAATTTTACCTACTTCCAACTTGGCAACGGTCTATATAAGACCAGATTCTACTCGTACGGTAAGTGCCTTATGGGTGAGAGTTGCACTTTTCGCGCGTTAACCAATCGCAGACCCCTGCAGGAACTCAGTGCTTGTTTAACACGAAAGACGCAAGGCAGTATCCGTGCTCGAACAGAGCGGGATACTGTGGGTGAGTCAGTCAAGAATCTCAGCCTCGCTCATCGCCCACACCCCTCGTTATAAAATCCCCCGCGCTCGTCCTTGCATCCTCCTCCAGATAGAGGAGACACCAGGGGGAGAGAGTGAAGTGAAGTGGAGAGAAGAGAAGAATAGCGTACTAGTTAGATATACTACTGCACTGAGCCGGCCGAGGTTCGTACTTTTGTAGTAAAGTTGTGAAGAACGACGAGAAGAAGCTTTCCATCTACAGCGACAAAGAGATGTCAAATCAGCAGTACCACTCACAGTTGCCGGGCGGGGGTGAAGGGGAGAATACTCCACAAAGTTCGAGGGCATTCACGCCTGGAAGTCAATGGTGGTCGCAGTCGCAGCCGCGGAGCCCAGCGACGGTAGGATCGGTGGATGCTTACAATCCGCTCTTGAGCCCGCTCCCGCCGGGTGTGGGTCCGCAGCGATTTAATGTCGGCAATACCAGCAACAACAATCGCAATGGCAGCGGCGATAACAGTTCCTCGCCTAATGCTGTGCCTGCACGCTGGACGAATCTACCGCCCGTATTCCGGACAGGCGGGGACATCCCGAGTTCGCAGCGCCCGGCGAGCTATTGGGGAGGACAATTTCCAGCTCCGAGGGCCGCACGACCGACCCCACAATCACAAGGATTTCGAGGATTTCATCCACCAGCTCCGGCTCCAAGCTCCCCATTTTCGACCCAGCCACCTCCGCCGCCGCGACCTACTTCTCCCCACCCATTCTCCCAATGTAACATCGCCCTCGCAGTCGACGTTAGCGGCTCCACTGCCGGCCGAATCCTCAGGGTAGAGATAGAATTTATGTCCAGCATAATCCTGCAGATCCTCCAGGCGAGCCAGCGAAACGTACACATCCTGCCCTGGAACCACGACGCCGCGGCTCCATGCGCGCTGGCGAGCCTCCACTCTTTACAGTCCAGCGGGGGTACCAATCCCGTTTCATTGCTGCTCTCGCGACCGCACTTGGCAGCGCTGCGCTCGTCGGGGGTCTGGTTCCTGTTGACGGATGGGGACATTGACGAATGGGGGGTGCAGCAGTTCTCGACTCATCTAGCGCAGGAACGAATGCACGGAGTCCCCGTCGTGGTGGTGGTTTTCGGGAGAACTAATGGGTTGATGCCCGCGGGGTGTAATATTTCCGTTGGCTTGTCGCCGTTCGCGGCGGTGCCGCATTCGGCTTTGCTATACCAGGATGTGCAGCCCAATGGCCGCTGCTACGTGCTTGCTACGAAGGGGTGTTTTGAAGTGCTTGGTACCGCCGGCGGTGAGCCGGTGGTGCTTGGCGATAATACTACTTGGCTGGACTTGCCTACGATTGACCCAGGCGCCGCGTTCCAGGACTTGGTTATACCCCCGCCGTTGGAGCTGTCGCCAGAGGAGATCGCGTTGTCGGATGGTCTCAGGGTGAATTTTGGCACACTGTTTGATACGGACCTTAGTGATACGCAGGTCACGGAGTTATTGGGAAACCAGAATCATTTGCAGAGCATCCTTTTGAACGCGCAGGCTCAGGGTCAGAGTGGAAGTGCGAGGAGCTGGTTGCAAAGAAATCAGACCCCCACGTTTGGGTCCCCATCGGCTATGGGCGGGATGGTAGATGGGAGGGCAGCGCAGTCTGTGCAACAGCTTACACAGGCTCTACGGGGGGCGCATATCGGCAGGGACGGTGGGGGTGGAGCGAGTGTTGATGCGCTAAGAGCGCAAGTCCGCGAAGCTCATAGGAGAAATAGCTCACAGCAACAGCAACAGCAACCACACCGACAGCAACAACAATCCCAAATACAACAACAGCGGCAGCAACAGCAACAGCAACAGCAACAACAGCACTACTTCCCTCCTCCTCCTGCTGTAACGAGTAGAACGGCCACAATTGAAGCCGCACTCGAATCTCTGGACCGTGGCACCCGCAGCGGTTTCAGCCCCGCAACATTAACCTCCGCATCCCAAGTTGCGCCCACATCGGGACCCCCTGGCATCCATTCCCCCGCCCCACTACCTCCCCGTCAACCCGCTCCACCAGCACTGGACGCCACTGGCGCTTTCCTAGGTGAATGCAGTCTCTGCTTCGAATCAAACACTCTCCTTTCTATCCTATTCAAGCGCCCAACCACCCCGCTTCCATCCCCTGCGCAACCTCTCCACTTCCCCCTTTCCCTCGGCTCCGCCCCATATAACGATGTGGTATCAAGCTGGATGTGCTGTTACGACTGTAGCACCCTCCTCGTCGCACAACGTGAGACCCCACTGCGAGAACCCGCCACTACAACACTCCCGCTCGTCTCCTGGATCCGCAATGCCACGCTCTGGCGCAGCGTCCTTCACTCAGCCCTCGGCACACCAGACACCCCCCCCTCTCCTCTCCTCCCAGTCCTATTCCTAGCCGTGCTCGAAAACTGCCTCGAAAAGACCTGGTCCGCGCAAGACGGCAGCGAAGAGAATCGCCAGCGCCGCGCGGCCCTAACCTTTGTGCGAGACACTATCCTGACAGAAGTCAAAGTCGCCGGCGACGAACACAAGGGACCCGTAGGCGAATGGGTGACAGATGTACTCCTGCGCCCGAAAAAGGGCGAAGACAGCCTCGTATGGAAGTACCCGATGGAGGGCTTCGTCCTCATGACGAAGCTCGCGCGCACGCACGATAAGACCCTCGGGCAGCCGGAGATTACAAAGGTCGTTTGGAGGAAGATTCTGCATACTATTGCTTCGCGCTATGCTATCGCACTCAATCGCAGCGAGGGGATGGAGGAAGTGCGGAAGAGGTCGATACGGAAGTATGTCCTGGAAGGGATCTCGCTCTCGAAAGGCGGGGAGGAGGGCTGGATGGATGGACTGCGAAAGTTGGGCTTTTTGGGATCGGGGGATTTACTCGGGCTCGCGATGCTGCCCGGGGAAGTGCGGTGGATCGAGAGTGTTGCCGGAGAAGCCATGGCGAAGTGGATTGGATGGCTGGGAGAGTTGCAAGGTGTTATGGGCGGTGGCGCTAAGGAGTGTATTGCGGGAATTAGGAGGCGCTGGGGAGAGGAGGTTGAGGGGGTCGTTGATGGGTTAGATTGGGAAGGGGAGATACTTTAGTCTAATTATGGAGGTTGGTGGAGTAATTTGTCGCTATGAGTTTTTTTGGTGGGGAAACTGGCTTGTTTTACAAATTCGCTTCTTCTTTTTCCTTTTCTTCTTTTTCCTTTTCTTCTTTCCCCCTTTTTCCATATGCTGCATTTTTACCAATTGCATACAATGGCATCACTAAGCCATGAATACCTGTAATTTCGATCACTACCAATATGAGCCGACAAATTTAACATATTGTATCTTAGGAATTTTGGCACACTGACTATTGCGCAACAAAACGGATGGCAATCATACTAGCGTAGGCTCGGCTGGAGGATTGCACGGGGGGGTGTGGCACAGAGGTAAAGAGGGGGAATGTGGGGCGTGCCCACTGTCGTGTTGTTTTTCTACTCGAGTAAAAGTTCAAAAAAGTCCCTTCGACCCCCAAATTTTCGATTCAGCAGCCCGGATCGAATAATTCTATGAGCGACACAACAGACGGGCATCTATGAATAGCTACAGGAGCATGATTTATGTCAGACTACACCGAAGGGGGGATCACAATAGGTGATGACAGTACGGAGCCCGAGCCGGAGAAGGCAAAGGCTAACGCTCAGGATAGGATTTCATATTCGAAGGTCACTATTTGAGAGGCCTAGGAGAGACTATGCATCAGGCTTGATTCGCTTAATCGTGATGCAATTCCGGTTGGGGCAGTGTTGGGGCGGTACAGATCTCTTGAAAGTGGGAGGGGTGAAATTAATAAGGTCATGCATGATAGGATGCTAGAGCTTCTTAGATTGGAGGGTGATCCTATGGAGGCAGATTTTGATTTTGAACTGGCTACCATTAAAGACTTGGTCCTCTTCATCCTCCATTACATTTTTTCTGATTTCAATTTCAAGAGAGGACCTAACATATGTTAACATAGAGAGAATTTTTTTCTTTTCTGGGCGCATAGACACAGGTGGCTGTGGGGAATATGTTGTGGTTGATCTCATTTTGATAGGTAAAGAAAAGCTTATTCTTGTTATTGGGGCAAAGGGGTTTTCTGTTGGGGAGGCAATGAAGCGGTGTCTGCTGAAGATAAAGGGCACGAGATAGATAGCGATGGTGTGGGTGAGGTGTCTGGATTTGTTACAACCGGAGACTTGGCAAATTCTGAGCTATGAGGGTTTCCTTTGGAATGACACGCAAGATGGATGTACTGTTTGAAGATGTGTATTGAGATACAGAGTTATGGATCAATGAGTATTTGGTTCTGGTGGATTGTGAGTAGGCCACACCGAGTATCCGAGTCGGGGGCAGTATGATTGAAGGTGAACACTTGGTGGATTTGTTTTGCTTGTGGTCGTTAATTATTGTTTAGGGAACACTGCTATTGTGCACCGGGAACCCTTTGGGCTTGCCGGATGGGGGTGCAGCCTCGTTGTAGCCAAAGAGAGAGATCGTTTACTTGGTTGGGCGGGTTTTGTATAGTAATTAATTAATTATTTCCCTCGTTTAACTATTGAACAAGGGGACCTGCAAGAACGAAGTGAACCGGCAGGTCATAGCCTCTGGTCGGCGGAACGAACCAGAGGGTAGGGTGAATTCGTGTCCTCTTAGCACCTAATGTATCATACTTGTTCTAAGACCACTCCCATCGGTCATTACCATCAAGCCTTTACCTTCCTGCGGTACCGCTGACAATGTACAGTAGGTGTAGCTTTCAATACCCATAGTGAGCCAACTTCAACCCAATCATTCAATCATACTCTGGGGTAGTAGGAGGAACCCTTGCGGGAAACCTCATCTCTGAGGAGAAAAAAAGCAAAATCCGGAAATGGAACAGTCTGATCTACCCATGCCATAACCGTAAACCTTATTGTTGGAACTTGGGTTATTTCAAGCATAAAAAGTGAAATTCCAAGCGATAGGGCAAGAGACATATCTAAGCCCTCCACTATAATATCATACTTCTTGACTTTTACTCATGGCACTCGCTGTTCCGCTTTACTACGATATTCCTCTACCGGTAGGGATCTAGTGATTTACCCAAACTCAACGGACCCTCCTCTGCCCAGAGATCCAGATTACGCTACCCTCCTCATAAAGCAAGCCTACTAAGCTTCGGTCGGTTAGCCTGGATTCTTGGCTGGGTTGCGTTGGAAGTTGTGATAGTGGTTTAAACCTGGATTACTCAACGGGCTCAAAAAGGCCTTCTCTACCGGTATTCTCTCCTCCGGAGGAACGAGGCTGATGCTGGTATTGGGTAGAGTGTGCGGGTAGTAGTGGCTGCACTGGTCTTCCCCCCAAAATTGGCCTACATTTAAGCCAATCGGATTGTGAGGAGGAGGAGGGACACAGGCCACACGTGATTGACTAGCTCCAATCCCATCCTTTTGAGTTTATACTGTATCTCGATGAGGAGAAATCGGAGCCTGCGGGACTACTCGAGAACGGTGTCTTCAACAGGAAGGGAAAGGTGAGGAAAAATGTGTAAATCAAGAAATAATTTATGCGAGACATTATCAAACGTAAACCTCCAAGCATGTAGCACCCTTTGAATATCACAGTCCTGAAGCTTTGGCCTGTTCGGGGAGTTCCACTATGTGTATAAGATAAACCTCGTCAGGCCAACTTGAACCCGAGCCAATCCAGGTATCATACCAGCAAACTTTATTCCCTGTTTTCTGTGATTCCTTTTTCTCATGGATGGGTTTTGGTCAGGAACAAATCCCATCATTTAATTCCGGAGAATCGGGTAGCCTGACGTCCACTGACTGGAGGACTTGATCAGTAGCAGATGTTGAAACGGTGCGCTGCTGTAAACGGATTGGGCTGGAATTTGTTACTGCGGGTGCTAGTGCTATAGGGAATTTTTTTCTTTTCTACTGACATTCGCTTCTCGCAGTAGGAAAGTAAGTAGTATTGTGTGACAAGCTTGTTTCCATGGTTACCGGTATGAGGTATTGTGGCAGGGTGAGCAAATAATTTTGGGAACGTTGAGATGCAGGTGGCTTACCACTACGGTGTCCTAACAAAGCGCGATAGCCGCACCGCAAAAAAGTCCTAGCCACAGCTGCCAAGAGTACAAGACTGCCGCACAAAGGCGATACTGGGACAAACTCATAAACCTCCCCCCCTCACACCATCTATGAGTACTCGTAGATGTTCCCGGCATGTAGAACCTGAACACAGGGATCAAAATTTTGTATGGCAAATTGTCTGTGCGTATCTGAGCGCCCATACTAAATTCGGATCCAAATGTTCAAGTTCTTCATGCCGGGAACGAGTACTTTCCATTCTTCTGCCGATAGCCAGGGCCTGTATCTAAACTCTGTGGATTGCTCATGGAGTTGTATTTTTCGAACTTTTAGCGGGGATGCCTTTGCGAAGCAGCATATCCAAGGTCATCATTGTGCTGTATCGGTACGGATGATCACGACTTCCCACTCGAGTCTCCGGGGCGTGTGCAGTGGTGGATTTGAGAGGCTGGCATGTAATTGCAGTTCATCAGGTTGCTGACTTCGCGCAAATCTGATGGTTGTGCTTAGGCGTTGCGTGGCAGGAGATAGCTTACTAAGTAGTGCAGTGGGCACAATCTAACATTAATCACAGTAGGAATTCAGGAGTGGTTGGGTAGCATGGCGGGTGAGTTATTTGTTGCACGCAGATGATGAGTGATTCGAGCGCTGATTGATGTCGGGAATAATATCATGAAGTCACAGTATGTAGGGTCGATTCTCTTGTTCGGGGTGGCTCTGGGAACACTTGCGGTACGGTACACAAGGTCCCCGCGTACAGGAAAGAGAAGTCTATGAGGAATTTGTCTACCTGTCCATCTATCCATCTATAGCTAGCAAGGGAAGTAAGGGGGGAAATAGAGACATGAGGAAAGATGGGAGAGAAAAAAGGAGATGTTGTAACAAGGGATCCAGCTGACTGGGGGGACATAACCAAGATAAAGGCCTCAAGTTAAGAAACAAAATACTACCCAATTGGTGTATGCCGAACACAATGTACAGGAACTTGTGAGTCTTCGTTCATAAGCGTTAGCCAATATCGGGAGGATTCGGAGCTGTATGTGTACATACATATGGGACTTCCCTAATGGCAGTGGTAGAGAGTTTCAGGATCAAGATGAGGCGGGGGTAAATGTCACGCAAGGGAGAAAGAGGGATTGTGATGGCTGCAACAGTGTATACTAGACTTCCTGAAGTTGGGCAAGGCTTGCGCTGGGAAAGGAAGAATCTCTGGCGATATGGGGGTAAACAATCGACAGCCTCAGGACCCTGCTTCGGCTTAGGTTGTTTATAGAGGACGTGGCTGCTGAGCATCTACGCTTTCCATGGGTTTCTGGGATTCTAGTAGTTTCACAATCCCTCCATGTCCGCTCCTGGTGGCATGAGAGAGTGGTGTACGACCGTGTTTGTCAGGGAAATTGGGGTCGATATCTTCCCGTCCTAACAGTAGCTTGGCCACCCCTTCATGTCCGCTGACAGCAGCACCCCCGAGTGGCGTTCGGTCATGCACACCTGGGTGATTAGGGTCAACATCTTCCCGTTCTAGCAGTAACTCGACCACCCCTTCATGCCCCTCGTGAGCAGCCCACCAGAGTGGTGTTCCACCTTGATCACCAGGGCGATCGGGGTCGACATCTTCCCGTCCGAGCAGTAATTTGACCACTCGTTCATGCCCGTTGACAGCAGCCCACCCGAGTGGTGTTTCCTCGTGCTTATCTGGGCGATTGGGATCAACATCTTCCCGTTCGAGCAGTAACTTGACCACCCCTTCATGTCCCTCATGAGCAGCACCCCCGAGTGGTGTTCGGTTATGCACGCCTGGGTGATTAGGATCAAGATCTCCCCGTTCTAGCAGTAATTTGACCACCCCTTCATGTCCCTCGTGAGCAGCCCACCAGAGTGGTGTTCCACCTTGATCACCAGGGCGATCGGGATCGACATCTTCCCGTCCGAGCAGTAATCTGACCACCCGTTCATGTCCCTTGACAGCAGCACCCCCGAGTGGTGTTTGGTTATGCGCACCTGGGTGATTAGGATCAACATCTCCCCGTTCTAGCAGTAATTTGACCACCCCTTCATGCCCCTCGTGAGTAGCCCACCAGAGTGGTGTTCCGCCTTGATCACCAGGGCGATCGGGGTCGACATCTTCCCGTCCGAGCAGTAATTTGACCACTCGTTCATGTCCGTTGACAGCAGCCCACCCGAGTGGTGTTTCCTCGTGCTTATCTGGGCGATTGGGATCAACATCTTCCCGTTCGAGCAGTAACTTGACCACCCCTTCATGTCCCTCATGAGCAGCACCCCCGAGTGGTGTTTGGTTATGCGCACCTGGGTGATTAGGATCAACATCTCCCCGTTCTAGCAGTAATTTGACCACCACTTCATGTCCCTGGTGAGCAGCCCACCAGAGTGGTGTTCCACCCTTATCACCAGGGCGATCGGGGTCGACATCTTCCCGTCCGAGCAGTAGTTTGACCACCCCTTCATGCCCCTCGTGAGTAGCCCACCAGAGTGGTGTTCCGCCTTGATCACCAGGGCGATCGGGGTCGACATCTTCCCGTCCGAGCAGTAGTTTGACCACTCGTTCATGACCCTTGATAGCAGCCCACCCGAGTGGTGTTTCTTCATACTTATCTGGGCGATTGGGATCAACATCTCCCCGTTCCAGCAGTAACTTGACCACACCTTCATGTCCCTTGAGAGCCGCAATCCCGAGTGGGGTTAGATCATCCTCATCCGGGAGATTGGGGTCGACGCCTTTCACTTCTAGTAGTAGTTTCGCCACTCCCACATGTCCATTATTCGCCACCCACGAAAGTGGTGTGCTACCTGTGCAATCTTGTTGATTGATATCACAACCTCCAGTATTTATAACTGCAGTCACGAGTTCAACAATCCCGAAGAACGATGCACAGTGTAGGCCAGAGAAGAGTGAAGAAGTACTGATGTCTCCGATACGACTGGGTGGCATTTCCTGCCTTAAAAGCGATACAGCGGACACGTGACCTTCGTACTGGACTAAGAGCTCAAGCGCAAGGGTCCTCGCATGGTCTGAGAGCTCTCTTCTCGCATGTGTTCCCCAGTATCTCGAAGAATATTTTAGGAATGGCATGCTTTGATGATCTGGATGAGGGTGGAATGCAAGGTTCTTGACATGTGGCGAGTTTAGATAGGTTAAGCAGGTTTCCGCAAGTATCGAGTGAGGTTTAGTGAAGAGACCTGGATGGCTAGAAAGATATTCTTGGACAGTATAGTGAATTAACCGCACGGTCGAGGCTTCCTTATCCACGGTGATGAATCCTTGGCAACAGTCCAACAATGTACCTATTGGGGGGACATTTTCGGGATCGAAATCGGTTTCTCCTATCTCCATAGCTAGTGCATGGCACAATTCATCCACCTGCAATGGCCGTTCCGAATGGCAGACCCAAGTGAGAGTGGCTATCGCAAGTTTCGTCTTTTCCTCGCCCTGGGCCGTTATCCGGTCCAGTGTCACGCCGTATGCATCCCCTAACCCCGCTCCATCTCTTATTGACTTGAGTGTTTTTCTTCGCCGAGCAATAGTGGTACCCCTCAGAATTGCCTCGATATGGAGTGAAGCCAGTAGGAATCTAGATCCGGATATGTCAGCGATTAGTCCGAAATAGATATTCTCTTGCCCTCGTTCCCACTTACGTTTCCGAACTTATTGCGGGAATGTTTCTCAGAATCTCTCCCTCCAAAGTACTGCTCATTGTATTTGGGGCCGTGTCCTTCCTGAGTTTCTCGCGCAAAAACCTCAGGACCCCATCTTCTGTAGTCTGTATATATATGAAAGTCGCCACCCCACCTAATCCCCTCTCCACCTCGCTCCGGACATGTGGCCTTCCCGTCATAAATATGCGAGCATATTGGGACCCTTGCAGAATATGCCCTAATGATTCAAGGACAACCATTCGATACTCGGGCACACATTCGTCAAGCGCGTCGACGCATATAAATGTGCGCCTTGTCCCTGCGATGGCCTGGAACATGCTCAGAATTCCCGAAACTTGTAGCCCTCTACCCCCGATAACCGTCTTCTCTTTTCGAAAGCCTTGCGTTACAGCTTCCGGAATTTCTCCAGGTCTACTGATAAGCTGTCTCAACAGGGAGCCCAGCATATTTACCGGTGACTGCTCACTCCGGGCAGCATAGTCGAAATAGAAGCACGCAACGGCAGTATCTCCCTCGACGGACTCATCGCACAGCCTGTCCACAACCAGTGAACTGTCATTGCAACCAGTCAGCAATACCATCCTTTGATTCTCCGCAATGATACATGGTTTCTTACACGATATAACTCTTTCCCACTCCCGGGTTGCCGTCGCAGAACAATGTCGGATGATGGGCTCCATCCTCCACACTACCGGTATGCCAGCGTCTGAATTCCGCGGATTCTACCAGCCAGGATCCTATGCTGTCCACCCGCTGGGCTCCGATGTCTCGATGGCGTATCCGTGGCTCTAATGGAGATAGCCACTCCAGTATTTTAGACTCATCATCGGGGGTGGTGTTAAAGCTATTTGTGATGTTGAAAGCGTTATGGTTATTGCCGAAAGCTTGTGACATATCTTGATTTTGACCGCTTTGAATGTTGTTGAGAGCGAGGTGTTGATTAACTTGGGGTCCGTGAAGGCAATTATTTGGAATGGAGGAAAAGAGGGGTTGATGGCGGAGCCTTGCCCCTATGTTAACTGAGAATGGACCAATCACTGGATCCGAGATCTGTTACACAAAGGCTGGAGGATTACCTTGACCCCGCCCCTACGCACTTTGTAAATTTCTCTACTTTGTTCCCTTGGTCAGGGACAACAGTCCCAGGGGTTGGCCGATTGGAATTTTGGTCTGCCGGTGGTATCGGGAATAAGTCAAAGTGGGGGGATTATAGACTTTAGATCCACGCCACCCGGGCGTCACAGAGTGTGAGACAATACGGTCCGCTATCATCGTGGCTGGGCGATCATTAACAGTACAGTACTAGTATTAGGACTTGTTGGCCGAGCCAACGGTGGATGAATCCGGCCACTGGAAAGTTATTTGGCTACTGGTACTTGTATGGGGTATTGTGGTGGTGAGCTAATAATTTTGGGAAGGTTGGGATGCCTAACAAAGCGCGATAGCCGCACCGCAGTTGTCCTTGCCAAGAGCGCAGGACTGCCTCACAAAGGTGATACTGGGACAAACTCATAAACCTCCCCCCCTCACACCATCTATGAGTACTCGTATTTCCCATTATTCTGCCGAGAGGCGAGGGCTATATCTAAACTGTGGATTGCTCATGGAGTTGTATTTTTCAAACTTTTAGCGGGGATGCCTTTGCAAAGCAGCATGTCCAAGGTCATCATTATGCTGTATCGGTGCGGATGATCACGACATTCTACGCAATTCGAATTTGCGGGGCGTATGCAGTGGTGGGTTTGAGAGGCTGGCATGTGATTACAGTTCATTAGGTTGCTACCTTCGCGCAAAATCCAAAGGTTGTGCTTAAGCGCTGCGTGGCAAGAGATAACTTACAAAGTGGTGGAGTAGGTTCAATCTGACATTAATCCTAGTAGGAATTCGAGAGTGGTTGGGTAGCATAGCAGGTGAGGTATTTTTGCACTTAGATGAGCGAGCGCTAATTGATGTCGGGAATAATATCATCAAGTCACAGTGTGTAGGGTCGATTCTCTTGTCCCGAGTGGCTCTGGGAACACCTGCGGTACACAAGGTCCCCGCGTATCGGAAAGAGAAGTCTATGTGGAATTTGTCTATCTGCCCATCTATCCATATATCACTAGCGAGGAAAATGAAAGGGGAAATAGAGGCATGAAGGAAGATGGGAAAAAAGGAGATTTTGTAACAAGGGATTCGCTCGACTGGGGAAACGTAACCAAGATAAAAGACGCAAGTTAAGAAACAAAATACTACCCAATTGGGGCATGCCGAGCACAATGTACAGGAACTTATGAGTCTTCGTTCATAAGTGTTAACAAATATCGGGAGGATTCGGAGCGGTATGTGTACATACATATGGGATTTCCCCTAATGGCAGTGGTAGAGCTTCAGGATCATAATAAGGCTGAGGCAAATGGTACGCAAGGAAGAAAGGGGGATGACGATGGCTGCAAAAAATGTATACTAAACTTCCTAAAGTTGGGCAATCTTGCGCTGGGAAAGGAAGAATCTCTGGCAATCGACAGCCCCGGGACCCCGCTTCAGCTTAGGTCGCTTACGGGGCATGTGACTGCTGAGTATCTGCGCTTTCCACAGACTTCTGGGCTTGTAGTAGCTTCATAATTCCTCCATGCCCTCTACTGGTGGCATGTGAGAGTGGTGTATGACCGTGTTCATCAGGGAGATTGGGGTCGATATCTTCCCGTCCTAGCAGTAGCTTGGCCACTCCTTCATGTCCATTGATAGCAGCACTCCCGAGTGGTGTTTGACCATTCGCATCAGGGTAATTTGGGTCGATATCTTTCCGTTCCAGAAGAAGCCTGACTATCCCCTCATGTCCGTCGACGGTGGCAATTGTGAGTGGCGTTTGATTATACTTGTCTGGGCGGTTGGGGTCAACATCTTCCCGTTCTAGCAGTAGCTTGACTACTCCTTCATGTCCCTTAAAAGCAGCGCCCCCGAGTGGTGTTCGGTCATGGATACCTGGGCGATTGGGGTTGACATCTTCCCTCCCTAATAGTAATTTGACCACCCCTTCATGTCCCTGGATAGCGGCCCACCTGAGTGGTGTTCCATCCTGATCATCAGGGTGATTGGGGTCAACATCTTCCCGTCTGAGAAGTAGTTTGACTACTTGTTCATGTCCCCTGATAGCAGCCCACCCGAGTGGTGTTTCCTTATACATATCTGGGCGATTAGGATCGACATCTTCCCGTTCTAGCAGTAACTTGACAACACCTTCATGTCCCTCGAGAGCGGCACCCCCGAGTGGGGTTCGATCATACGCATCCAGGAGATTGGGGTCGACGTCTTCCCCTTCTAGTAGTAGTTTCGCCACTTCCGCATGTCCATTCTTCGCCGCCCACGCAAGTGGTGTGCTACCTGTGCAATCTTGTTGATCGATTTCGCAATCTTCAACACTTATAATCGCAGCCACGAGTTCAACAATCCCGAAGAAGGATGCACAGTGTAGACCAGAGAAGCGTGGAGAAGTGTTGATGTCTCCGATACGGCTTGGCAGCATTTCCTGCCTTAAAAGTGATACAGCGGACACATGGCCTTCGTACTGGCCCAAGAGCTCCAGCGCAAGGGTCCTCACATGGTCTGAGAGCTCTCTTCTCGCATGTGTTCCCCAGTATCTTGAAGAATATTTGAGGAATGGCATGCTTCGATGATCTGGGTGAGGGTGGGATGGGAGGTTCTTGACTTGTGGTGAGTTTAGATAGGTTAAGCAAGTTTCCGCAAGTACCGAGTGAGGTTTGCTGAAGAGACCTGGATGGCTAGAAAGGTATTCTTGGACGGTATAGTGAATTAGTCGCACGGTCGAGGCCTCCTTATCCACGGTGATGAATCCTTGGCAACAGTCTAACAAGGTACTCATCGGGGGGACATTTTCGGGATCGAAATCGGTTGCCCCTACCTCCACTGCAAGTGCATGGCACAATTCATCCACCTGTAACGGCCGTTCCGAATGGCAGACCCAAGTGAGAGTGGCCATCGCAAGTGTTGTCTTTTCCTCACCCTGAGCCGTTATCCGGTCCAGTGTCACACCGTATGCACCCCCTAACCCCGCTCCATCGTTTATTGACTTGAGTGTTTTGCTCCGTCGGGCAACAGTGGTACCCCTCAGGATCGCCTCGATATGGAGAGAGGCTAGCAGGAACCTAGGTTCAAATGTGTCAGCCATTAATTTGAGGTAGCTTTGCCCTTGCCCTCGTTCCTACATACGTTTCTGAACTTATTGCGGGAATGGCCTTCATGATATCTCCTTCCAATGTGCTACTCATTGTATTCGGGGAAGTGCCCTTCCTAAGTTTCTCGCGCAGAAATCTAAGGACCCCATCTTCCGTAGTCCGTATAAATATAGAAGTTGCTGCCCCGCCCAATCTCCTCTCCACCTCGCCCCGCACATGTGGTCTTCCGGTCATAAATATGCGAGTATCCGGCGACCCCTGCAGGATCTGTGCCAGTGATTCAAGAACTACAGTTAGATGCTCTGGAACACATTCGTCGAGTGCGTCAACACATATAAATGTGCGTTTCGTGGCTGTGATGCTCTGGAACATGTTTAAAATTCCTGAAACTTGTAGTCCTCTACCACCAATAACCCTTTTCTCTTTTCGGAAGCACTGGACTACTACTTCGGGAATTTCCTCCAGTCCGCTAACAAGCTGTCGTAGTAGGGAGCCGAGCATATTTACGGGCGACTGCTCATTCCGAGCGGCAAAGTCGAAGTAGAAGCACGCAACGGCAGTACCTTCCTCCGCAGACTCGTCACACAACTTGTCAATAACTAGCGAACTGTTATCACAACCTGTCAGCAATAGTGTTCTTTAATTTCCGACAATTATACCCGCTCTCTTACACGATATAGGTTTTTCCCACTCCCGGATTGCCGTCGCAGAATAAGGTCGGGTGATAAGATCCATCCTCCCTGCCACCGTGGTGCCAGCGTCTGAATTCCTCGGTTTCCGGCAGCCAGGCTCCTATGCCGTCCACTCTCTGGGCTCCGATGTCTCGATGCCGTATCCATGGCTCTAATGGAGACAGCCACGCCATTATTTTAGACTCATCATCGGGGGTAGCGTTGAAGCTATTTGTGATGTTGAAAGCATTTTGGATATTGCTGAAAGGTTGTGACATTTTTTCGATTTTTGCCGCTTTTGGATGTTGTTGGGAGCGAAGTTTTGATTAACTTGGGGTCCGTGAAGGCAATTATGTGGAATGGAGGAAAAGAGGGGTTGATGGTGAAGCCTTGCGCCTATGTTAACCGAGGACGAACCAATCATTGGATCCGGAATTTGTTACACAAAGGCTCGAGGACTAACTTACCTTGTGGTTATTCCTATGCACTTTGCCAATTTTTCTACTTTCTTCCCCTCGGGCTCTGGGGCTAGCCAATTGGAACTCCACCGACGGCGCTCTCGAAGATGTGTCAATCAAAGTGGGGAGATTACAGACCTCAGATCCACCCCATCCGGCGTCATGGAAAGTGAGACGATACCGCCCGCTATCATCGTGGGCGGACTATCGTCAATAGTACTAGTATTAGGGCCTGTTGGCTGAGCTAGCAGTAAATTAATCCAGTCACTGGAAAGTGATTTGACTACACTCGCCGCGAGAATAAGTCCTCAGACAACCTGCATAGCCGCGATCCCCAGCAAAATTCAACCGTCACGAGAACCATCATAGCAATCACCATTGCAAATTTGCAATTGCAACTATAATGACTATTAATACTGAGGCCTGTGTATTTGGGCCCCTTCCATGGGATCTAACAATGAGACCTTTCATTTTGGTTGTGGCATCGATTTCAGTTCTTGTGATATTGCGATGGTCGCGTGTAGTAGAATTATAGTCGTGCCCTTTGTCAGAGGACTTATTCTCGCCGCGAGTAGGGTGCAAGGAATGTTGATGCGCCAGATGCCTGGCTCTGCGGAACACATGGGAGAAATGCAGTATTAGTCAGAGTCTTTCAAATCACCACCGACAACAACAGCCCCAGTTACCTTCTCCTTCTGTCGCGAGGAGTTCGGAGTTCGGAGTTCGGGAAGCCCCACAATTGTGGCCGCCCTCGGGTCCCCCACCACTGGCACCTGCAGCAGATTCAGCCAAGCGAGGTTAACCCCGGCATCCCCCATTCAATCCCCATCGAGACCATCTCCCATCCATTTTCCCGCCCCACTACTTATATCGTAGAGATTAGGCGGCGCAGAGGTAAGAGGACTGTTGATGAGATATCATAGGTTGGGAGGGAGAGATATCGCACCTAGGGGGAATTAGCGAAGTAATCTGTCCCCATGAATCTGGTATCTTTTTTAAATTTTATTTAGCAAAGTATGAGTGCCTTCATCAGCCTGTTTGGAAAATTCTCTTTTTTCTGCTTTCATCGTTCTTTCTCCTCTTTTATGTGTACTGTACATCATTTCTCTACCAAAAATGTACAACGTCAGGTGCATTCGCAAATAACTCATGATTCCAATCACTACCACTACCGTATCGTGCGACAAACCTATTTCATCTTGCCCATTATACCAGCAAACACTTTTATTTCTAACCACTGCGCTAACATGATAGGCCGCCACAAACTTCCCTCAACCGAGCTCTTAGCCATCAAATAAACCCGGTAAAGAGAATACAGACAATTTCTAACACTTTCGCTGATCCCCTTTCCCCATTCCACGTAGTGAGTATGGTAGGGTGGATGCGTGCGGTACAGCCACCAGCAAAGCCTTCGAAAGTATTTTAGGATCGTCTTTAGCAGCAATGGACATGCTGGTGAAAGGCATCGCCAAAACTACCGAGTCCAAATTATGCATGATAACAAAACTCACCCACCGACTTCGGGGGTCTGGGGCGGTACCTCGAGGAGCGCAAGCTTGTAATGCAAGGTGTTAGCGAAACTGCTAAGACCTTACCAAGGGATCTCCCTCCCCCGGAGCAGCCCTCACGGGTAGGGCTGTCTTGTGTACTAGTATTATTATACTACATGTAGTACTCATATAGCCCGCTGCAGGAAAATCGGAAAATGTGGGAATGAGAGGTCAGGAGCACGGTTGTTCAATTGGCTCAGCACAACGAAAGCGCCAATCGGAACCTCGGAAGCCCCATCCCCGTTTTCCCATTTTTCCCACTGGAGGCTGTAGCGACGGACGATGCGTAGTAGGGGAAGACCTTAACCCTATCCCTTCGTCTGTACTCGCAATCGCGGAAACCTATTCTGCTGGTCAAGTTGCAGCAACAACTCTATGGCTATAACTATCCTTGGTAAAGATCTGAAGCTAACCTATGCCATTAACTAGGCTAAAAAGCTGCGGAATTTGCACATAGACCAGGGGATGGTATCGAGGCAGGAAGGAGGACGACACACGGTATTTACTCGTAAGTCCGCTCAAACCTAGGAATGAGATACCTACTCGTGCCAAGGTGTGGTTAGACGCCACAACTCCAAAATGCTCTCAGGCTCACAACAGGGAGGCACTCTACTAGTAAAGAGTGCCCCATGCAGCCCAAAGTAACTCCGCGAGCTAGTATGATAACTTTGTGGAGATGGTCGCTGGCTCAGAATGGAAGAAAACGAACAGAGAGAGAGAGAGCAGAGCTCAGGCGGTTACTTGGTGGGATAAAAGCGCAAGCAAAAGAAAGACATGGTGTCCAAGCCTGTTTTCAAGGTAATAATTGCGGGTATTAACCAACAAGCAAGGTTGCAGAAATTGATGGGTGAAATGCTATGGTATTATGAGCTAGACTGGGAATGTTATGAAGCCACAAAACCACTAGGCTAAACCACAAAGTTAGGTTGAGCCACAAAGTTACTGTATGGTACTTGGGCGAAGGGGAAAATATTGGGACAAGCAGGGGGTAATGGAGTTACTCGGATTGGTGGTTATATTACTTTTTGGTTCTTTGATACTCCTTCCAAAGTATATGCTCAGGCCTCTGCTACCCCTACTTGTCCCAATACTTCACCCCTACCCCGAGTACTGTACTGTAGGATCTTGGCGACGAAAGTTGTCGGCATCCCCCCTATTTTAAACCAGAAATGGCTGATTTTAAGTACCCACAACTCTGCAAGCAACATAGAATTTGCAAAACCAATGCCATAGTGTACGGAATCCCCTAGGCTTTCTAGATAGAAATTATGATATGAGAAATTTCCTACTCCACTCATGAGGGTAGAGAGCCCGGGACCCAGATTGGACACTGTTGCAATGGACCTTTTGTATGGAAAGCCCATATAGTCGGGGGTACCTTTTGCCCACTATTTTTCTCCCAGGTATTACACCATAGGCATTAACAAACAAGTCTTGCCATTTATGGGAATATCTAGATCACTCTAGGTTCTGGCAGATTTTGAAATTTTCTCGCAATCAACAAGACTGAGATTTTGGGAACTGAAAATGCATATTTTTAGGGTAAAATGGGGCGGAGGGTTGCCCCACGGCTTGTACTGCCGGGAGCATGTGTTGCGCCACGAAAGTGCCTCGGATTGTGGGCCCACAAGCATTCGGGACCATGGCACCTAGCTACAACTTTTATATGAGTATTAGGAGAGCCTTACTAGATGGTGAACTCGCTCTACAAGAGCTGGTTGACAACACAGACTCTATGGCGTTTTCCCCATGCATTAAACCTACAACCGCGGTCAAGCCAAAAAACAGATGGGTAAAGGGAATTCATAAGTCTCCACCTAATTTCCTGCAGAAAGGGTGCGGTTTCGTTCCTCACGGTAGTTCCTTCGTTGCACTTCTCTAGTGGTATATAAAAGAAGGATTAAGTTTATCTATCAAGTGGTGTTGGTATTGGTTTTTCTTTGACTAAGTTGGGTAGACTTGGTAAAACCTGGGCTATCTGATGGAACGGGGAAATATTGCAAGCCCAGCGACATTCTACGGAAATACAACTACTATTGCTGCGGGAATAACATTCAAGTTGTGCCCTTGTGGGACTGAAAAGCTACATCTGGCAGGAGGGGAAAGGTGGTGAAAAGATGTGTGCATCATGATCATATATTCAAGACTCAACTGTTAAGTCCTAGTGTGTAGTAGTTTTAGGACATAACTTTCTATGAATATTTTAGCTGTTCAAAACATGAAAGATCCTCATACCAAGTCCCACACATCTGGTCGCTTCGTTCTCCATTTTCTATGATCCCACTTGATGCTAAATAAATAACTTCGGGCATGAATTTCTCCGGTAAAACTCACCATCTCTACATTCTGCCTCTAAGTGTCCTTCTAATTCTCAGTTTCATTAAAAATTCTCAGACCTACCAGTTTTGCCAAAGGACAGATACTATTCTCAATCATGTAGTCTAAATCCAATTCAGTCAGAACGAACAAAAAACTAGGCGCTCAAGGGGGCCCTCATTACATCCCAGAAATTTACCGCAGTCAGCACATACCTCGGTGCACTCCATTGAGTAAAGGAACCCATAACCACGTAAAAGGAAGAAATAGCAATACGCTAAACGGTTCTTTTGGCTGCTGGAATCTTCACCTTCACTTCACAATTTATCACTCGACTAGGAACAATGAATGAATTGGCAGATAAGCTAGATCTTAAAACCCACTACTCTCCTAAAGAGTTCCCTCCCTCTGGTACTAGACCTGTGTACTGGTAATACCAAGATTGAGGCTGTCTTACCATGGGCTATCATGTTAGGCTACGATATGATAATTTATCACTGGTAGAAGGTGCTCTCAAGGAGCAAGCGGGAGGCAATACCATAGAGAAATTCGCCGATAGCTTGACTTGCCTTTGCTGGAGGACTGGACTAGTCGCACCTGTCAAAACTGTGCACTAGGGTAAACAAGTTGGACAAGCATTCGTACCGTAAATGCCTGTTCTGTAGGGCAATTTTTCTACAACATTCACTTATAATAGGAAGGGGAGTATTATGGTGTCGCAGACCTATTACCGTTTCCATATGAGCTTATTCCTATCTACTTCCCCGATTTCCTTACCTTCTTCCCTTAGTCAGGGAAAACGGGTGGATTAGCCAATTGGAATTTTACCGGGGGTGTCAAAGCGGGAGGATTATAGACTTCTAGCCTATTCCTGCTGGCATCACAGCGAGTGGGACAATACAGGTCCAGATAGTACAGGACCCTACGAGGGGTTATCGCTAACTGTATTAAGGCCTATTGGCCGGGGTAGTAGAAAATTGATACAGTCCTCCGGGGGCTATTTGACAGAGGTGGAATTGGCGGGTAGGTACGGGCATCAGCTACCGGTATGAGGTATTGTGGTATGATAGGCTAAGAATTTAGGGCCTAACCGTGCGATGCCTGCGGTTTACGGCTATCCCAACATACCGCAACAGCGACATTGCAGTCGTCGTTCTAGCCACTGCTGCGGGGTATACACAACTTTAAAGGCTATATTGTAGCGATCTCACAATCCCCCCTACTCCACTTTCCATTGATTTGCCAATAGCGAATACCTGGATCTAAACTCTGCGGATTACTCATAGTGCTGTATTTTTTCGAATTCCCCTCAGGAATACCTTCGCAAAGCCGGGTATCCTAGGTTCCTGTTGGAGTGTACTTGTATCGGTCCGGATGATCCTGGTTTTTACGCAACTCGAATTTCCGGTGAACCTGGAGTGGTGGGTTTGAGAGGCTGGCGTGTAATCGCAGTTCATCAGGTTACTGCGTTCCCGCTAATTTAATGCTTGTGCTTAAGAGCCGCGTGGCAGGAGCGAAAGTTGGCTGGTGGGTAAAGTGGGTTTGATCCAACATATCTATCTTGGTAGTAATTCGGAAGTGGTTCTATAGCATGGCAGCTATATTATTTGTGGGATGTGAATAGGTGATTCCCTCATTGATATTGGGAATCATGTCATGAAATCATAATGCCTGGGGTCAATTATATTGCCTAAGATGGCTCTAGGGTCCTGCAGGAGCCTTATGTATCAGGAAGAGAAGTCTATGTGTAGTCGATCTATCTGGACGTCTATCCATTTATCGCTAGCAAGGAAAAACAAGGAGGAGATAGACACATGAAGAAAGGTGGGAAAATAAGGAGGTTTGCAACGAGATCATCTATTGGACGAGGGAAAGGTAACCAAGATAAACGACCCAAGTTAAGAAATACTCAATTGATGTATGCCAAACAAAGTATACAGAAACTCCGGAGTTTTCGTTCATAAAAGTTAACAAATATTAGGAGATTGGGGAATAGTATATCAACATGTGGAATTTTCGCCAACTGTGATGGGGGGGAATTTCAAGACCACGTTATAGGACTGACGCAAAGGGTATGGGAGGGGAAAGCGGGGATGACGATGGCAATAGTGTATACTAGGCTTCCCGAGACCGGGTGGGGCGCGGGCTCGAAAAGGAAGAATCTCACACGACTTGGACGGAATCGGTTGACTGCCCAGGGTTATTCTTCGGCATAGGTCTTTCAGAGTGGATGAGGACACCGAGGGTCCGTATTTTTGGCAGACTTCTGGGTTTGCAGAAGCTGCACTACTCCTCCATGTCCCCAGCGAGTAGCGTGAGAGAGTGGTGTATCGCCCTGTTTGTCGGGTTGGTCGGGGTCGACACCTTCCTGTTCGAGTAATAGTTTGACGACCCCTTCATGTCCCTTGAGAGCAGCCCACCCAAGTGGTGTTATACCATGCTCGCCCGGGTGATCAGGGTCGACATCTTCTCGCCCCAGTAGTATCTTGACTACTCCTTCATATCCCTTGGAAGCAGCTGTCCCGAGTGGGGATTGCCCATGCCGGTTCGGGTGATTGGGGTTGATACCTTCCCGTTCTAACAGCAATTTAGCTACCCCTTCATGTCCCCCGAAAGCAGCCCACCCAAGTGGTGTGCTACCATACTCGCCGGGGCGATTGGGGTCGATATCATCTCGTCCCAGTAGTATCTTGACTAGTCCTTCATGTCCCTTGGAAGCAGCAGTCCCGAGTGGGGGTTGCCCATACTGATTCGGGTGATTGGGGTCGATACCTTCCCGTCCTAACAGCAATTTAACTACCCCTTCATGTCCCCCGAAAGCAGCCCGCCCAAGTGGTGTGCTACCATACTTGCCCGGGCGATCAGGGTCGACATCCTCCCGTTCTAGTAGTAACTTGACAACCCCTTCATGTCCCTCGCTAGCAGCCCACCAGAGTGGTGTTCCACCGTGATAGCCAGGGAGATTGAGGTCGACATCTTCCCGCCCGAGCAGTAATTTGACCACTCGTTCATGTCCCTTGACAGCAGCCCACCCGAGTGGTGTTCCCGAGTGCTTATCTGGGCGATCAGGGTCGACATCCTCCCGTTCTAGCAGTAACTTGACCACACCTTCATGTCCCTCGAGAGCCGCAATCCCGAGTGGGGTTAGATCATCCGCATCTAGGAGATTGGGGTCGACGTCTTTCCCTTCGAGTAGGAGTTTCGCCACTTCCACATGTCCATTTCTCGCCGCCCACGCAAGTGGTGTGCTACCTGTGCAATCTTGTTGATTGATTTGACAACCTTCAGCATTTATAACTGCAGTCACGAGGTCAAGAATCCCGAAGAAGGATGCACAGTGTAGGCCAGAGAAGAGTGAAGAAGTACTGATGTCTTCGGTACGACTGGGTGGCATTTCCTGCCTTAAAAGCGATACAGCGGACACGTGACCTTCGTACTGCCCCAAGAGCTCTAGCGCAAGGGTCCTCGCATGGTCTGAGAGCTCTCTTCTCGCATGTGTTCCCCAGTATCTTGAAGCATATTTTAGGAATGGCATGCTTTGATGATCTGGATGAGGGTGGAATGCAAGGTTCTTGACATGTGGCGAGTTTAGATAGGTTAAGCAGGTTTCAGCAAGTACCGAGTGAGGTTTACTGAAGAGACCTGGATGGCTAGAAAGATATTCTTGGACAGTATAGTGAATTAGTCGCACGGTCGAGGCTTCCTTATCCACGGTGATGAATCCTTGGCAACAGTCTAACAATGTACCTATCGGGGGGACATTTTCAGGATCAAAATCAGTTTCCCCTATCTCCACAGCCAGTGCATGGCACAATTCATCCACCTGTAACGGCCGTTCCGAATGACAGACCCAAGTGAGAGTGGCTATCGCAAGTTTCGTCTTTTCCTCGCCCTGGGCCGTTATCCGGTCTAGAGTCACGCCGTATGCATCCCCTAACCCCGCTCCATCTTTTATTGACTTGAGTGTTTTTCTCCGCCGAGCAATAGTTGTACCCCTCAGAATTGCCTCGATATGGAGTGAAGCTAGTAGGAATCTATATTTCAATATGTCAGCGGTCGACCCATGGTAGCTATTCTCTTGCCCTTGTTCCCACTTACGTTTCCGAGCTTATTGCGGGGATGCTCTCCATGATATCTCCCTCCAACTTGCTGCTCATTGTATTTGGGGCAGTATCCTTCCTAATTTTCTCGCGCAGAAATCGAAGGACCCCATCTTCTGTAGTCTGTATATATACGAAAGCCACTACTCCACCTAATCCCCTCTCCACCTCGCTCCGGACATGTGGCCTTCCCGTTATAAATATGCGAGTATACTGGGACCTTTGCAGAATATGCCCTAATGATTCAAGGACCACCATTCGATGCTCCGGCACACATTCGTCAAGCGCGTCGACACATATAAATGTGCGCCTTGTCCCTGCGATGGCCTGGAACATGTTCAGAATTCCTGAAACTTGTAGCCCTCTACCCCCGATAACCGTTTTCTCTTTTCGAAAGCCTTGCGTTACAGCTTCCGGAATTTCTCCAGGTCTACCGATAAGCTGTCTCAGTAGGGAGCCGAGCATATTTACCGGTGACTGCTCACTCCGGGCAGCATAGTCGAAGTAGAAGCACGCAACGCCAGTATCTCCCTCGACGGACTCATCGCACAGCCTGTCCACAACCAGTGAACTGTCATTGCAACCAGTCAGTAATACCATCCTTTGATTCTCCGAAATGATACATGATTTCTTACACGATATGGCTCTTTCCCACTCCCGGGTTGCCGTCGCAGAACAATGTTGGATGATAGGCTCCATCCTCCACACTACCGGTATGCCAGCGCCTGAATTTCGTGGATTCTAGAAGCCAGGCTCCTATACTGTCCACCCGCTGGGATCCGATGTCTCGATGGCGTATCCGTGGCTCCAATGGAGATAGCCACTCCAGTATTTCGGACCTATCATCGGGGGTAGTGTTAAAGCTGTTTGTGATGTTGAAAGCGTTATGGATATTACTAAAAGCTTGTGACATTTTTCGATTTTCGCCGCCCCGGATGTTGAGAGCGAGGTGCTGATTGACTTGGAGTCCGTGAAGGCAATTTTGTGGAATGGAGAAAAAGCGGGGTCGATGGTGAAGCCTTGCGCCTATGTTAAGTGAGAACGGACCAATCGCATCTATAATCTGTTACACAAAGGCTTGAGGAGCACTTTTACTTCCAGTACTGTACCTGTGCTTGTATCAGGAGCAGTTGCCAGGTTCGCATGTGCTAGTACCGTACAGCACCGTAGCAGCCTTATTGAACCATACTAGTAGCACACTCTACATTTTTTTCGATAGACTCCAAAGAAGTATAAATTTGAGGGGATACAGGTACCACAGCTGGAAACTCAATATCTAGCCGTGAAGCCATAGATTATTATTCACAAATTGTGGCCATTATACTCCAAAGATTCCTCATCTCGATGCTGCTCAAGTGGGCGCCAAGCGAGGTCGCCCGGTATTGAGGAAGCTTAACGCATTGACGGGCATTTTGGTATGGCTACTACTCGAGTAGTGATGATAGGCCACAAGTCTATTCGAGGACTAGAGGCATTTGCGGGATGTCCTTCTGCACGTGAGAACTTAACTTAGTAATATTCGAGTAAGGGTTGCGGGGGACACCAATAAGTAAGGGTCTGTTTGGATACAACAGTTCCGTTCAGTTCCCCTATACAAATCATCGGCCCCACCGTTTCAAAGATGATGAGAAGGCCATTTCCGCAGCAGAAACGGTCGCAAGGCTGAACAGTCCTTTGCTTGCCAAACAGACCCTAATAGTGGTACCGGTAGGGGTGCAATGAATATTGATGCACCAAAGACGTAGGTCTGTGGAAAAGATGTAGGAGAGATACGGTAGTCAGAGTCATCATTAGCAACGATGGCCTTACTTCCCGGCTCCGCCTATTGCGAGGAGTTCAGAGCTGCAGCCGCTCTCGGATCCCTGGCCTCTAGCGCTAACAGCGGTTCCAACAGGGGAGCATTAACCTCCGCATCCCCATTCGATCCCCGGGGAGGCCCTCTACCATCCATTTCCCTACTCCGCTGCTTATTGAATTACAGACCGGAGATCCCGGGACATACGTCTCGGGCACTAGGGTAGGGAAATAATGCTGTTTAGGAGCATGACAGCAACCCCTCGCTTTCCTCTATCGTACAGATCAGCAATCCCCAGAAGGTACCCGCAGGGCTAGCTAATTACTTGTAGAGCCTACCTGTCATCTGGAGAGAGCGAGGAAGGGGCTGATCTCGAACCACATGCCTGAAGGGATCTCCCTCGTGGTAGGCCGGAAAAAGGGCAGGACGCATGGACTGCGGAAGCTAGACTTTTTGAGGGTTGGGTGTTTACTCGTAGTGGCGATGCTCCCCAGGCAAGCTTAGTGGACCGAGCGTGCTGCTGGAGGAACTGTGGAAAAATGGATTCGACAACCGGATAAGGTGTAGGGTGCTAAGGGCAGGGCACTGAGGCGTGTATCACAGAGGTTGGGCGACGCGGAGGAGAGAAGACTAGTGATGGGATAGATTGAGAGGGGGATAACTGTCATTAGGTGGATTAGTAAAGTAATTTGTCCCTATCAATCTGATATCTTTTTTAATGTTTTTTTTTGGCATTTTTGAACCCTCCGTAGTGTATGTATGTGAGAAAATCTAAGTCTGCTCGTGGGCACGTTTGGCAATTTAGTTTTTGTTTTCCCTCTTCCATATGTACCGCATTTCACTACAAAATACATACAATGCCGTGTACTTAATCACAGATGCCCATGGTTCCAACCACCACCACCACCACCACCACCAGGGTGTGACAAATCGATTTTATCTTTCCCATGATAGTAGCAGACACTTTATATCCCACACGTTGTACTCTCTTGACGGGCCACTACAAACCTCCCCCAACCAAGCCTTTAGCCAAAAGAGCGAGTGGCGCAGGTCAAGAGAATATAGAAATTTTTCAACACTTTGCTGATCCCTTTTCACATTTGCCGTGGTGAATATTGTAGGGTAGACTTGTGTGATAGGACACTATCCACAAGGCCTTCGGAGGTTCTCTGAGTTGGTTTTTACTATCAATGAATGTGCCGGTGGAAGGGATTGCCAGATTTACAGAGTCCGAATTATGAGCAGTAACGGAGTCTCCCATAGAATCGAAGTCTAGCATCAAGGGCTCCGTATACAGAAGCTTATATCACTCGACTAGGAGCAATAAATGAATTGACCGATATTCTAGGTCTTAAAACCTACTACTCTCCTAAAGAGTTCACAGACCTGTCACCTGTGTACTGGCGTTGCCAAGTTCGATGGAGTCTTAGCATGGGCTATCACGTTAGGCCATGTGATAATTTATCTCTGGTAGAAGGCGCTCTGCCAGAGCAAGCGAGGACCAATACCATAAGTGAAATCCCCTGATAACCTGGGTTGCCTTTGCTGGAGGACTGGACTGGTCGCACCTGTCAGAACCTTGCGCTAGGGTAAACAAGTTGGATAAGCATTTCGTGCCGTAAATGCCGGGTTTTTAAGGCCGTTTTTTCAACAGCATATTCACTTATAATAGGAAGGGGAGTATTGTGGTGTCGCAGGGCTATTTCCGGTTCTATTTGACCATATTCCTATCTACTTTCCCGATTTGCTAACGATACCTTGTTCCCTTGGTCAGGGACACCGGGCCCGCGGATTAGTCCATTGGAATTTTACCGGGAGTGTCAAAGAGGGAGGATTATGAACCTCTGGCCTAACTTATTTCTGCTGGTACCACAGCTGGTGGGAAAATACGGGTCGATATAGTCCAGGACCCTACGACGGGCCATCGCTAACTGCATTAAGGCCTATTGGCCGGGGTAGTAGAAAGTTGATACAGTCCTCCGGGGGCGATTTGACAGAGGTAGAATTGGTGGGTAAGTATTGGCATCAGCTACCGGTATGAGGTATTGGGGTATGATGGGCTAATAATTTAGGGCTCGACTGTGCGATGACGGCAGTTTACCGCTATCCCAACATACCGCAACAGCGACATCGCAGTCTTCGTTCTAGCCACGGCTGCTGGGCATACACAACTTTAAAGGCGATATTGTGGCAACCTCACAACCGCCGCTACTCCACTTTCCATTCATCTACCAATATCCAACGCCTTTATCTGAACTCTGTGGATTTCTCATAGAGCCGTATTTTTCGAACCCCCCTCAGGAATACCTTCGCAAAGCCGGGTATCCTAGGTTCCTGTTGGGGTGTACTTGTATCGGTCCAGATGATCCTGGTTTTCTACGCAACTCGAATTTCCGGGGAATGTGGAGTGGTGGGTTTGAGAGGCTGGCGTGTAATCGCAGTTCATCAGGTTGCTGCCCTAGCGCTAATTTAATGCTTCTGCTTGAGCACGGCGTGGTAGGAGAGACATTTGGCTGGTGGGTAAAGTAGGTTCAATCCAACATATCTATCTTGGTAGGAATTCGGAAGTGGTTCTATAGCATGGCAGGTAAATTATTTGCTGGGTGTGGATGGGTGATTCGAGCCCTGATTGATATTGGGAATGATGTCACGAAACCACAATGTCTAGGGTCGATTATATTGCTTGAGACAGTTCCAGGGGCCCGCAGGAGCCCTATGTATCGGAAAGAGAAGTCTATATATAGTTGATCTGTCTAACCGTTTATCTATTTATCGCTAGCAAGGAAAAACAAGAAGGAAACAGATACACGAAGAAAGGTGGGGGAGGAAAGGAGGTTTGAAACAAGGGACTATCTATTGGACTGGGGAAAGGTAACCAAGATAAAGGACCCAAGTTAAGAACTGAAATAGTACTCAATTGGTGGATGCCAAACACAACGTACGGAAACTCGGGAGTCCTCGTTCACAATTGTCAACAAATATAGGGAAGTTGGGGGGGGTAATGTCAACATCCATATGGGATTTCCGCCGATCGATGGTGGAGAATTTCAAGATCGTGTTATAGGACTAACGCAAGGGGAATTAGAGGGGAAGGCGGGGATGATGATGACGGTAATAGTGTACACCAGGCGCCCCAAGACTGAGCGGGGCGTGGGGTGGGAAAAGAAGAATCTCATAGTGTTTGAGCAGAATCAGTTGACTGCGCGGGGTTTACCTCGGGTTAGGCTTTTCACAGCGGATGTAGACGCTGAGGGTCCGTAGTTTCGGCAGACTTCTGGGCTTGTAGTAGCTGCACTACTCCTCCATGTCCCCGGCGAGTAGCGTGAGAGAGCGGTGTATCGCCCAGCTTATCGGGCCGGTCGGGGTCGACGCCTTCCCGTTCGAGCAATAGCTTGACCACCCCTTCGTGCCCCTTGCGAGCGGCCCATCCAAGTGGTGTTCTACCATGCTCGCCCGGGCGGTCAGGGTCGACATCCTTTCGCCCTAAAAGCAACTTGACTACTCCTTCATGTCCCTTGAAAGCAGCACACTCAAGTGGTGCTCCCTCATAGTTATCTGGGCGATTGGGGACGACACCTTCCCGTTCTAGCAGTAATTTGACTACTTCTTCATGTCCCTCAGCAGCAGCCCACGAGAGTGGTGTTCTACCATGCTCGCCGGGGCGATTAGGGTCGACATCTTCCCGCGCCAGCAGTAGCTTGACTACTTCTTCACGTCCATTGAAAGCAGCTGTCCCGAGTGGGGGTTGCCCGTATTGATTTGAGTGATTGAGGTCGATATCTTCCCGTTCCAGTAGTAATTTGACCACCCCTTCGTGTCCCTCGCGAGCAGCCCAGAAGAGCGGTGTTCCGCCCTGAGCGCCCGGGAAATTGGGGTCGACATCTTCCCGTTCTAGTAGTAATTTAACGACCCCTTCATGTCCCTGGTGAGCAGTCCACCAGAGAGGTGTTCCACCCTGATCACCCGGGCGATTGGGGTCGACATCTTCCCGTCTCAGCAGTAGCTTGACCACTCCTTCATGTCCTCTGACAGCAGCCCACCCGAGCGGTGTTTCCTGGAACTTATCGGGGCGATTGGGATCAACATCTTCCCGTTCTAGCAGTAACTTAACAACACCTTCATGTCCCTCGCGAGCAGCACCCCCGAGTGGGGTTCGATCATCCGCATCAGGGAGATTGGGGTCAACGTCTTTCTCTACTAGCAGTAGTTTCGCCACTTCCACATGTCCATTCCTCGCCACCCACGAAAGTGGTGTGCTACCTGTGCAATCTTGTTGATTGATCCCGCAGCCTCCAGCATTTATAACTGCAGTGACCAGTTCAACAATCCCGAAGAACGATGCACAGTGTAGACCAGAGAAGAGTGAAGAAATGCTGATGTCTCCGATACGACTGGATGGCATTTCCTGCCTTAAAAGCGATACAGCGGACACATGACCTTCGTACTGGCCTAAGAGTTCCAGCGCAAGGGTCCTCACATGGTCTGAGAGCTCTCTTCTCGCATGTGTTCCCCAGTATCTTGAAGAATATTTAAGGAATGGCACGCTTTGATGATCTGGGTGAGAGTGGGATGGGAGATTTTTGACTCGTGGTGAGTTCAAATAGGTTAAGCAAGTTTCTGCGAGTATTGAGTGAGGTTTACTGAAGAGGCTGGCGTCATTATTGAGGTACTCTTGGACGGTATAGTGGATTAACCGTACAGTCGAAGATTCCTCGTCGACCGTGATTAAGCCTTGACAAAAATGCAGCAATGTAGCTATCGAAGGGATATTTTCGGGATCGAAATCTGTTGATCCTCTCTCCACTGCGAGCGCATTACATAGCTCATCCACCTGTAACGGCCGTTCCGAATGGCAGACCCATGTGAGAGCGACCATCGCAAGTCTCGCATTTTCCTCGTCTTGGGTCTTTATCCTTTCTAGCGTCGCACCATATGCACCCTCTAACCCTCCTCCATCCTTTATCGACTCAAGTGCTTTTCTCCGCCGAGCAACCGTGGCACCTCTCAGGATCGCATCGATATGAAGTGAAGCCAGTAGGAATCTAGATTCGGACATGTCAGCCATTAATCTAAAGTGGCATTCCCCTTGCCCTCGCTCCTACATACGTTTCTGAACTTATTGCGGGAATGCCCTGCATAATCTCTCGCTCCAATGTGCTGCTCATCATATTTGGGAGTCTGTCCTTCCTAAGTTTCTCGCGCAGAAATCTAAGGACCCCATCTTCCGTAGTTCGTACAAATACAAAAGTTGCTGCTCCTTCCAATCTCCTCCCCACCTCACTCCGCACATGTGGTCTTCCGGTCATAAATATGCGGGTGCTCGGCGACCCCTGGAGAATCTGTGCCAATGATTCAAGAACCACAGTTAGATGCTCGGGCACACATTCATCGAGTGCGTCAACGCATATAAACGTGCGTTTCGTGGCTGTGATGCTCTGTAACATGCTTAAAATTCCCGAGACCTGTAGTCCTCTACCACCGATAACCCTTTTCTCTTTCCGGAAGCACTGGAGTACTACTTCGGGAATTTCCTCCAGTCCGCTAACAAGTTGTCGTAGTAGGGAGCCGAGAACATTTGCGGGTGACTGCTCATTCCTCGCAGCAAAGTCGAAGTAAAAGCACGCAACGGCAGTATCTTCCTCCGCGGACTCGTCACACAACTTGTCTATAACTAGCGAACTTTTATCGCAAACCTATCAGCAATACCATCCTTTAATTTCCGCCATGGATACGTCCTCTTACACAATGTAGCTCTTTCCCACTCCCGGATCGCCATCGCAGAATAAGGTCGCATAAGCAGATTCACCCTCCCTACTAGCATTATGCCAGCGCCTAAATTCCTCAGTTTCCAGCAGCCAGGCTCCGATACCGTCCAGCCGCTGGGCGGCGATGTCTCGATGCCGTACCCGAGGCTCTAATGGAGACAGCCACTCAAGTATTTGAGAATTATCATTGGGGGTCGTGTTGTTGAAACTATTTGCGATGTTGATAGAGTTACGATTATTGCTGAACGTGGGGAACATTTTTCGACTTTTAACCGTTTTGAATGTTGTCAAGAGTCGGGGTTGATCAATTTGAGGTCTGTTAGCGCAATTACTGGAAATTGGGTGAAAGCGGGGTCGTCCCCCAAAGCCTTGCGCCCTCGTTATTCCAATCACGGGATCCCATGTGGGTTGCTCAAACGCTAGAGGATTGCCTGCGCTAGAAGCACTACCAGCAGTACCAGTACCGTACCAGCCTTATTGAACGTTACAGATAGGATTCCATAATTTTTTTGTGATACACTCCTAAACAGTAAAAATTTGAGAAATTGATACTGGCAGTACAGTTCAAACCCTTTTTCAACATCTAATTCACCCATGAATCCATTAATTACCATCCAAAAATTATGTGCTGTTTTACTCGAGGATTCCATTCTGCATGTGGCTGCTCGAGTGGGCGCTAAGCGTGCCGTCCAACACAGAGAGGAAGCTCGGGACATGACCGGGTTTTTCGGTATGGACTAGGGTGATGGGCGGGTCAGTTATTGGGGAACTGGAAGCATTCGGATCCCAAGGGGTGGCGAGACCTGCACTTTCCGGACAAGCTTGTGCCAAGTATGCGGCTCATCATGAATTTAGGAATTATCCATCGAGTGATGTGCTATGATGCTCCCCATTTGCGGAGATTTGAGAATAGGCTCGTTTTTAACCGGTACGGTACTCGAGTGCTTGGGCAGGTTTGATATTGGGCCGGGGTGACAGAAGGGAGCCATGGTCGCAACATGGATACCAATTTGACGCCATACCAATTTTTAATTCACGTCCAAATATTATTACTCTCTCGATAATTCCCAAGGTCAAGTCTGCGTACAGTACTGTCGGAGGTTCTCTAACTCCCGGCGTTCCTTTGGTGCGAAATAGGAACTTCAGAAGGGAGGTAAATTCGGTTCACTTATCACGATTCCACAGCTGGGATCAAACAAGATAAAAATCAAGGAAGAAACGATGAAGATTGATGGAAAGGGGGGTGCGGTTGATGATGCTCTCTCGCTACCCTCTTTCCTCTTTAAATATGATACGAGTTTATCCAGTGTACACAACTACTGAATTCAGCCGCTTCCAAAGATATACGATGTTTGCTCGGTTGCTACGATACGCAATTTTCCCTGTAGTCCATCGAGAGCCCTGATACTTGTAGTACGGCACAGTACTATTCTCCAGCACCTTGCAACCTAACATCGCCTAAAGAAATTGCCCTAGCTCGACCAGAACTAAACTGCCAGGCCGCCTGTTTTTGTTTAAGATACCAGGTCTTCTATTCTCTGCAATTAGGCCAAAATTAGTAGTCTTTTTTAATTTTATTTTTGTTATCAGTATTCTAGGGCTGGTAGGGGGGGTGTTGTCATACCGGTAACTGAATGTTTTCCTCTTCGCTGATCGGTTAATTTTGTCCAAACACAATATACCGGTGTATCTGCGAGGCTCACGGGAGAAATAGTCCAAGTATCATACCCGAGTACAAAGTATAGCACCGTACTCGAGTAGAGCACATGGGCAAAATCTTTCACATCACCGATAGCAACTGCAGCAGCAACAGGCAGTGCTTCCCTCCATCTATCGCGAGGAGCTGTGGGGACCCTACAATCGTGACCGCTCCAAAATCCCCCGGCTGCGTCACCCGTAGCACCGGTAGCCCCAATAGCAAAACACTATCCGAGTTCTTCGAAAGGCTGCGAAAAACTCAAGACAAAAGATTGCTCGTCCCTTCAGTTTTCACTTTTATTATTATTATTATAATATCAGAGCTCTCTGTTGCAATGGCGCTTGGCAGGCTGTTGAGCTCCAGTACTTGTATGACACCCGGTTCTTCGGGGCGAAATTTTCAGCACTGCCCCTCATGGATACCCTTGCGTAATCAACGGAGGAAAAAAGCATGGGGAGCTGTGGATAACTTTCCCAACGCCATGGAAAACTACAGGGCCTCTGCATCTCCATTCAATCCCCACCCCTCTAGCCTCCATTTTCCTGCCACGCTACCTCCACTCCACTAACAGCACTGGACACCGCTGGTGAATTCTTAAGTGAATGCAATCTCTACTTCGTACTTGTATCAAACACTCTCCTCTCTATCCCTGCAAATGCCCCACCACCCTGCTTCCATGCCCTCCCCAACCCGCTTTCTTCTCCCTCTTCTCCCTCCCGCTCTTCTCCCAATCCTACTCCTAGTCGTACTCGGAGGCACCGCCCAGCACTAACCTTCGCGTGCAATATAGTCTTAACAGAAGTTAAGGTCACCGGCGGTGAGCACTCAAAGCTTGTAGGGGCATGGGCAACGTACAGTACATCCTCCGGCACGCGCAAAGGGCAAAGACAGTCATGTGTGAGAACATCCGATGGGGTCAACGTTCTCGGAAAAACGCTTTCGCGCACCCACAATAAGGCCCTCGGTCATCCCGAGACCTCGAAGGTTGGGAGAAGATTCTCCATATCGCCTAGTGATCCCTAGCGTCCCGGTAACTCTCTAAGCGCCTACCGGAATACAGTCTAGGGAGTCTCGGGAATGCGTCTCGAGCTCTATGGTAAGAGCGTTCGTTCCTCGGGAAAGACTGCCGTCTGAGCGGATGACGGTAGGTTCCTGTAGTCCTCTATCAATTGGTTGTTCCCGGACTGTACCTACAGGGCCCACCCCATCACTTCCAGTCCCCACCAATTACGGTACTTACAGTTCCCGCCAGTCACTTTGGGGGACCCGGCAGATCCCGCAACTTGAGGCACCTGTGGTTCCCCGTCCACCCCAAGCAATCCGAACGGACGCTAAGATACGCGCCCGTTCCAGGCTCCAAGGCGGACACACTAGACGCTTATATTCACCAATATCGCCGCCTCGCACCTCACTACCACCCTTAATCACGGTGAGGATAGGGAGGAAACGGGGGAAGGGCCAATGCCGGACTGCATTCTTGGAGAGATCTTGCTCACGGGGGAAAGAGGGAAGGGCGGGTTGGGTGGGTTGCGGAAGCTAGGCCTTTTGAGCTCGGGATATTTGCTCGTTCTGGCGATGATCCCCAGGCAGGCGCAGTGGATCGAGCGCACTACTGGAACGGCTGTGGTGAGGTGGATTAGATAGTAGGGCAAGGTACCGGGTTCTAAGCGCGGTGGCACTGAGGTGTGCACCGGTATCGTGGAGATTGGGTGGCGCAGGAGGTGGAGGCGAGAAGACTATTGAATGGGATAAATTTGGGGGGGGATAATTTTATTACCGGTACAAGTATTGAAGTAATTTGTCTTTTTATCTCTTAGATCCTCCCCTTGTCTTTTCTTCAATATTTCTTAGGCCTCGTAAGTACAGAAGGTAATGTGTTCACAAGCCCATTTGGCAAATTCATCTCTTTTTGATTTCATTCCCCCCTCATATATACCGCATTATCCTAACAAATACATACAAGGTCGTGTGCTCAATCACAAATACCCATAGTTCCAACCACTGCCACTATCGTACGACAAACTTATTTCATTCCGCTGCCGATATAATAGTGGTAAACATTTTATTTCCAACTGTGCTATCCTGATAGACCCCACAAACCCCCCTCGGCTACCGAATTAGAGCAGATTAAGATAATACACACAACTTCTAACACTTCTGCTGATTTCCTTTTCTCATCCGTGGTGGTAGATACTGGTACGGCAGGGTGGACATGCGTGGCGAGGCATATTCTATAAAGTCTTAATAGGTACTGTGGCATCTTAGCCGCAACTTAAGAGGCGCTGGAAGCCGGGGGTGTGAATTACCCATAATAAATTAAATGTAGCCTCTGATATGCCACTCATTTTGAGAAAAATCCTCTCAGATGCCGCATCAAATATACCATATAAGGTTTGTTCGTAGTCGATTTTACCGTTTCTTCCATTGTACACATGCTTTAAAATTGAGCAAAAGCAGGATGTTGTAAAGAACCTGACTACAGGATTCAGAAATAATCAAATTGTAGATTTGACAGACTACGCATTAGGTATCGGGAACTATTAGTGTATCGTATGGTCGGTGGGTAAAGGGTTATGCTAGCTGCCACTGCAAGTTGACCACCTTTGCTCTAAGTGGACAGAAGATCACCCAAAGGGGCACTGATTATACATAACTTGCAATTTAGCACTGCAGTTTAGCCTCATTAAGTCATAGCGATGCCCCGGGAACCCAGGGAGCATGAGCTTCAGTGTAACATATCATACCTCGTTGCGTGAGAGCATCCAAAAACACTGCGCCACACTAGACCCTTTGGCCACCCAAATCTTCACCTTCTCCTTCACAATCTCTCACTTGATCAGGAACAGGACATTGATCAACAGATGAACAATTTTTTTTTAGATCCCACAACCACCATCAAAATTGCACTCCTCTTCGGTAATAAACTGATGCACTAGTAGTACTCAGGTCGAGGTACTCTTAGAACGCGCTATCGCGCTAGGCTGGATGGTAAGCTATCTCTCTGATGGAAGTGGCTCTGACAGAGCCAGCCCGCCAGACAATCCCATTGGTAAATTCCTAAGAAAAGGAATAGCCTGATTTACCATGAGTAGAGGAGTGGGCCAGTCGCACATATCAAAACTATGCATCAACGTAAACAGGTTGGACAAACACTTCCCACTATCAGCGCCGGTGCCCAGGGGCTTTTGTTTCCATAACATTTACTTATTATGGGAGGGTGGGCAGTACGGTGTTGCAAGCTTGTTTTCTGTTTCTCTTTGGCCTTTATTCTTATCTACTTTTCTAATTTCCTTACATTCTTCCCGTGGTCAGGAACACCGGGCTCGCGGGTTAGCTCATTGGAGTCTAGCGGGGGTGTCAAGACGGGAGGACTATAAACTTGTGGTTTACGACTTCTGGCTTCGCAGCTGGCGGGATAATACGGGTCGTTTAAGTACCATGTGGGGAGCGATGGCTAACGGAATGAGAGCAGGTTGGCCAGGATGGTAGACAATTCATACGCTCCTCCGAGGGCGATTTGACAGAGGAGGAATTGGCGGATAGGAATTGGCATTATTTACCGGTATGAGGTATTGTGGTATGATCAACTAATAGTTTACAGCCTAACTGTGCGATTTCGGTTGCCTGCCGCTATCCCAAGATAGCGCGACAGCCACATCGCAGTGGTCGTTCTAACCACAGCTACAGAGCATACGCAGCTTTAGAGGCGATACTGTGGTAACCCTACAACCCCCCCCTCTCACCTCCCCTGTTCGACTTTCCATACATCTTCCGACATCCAAGGCCTATATTTAAACTCTGTGGATTGCTCATGGAACTTCACCTCCCGAACTCCCCCCCGATAATAGCTTCATGAGCCCGCTTGTCCTAGGTTACAGGTGGGCGATACTTGTATCAGTCAGGATGATGCCCGATTTTCTACGCAACTCTAATTTCCGGGCAATCTGGAGTGGTGGGTCTGAGAGGCTGGCGTGTAATGACAGTTCATCAAGTTGTTGCATTTACGCTAATTTAATGTTTGTCCTTGAGCGCTACTTGGGAGGAGAAACACTTGTCTGGTGGATAATGCAGGTTTAATCTAAAAAGTCCATCTTGGTAGGAATTCGGGAGTGGTTCGGTAGCATGGCAGGGAAATTATTTGTTAGGTGATTCGAGCCCTCCTTGATATCAGGAATCATGTCATGAAATCACAATGTCGAGGGTCGATTATATTGCTTAAGGCTCCAGGGGCCTGCAAGAGCCTCATGTATCGGAAAGAGAAGTCTATGTGCAGTTGATCTACCTAACCATCTAACCATCTATCGCTAGCAAGGAAAAACAAGGTGGAAATAGACACATGAAGAAAAGTGGGGAAAAAAGGAGGTTTGTAACAAGAGACAATCTACTCGGCTATGGAAAGGTAGCCAAGATAGGGGACCAAAGTTAAGAAATGGAATGGTACTCAATTGAGGGATGCCAAACACAACGTACAGAAACTCGGGAGTCTTCACTTATAAATGATAACAAATTTTCGGAGGTTGGGGGTATATCAACATACAATTGGAATTTACGCCAATGGCGTTGGTGAAGAATTTCGGGGCCGTGTTATAGGACCGGCGTAAAGGACATGGGAGGGGAAAGCGGGAATGATAACGGCTGAAATAGTGTATACTAGGCTCTCCGGGAGTGGGTGGGGTGCAGGCTGTAAAAGGAAGGATCTCGCACGACTTGAGTGGAATCGGTTGACTGCCCGGGGCTATACTTCGGCTTAGGCGGTGCATGGCGGATGTAGACGCTGAGGGTCCGTATTTTTGGCAGACTTCTGGGCTTGAAATAGCTGAACTACTCCTGCATGTCCCTTTCTAATAGCGTGAGAGAGTGGTGTATCGCCCTGTTTATCGGGCCGGTCGGGGTCGACACCTTCATGTTGGAGTAATAGTTTGACAACCCCTTCATGTCCCTGGAGAGCAGCCCATCCAAGTGGTGTTCTACCATACTCTCCCGGGCGATCAGGGTCGACATCCTTTCGCCCCAAAAGCAGCTTGACTACTCCTTCATGTCCGTTGGAGGCAGCCGACCCGAGTGGGGGTTGTCCATACTGATTCGGGTGATTGGGGTCGACACCTTCCCGTTCTAGCAGTAATTTGACCACTCCTTCATGTCCCGCGAAAGCAGCCAACGAGAGTGGTGTTCTACCGTATTCACCCGGGCGATCAGGGCCGACACCTTCCCGCCCCAGCAGCAGTTTGACTACTCCTTCATGTCCCTTGACAGCAGCCGACCCGAGTGGGGTTTGCCCGTATTGATTTGGGTGATTGGGGTCGTCATCCCGTTCCAGTAGTAATTTGACCACCCCTTCGTGTCCCTCACGAGCAGCCCAGAAGAGCGGTGTTCCGCCCTGGTCACCCGGGCGATTGGGGTCGACATCTTCCCGTCTCAGCAGTAGCTTGACCACTCCTTCATGTCCTCTGACAGCAGCCCACCCGAGCGGTGTTTCCAAGGACTTATCCGGGCGATTGGGATCAACATCTTCCCGTTCTAACAGTAATTCGGCCACTCCTTCATGTCCCTCGGCAGCAGCCCACCCGAGCGGTGTTTCTTTGAATTGATCCGGGAGGTTAGGGTCGATATCTCCCCGTCCAAGAAGTAGCTTCGCTGCTCCTACATGTCCATTCCTTGCCGCCCACACAAGTGGTGTGCTGCCAGTGCAATCTTGTTGATTGATCTCGCAACATTCAATACTTAGGATTGCTGTCACAAGTTCAACAATTCCGAAGAACGATGCACAGTGTAGACCAGAGAAGAGTGAAGAAGTGCTGATGTCTCCGATATGACTGGGTGGCATTTCCTGTCTTAAAAGCGATACAGCGGACACATGACCTTCGTACTGGCCTAAGAGTTCCAGCGCAAGGGTCCTCACATGGTCTGAGAGCTCTCTTCTCGCATGTGTTCCCCAGTATCTTGAAGAATATTTAAGGAATGGCACGCTTTGATGATCTGGGTGAGGGTGGGATGGGAGATTTTTGACTCGTGGTGAGTTTAGATAGGTTAAGCAAGTTTCTGCGAGTATTGAGTGAGGTTTACTGAAGAGGCTGGTGTCATTATTGAGGTACTCCTGGACGGTATAGTGGATTAACCGCACAGTCGAAGATTCCTCATCAACCGTGATTAAGCCTTGACAAAAATGCAGCAATGTAGCTATCGAAGGGATATTTTCGGGATCGAAATCTGTTGATCCTCTCTCTACTGCGAGCGCATTACATAGCTCATCCACCTGTAACGGCCGTTCCGAATGGCAGACCCATGTGAGAGCGGCCATCGCAAGTCTCGCATTTTCCTCGTCTTGGGTCTTTATCCTCTCTAGCGTCGCACCATATGCACCTTCTAACCCTCCACCATCTTTTATCGACTCGAGTGCTTTTCTCCGCCGAGCAACCGTGGCACCTCTCAGGATTCCCTCGATGTGGAGAGACGCCAGTAGGAATCTAGATTCAAACATGTCAGCCATTAACCTAAAGTGTTATTCCCCTTGCCCTCGCTCCTACATACGTTTCAGAACTTATTGCGGGAATGCCCTGCATAATCTCTCGCTCCAATCTGCTGCTCATCATATTTGGGAGTCTGTCCTTCTTAAGTTTCTCGCGCAGAAATCTAAGCACCCCATCTTCCGTAGTTCGTATAAATACAAAAGTTGCTGCTCCTTCCAATCTCCTCCCCACCTCACTCCGCACATGTGGTCTTCCAGTCATAAATATTCGGGTGCTCGGCGACCCCTGTAGGATCTGCGCCAATGATTCAAGAACCACAGTTAGATGCTCTGGAACACATTCATCGAGTGCGTCAACACATATAAACGTGCGTTTCGTGGCTGTGATGCTCTGGAACATGCTTAAAATCCCCGAAACCTGTAGTCCTCTACCACCAATAACCCTTTTCTCTTTCCGGAAACACTGGACTACTACTTCGGGAATTTCCTCCAGTCCGCTAACAAGCTGTCGTAGTAGGGAGCCGAGAACATTTGCGGGTGACTGCTCATTCCTCGCGGCAAAGTCGAAGTAAAAGCACGCAACGGCAGTATCTTCCTCCGCGGACTCGTCACACAACTTGTCTATAACTAGCGAGCTGTTATCGCAAGCCTATCAGCAATGCCATCCTTTAATTTCCGCCAAGGATACATTCTCACACAATGTAGCTCTTTCCCACTCCCGGATCGCCATCGCAGAATAAGGTCGCATGAATAGATTCACCCTCCCTACCAGCCTTATGCCAGCGCCTAAATTCCTCAGTTTCCAGCAGCCAGGCTCCTATACCGTCCAGCCGCTGGGCGGCGATGTCTCGATGCCGTACCCGGGGCTCCAATGGAGATAGCCACTCAAGTATTTGAGAATTATCATCGGGGGCCGTGCTGTTGAAGCTATTTGCGATGTTGATAGAGTTACGATTATTGCTGAACGCGGGAAACATTTTTCGATTTTTCACTGATATGAATGTTGTCGAGAGCGGGGATTGATTAACTTGAGGTCTGTTAAGGCGATAACTGGAAATTGGGGGAAAGCGGGGTCGTCCCGCAAAGCCTTACACCCAAGCCACCCGACAGCGGTCCAATCACAGGATCCTATGTCGGTTACCAAAAACGCCGGGGGATTGCCTGTGTCAGAGACAGTTTCCAGATTCGTATAGACTACCAGTAGTCCCGGTACCTTACAGTACCAGCCTTGTCGGACTTTAGTAATAGGATTCAATGCTTTTTGTTTGCTGAATTTCAAAACAGTAAAAGTTTAAGAAACTAACACCGCTGCACAGTTCAAACCCCTTTTCAATATATCAGTCACCTATAAAGCCATTGATTACCTTCATAAGATTCTGCGGTATCATACTCCCAGATTCCTTTCTGGATGTTGCTGCTCAAGTAAGCGCCAATCGAAGTTGTGTGATATGCGGTAGCGAGGGGGTTCTGGAATCTAACCGGGCTTTCTGTATGGACTCTAGTGATGGGTAAGTCACACTTATTGGGGAACTAGAAATATTTGTGGGGTAAGGTGCTCTTCTGGACGCGAAGGCTTGGGATCACAGTAGGTGCTGTGGGAACAGATATTAATCAGAGTGGTGGTCACGGGAGACATAGTCTAGGTAACCGAGTAGAGTATCGTACCCTACTCGAGTAGATCACAGGGGCAAAATCTTTCACACCAATAGCAGGCAGTACCTCCCTCCACGGTTCCACCTATCGCGAGGAGCTCTGTGGACCCTACAATCGTGACCCCCCCCCAAAATCCCCGGGCTGCCTCACCCGTGGCGCCGGTAGTTCCAATAGCGCAACACTACTCGTGCCAAGGTTGCTGCGCAACCCCCGGATGTTCGCAGGCTCACAACCTGGGGCACTCTAAAGAGTGCCTTACAGCTCAATGCAACTTTACAGCTCAATGCAAGTTGTGGCTTAGCTAGTAATTTTATGACTCATAATACCTTTGTGACTCAGCATTGCTTTGTGACTCAGCAAAAACTTTGTGACTAAGCAAAACTTTGTGGCTTAATACAAATAATGAAAATAAAAGCTTCACTTGTCATTATCAAAGACTACCTATTTTACAATCATTGAAGGTTGTGAAAATTAATATAAATTAGAATACTATTTTATATAAATGTTAAATAAAAAATTCAAGTTAAGCTAGAAAGTTTTACTTAGTAACTAAGTTATGCTGAGTCACAAAGGTATTATGAGTCATAAAATTACTAGCTAAGCCACAACTTGCATTGAGCTGTAAAGTTGCATTGAGCTGTAAGGCACTCTTTAGAGTGCCCCAGGTTGTGAGCCTGCGAACATCCGGGGGTTGCGCAGCAACCTTGGCACGAGTAACAGCACTAGACACCACCGGCGAATTCCTAAGCTAATGCAATCTCTACTTCGTATCAAATACTCTCCTCTCTATCCCTGTAAATGACCCACTACCCCGCTTCAATGCCATCTCCAACTCGTTCTCTTCTCCCTCTTCTCCCTCCCACTCTTCTCCCCCCGCTCTTCTCCCTCCCACTTTCTCCCAATCCTACTCCTAGCCGTACTCGGAGGCACCGCCCAGCACTAATCTTCGCGTGGAATATCGTCTTAACAGAAGTTAAGGTCACCGGCGGTGAGCACTCAAAGCTTGTAGGGGCATGGGTAACATACAGTATATCCTCCCGTACGTGTAAAAGGTAAAGACAGTTATGTGTAAGAATATCTGATGGAGGTTAACGTTCCCGAAACAACGGTTTCGCGCACCCACGACAAGACCCTCGGCTAGCCCGAGACCTCGAAGGTTGGGAGAAGATTCTCCGTCTCGCCTAGTGATCCCTAGCCTCCCGACGACTCTCTAAGCGCCTACCGGAATACAGTCTAGGGAGTCTCGAGAATGCGTCTCGAGCTCTATGGTAAGACCGTTTGTTCCTCGGGAAAGGCTGCCGTCCAAGCGGATGACGGTAGGTTCCTATAGTCCTCTACCAATTGGTTGTTCCCGGACGGTACCTATAGGGCCCACCCCATCACTTCCAGTCTCTACCAATCACGGTACTTATAGTTCCCGCCAGTCACTTTGGGGGGACTCGGCAGATTCCGCAACTTGACACCTGCAGTCCTCCGTCCGTCCCAAGCAATCATCCGAACGAACGCTAAGATGCCCGCCCGTTCCGGGCCCCAGGACGGACACACTGGACGCTTAGATTCACTAATATCGCCACCTCACACCTCACTACCACGCTTAATCACGGTGAGGATAGGGAGGAAACGGGGGAAGGGCCGATACCGGACTACATTCTTGGAGAAATCTCGCTCACTGAGGGCAGAGGGAAGGGCTGGATGGGTGGGTTGTGGAAGCTAGGCCTTTTGAGCTCGGGATATTTGCTCTTTCTGGCGATGACCCCCAGGAAGGCAGGGGCAGTGGATCGAGAGCGCTACCGGAACAGCTGTGGCGAAGTGGATTAGATAGCAGGACAAGGCGCCGGGTGCTGAGCGCGGTGGCATTGCGGAGATTGGGTGGCGCAGGAGGTGGAGGTGAGAGGACTATTGGATGGGATGAATTTGGGAGGATAATTTTATTACCGGTACAGGTATTGTTACCGTATTGAAGTAATTTGTCTTTATATTTCTTAGATCCTCCCCTTGTTTTTTCTTCAAGATTTCTTAGGCCTTGTAGGCGCAGAAAGTAGTGCGTTCATAAGCCCATTTGGCAAATTCACCTCATTTTGATTTCATTCCCCCCCCTCATATATACCACATTCCCCTACCAAATACATACAAGGTCGTGTACTTAGATCACAAATACCCATGGTTCCGATCACTACCACTATCGTGCGACAAACCCATTTCATTCCACTGCCGATATAATAGTGGTAAACATTTTATTTCCGACTACGCTATCCTGATAGGCGCCACAAACCTCCCTCGGCTATCGAAATAGCGCGGATTAAATAATACACACAACTTCTATCACTCTTGCTGATTTTCTTTTCTCATCCGTGGTGGTGAATACTGGTACGGCAGGGTGGACATGCGTAGTGAGGCGTATTCTATAAAGTCTTCATAGGTACTGTGGCATGGTCCTGGCCGCAACAAAAGTGGCGCTGGAAGCCGGGGGTGTGAATTACCCAAAAATTTAATGGATTAAATGTAACAACTGTAAGCCTCTGATATGCCCCTCATTTCGAGAAAAATCCTCTGAGATTCCGCAGCAAATATACCATGTAAACTTTGTTCATAGTCGATTTTACGGCTTCTTCTATTGTTGTACACATGCTTTAGAATTGAGAAAAAGCAGGAGGTTGTTGTAAAGAAGCTGACTACAGGATTCAAAACTAATTAAATTGTAGAGTTGACAAACTACGCGTTAGCTATTAGGAAATAATTGTCATGTGGTCGGTGGTTAAAGGATTATGTCAGCTGCCACTTCTTTTTGCTCTAAGTGGACAGAAGATCACCCAAAGGGCGCTGATTATACATAACTTGCAATTTAGCACTGCTGTTTAGCCTCATTAACTGATAGAAATACCCCAAGAGCCCAGGGAGCATGAGACTCAGTGTACCTCGTTGCGTGGAAACACTCAAAAACACTGACAAAGACTATACACTATGGCCACCCGAATCTTCACCTTCTGCTTCATAGTATCTCACTCGGCATAGAACACTACAATGATCAACAGATGAGCAATTTTTTTCAAATTCCACAACCCCCATCAGAACGCCACTCCTCCTCGGTACTAAACTGATGTACTAGTAGTACTAAGGTCGGGGTGCTCTTAGCATGTGCTATCGCTCAATGCTATATGGTAAGCTATCTCTCTGATGGAAGTGGCTTCGACAGAGCCAGCCAGTCAATCCCATTAGTAAATTCCCAAGAACCTGATAACCTGACTTACCCTGACTCGAGGAGTGGGCCAGTCGCACATATCGAAACTATGCACTAGGGTAAACAGGTTGGGCAAACACTTCCCACTATCAGCGCGGGTGCCGTGCGGCCATTTTTTCAATGACTCCCGCCCCCCATAATAGGGAGGTGGGTAGTACGGTGTGGCAAGCTTGTTTCTGTTTCTCTTGGGCCTTTATTCCTATCTGCTTTTCTAATTTCCTTACATTCTTCCCGTGGTTGGGAACACCGGGCTCGCGGGTTAGCTCACTGGGGTCTGGCGGGAGTGTCAAAACGGGAGGATTATAAATTTGTAGTCTACGGCTTCTGGCTTCACAGCTGATGGGGCAATAGGAGTCGTTTTAGTACCATGTGGCTAGCGACAGCTAACGGAATTAGAGAATTTTGGCCAGGCTAGTAGGAAACTGATACACTCCTCTAGTGTGACCCAATAACTCCCTGTCTCACCCCCCCCCCCCCTGCTGGACTTTCCATACATCTTCCGATATCCAAGGCCTATATTTAAACTCTGTGAATTTCCCAGGGAGCTTCACCTCCCGAAACTCCCCCCCCCCCGATAATGCCTTCACAATGCCGGGTATCCTGGGTTACAATTGGGCTATACTTGTATCGGTCGGGATGATCCCCGATTTTCTACCCAACTCTAATTTCCGGGGAATCAGCAGTGGTGGGTCTGAGAGGCTAGCACGTAACGACTGTGTATTAGGTTGTTGCATGTACGCTAATTTAATTTTTGTGCTTGAGCGCTACGTAGGAGGGGAGAAACCTGCCTGGTGGATAACGCGGGTTTAATGTAAGGAATCTAACTTGGTAGGAATTTGGGAGTGGTTCGGTAGCATGGCAGGGAAATTATTTGTTGGGTCAGGGTAGGTGATTGATTCGAGCCCTCCTTGATAGCAGGAATCATGTCATGAAATCACAATTTCGGAGGACTGTTATATTGCTTAAGGCGCCAGGGGCCTACAAGAGCCTCATGTATCGGAAAGAGAAGTCTATGTGCAGTTGATCTACCTAGCCATCTATCCATCTATCACTAGCAAGGAAAAACAAGGGGGAAATAGACGCATGAAGAAAAGTGGGAAGGAAAGGAGGTTTGTAACAAGGGACCCGCTAATCGGCTGTGGAAAGGTATTCAAGATAGGGGACCCAAGTTAAGAAATGGAATAGTACTCAATTGGTGTATGCCAAACACCGAACAGAAACTCGGGAGTCTTCGTTGATAAATGTTTAACAAATGTTCGGGGACGAAGGGGGGGGGGGGAGGGTATGTCAACACAGATGTGGAATTTACTCCAATGGCGTTGGTGGAAATTTTGGGGGCCGTGTTATAGGACATGCGTAAAGGAAATGGGAGGGGAAAGCGGGAATGATGATGGCTGAAATAGGGTATACTAGGCTCTCCAAGAGTGGGTGGGGTGCTAGCTGGAAAAGGAACAATCTCAGACGACATGAGCGGAATCGGTTGACTGCGCGGGGTCACACCCCGGCCTAGGCCCCCCACAGCGGACGTAGATGCTGAGGGTCCGTATTTTCGGCAGACTTCTGGGCTTGCAGTAGCTGCACTACATCTCCATGTCGCCATTTAGTAGCGTGAGAGAGTGGCGTATCGCCCTGTTTATCGGGCCGGTCGGGGTCGACACCTTTATGCTCGAGTAATAGTTTGACGACCCCTTCATGTCCCTTGAGAGCAGCCCACCCAAGTGGTGTTCTACCATACTCGCCCGGGCGATCAGGGTCGACATCTTCCCGCTCCAGAAGTAGCTTGACTACTCCTTCACGTCCGTTGGAGGCAGCCGACCCGAGTGGGGGCTGACCATGCTGGTTCGGGTGGTTGGGGTCGACACCTTCCTGTTCTAGCAGTAATTTGACCCTCCTTCATGTCCCTCGAAAGCAGCCCACGAGAGTGGTGTTCTACCATGCTCGCCCGGGAGATCAGGGTCGACATCTTCCCGCCCCAGCAGCAGCTTGACTACTCCTTCATGTCCATCGAAAGCAGCACTCCCAAGTGGTGTTTGCCCATACTTATTCGGGCGATTAGGGTCGACATCTTCCCTTCCCAGCAGTAGCTTGACCACTCCTTCATGTCCCCTGACGGCAGCCCACCCGAGCGGTGTTTCTGAGCGCTTATCGGGGCGATTGGGATCAACATCTTCCCGCTCTAGCAGTAACTTGACCACACCTTCATGTCCCTCGTAAGCAGCTCCCGCGAGTGGGGTTCGATCATACGCATCCGGGAGATTAGGGTCGAAGTCTTTCCCTTTTAGTAGTAGTTTCGCCACTCCCACATGCCCATTCCTCGCCGCCCACGCAAGTGGTGTGCTACCTGTGCAATCTTGTTGATTGATCTCGCAACCTCCAGCATTTATAACTGCAGTAACGAGCCCAACAATCCCGAAGAACGATGCACAGTGTAGACCAGAGAAGAGTGAAGTAGTACTGATGTCTCCGATATGACTGGGTGGCATTTCCTGCCTTAAAAGCGATACAGCGGATACGTGATCTTCGCACTGACCCAGGAGCTCAAGCGCAAGGGTCTTCGCATGGTCCGAGAGATCTTTGCTTGCATGTGTTCCCCAGTATCTTGAAGAATATTTGAGGAATGGCATGCTTTGATGATCTGGGTGAGGGTGGGATGGGAGGTTCTTGACTTGTGGTGAGTTCAGATAGGTTAAGCAGGTTTCCGCAAGTACCGAGTGTGGTTTGCTCAAGAGACCTGGATGGGTAGAAAGATATTCTTGGACGGTATAGTGAATTAGTCGCACGGTCGAGGACTCCTTATCCACCATGACGAATCCTTGGCAACAGTTTAGCAATGTTCTTATTGGGGGGACATTATCGGGATCGAAATCCGTTGCCCCTATCTCCACAGCCAGTGCATGGCACAATTCATCCACTTGTAACGGCCTTTCCGAATGACAGACCCAAGTGAGAGTGGCCATCGCAAGTTTCGTCCTTTCCTCTCCTTGAGCCGTTACCCGATCCAGTGTCACACCATATGCATCCCCTAACCCCGCTCCATCTTTTATTGACTTGAGTGTTTTTCTCCGCTGAGAAATAGTGGTACCCCTCAAGATTGCCTCGATATGGAGTGAAGCTAGTAGGAATCTAAATTCCAATATGTCAGCGGTTGATCCAAGGTAGCGATTCTCTTGCCCTCATGCCCACTTACGTTTCTGAACTTATTGCGGGAATGCTCCTCATAATCTCTCCCTCCAATGTGCTGCTCATTGTATCTGGGGCCGTGTCCTTCCTGAGTTTCTCACGCAAAAACCTCAGGACACCATCTTCTGTAGTCTGTATATATATGAAAGTGGCCACCCCACCTAATCCCCTCTCCACTTCGCTTCGGACATGTGGCCTTCCTGTCATGAATATGCGAGTATACTGGGACCTTTGCAGAATATGCCCTAATGATTCAAGGACAACCATTCGATGCTCTGGCACACATTCGTCAAGCGCGTCCACACAGATAAATGTGCTCCTTGCCCCTGCGATGGCCTGGAACATGCTCAAAATTCTTGAAACTTGTAGCCCTCTACCCCCGATAACCGTCTTCTCTTTTCGAAAGCCTTGCGTTACCGCTTCCGGAATTTCTCCAGGTCTACTGATAAGCTGTCTCAATAGGGAGCCGAGCATATTTACCGGTGACTGCTCACTCCGGGCAGCATAGTCGAAGTAGAAGCACGCAACGGCAGTATCTCCTTCGACGGATTCGTCGCACAGCTTATCCACAACCAGTGAACTGTCATTGCAGCCAGTCAGCAATAACATTCTTTGATTCCTCGCAACGATGCATGCTTTCTTACACGATATAGCTCTTTCCCACTCCCGGGTTTCCGTCGCAGAACAAAGTCGGATGATAGGCTCCATCCCCGATACTACCGGTATGCCAGCGTCTGAATTCCGTGGATTCTAGCAACCAGGCTCCTATACTGTCCACCCGCTGGGATCCGATGTCTCGATGGCGTACCCGCGGCTCTAATGGAGATAGCCATTCCAGTATTTCGGACCTATCATCGGGGGTAGTGTTGAAGCTATTTGTGATGTTGAAAGCGTTTTGGATGTTGCTGAAAGCTTGAGACATTTTTTCGATTTTCGCCGCTTTGGAGGTTGAGAGCGAGGTGTTGATTAACTTGGGGTCTGTGAAGGCAATTATGTTGGATGGAGGAAAAGCGGGGTCGATGGTGAAGCCGTGCGCCTAAGTTAAGTGAGAACGGACCAATCACTGGATCTGGAATCTGTTGCACAAAGGCTTGAGGGCTACCAGCATCACACCACTGGTGAGGTTCGCATGTGCTAGTATCATACAGTACGAGTACTCGACTACTGTAAGAGCCCTAAGTCTCACTGAACCATACTGCTAGCACTCTCTTCCTTTTTTCCGATAGATCCCAAAGAAGTAGAAATTTAAGGGGCTAATACCGACAGCGCAGCTGGAAACTCTTTAATATCTAGCCGTGAAGCCCTAGATATTTATTCATAAATTGTGGCAATTATACTCCAAATATTCCTTATCTCGAAGTTGCTGGTCAGGTGGGTGCCAAGCGAAGTCGTCCGGTATATTGAGGGAGCTTAACTCATTATCGGGCTTTTCCCCATCGATACCGGTGAAGGGCGGGTCGCGGGGCTATTAGAGGACCGGAGGCATTCGCGGCGTATCATTTTGGACGTGAGAGCTTAGCGATACACTTGAGTACTCGTAAAGGTTGCGGGGAACACGTATTGGATACAACGGTTTCGTTGGGTTCTCCCATACAAATGTCAGTTTTTCCTTCCTTTTCAACGTTTGGAGAAGGCCATTCTCACAGCAGAAACGGTCGCAAGGCGGAATGGTCCTTTGTTCGCCAAACAGGCCCTGAGAGTGGTGGTATTGGTAGGGGTGCAATGAATCTTAATGTGCTAAAGACCTAGATCTGGGGACAATATGTAGGAGAAATACGGTAGTCAGAGTCTTTTACATCATTAATCACAACAAAGTTACTTCCTGACTCCATCTATTGCGGATAGTTCAGAGTTCGGGAGACCCCACAATTGCAGCCGCTCTCAGATCCCGGCCTCTGGCATCCAGAGCGGTTTCAGCGGTTTCAGCAGGGGAATATTAACGAGAAAACCTTTAGAATACCATGCGCTTGGCGGTCAATCCTTTCGGATACCATCTACCGAGAAATTTACAATTGTGTTTTGTAAGCCCTCGATTCAGATCATAGTGGCTCATATTAGCGAGAAGGTCACGGATATCATACCATGTCACTCGCTATCTGCTCGCTGAGAAGGAAAACAAATGTCATAATTCCATGGTTTTTTCTTCCTCGCTTCACTTTCCTCATGATAGTACCTACCGTCACTATGCTTTTGCTCTTACAATTCAAGGCTTATGTAATTTCTTTTCCTTAATCCGCTTCGCTTTTTTCTACTCACTCTCGCCTAGCTCTCATGCCCTATTCCCTTTAAGTCTTTCATCATCTGGCCTTCCCACCCGGTGTGTAACACTGCGCCCTGCCGACAACCCTACCGTCCCGTTACACCCCATGCACCCCCCTGCATGCTACCCCTTTCGTGACGTCCTGCGACTTCAATCTCCTTCTCCCTAACAAGCCCTACAACCCCCCCCCCACCGGGTTTCCTCCTATGTTACTGTGCTCCCTCCGGATTCCGTCCTGAGTTCCCCTCCCTATCCCCTCTC